>Ga0209480_10002744_pt1 | contig 11864 bp, 14 predicted proteins | sample JI61114C2DNA_FD_187501 | JGI IMG/M metagenome (GOLD analysis project Ga0209480, IMG submission 187501) | Wastewater effluent complex algal communities from Wisconsin, to seasonally profile nutrient transformation and Carbon sequestration -... | ecosystem: Engineered > WWTP > Effluent > Algae...
ACGATAGCCTTCGCCTGCGCCGGAACCCCCGTCGACACAACGCTTGTAAGCATGCGCGAACAGGCCACAGAGCTCAAAAAGGCTACCCGCCTTGATTTGCTGCCAACCATCAGCCGCCTGCAACTTGGCCTTGCGCTACCAGAGGGACGCTTACATATTTGAGCTTGTAATTTAGAGTATTTCAACTAGAAATAAAGAAGTCCTCTACCGATAACAACGACAAGGTGGACAGAACATCGTCACGAAGCGCCCCCCACGCTTATTCCTTGAATTGTGTTTCGGAGGCCGAAACCATGCTGTCTATGCAAGATGTTATTGACTATTGCGATCTCGAACGCGGTGAAATTGAAGCAATTGCCGAGCACGAACACATTCCGGTAGTTGTCGCAGCGGAAATGAGCGAACAGCTTTTATGTACACCGCAAGGTGTCTATCAGTTGCATTCCATGATTATCGAAAACATGCAACATGCGCTGGAAGTTGGCGAATATCAGCATGTCAAGGATCTCGCCGCGACTTACGCGCACCTGCAGCGGACTCACCCCATCGCGTCCGAAGTTAACTGACCACAACCGCCTGTCAGCGGCCGGGTTCAGGCGATTTTGATTGTTGACCGAAACCGTGTTCAACCGCATAAAGTGCGACTTGAACGCGGCTCGTCATATTCAGCTTCTTGAAAATATTCTGCACGTGGATTTTTACTGTGCTCTCGGCCAGGTCAAGTGCGCGGGCAATCTCCTTGTTGCTTTCACCCTGCGCCAGGCAGGTAATGATGTCCCGCTCACGTGGGGAAAATTTATCACGCTCCACCGCTGTGCCGGCCACCTTCACCGGGTTGCGCACACCCTGAATTAACTGCGCGGTCATCTGCGGCGAGACGACGGATTCACCCTGCGCAGCGCGACGAATTGCATCCAGCAAGGCATCAGTCTCGATATTTTTCAACAAATAGCCACAGGCTCCACCACGCAGGGCATCCATCAAATCCTGCGCATCCTCCGAGACTGTCAGCATGAGTACCCGCACCTCCGGCAGTTCTTCGGCAATCACCTTGACCGCCTCAAGCCCGGAAACACCTGGCATGTGCAGATCAAGCAAGACCACATCGGGTTTGTGCGAGCGTGCACGCTTGATCCCCTCCAGTCCATCACCCGCCTCGTCCACCACCTCGAACTCTTCACTACGTTGCAACAACGACTTGATGCCGCTGCGAAACAGGGTGTGGTCATCGACCAGCAATACACGGATTTTTGTTGTCATTTCAAGCTATCTCTTTCTGCAACCTGGGCAGGTTGAGGACTACCCTGGTTCCCTGGCCAATTGTTGATGTTACAAGGCACTCACCGCCAACCCGGTGGGCGCGTTCACGCATGATTTTGAGGCCAACGTGGCGATCGGACAAAACACGGGGTTCATTGAGCACATCGAAACCTTGCCCGTTATCGCACACTTCAACGGTTAACTGCCCCATTCCGCGCCGCACGGTCACATCAACGACATCGGCGTGGGCATGCTTGCGAATATTGGAGAGCGACTCCTGAACAATATGCATGACCTGAATTTCGTCGGTAGGCTGCAGCGGAGCACCTTCGCCCAGACGCTCGAAATTGGTATGGATACTGGTCTGCCCCTCAAATTTGGCGAGTGTCGAGCGAATCGCCGTATCGAGATCGGACTGATGGACTCGCGTACGAAAATGGACGAGCAGTTCGCGCACGTCGTCGTAGCTTTCCTGTACCCCCTCGCGTAGCTGGCCGGCGGTCTGCATAGCCTCGTCGGTTCGCCCCTTGCGCAGCGAATCCTGCAACAACTGCACCTGAATATTGAGAAAAGCGAGGCCCTGGGCGATGGAGTCGTGCAGTTCTTGCGCCAGCAGGTTGCGCTCCTCAGAGACAGCCAGCTCCTTCTCACGCGATTTCAGGCGCTGGTTTTCAATGGCAACACCGAGATGCTGACCCAGAGTTTCCAACAACTGCATTTCCGGCTCATCGAGCGGGTGTTTCTGGCGAAAATATAGATTAAATACCCCGAGCCGCTGCTTGTCGTAAACGATATTGAATGCGGTCGCCGTTGCAAAGCCTTCGCGCACGCAGGTAAATAATTTCATGCCTTTGGGCGGGTTGACCGTATCAAACGCCACCGGCATGGCACCCAAGACCAGTTCACCGCACAGACAGTCGCCGCAATTCATCGCCGCCTCGCGGGCGAGAAACTCATCCGACAAGCCGTCATGGGCCACTAGATAGAGCACCTCGGTCTGCGGCGAATAAAGACGTACGGCACCGCCATCCGCCCCCAGCGCCTGCTTGATGCTTTGCAGAAAACTGTTGCACAAGGTTTCAATTGGCGCCGGCTCGCTGAGCAACGCGGTCACTTCATAGAGGATACCCAGTTCCTGATTGCGCGCTGCCAAGCTGCGAGTCTTCTCGACGACGCGCTCTTCCAGAGTGCTATAGGCGGTCTGCAAATGCTCGGCCATCTGATTGAAACCATGCGCCAAACCACCGAGTTCATCATTGGTATTGACCGGCAGACGCACCGTCAAATCGTTGCCCGTCATGCGCCGCATCCCGGCATGCAAGACATGCACTGGCCTGATGACCAACTGCACAAAAAATCGAACAAGCACAGCAGTGCCCAGGATGGCGAGTAGCACCAGCGCCGCCTGCACCGTGCGCAGCAGCTTGGTATTGCTCGCGTAGTCGCGCTCCATCGCCAATACGAGATCGTTGATGCGACTGACGAAACCTTCCAGTTCGGCATCAAAATGCTCGTCCGGCTTGGCCCGATGAGTCTCGCTGTCGGTCATGAAGGCAAGGACCAACGGCTTGACCGACAATCGCCATAAGGCATCGACCGCCATCAATTGCTGCTGTATCCCGGCATCTCGCGGCGCTGCCATCGGTCGCTCCGGGTCGCCATTCTGTAAATCTGCCAGCACCTTGTCGAAAGTCTCGATCTCCTGCCCCAGGCGATGCAACGCCTCTTTACCGCGTTCCCCACCCTCGTTGACGCGGCCCATCAGGTGGCCGATTCGGTAACTGCGCATGCGTTGGCTACCAGCATCGTTGATCGCCGCCGCAACGCCTTCGAGTTGCCAGGAAATGGCCAAGGTCATGCCGATGGCGCTCAGGGCCACCAGAAAAAATACGAAGAGCGTGCCGAGAATCTTGCTCGACAACTTGCCGGGGGAAATCCGCATCAGTAAATTTTGTGAGTTAAACGCGGCAACCATACCCGTGACCAGAGAAAAATCAAGCGGCTGGATCAATTGGCAAAAAAATGCCCACCGCAAACAAGCGGTGGGCAAATGTCGCCAAAGGAGAGAGAGCGCGCGGCGACTATGGAGATAAAGGGTTTAAGCGGCGATTTTTTCGACGTGTGCCTGCTTTTCGTAGAGGAATTCCAGCACCGCAGCACGGTAGCCGATGTAGTCCGGATCATGCGCCAGAGTCAGGCGATGGCGTGGGCGCGGCAGCTTGACATCCAGCACCTCACCGATCGTTGCCGCCGGACCGTTGGTCATCATCACGATGCGGTCAGAAAGCAGCACGGCCTCGTCAACATCGTGAGTAACCATGACCGTGGTGGCCTTGGTTGCTTCACAGATTTTCATCAGCTCATCCTGCAACTTGGCGCGAGTCAGGGCATCCAGCGCACCGAAAGGCTCGTCCATCAGCAGCACCTTGGGTTGCATGGACAGCGCCCGGGCGATGCCGACGCGCTGCTTCATGCCGCCCGAAATCTCGTTCGGGTATTTGCCACTGGCGTGATCAAGGCCAACCAGATTGATGGCGGCTGCCGTTCTGTCCTTCAGCTTCTGTTTGCCTTCCTTTTCGCCAAAAACGCGCTCGACGGCGAGATAGACATTCTCGAAACAGGTCAGCCAAGGGAGCAGGCTGTGGTTCTGAAAAACCACCGCGCGCTCCGGTCCGGGGCCGTTGATCTCGCGGTCTTCCAGCAGCAACACACCGGTAGTCGGCAGGGTCAGGCCGGCGATCAGGTTGAGGAGCGTCGATTTGCCGCAACCGGAATGGCCGATCAAGGCAATGAACTCGCCTTGTCTGATGGTCAGGTCGATGTCGCGCAAGGCGACGAACTTGCCCTTCTTGGTATCGAAAGTCTGGCCGACACGTTCAATTTGTACGTATTTTTCCATGATTTTCTCCCGGATCAAGCGGATTCTTTAGTCAGTTTCTTGGCGAGCATGATCAGCGCCTGCTCGAGAATCAGACCGACGATGCCGATAACGAAGATGGCAATGATGATGTGTTCAACCTTGAGGTTGTTCCACTCATCCCACACCCAGAAACCAATACCAACACCACCGGTAAGCATTTCAGCAGCAACAATAACCAGCCATGCGGTACCAATGGAAAGACGGATACCGGTCAGCATGTAGGGCAGCACGGCCGGAAAAAGTATCTTGGTAACCACTTTCCACTCCGACAAAGCCAGCACACGGGCAACGTTGAGGTAATCCTGCGGCACGCGCTGCACGCCCTGGGCCGTGTTCATGATCATCGGCCAGATCGAGCAGATGAAGATGGTGTAGGTTGCCGCCGGATCTGCGCGCTTGAAGACGAGCAGGCCGATCGGCAGCCAGGCCAGCGGGGAGACCGGACGCAGCAGGCTGATGATGGGGTTGATCATCGCCGAGAGGAAAGCCGAGCGGCCGAGAATGAAGCCGAGCGGGATACCGACCAGCGCAGCAAAGCCGAAGCCGATGCCGACACGCTGCAAGGAAGACAGGATGTTCCAGCCAATCCCCTGATCATTCGGCCCATTGCGGTAGAACGGGTCGGCAAAAAGGATCTTGGCCGCATCCCAGGTTTGCAGCGGCCCAGGAATACTGCCGCCCTTCATCGTTGCGATATACCAGATGCCAATCAGCACCAACATACCCAGCGCTGGCGGCATGGTGGCACGAACAAGGGCGTCCAGTTTCTCACGCCACGGCGTGCCGGTTTCGTAAGCTGGCGAGCTTGCTGCTTTTTCCATTTTCGTTTCCTTGGCCGGCTCGGAGGCCGTTTCAACCACTGCTGGGCTGCTTATTTTGTCCCCGAGAAGGACTCCCATTGGGGTGCGGTCGACTGTCTTTTCGCCCCCAAAATCACTATCCATTGTCACTGCGCTCATGGCTCTCTCCTTGCTGCCAGGTCACTCCCGCCGGAGCTGGAGCGACCTGTCTGTTGGTGATCAGGCTTTAACCTTGAAACCATCCGCATACTTGGCCGGATCCTTGCCATCCCAAACGACGCCATCAATTAACTTGTGGCTACGCATGTCGCTCTTCGGCAGCGCCACGCCGGCAGCAGTCGCACCCTGCTTGTAGATGTCGATGCGATTCACCTGCTTGGCAATCTCCAGATACTTCGGATGATCCTTGAGCAAGCCCCAGCGCTTGTGCTGCGTCATGAACCACATGCCATCGCTGAGGTAGGGGAAATTCACCGCACCGTCGTTGAAGAACTTCATGCAGTTCTTGTCGTCCCAACTCTTGCCCAGACCGTTCTGGTAACGCCCCAACATGCGGGCAACGATGACGTCCGTGTCGGTATTGACGTAAGCCTTCTGGGCAATGGTTTCAGCCGTCTTCTGCTTGTTGGCAATGGAGGCATCGATCCACTTGCTGGCATCGAGGATGGCGGCGACTACAGCGCGGGCGGTGTTCGGGTTCTTCTGGACCCAGTCGGCGGTAGTGCCGAGCACTTTTTCCGGGTGATCGGTCCAGATATCCTGGGTCGTCGTCGCCGTGAAGCCAATGTTGTCCATGATGGCGCGGTTGTTCCACGGTTCGCCGACACAGAAGCCGTCCATGTTGCCGACGCGCATATTGGCAACCATTTGCGGCGGCGGCACGGTGATGGTCTTGACGTCCTTGAACGGGTTGATGCCCTGCGCCGCCAGCCAGTAGTACAACCACATGGCGTGGGTACCGGTCGGGAAGGTCTGGGCGAAGGTGTATTCGCGTTCCTTCTTGGCAACCAGTTTGGCCAGGCTCGGGCCATCGACCGCACCCTTGTCCTTCAACTGGTTGGAAAGCGTGATCGCCTGGCCGTTGTTGTTCAGGCTCATCAGCGCAGCCATATCCTTCTTCGGGCCACCGATACCGAGATGCACGCCGTAGACCAGGCCATACAGCACGTGGGCGCAGTCCAGCTCGCCATTGACCAGCTTGTCGCGCACCGAAGCCCAACTGGCTTCCTTGGTCGGGATGATCTTGATCCCGTATTTTTCATCAAACTTGTTCACCGCCGCCATCACCACCGACGCACAGTCGGTCAACGGAATGAAACCAATACGGATTTCCTTCTTTTCGGGGGCATCCGAACCAGCGGCCCAGGCACCGCTGCGAACGCCGGGGGGTACCATGGACATTAGCGATGCTCCCAATGCGGCTGAAACGAAATCACGACGAGAGAAGGATGGCGATTTTTCCAAAGTGCCCTCCACGACCAGTTTCTTGTCTTCCATTGCTTGCTCCTTGATTACTCGAATCGAAAAACAAAATGGGCGTCGCACCCGCACCACTCATGGCAGCACGGATGGACGCCCTTGTCCCTTGAGCTTTATCAGCTCCCGCCCGGCCGCCTTTGACCGTGCGCTATGAAAGGACTATTGCAATGGACGTGCCAGGACTAGTTCTTTAGAACTAATCATTAGTAACTATTTGGTTTTATGGGAATTTTTTTCTTGCCGAGCAGTGAATGCCGGCCCAACTTCATGCACTGTTGCAGTGCAACAAGCCAAAACCCTGCACAGCTTTAGAGCAGAACCTTGGCCATGTCGATGACGTCACGTGCCACTTTGGCCATCGTCTGGCCGCGTTCCATCGCCAGTTTGCGCATGGCGTGGTAAGCCGCATCCTCATCCAGACCACGTGCCTTCATCAGCACCCCCTTGGCCTTGTCGACCAGCTTGCGGTCAGTCAGCTTCCTGGAAATTTCATCGAGTTCACGGCGCAGCGCCTGCGACTCCTCAAAACGCGCCCGCGCCACCTCAACAATCGGTTTGATGCGTTTCGGGTCCAGACCATCGATGATATAGGCCGAAACGCCGGCCTTGACTGCATCGCGGATATTGTCGCGGCCATCCTCCTGGGTGAACATGACGATAGGGCGCGGCATGTCCTTGTTCATGGTCGCCAGGTGTTCCAGCGTGTCGCGACTGGGACTATCGGTATCAATGAGAATTACATCAGGCTGCAATTTCTCCACTTCGGCCGTCAGGTTTTCCGAACCGGCCAGAATCGCGGCCACCTGATAGCCGGCAAGCGCCAGTCCGGCACAGATTTCGCCAGCACGGGAACGCGATTCATCAATCACTAGAACAGTCAGCATGTCGTAACCTACGCAAACTCCATACCAGCGAACTTCAGCGTCGCCAGCGCCATTGCCTGAATGACCGTTTCGTCCTCGCCAATCGCCCCACCCAAAGAAAATTCGACCTCCGGGTAGGTTGACCGCAACATTTCGATTATTCCTGGCAGATCATTCTTCAAATGCCCGCCACGTGCGATAAACATCGGCATCACGACAATTTTGTCGCAACCCTGGGCCACCAGTTTTGCCACAGCTTCCGGCAAACTTGGGGTCAGAAACTCAAGAAATGCCAGTTCCACCGGCATCTCGCTGACGCGCTGGCGAATTGCCGCCTGCACCCGACGCATCGGGTTGGCCCATTCCGGGTCACGGGCACCATGGGCAAAAAGAATCAAGGCTGTTTTCATGGCAGGGTATCCATAGGGTTCGCAACGCATTCAAACTGGAATGCGCCGAGGCAGGCAGCATCTTAACCGCTCACACAATGCGAAAGACAGCCTATTGAAGGGTAGACCCCAAGCATTAGCGAATAAATCCCGGCGCCCCCGAGCGTAGCATCGCCATCAGGGGCAAGGGTTACAGGGCTTTTTGCGGTGAGCCGTCCATCGCCGTTAGCAGATAGCCTGCCCGGCGGGATCAGATTTTCTGGGCGCATGATAAAATTCTTCGCTTTTTTGCGGAAACGGCAGAGAGCAAGATGAGCAATCCAACCCAAGGTGATCGTGTATTTCATCCCAACCAGAAGGGCTGGGGTCTGGGAAAAGTGCTCAACGTAACCCCCGACAACATTGATGTTTTCTTTGTCGGCACAGGCGCCAAGCGTCTTTCAAAATCATTTGTCCAACTTGAGATAGCCGAGGGGGCCGCGGCAAAGCATCGCCTGCTGGACAACCTGATCGACGCATCACAAATCACCAACGCGGACTATGTCACGCCCGCCATGGCCATTGAACGCTTTCTGGTGACCTACCCCGACGGTTTTGCTGCACCACGCTTCCTCAAGGACGAGCGCGACAGCAGCGTTCGCGCCCACCAGTTCTGCATCCAGCTACTCGGTGAGACGGAGATCACCCAACTTATCGCAGAACGCCGCTATCAGGACGTCTGCGACCGGGCGCGGCACATCGAATCGGTGACCACACTATTGACCAAGAGTGAAAAGACAGCGTTCTACGGCGCGCTAGAGCAACCGGTGCAACAAAAAACCTTCTCGCTGGCTCTGGCTGATCTCCTCTACGGAACGGATACCGAAGAAAACCGCTTCAAGGCCTTTACCCGTGCACTCGACCTGCTGGGGATCAACCGCTGGCCGTATGCCACGCTCTTCAGCTTCCTCCGCTTCCCACTGGAAAGAGCCTATATCAAGCCGACCATGATTCAAAACGTCGCCAAGGCGTTTTGCTGGCGTATCCACTACAAATCCGAACCGAACTGGCGTACCTATACCGCCGTTCTGCGCCTGTACAGCCATCTACGCACCAGCCTCATTGAAGAAGGCATGATGCCGCGCGATCTGATCGACGTGCAGTCCGTCATTTGGTCAGTCGGCCAGAAATAAATCAAAACACCCGCTCAGCGACGCCACAGGTCGTCGCCAGAGCCCATTAAAAAGAAAGGGAAGACATGAACGCACAAGCATTGGCCGAGAAACTCAACAAGCTCGGTTTTACCCCCATCGCGCTGAGCGAACCCTCAAAAAGAGAGGACGGGATGATCGTCATTACCAATGGCGTCCATGTGCAAGTCCCGCTGCACGGCGAAGAGCCCAACGTCGTTCGTGAGACCAGCAAGGGAGAATATGAGTTTTACGATGCGCACAAATCCATTGAGCGCCTGCTAGTCGATCTCAAAGCCGCGCTGCAAGATGAAAAGGCGATGAGGCTGGGCTGAGTTCATTGGCTCAATTAACTGCCAGCACCCCATGCGGATCGGTGTGTTGGCAGTTAATGCGGGTTCCCCACCGGGATTTATTTGACCGCAAAGCAATAGAACAGTCCGTCGCCCCCCGTGGGACGCACTTTTTCCTGACTACAGCCAAGGGTCGGGTGGGCGGAATTCCAGGAGACAGCCCACGGTGTATCAAGCGGGCCTGCACGATCAAAATGCCCCGTCATCGCGGCGCCATCCGGACCACTTTTGCTCCAGTTACCGCAGGTCATATCGGGAAATGGTGCGCCTGGGAAAGCGGTTCCGTCTGGTCGTGAACCAGTCAATATATCGTGCTTGTTGGGCTGCTCCGTGCGGCTATTTACGGCCCCACCCCTTTCGTCGAATACCGTTAGCTTCGTCAAATTGCTGTTGGGCGAGTGCAAATCGTCAACACTTTGTGCGATGACAACGCCTTTGGCATTCTGCCAGGGGCCTGTACCAATTCTGTCACGCGCATTCACAAAATTCGCATCAGTCAACTTCGATGCCTGCGTACTCAAATAGGCGCGCCAAGTCCGACCCCCCGCCCCCACAGCCTGCGCGAGCGATTGGCAATGCTGATCGGCGCCATCCAGTCCGCCCAGATCACCGCCCTTTCCGGGGCCGACACTCGTTACAAAGAAGGTCATTTCCTTGGGGCCTGGAGGGATGCTAGCGCAACCGGCCAGACCAATCAGGCTGGCCGAAGCCAGCGACGCCATTCTCATCACGTTTCGCATAATACTTCCTTTCCGGACTTCGTTAGTTTGATAGTAGAAGAAGACCGCGCACGGTGAATCTGGTTCAGGGATATTGCAGCTGACCGCCGTTTCAACTGACGCTAAATTGTATCTATCGAAGCAGGTGTTGGCATTAAGCTTCCTTTAATATTTGTCGACTAAATTAGTCGGTAATTCACAAACACACCCAAGGAAATCCGATGAAAACCAAACTCTCTGTTTTGTTGGCTGCAATTGCACTGACAGTTTCCGCCAACACCCACGCAGCAGAAAATGCTGATGCGCACCACCATAGTCATGGCAGTACCGAACCGACAAAGCTCCAACTCAATGCGGGGAAGAAATGGGCAACCGATGAGCCTTTGCGTCAGGTCATGAACGATATCAATCAAGCGATGGCTAAAGCGTTACCGGCGATTCACAAGAACCAATTTGGCAATGGAGACTATCAGGCATTAGCGACAACGGTGAACCAAAAAGTCGCTTATGCAGTAGAACACTGCAAAGTGGAGCCAAAGGCCGATGCCATGCTTCATTTGGTCATCGCAGACCTGATGACTGGAGCCGAGAGCATGGAAGGAAAGACATCAAAGTCGCGTCATGATGGCGCGGTTCAAGTACTCGAAGCCCTGAAGTCGTATGGAAAGCACTTCCAACACAACGGCTGGAATGCCATTAAAGCCTGAAGAACTCTAAAATTTCAGCAAAGACGGGCGTAGATGGTGGTGCAATGTTTCCGCGTCGTGGTCAGTGGGCAGGCACTATCGCTGAGCGCTCCACTCTGATACCTGCCGATGAACCTCGGGCTGCTTGATCGGCCGCTCGGGGCACGAAGCCGCTCTAGAAAAATCGATAAAGCTACCGTCCAGAATGAGTTTTTATTTACTCAGCGCTCGGTTTTCCGCCACACGCTGGCTAGCCACGGCTGCTGCTCACGCGGCAAGCCGGTTGGTCGATAGTAGTGTTCAAGTTCAATGAACCCGGTTACCGCCATATGGCGACGCCAGGTTTCAAGGCAGTGATAGCTGCCGTAACGCCCGGCGTTCCAGCCCTCGATATCCCCCCCATGCGGGTTTGAGCAGAACAGCACGCCGCCGGGTTTTAGCGTGCCGTGCAATTGGCGCAGTGTCTGTGGAAGTTCCCGGCTCGGCACATGAAATAGCGAGGCGTTGGCAAACACGCCATTGAAGTGTTCTGCCGGCAGATTCAGCTTTAGAAAATCCTGCTGCCATACCTCGCAGCCGCTATCGATGCTTGCCATCTGAACAAAATGTTCGGCACCATCAAGCCCGATAGCGTGGTGGCCGAGTGCGGCAAACGCCTTGAGGTCGCGGCCCGGCCCGCAGCCGAAATCGAGGATGCTGAATGGCGGCACGCCGGTGATATGGCGCAATAACGCATCGATGTTCTGGCGCACATCGTGGTCGCGCGTGCCGTCCCGGAAGGCCTCGGCACGTTGGTTGTAATAGGCCAGCGTCAGTCCGGCAATCTGTTCGGGGTCGGCATTGTCCATTATCGACACCAATTACCCGGTGGCGCTTGCAGGGCATCTATCTTCGCGGCGCAAATGAAATCATTTTCTGACAGGCCGCCGATCGCATGTGTTGAATAACGAACACGACATTGCCGGTAACCGATTTCGAGGTCGGGGTGATGATCCTCACGGTGCGAAACCCAGGCCGTTGCATTTACGAAGGCTATCGTCTCGTAGTAGTTTTTAAACAGGTAGGTCTTGACGAGTTCGTTACCCTCTTGCTGCCAGCCGTTTATCTCCCGCAACAAACGGTCGATTTTTGGCGGTTCGAGCGCGGGAGTGCTACCCGTACAAGGCTTGCAGTTTTTTGTTGTCAAATCGCAGGTGGACGTGGTCATGGCTTTCTCCTGTCGCGTT
>Ga0209480_10002746_pt1 | contig 11861 bp, 10 predicted proteins | sample JI61114C2DNA_FD_187501 | JGI IMG/M metagenome (GOLD analysis project Ga0209480, IMG submission 187501) | Wastewater effluent complex algal communities from Wisconsin, to seasonally profile nutrient transformation and Carbon sequestration -... | ecosystem: Engineered > WWTP > Effluent > Algae...
GCACGTAGTCGCCGTGCAGGGTGAACTGGCCGCGGTCGCTGTCCATGCGCAGGCGCTCGACGTGCAGCCGGCCGGAGGCCGCATGCAGGCCGGCGCGCGCGCTGCGGATCGCGATCAGCGGCTCGCCTTCCTGGACCACGCCGAGGTCGTCGATGCGGATCGTGTCCGCCTGCAATGCCAGCGGCGGCTCGACCTGCGGCAGCACGTCCGGCCAGGTCGGCAGTTCGAAGGGTTCGTCGCTGCGCGGCAAGTCGAGGGTGGCACCCGCGACATCGAGCGCATCCAGGCGCAGGGTGCGGCCGAGCAACGGACGCAGCGCAGGATCCAGGGTGACGACATCGGCATCGAACACGATGTGCCCCATCGCGCAACTTGCGCGTGGCGTGGGCACGCAGTCGGGATCGCGCTGGCGCGGCATCGAGAAATGCACACCACGCAGCGTCATCGGTCCCGATGCCGGGCCTTCCGCCTGCTTCCAGGTGAGCTCGCTGCCGGCCGGCAGGCGCGCCACGATCTGCCGAAGCAGCAGGTCGCGACCGCCGATGGTCATCAGCAACCAGTACGCCAGCGCGGCCACGCCCACCGCGATCGCCAGCGTGCCGATGCCGCTGCGCAGCGCCACCTTGCGCCGTCGCTTGCCGCGCAGCGTGCGCAGCTCGGCGATGCGCGCCTCGCGCTGTTCCTTGCTGGCATCCGCGGGCAACGGCGCCAGCCCGTAGCGGCGATAGCGCTGGTAGCGCGTGCGCAGGCTCACAGGCTGGCCCCGATGCTGAGGTGCAGGGTGAACGGCGAGTCGGGCGAATTGAGTCCGCGCGCGATGTCGATGCGCACCGGCCCGACCGGCGAGCGCCAGCGCAGGCCGATGCCGACGCCGGTGTGCATGTCGGGTGTCCTGCCATCGAACGCGCTGCCGCTGTCGATGAACACCGCCGCGCCCCACGGGCCCTTGAAGTAGCGCTCGTACTCCACGCTGGCGGTGACCACGTTGCTGGCGCCGGTGAAATAGAAGCCGGCGTCGGTCTCGACCTTCGGGCCGATCTCGTGCCAGCCGTAGCCGCGCACGCTGCGGTCGCCGCCTGCGTAGTAGCGCAGGCTGGGCGGCAGGTCGAGGATCTGGTCGGTGAAGGTGTGGCCGGCCTCGCCGCGCAGGATCAGCTTGCTGTCGGCATCGAAGCCATGGAACCACTGCGCGCTGGCGTGGATCTGCGCGAAGCCGGCATTGCCATCCGCGCCGCCCTTGCCGCCGCGCAACGTCAACGTGCCTCCTGCGCCACGACGAGGATCGAGGCGGTCGTCGACGTCGATGTATTCGGCATGCAGCGACGGGAACCAGAAGCTGGCGTAGGTGTATTCGATCGGGGCCAGCGCGCCGTCGCCGTCGTCGGCGATGTTGTAGGCCCAGCGTTCGCGCAGCACGTGCAGCGAGGCGACCAGGTTGAGGTGGTCATTGAACTGGCCGCTGCGGCTGCCCACCAGCTCCAGTCGCCGGCTGTTGGTGTAGTCGGTCAGTTCGTCGACCGCCTGCAGGCTGGCGGTATACCAGCCATCCAGCCAGGCGAAGGCAGGCACCCGGTATTGCAGGGTCGCCACCTTGCGGTTGTTGGCGTACTCGACCTGGGCCAGCGCCTTGTGGCCACGGGTGTTGAGATAGCGGCGTTCGATGCCGCCGCTGACGCCGGCGCCACTGATGGTCCCGTAGCTCAGGCCTGCGGTGTAGATGCTGCGTGGCGCCGGGGTGAGGTTCACCTCGACCGGAACGGTCTTGTCCTGCGCGTCCTCCGGCTTGGGACTGACCTCGACCAAGCCGAAGTAATCCAGCGCGATCAGCGAGCGGCGCAGGCGCTCGACCTTGGCCTCGTCATAAGGTTCGCCCTGGTCCCAGTCGACCAGCTTGTCCAGCAGCGAGTCGCGGATGATCGTCTTGGGTTCCTGCTTGAAAGTCGCCGCACCCAGCAGGAACCGCTCGCCGCTGGTCCAGCGCAGGTCGATGTCGGCGGCGAAATCGGCGCGGGTCACTTCCACCCGGTGCGCAGCGAAATCGGCATCGAAGTAGCCATGCCGCAGCAGCGACGCGGCGACCTTGCGCTTGCTGGCTTCGTACAGCTGGTGGTCGAGCACCTCGCCCTGGCGCGGCAGGAACGCGGCCACCGCCTCGGTCACGGTCCGGTCCTCGCTCGCCCCACCGACCACGCCGACCTGCTGCTTGCGCACGCGCACCGGCTGGCCCAGGTCGATCTCGATGATGACGTCGAGCTTGCGTCCGTTGTTGCGGCCGTTGCCGTTGCCAGTGCGTGCCGGGTTGCGCGATGTCGCCATCGCGTCGCCGCGATCGTCGTTGTCGTCGTCTTCGACGGCAGGCGTGGTCGATGCTGTGTCCGTGGCGTTGTCGGCCAGCGCATCGGCATCGGTCGTGGCGTTGCCCGCTGCATCGTTGGCGACGTCGCGGTTGGCGTTGCCGTTGCCCGCACCCACCGGACGGTCGCGGTCGCTGCGGCGGATCACGATGGTGGGCGAGTAGTAGCCGAACGGCTCCAGCGCCTCGCGCGTCTCGGCCTCGGCCTGGCGCAGCAGGTAGTTGAGCCGGCGCGCGCTGATGTCCTTGTCCAGCTCGTCGCTGAGCGACAACGCGCCGCGCACGTTGTCCTGCATCGCCGGGTCCGCCAGTCCCTTCAATTCCACCTTGTTGACTTTGGCAGCCATCGCCGGCGACGCGGCCAGGCAACAGGCAAGGGCAAGCAGCAGGCGCGTGGGGGATGGCGTCATCGCGGCAGGATACCGATGCGGCGTCAAAGGGGGATTAACCCGGCTGCAGTTGTGGCCTTGGGTCACCCTCACCCCAGCCCTCTCCCGCCAGCGGGAGAGGGCGACAGGCGTCAGGCCGACAGATGCTCGATCGCCGCCACGCTGCCCAGGCGATCCGCCAGCCGCTTCAGCAAGGCCAGGCGGTTGTTGCGGATCGCGATGTCGTCCACGTTGACCATCACGTTGTCGAAGAACGCGTCGACCTGCGGGCGCAGCCGTGCCAGGTGCACCAGCACGTCGGCGTAGTCGCCATGCGCCAGTGCATGGCCGGTTTCGCCATGCACCGCTTCCACCGCCTCGGCCAGCGCCAGTTCGGCGGGCTCGCGCAGCAGGGTGTGGTCTTCGATGTTGGGGATCTCGCCGTCGACCTTCTTGAGGATGTTGCCGATGCGCTTGTTGGCCGCGGCCAGTGCGGCGGCTTCCGGCAGCTGCGCGAAGGTGCCGATGGCGTCGATGCGGCGATCGAAGTCGTACAACGACTTCGGCCTCAACTCGGCGACGGCGTTGAAGTGCGAGGTCGGCACACCCTTGTCGGTGTAATAGCCGCGGAGGCGGTCGAGGATGAAGTCGTAGAGTTCGACGGCATCGGCCTGCACGTTCTTGGCGGCGAGCGCTTCGTTGGCCTTTGCGAGCAGTGCCTTCAGGTCGAGGTCGAAGCCGCTCTCGATGATCGTCCGTGCCAATCCCAGCGCATTGCGCCGTAACGCGAACGGATCCTTGTTGCCGGTCGGCTTCAGCCCCGCGGCAAACCCGCCTGCCAGCGTGTCCAGGCGCTCGGCAATCGCGAGTACCTTGCCGACGCCGGACAGTGCGATGTCGTCGCCGGCGAAGCGCGGCTGGTAGGCCTCGTCGATCGCGAGCGCGACCTCGGACGGTTCGCCCGCGCGCTGCGCGTAGTAGCGGCCGGCGATGCCCTGCAGTTCCGGGAACTCGTTGACCATGCGGCTCTGCAGGTCGTTCTTGGCCAGCTCGGCGGCGCGGCGCGCCAGTGCGGCCTCCACGCCGACCTGTGGCGCGATGGCCTCGGCCAGCGCGGCGACGCGCGCGACCTTGTCGGCCACGCTGCCCAGCTTGGCCTGGTAGGTGACGGTCTTGAGGCCGTCGCCCATCGACGCCAGGCCCTGCTTGAGGTCTTCGTCGAAGAAGAACTTGGCGTCGGCGAAGCGCGGGCGGATCACGCGCTCGTAGCCCTTGCGGATCTCCGACGCGTCCTTGGATTCGATGTTGGCGATGCCGATGAAGTGCTCGGTCAGCTTGCCGCCGGCATCCAGCACCGGGAAGAATTTCTGGTTGGTCTCCATCGTCGCGACCAGCGCTTCCTGCGGGACCTGCAGGAAGTCGCGCTCGAACGCGCAGGTCACCGCGACCGGCCATTCGTTGAGGCAGTTCACCTGCGCCAGGTTGTCGGCGTCGATGCGCGCGTTGCCGTTGAGCGCGCGCGCGGCGGTTTCGACTTCCTCGATGATGCGCGCGCGGCGTTCGTCGGGATCGACCAGCACGTGCGCGCCGCGCAGGGTGTCGACGTAATCCATCGCCTGCGTGATCGCAACGTGGCCGTCGTGATGGAAACGGTGGCCGCGGGTCTCGCGGCCGGCGCGGATGCCGAGCGTCTCGACGTTGGCCACGTCATCGCCCAGCAATGCGACCAGCCAGTGCAGCGGCCGCGCGAAGCCATAGGCATGCGCACCCCAGCGCATCGGCTTGGGGATCGGCATGCCGGCCATGGCCTCGTCCAGCACCGCCTGCAGCAGGTCCAGCGTGCGTGCGCCCGGCGTGGTCGCGCGATGCACGAAGCGCTCGCCCTTGGCGTCGCTGGCCTTCTGCAGCTGCGTCCAGTCGACGCCGGCCTTCGCAGCGAAGCCCTGCAGCGCCTTGGTCGGCTTGCCATCCGCATCCAGCGCGATGTTGAGATACGGGCCCAGCACCTCTGACGTCTGCTCGGGCTGTTCGGTGGCCACGCCCGGCAGCAGCACGGCGAGCCGGCGCGGCGAATACAGCGGTTTGGCAGTGCCGCGATCGACGGTGACACCGCGTTTTTCCAGCGCCGCCAGCACGCCGTCGAACAGCGATTGCGCCAGCCCGGGCAGGGCCTTGACCGGCAATTCTTCGGTGCCGAGTTCGATCAATAGGGGGGACAGGCCGCTCACACGTGCATCCATGGGCTGGGGAAGCGAAACGGGCAGCGGCCTGGCGGCGCGCTGCCCTGCTTCAAGGCAGGGCCGGCTACTTTAACCGACCCCGCCAAGCCACCGGATGCGTCAATACACCACGAACACCGCGCGGCAGCCGTCGTCCACCCACAGCTGGCGGCCGTCCACGCCCCAGTTGCGGCCGTAGACGCATTGCTGGTTGCTGAGCTGGCGGCGGATCTCCACGTGCTGGCGGCGATCCACGTACCCGCAGGTGGTGTAGCGGCCACTGGTGGATTCGCAGCGGATCTCGCGGCCGTTGCCGTAGCCGCCGCCGTAGCCATTGTCGTAATCGTTGTCGTAACGGTCGTCGTGGTCGTTGTGCTTGTTGTTGGCAACGGCGGCGGCCACGATCGCGCCCAGCACCAGCGCGCCGGCGACCTTGGCCCCGGTGTTGTTGCTCGACGAGGCGCCGCCGACCCGAAACTCGGCGCGGCAGCCGCGGGTCACCCAGACGCGGTTGCGGTCATAGCCCCAGGTGTCGCCCTGCCAGCAGCCCTGGCTGCTGAGTTGGCGGCTGAGCGTCACCCCGCCCGAGGTATTCGCCGAACACGACTGGTACTGGCCGTTGCGCGATTCGCAGGTGATCGTGCTCTGCGCGGCGGCGTTGCCGCCGGCACCGAGCAGCAGCAGGCCGGCCAGCGCGGCGAGGAAACGGATGCGATGGGTGCTCATGTCAGTTGCTCCCCGTGGCGTTTGCGGCGCGGCCCGCTTCGACTTCCTGCTGGCTCAGGCAGGCATTGCCATCGCCGTCGAAGCTGGCGAAGCGGGCGGTGTAGGCGTCCTGCCAGTCGGCCAGCGAGATCGGCCGGCTTTCGGTGGTTTCGCCCGGGCCTGGCGGGGCTTCGGTTGCATCGAGGGAAGCGTCCCCGTTCTTGTCGAGCAGGTGGAAGCGGCGGCTGGTGTAGTTGCGGCCTTCCTCGAGGTCCACGCAACCGTTGCCGTTGCGGTCGAGCATCCCGACGACCTTGTCCGCCGGCAGGCTGCCGATCGGGGGTGGTGCCTTGTCCTGCGCCTGCACGGCGCCCGCGCATGATCCGAGCAGCGCGGCGAGCACCGCGATGCGTATTGCGACTGTTGTCATCTCCGCCTCCCGCTGGAGCCGGCAAGCCCGGGGGGCTGCTCCCTCGGCTCCGCGGGCCGATCCTACGCCGATACGGGCGCGGTCGTTGTCAGCGTCGTGCTGACCCGGCAAACGCTTGCGGTACCGGTGCGTCGAACGGCATGCCGCAAGGCGACACGGTGATCGCCACGCGGAGCGCCGACGCACTGTCGCGCATGCCGACCAGGATCATGCGGCGGCGGCTTGCCGTGCTTTCTTCAGGCCCGGGAAGCCGAGTTTCTCGCGTTGCGCGAAATAGGCCTCCGCCACCGCCTGCGACAGCTTGCGCACGCGCAGGATGTAGCGCTGGCGTTCGGTCACGCTGATCGCGCGGCGTGCGTCCAGCAGGTTGAAGCTGTGGCTGGCCTTGGTGACCTGTTCGTAGGCGGGCAGCGGCAGGCCGGCCTCGACCAGCGCCAGCGCCTCCGCCTCGCAGGCATCGAAGCGATGGAACAGCTCTTCGACGTTCGCGTGCTCGAAGTTGTAGGCGCTCTGCTCCACTTCGTTCTGGTGGTAGACGTCGCCATAGGTCACCGGCGCGCCGTCCGGCCCGTAGGTCCAGACCAGGTCGTACACGTTGTCGCAGTTCTGCAGATACATGCACAGGCGCTCGAGCCCGTAGGTGATCTCGCCGAGCACCGGCCGGCATTCGAGTCCGCCGGCCTGCTGGAAATAGGTGAACTGGGTGACCTCCATCCCGTTCAACCACACTTCCCAGCCCAGGCCCCAGGCGCCGAGCGTGGGCGATTCCCAGTTGTCCTCGACCAGGCGCAGGTCGTGCACCAGCGGATCGATGCCGAGCGCCTTCAGCGAATCGAAGTACAGCTCGACGATGTTGTCCGGCGACGGCTTCATCGCCACCTGGTACTGGTAGTAGCGCTGCAGGCGGTTCGGGTTCTCGCCGTAGCGGCCATCGGTGGGCCGGCGCGAGGGCTGCACGTACGCGGCATTCCACGGCTCCGGGCCCAGCGCGCGCAGGAAAGTCGCCGGATGGAAGGTGCCGGCGCCGACTTCCAGGTCCAGCGGCTGGATCAGCACGCAGCCCTGTCCTGCCCAGTAGGTGTTGAGGCGCTGGATGAGTTGCTGGAAGGTAATGCTTGTCGGGAGCGGCGCGGCGGGGTTGGGCATGCTGCGAGGGCCGAACGTGTTCAGGCCTGCCAGTCTAAAGTATCGGTCACCGCGATTGACCGCGTGCCATGGGGAATGCCGATGGAAAGCCGCGCCGATGCTGGTGCCCCGGTGGCGAGGATCGAGCTGCCGCCAGGGCGCCTGGTGTTCGAGCAGGTGGCGATGGCCTTGCTCGCCGATGGCATGGTCGATCCCGCCGACGGCGAGCGCCTGCGCTTCTCCGCGGAGACCATGCGCCACGACGGCAACATCCATCCGCTGGTGCTGCTGGCCAACCTCAAGCTCAAGGCGGGCATCGCGCCGATGGGCGACCTGGGCCTGGAGCGCCTGACCGAGTGGCTCGCGGCCCGGGTCGGCCTGCGCTACCTGCACGTGGATCCCACCCGGGTCGATGTGTCCTCGGTGGCCAGCCTGGTCACCCATGCGTATGCGCGCCGGCATCGCATCCTGCCGCTGGCGGTGGAGCCGCAGCGCCTGCTGGTGGCCACCAGCGAACCGCTGGCGCTGGAGTGGGTTGGCGACGTGCGCCACATGGCGCGGCGCGAGGTCGAGGTGGTGCTGGTCAATCCGCTCGACCTGCACCGCTACACGATGCAGTTCTTCGGAGTGATCCAGTCGGTGCAGGGCGCACGCAACGATGCGCGCAACGTGCGCGTCGGCAGCAGCCTGCCCAGTTTCGAGCAACTGGTGGAACTGGGCCGCACCGGCGACGTGAACGCCGACGACCAGCACATCGTCCACATCGTCGACTGGCTGCTGCAGTACGCGCACGAGCAGCGCGCCAGCGACATCCACCTGGAGCCGCGCCGCGACGTCGGCCGGGTGCGTTTCCGCATCGACGGCATGCTGCACAAGGTGTTCGAGATGCCGCCGCCGGTGATGACCGCCGCCACCAGCCGGATCAAGGTGCTGTCGCGGATGGACCTGGGCGAACGCCGGCGGCCGCAGGACGGGCGCATCAAGACGCGCTCGCCGGGCGGGCGCGAAGTGGAGATGCGCGTGTCGACCATGCCGACCGCGTTCGGGGAGAAATGCGTGCTGCGCATCTTCGATCCGGACGTGGCCTTCCGCAGCATCGAGCAGCTGGGCTTCAGCCAGGAGGAAGCCGCCGGCTGGAAGGAACTGGTCGAGCGTCCGCACGGGATCGTGCTGGTGACCGGGCCGACCGGTTCCGGCAAGACCACCACCCTGTATTCCACGCTGAAGCGGCTGGCGACCAGCGACGTGAACGTCTGCACCATCGAGGACCCGATCGAGATGATCTCGCCGGAGTTCAACCAGATGCAGGTGCAACACAACATCGACCTGGACTTCGCCGCCGGCGTGCGCACCCTGCTGCGGCAGGATCCCGACATCATCATGATCGGCGAGATCCGCGACCTGGCCACCGCGCAGATGGCGGTGCAAGCCTCGCTCACCGGCCACCTGGTGCTGTCCACCCTGCACACCAACGATGCGCCGTCGGCGGTCACCCGCCTGCTGGACCTCGGGGTGCCGCACTACCTGCTGGCCTCGACCCTCAATGGCGTGCTGGCGCAGCGCCTGGTGCGCACGCTGTGCCCGCACTGCAAGCGTCCCGCACCGCCGTTGGCCGAATCCGACCTGGCGGTCCTGCTGGAGCCCGGCGAGGCCTTGCCGGCGGTCATGCAGCCGCACGAACCGGTGGGCTGCCTGGAGTGCCGGCGCACCGGCTACCTGGGGCGGGTCGGCCTGTACGAGTTGCTGCCGATGACGGCGTCGCTGCGTCGCCTGTTCCATGCCGACATGGACCTGGCCAGCTTCAGCGCCGGTGCGCGTGCCGAGGGCATGCGCACGCTGCGCCGGGCCGCGCTGGAAAAAGTGGCCGATGGCGTCACCACGATCGAGGAAGTGCGCGCCGTGCTGCCGCCGCGCGAATGACCGGCCGGCTGTTGAAGCCGGCATGCGGCGGCGCTCTAATCGCGCGACCTGATCACCTGCAGCACCGATGACCCCGATGCCCTTCCTCATCATCGAAACCGGCCAGCCCGTCGCCTCGATGCGCCGGCACGGCAGCTTTGCCCACTGGATCCGCGTGGCCGCCGGGCTGGATCGCGACGCCACCGTGGTGGTCGATGTGGAGCACGGGCATGACCTGCCTTCGCGCGAAGGCTTCGCCGGCGCGATCGTCACCGGCTCGGCGGCGATGGTTCCCGACCGCCATCCCTGGAGCGAGCGCACCGCCGACTGGCTGCGCGATGCCGCCCACGCCGGCCTGCCGCTGTTCGGCATCTGCTACGGCCACCAGCTGATCGCCCATGCGCTGGGCGGCGAGGTCGGCCCGAACGAGGTCGGGCGCGAGATGGGCACGGTGCGCATCCATCTGCATCCCGAGGCCTACGACGACCCGCTGTTCGCGGGCCTGGCGTCGCCGTTCGCTGCGCAGGCGACCCACCTGCAGAGCGTGCTGCGTCCGCCGGCGGGCGCCACCGTGCTGGCCCATAACGACCACGACGCCTGCCACGCCTTCCGCTGGGGCGAGGTCGCCTGGGGCGTGCAGTTCCATCCGGAATTCAGTGCCGGCCATATGCGCGGCTACATCCGTGCCCGCCACGACGCCTTGGCGCGCGAACAGCGCTGCGGCAAGCAGCTCGCCAGCGAGGTCCACGCGGCGCCGCAGGCGCGCAAGATCCTGCGCCGCTTCATCGCATACGCACGGCGACCGCGCCACGCTCCGGTATCCTGAGCGCCTCCCCCGAGGATCATCATGGATATTCGCGTGTTGCCGGTCGGCCAGGGCCTTGCCTGGTTCAAGCAGGCCATCGACCTGGGCAGCAGGAACCCGCGTGCGGTGTTCGGCGCCGCGTTGCTGCTGATCCTGGCGCTGTACACGGCGGCGATGCTGCTGGCGCTGGTGCTGGCGGTGATGGTGGGTGCGGGCGGCGCGGCCGCGGGCCAGGCACCCGACCTGCGGCTGGTGATGGCGGTCGCGATCCCGTTGACCCTGCTGGTGATGTTCCTGGTGCCGATCCTGCTGGGCGGGCTGATGCATGTGGTCCGCGAGGCCGAGGCGGGTCGCCCGGTGCGCGCCCGCGACGTGTTCGCGCCGCTGCGCAGCGCCCGCGGCCGCAGCCTGGCCCTGCTCGGGCTGGTGCAGGTCGGGATGACCGTGGTCGGCGGCGTGCTGATGGTCGGCATCGCCGGCAGCGACTACTGGCGCGATTACCTGCAGGCGATGCAACAGGCGATGGGCGGTACGCCGCCGACCCTGCCGCAACCGGCGAATGGCGGCCTGCTGTTCCTGGTGCAACTGGTCTTCAACTACTTCAGCTACGCGCTGATGCTGTTCTCGATCCCGCTGATGCTGTTTTCCGGCAACACCCTGGGCGAAGCGCTGCGCAACAGCCTGCTCGCCGCGGTGCGCAACGTGGGGGCCAACCTGCTGGCCGGCGTGCTGTTCGTCGGTGCGCTGGTGGTCGCTGCGATCGTGGTGACGATGGTGGCCGCGTTGCTGGGGGTGCTCGGCAGTGCGATCCACACGGCGGTGGGCGGGGCGCTGAGCATGCTGGCGATGCTCGGGTTTGCCGCGCTGGTGCTGGTCCTGCTGGTCGGTGCCGCCTACCTGGCCTGGCGCGACACCTTCGGCGATGCGTCGATGCCGCCTCCGGTCGTGGTGCACGGCTTCGAGGCCTGATTCACCCGCCCAAGGCACGTTGCATCGCCGCCTGCATGGTGGCCTGCAACCATAGGAAACCCCACCCCACCGCGACCGCGAAGGCGAGGCCAAGCAGCGCCAGCCAGGCCCACGCCCACGCAGGCAGGCGCGTCCCCTCCCGCGCGGCAAGGACGCGCGTGCCGCTGGCATGGTCGTGCAGCGCCAGGTAGGGCGGGAACCCGGCCAGCGCATGGCCGATGTTGAGGCTCAGCCACGACAGCCCGGCGGCCAGGAAGCGCAGCAGCGCGCCACCGCTGCGCAGGCGGCGGCCCTCGCGGTCGACCACGGACAGGCCCAGCGCACGCTTGCCCGGCGTGGCCTGCCAGGACGAGGCCTCGAAGCCGACCGTCCAGACACAAGCCAGCAGCGCGTACAGCAACAACGGCGTCAGCAGCAGGTCCCACAAGGCGGATTGCAGTGCGGCGCTCGCGGCCGCCAAGGCAGGATCGGTCAACCAGGCGCGTGCCAGCACCATCGCGTCGGGCGCGCCGCCGAGTGCCTGCTCCAGCAGGCGCGGCAAGGCCGCCGCGAGTGCGTCCATCGCCGCGCGGGCGCGGGCGACCGCATCGGCCATGCGCGCGCTGCCCAGCAAGGCGACCAAGGGCAGCAGGCAGGCCGCGTCGAGCGTCCATGCCACGGTGCGCGGCATGAGCCGCGCCAGTGCACGCTCAGTCGGTGCGTGCGCCATCGGCGTTCGTCCGCGGCGACACCATCGACGCCGCCAGGATCCCGGCTTCGTACAGCAGGCACATCGGGACCGCCAGCATCAGCTGGGAAATCACGTCGGGCGGGGTGACCACCGCGGCGACCACGAAGATCCCGACCACCGCATAGCCGCGGCCTTCGCGCAGTTGCGCGGGCGTGACCCAGCCGAGCAGGACCAGGATCACCAGCGCCACCGGCAGTTCGAACGCCAGCCCGAAGGCCAGGAAGAGCACCAGCACGAAATCGAGGTAGCTGCTGATGT
>Ga0209480_10002747_pt1 | contig 11856 bp, 8 predicted proteins | sample JI61114C2DNA_FD_187501 | JGI IMG/M metagenome (GOLD analysis project Ga0209480, IMG submission 187501) | Wastewater effluent complex algal communities from Wisconsin, to seasonally profile nutrient transformation and Carbon sequestration -... | ecosystem: Engineered > WWTP > Effluent > Algae...
GTACCAGGTAGGCGTAGGTCTTGCCGGTGCCGGTGCCGGCCTCGGCCACCAGCACGCCGTTGTCCTTGAGGGTGGCGGCGATGTGCTCGGCCATCTCGATCTGCTGGGGCCGGGGGTTGAAACCGGGAATCGCGGCGGCCAGGGGGCCATCGGCGGCAAAGGCTTTTTCTACGTTCATGGATGTTCCGGCAATGCTGCGCTCACTCGACCACGTCCACCCGCAGCCACACGTCGGCCTGGCTGCTGCGGCTGTCCCGACCGATGCCGGTGGTGCCCTGGGTGGAGCGGCTCGTATCGGTCTGACTCCCACCCAGGGGAATCCATTCCCCCAGCCGCCCGCTGATCGTGGTGGACAACCGGCGGGTCTCGATGACGCCATCGGCGCCCACGCGCTCCATGCCCGGCGCGATTTCGATGCTCACCCGCTCACCGACGAGCTGGGGCGAGGCCAGGAAGCCACTCCCCACGTCGGTGTAGCGCACGCTGTCGACAGCCTGCCAGCCGCTTCCGCTGGGGCGCCATTCACGCATGGGCACGGGCAGGGCGTGCCCGACCCGGATCAGGGCACGGCCCCCTTCGACCACCTGGACCTGCTGACTGACACCTTCGGCTTGCCGATACTGCCCTGCCCCGCCTTCTATACGGATGGCGTTGCGGCCCGGCTCCAGCCTGCCCGACAGCCCAATGCCCGCCCCCTGCCCTTCGCTGTTGCGATCCTGCCGCACCGACACCACCAGCCGCCGCAGCGGCGTGTCGAGGGCCGCGATGGCGGCCTGCAACTCGGCCAGGTTGGCCGGCGAGACTCGGATCAGGATCTTGTCGTCCAGGGTGCTCAAGGCACCACCCTGCTCCACAAGCGGCCGCAGGGCTGGCACGATCTGGGCCGCGCTGCGGTGGCGCAGGGTGATGATCTCGAGGCGACCATCGGCAATGGCAGACAGGGAGACGGCCGGGAGAGCAAGGAGAAGACAGGCGTAACGCCAGGGCATCGGCGTTTCAGTCCACCCGGTGGGCTTCGGCCAGATAATCGCGGGAACGCATCTCGATGAGACGGCTCACGGTGCGGTGAAACTCGCTGGCCTGTCGACCTTCCACGTACAGATCGTAGGCCTGGCATTCGGCACTGACCAGCAGCTTGACCCGATGATCGTAGAGCACGTCGATCAGCCAGGTGAAGCGCCGCGCCTCGGAGGCCATGGCCGCACTCATCTTCGGCACGCGGGAGAGGATCAGGGTGTGGTACTCCCGGGCGATCTCCAGGTAGTCGTTCTGGGAACGGTTACCGGCACACAGGGTATCGAAGTCAAACCAGATCACCCCCGGGGCGATGCGCTGGACCTTGAGCTTGCGCTCGAGCACTTCGATCTCGCCAGGCGCCCCCTTGGTGCCGGCGATCTTCTCGAAGTCGGTGGCCAGGTGCTTGTCGGCCGCATCATCACCCGGCACCAGGAAGGCATCCATCTGCTCAAGGGTACGCAGGCGGTAGTCGGTGCCGTGATCCACCTCGACCACGTCGAAGCGACGCTTGATCATGTCGATGGTGGGCAGAAAGTTGATGCGCTGCAGTCCGTTGGGATAGAGGCCATCCGGCGGGTAGTTGGAGGTCATCACGAAGATGGTCCCGCGGGCAAAAAGGGCTTCCAGCAGGCGGCCAAGAATCATGGCGTCGGCGATGTCCGACACATGGAATTCGTCGAAGCACAGCAGGCGGGTCTGGCGGGCGATACGGTCGGCCACCTTTTGCAGGGGATCAGCCTCGTTGTTGAGGTTCTTCAGGTCGTTCTGGACTTCCTGCATGAAGGCATGGAAGTGCACCCGGCGCTTGCGCTGGTAAGGCACCGAATCATAGAAGCAGTCCATCAGGAAGCTCTTGCCACGACCCACTCCACCCCAGAAATACACGCTCCTCGGCTGCTTGGGTCTCGAGAGCAGCTTGCGAATGGTGCCCCGCCTGGCGGCCTTGAAGGACACCAATTCGGAATATAGGCCCTGCAGGCGCTGGGCGGCGGCACGCTGCGCCGGGTCGGACTTGAAGCCACGCGCCTTGAGGGTGGCGTCGTAGGCGTCGAGCATGCCGTTTTCGGCAACCTTGAGGATTCGATGGGGCATGGTCGTGAAACTTTTTTATGGTTACTACGGATGGAAAAGGGGTGGTGAGGCATTTTACGCCTGACCACCCCCGGCTGATGCAGGCGCCGGCGAACCGGCCCCTGACGATCAGAAGTGCAGAGGACGCTTGTCTACCGCCAGGGCGGCTTCGTGGACGACTTCCGACAGGGTCGGGTGAGCGTGGCAGATGCGGGCCAGATCTTCGGACGCACCGGCAAACTCCATGGTCACCACGGCTTCGCCGATCAGCTCGGAAGCGTTGGAGCCAATGATGTGCACGCCAAGGATACGGTCGGTGTTGGCATCGGCAATCATCTTCACGAAGCCGGCCGGCGTACCGGCACCCAGGGCACGGCCGTTGGCCATGAACGGGATCTTGCCAACCTTGTAGGCGGCGCCTTCAGCCTTGAGCTGCTGCTCGGTCTTGCCCACCCAGGCGATTTCCGGGGAGGTGTAGATGACCCAGGGGATGGTGTCGAAGTTGGTGTGACCCTTCTGACCCGCCAGGGTCTCGGCCACTGCAACACCTTCTTCCATGGCCTTGTGGGCCAGCATCGGGCCGCGCACCACGTCACCCACCGCCCACACGCCAGGCAGGTTGGTCTGGTTGTGGCCGTCCACGTCGATGAAGCCACGCTCGTCGAGCTTGAGGCCAACGGCTTCGGCGTTGAGACCGGCGGTATTGGGCACGCGACCGACAGAAACAATTAGGCGGTCAAACTCGACCTTCTGGGCGCCGTCCTTGGTTTCGTACTCAACGGTGACCGACTTCTTGCCGACCGTGACCTTGCCAACCTTGACGGACAGCTTGATGTCGAGACCCTGCTTGGTGAACAGCTTGAGGGCTTCCTTGGCCAGATCCTGATCGGCAGCGCCGAGGAAGCTGTCCATGGCTTCGAGGATGGTCACTTCAGAACCCAGGCGGTTCCAGACCGAGCCCATTTCCAGGCCGATCACACCGGAGCCGATCAGGCCGAGGCGCTTGGGCACGGAATCGATGTCGAGGGCGCCGATGTTGTCGCACACCAGCTTGTTGTCCACGGGAATGCCAGGCAGGTGACGGGCGGTGGAGCCGGTGGCCACGATCACGTTCTTGGCTTCGACGACCTCTTCACCCACCTTGACCTGCCAACCGGCTTCGGTCTTGGCGACGAAGGAACCGTGCCCGGCCAGGAAGGTGACCTTGTTCTTCTTGAACAGGCCCTTGATGCCGGCGGTAAGCTGCTCGACGATCTTGGACTTGCGGCCGATCATCTTGGCCACGTCGATCTTCGGGGTGCCGACAGAGATGCCCTGCTCTTCAAAGGCGTGACCGGCTTCTTCGAAGAGGTGCGAGGTGTGCAGCAGCGCCTTGGACGGGATGCAGCCCACGTTCAGGCAGGTGCCGCCCAGACGGGGCTCGCCCTTCGGGTCGGCATACGGATTGGATTCGGCGCAGGCCGTGTTGAAACCGAGTTGAGCGGCGCGGATTGCAGCCACATAGCCACCGGGACCACCGCCGATGACCAGAACGTCGAATTGCTTCGCCATGTGTTTTCTTCCTTGTTCGGATTGAAACAAGGCACGGCGGCGGCAGACAAGCTGCCGCGGCCGTGCCTCAGGTCAGTGAGATCAGACGTCCAGGATCAGACGGGCCGGATCTTCCAGTGCTTCCTTCATGGTCACCAGACCCAGGACGGCTTCGCGGCCGTCGATGATGCGGTGATCGTAGGACATGGCGAGGTAGTTGATCGGACGCACCACGACCTGACCATTTTCCACCACGGCACGGTCCTTGGTGGCATGGATGCCGAGGATCGCGGACTGGGGCGGGTTGATGATCGGGGTGGACATCATGGAACCGAACACGCCACCGTTGGAGATGGAGAAAGTGCCACCGGTGAGCTCTTCCATGGAGATCTTGCCGTCCTTGGCCTTCTGACCGTACTCGGCAATCTTCTTCTCGATGTCGGCGATGGACATCTGGTCGGCATCACGCAGGATGGGCACCACCAGACCACGGGGGGAACCGACAGCGATACCGATGTCGATGTAGCCGTGATAGACGATGTCGTTGCCATCGACCGAGGCGTTCAGGATCGGGAACTTCTTGAGGGCGGCAACGGCTGCCTTCACGAAGAAGCCCATGAAGCCCAGACGAACGCCGTGAGCCTTCTCGAACTTGTCGGCGTACTGCTTGCGCAGCGCCATGACCGGGGCCATGTTCACTTCGTTGAACGTGGTCAGGATGGCGTTCTCGTTCTTGGACTGAATCAGGCGCTCGGCAATGCGGGCACGCAGACGGGTCATGGGAACGCGCTGCTCAGCACGATCGCCGGAAGCCACTGCGACAGCCGGGGCGGCAGCAGCAGCGGGCTTGGTCTGAGCGGCGACGGCGTCTTCCTTGGTCACACGACCACCACGGCCGGAACCGGCGACGTCAGCGGCGGCAATGCCCTTCTCGTCGAGGATCTTGCGGGCGGACGGGCTGGCGGCACTGACGGCAGCAGCCGGCGCAGCAGCGGCCGGTGCAGCAGCCGGAGCGGCAGCAGCAGCCGGGGCACCGGCAGCCGCCTTGGCTTCGGTATCGATGGTGGCGATGATCTCACCGGAGGTCACGGAGTCGCCACCGTTCTTGACGATCTTGACCAGCACGCCATCGGCGGGAGCCGGGGTTTCCAGCACGACCTTGTCGGTCTCGATGTCGATCAGATTCTCATCACGGGAAACGGCGTCGCCTTCCTTCTTGTGCCAGCTCACCAGCGTGGCTTCGGAAACGGACTCGGACAGTTGCGGCACTTTGACTTCGATCAGCATGTTTTCTCCCTCTTGTTCAATTCGGCTCGGACATGAGCATCAGGCTTTGATTTCGCCGAACGCATTTTCGATAACTGCCTTTTGTTGCGCGTTGTGCTTGGCGTAGTAGCCGACGGCCGGAGAAGCCGCAGCCGGACGCGACACCAGCAGGAACTTGTGCGTATCGCCAAGCGCACTGTCCAGATGGTGGCGTGAAGCCAACCAGTACCAGACGCCCTGGTTGCGGGGCTCTTCCTGGCACCACACCACTTCCTTGGCGTTCGGGTACTTGTTCACTTCGGCAGCGAAGGCATCGGCGGGGAACGGATAGAGCTGTTCCAGGCGAATGATCGCGATGTCCTTGATGTCGTTGGCACGACGGTGGGCCAGCAGTTCGTAGTAGATCTTGCCGGAGCACGCAACCACACGCTTGACCTTCTTGGCCTCAAGATCATCCACCTCACCGATGACGGTCTGGAAGGTGCCCTTCGACAGATCGTCCAGCGACGAGATGGCATCCTTGTGGCGCAGCAGGGACTTCGGCGTGATGATGACCAGCGGCTTGCGGATCTTGCGCAGTGCCTGACGACGCAGCAGATGGAAGATCTGCGACGGGCCGGACGGGATGCACACTTCCATGTTCATCTCGGCACACAGCTGCATGTAGCGTTCGATGCGAGCGGACGAGTGCTCCGGCCCCTGGCCTTCGTAGCCGTGGGGAAGCATCATCACAAGACCGCACTGACGACCCCACTTGGCTTCGCCGGAGCTGATGAACTGGTCCATTACAACCTGAGCGCCGTTGGCGAAGTCGCCAAACTGGGCTTCCCAGATGACCAGCTGATTCGGCTCGGCCGACGCGTAACCGTATTCGAAAGCCAGCACGGCCTCTTCTGACAGCACCGAGTCGTAGCAGTAGAACGGGGCCTGACCTTCGCGGATGTTCTGCAAGGGGTAGAAGGTACCGTCATGCCACTGATCACGGTTCTGGTCGTGCAGAGCCGCGTGGCGGTGGAAGAAGGTGCCACGACCCACGTCCTCACCGGACAAACGGATGCCGAAACCCTGTACCACCAGACTGGCGTAGGCCAGGTTCTCGGCCATGCCCCAGTCGAAGGGCAGCTTGCCGTCGCCCATTGCCTTGCGGTCGTCGATGATCTTCTGGACGCGCGGATGCAGCGTGAAGCCGTCGGGGGTGGTGGTCAAGGACTTCGACAGACGCTTCAGCTCAGCCATCGGGACCTTGGTGTCGCACTTGTCGGTGTACTTCTTGCCGACATACGGACCCCAGTCCTGGGAGAACTGGCGCTTGAAATCGGACAGCACCGGATTGGTGAGCAGCTCGCCACGATCCAGGGCCGCACGGTAGTCCTTGATGAAAGCGTCCGGCTCTTCGGCCTTGCAGACACCCAGCTGGACCAGCTTGTCCGCGTAGATCTTGCGCGTGCCCGGATGCTTCGCGATCTTCTTGTACATCAGCGGCTGGGTCACCATCGGCTCATCAGCCTCGTTGTGGCCGAGCTTGCGATAGCAGACAACGTCGACAACCACATCCTTCTTGAACTGCTGACGGTACTCCACCGCCAGGCCCATCACGAAGGCCACGGCCTCCGGATCATCGCCATTGACGTGGAAGATCGGAGCCTCGCCCATCTTGAAGATGTCGGTGCAATACAGGGACGAACGGTAGTCGCGCGGATCGGAGGTGGTGAAACCGATCTGGTTGTTGACGACCAGGTGAATCGTGCCGCCCGTGCCATAGCCACGGGTCTGGGCGAAGTTGAGCATTTCCTGGTTCACGCCCTGACCGGCAACAGCCGCGTCACCGTGGATCAGGACCGGCACCACTTCGGACTTGCCGTTTTCACCACGACGGGTCTGGCGGGCATACACCGAGCCTTCGACCACGGGGTTCACGATTTCCAGGTGGGACGGGTTGAAGGCCAGGGTCAGGTGCACCGGACCACCGGCCGTCATCACGTCGCTGGAGAAGCCCATGTGGTACTTCACGTCACCGGCGGAGAGGTCGGAAGCGGCCTTGCCTTCGAACTCCGAGAACAGCATGCTGGGCGATTTGCCGAGGGTGTTGACGAGTACGTTCAGACGGCCACGGTGGGCCATGCCGATGACGATTTCCTGGACGCCCTTGCTGCCCGCCACGCGGATCAACTCATCCATTGCGACGATGGAGCTTTCGCCACCTTCGAGGGAGAAGCGCTTCTGACCCACATACTTGGTATGCAGGTAACGCTCCATGGTCTCGGCAGCCGTCAGACGCTCAAGGATGCGACGCTGGTGCTCTGCAGGAAAGACCGGACGGCCACGGGTCGGCTCGAGACGGGCCTGGATCCAGCGCTTCTCGGCGATGTCCGTCATGTACATGTACTCGGCGCCGATGGAGCCGCAGTAGGTCTGACGCACGGCATCGAGGATCTCGCGCAGGGTGGCGTGATCGCCCGGGAGACCGTGGAAGGAGCCGGTATTGAAGGTCTGATTGAGGTCAGCCTCGGTGAAGCCGTAGTGGGAGAGCTCCAGTTCGTGGATCTCGGGACGCTCGGTGCGCTTCAGCGGATCGAGCTGGGCCCAGCGGGTACCCAGAAAGCGGTGGGCATTGATGAGCTGCAGCACACCGACCTGCTTCTGGTCGGAACCGCCGGCCACCACGGTGCGCACCGGGCCACGCTTCGCCATATCGGCGAAGGCGTTGATGATCGGGTAATGGGCAACGTCCGGCCCTTTGCCCGGAACGTTTTGCAGCGAATCGAAATAACTCCGCCATTCTTCGGAGACGGAATCCGGATTGTCGAGATAGTTCTCGTAAAGCTCTTCGATGAACGGCGCATTGGAGCCGAACAGTTGGGAGCTTTCAAAAAGCTGTTTCATCATGGGCGACCACCTGGCTTATATCTTGTCTTTTTAAATGTACTTGCTGCGGTGGGGAGAAATCCCTGATCTTTGAACCTTTTGGATAAACGAAGCGGGATGACCCTGTTCCGGCCATCCCGCATTCGCTTCTCCTGTTTCCCCCTCCCCCTCCGGGCAAACTTAGCCGCGCTGATCCAGCGGCTTGACGTCGCGGCGAGCGGCGCCGATGTAGAGCTGACGCGGACGACCGATCTTGTATTCGGGATCGGTGATCATCTCTTCCCACTGGGTCATCCAGCCAACGGTACGGGCCAGCGCGAAGATGCAGGTGAACATTTCGGTCGGAATGCCGAGGGCCTTCTGCACGATGCCGGAGTAGAAGTCCACGTTCGGGTACAGCTTCTTCTCGACGAAGTACGGATCTTCCAGAGCGATCTTCTCGAGCTCCATGGCCAGCTTGAAGAGACGGTCGTTCTCGAGGCCGAGTTCGCCGAGCACTTCGTGGCAGACCTTGCGCATCAGCTTGGCGCGGGGGTCAAAGTTCTTGTAAACACGGTGACCGAAGCCCATCAGCTTGAAGCTGTCGTTCTTGTCCTTGGCACGGGCGATGTATTCACCCACACGGGACACATCACCGATCTGCTCCAGCATCTGGAGGCAAGCTTCGTTCGCGCCGCCGTGAGCAGGACCCCACAGACAGGCGATGCCGGCTGCGATACAGGCGAAGGGGTTGGCACCGGAAGAGCCGGCAAGGCGCACCGTGGAGGTGGAGGCGTTTTGCTCGTGATCGGCATGCAGCGTGAAGATCACATCCAGGGCACGGACCAGAACCGGATTCGGCACGTACTTCTCGCACGGATTACCGAACATCATGCGCATGAAGTTGGCGGTGTAATCCAGCTCGTTGTCCGGATACATGAAGGGCATGCCGGTGTTGTACTTGTAGGCCATGGCGACGATGGTCGGCATCTTGGCCACAAGACGGTTGAAGCTGATGTTGCGATGCTCGACGTCCGAGAAGTCCATGGCGTCGTGGTAGAAGGCAGACAGCGCGCCCACAACACCGGTCATGACGGCCATCGGGTGGGCGTCACGGCGGAAACCGGAGTAGAACTTCGAGAGCTGCTCATGCACCATCGTGTGCTTCTTGATGGTGCCTTCGAAGTCATGCTTCTGCGCGGCATTGGGAAGCTCGCCGTTCTTCAGAAGATAAGTCACTTCGAGGAAGTTGCAGTTATCCGCGAGTTGCTCGATGGGGTAGCCGCGATACAGCAGCTCGCCCTTGTCACCATCAATGTAGGTGACTTTGGACTGGCAACTGGCAGTGGACAGGAAACCGGAGTCGTAAGTGAAATACCCGGTCTTTCCGCCAAGGGTGCGAATATCAATCACATCGTTGCCGTGCGTCCCCGACATGATCGGAAACTCTACGGACTTGCCATCTACGGTCAGTGCAGCAGTGCGTTGCGTGGTCATGTTTTGGTCCCTTTTCCCTGTTGAAACTCCAGCTCCCTAGCAGCCGAATCGCTGTGTCATTTTGCCCGCAGCAATTCAACCATTTCCTTCCAGCGATCGTCAGTGACCGGCTTGCTGCCGTTGATCATGGCCCACAGGTCATGATCTTCGACAAGCAAGAGGTCATCGAGATCAGCCAGTTGATCGTCGGTCAGACGATCAAAGTGCCTTTCGAGGAAACGCGCGAACACCAGATCGAGCTCGAGAAGAGCCCGACGGCACTGCCAGCGCACGCGTCCCCTGTTCAGCGTCATACGGCGCGACGCAACATCATGTCCTTGATCTTGCCGATGGCCTTGGTCGGATTCAGACTCTTCGGGCAGACATCAACGCAGTTCATGATCGAGTGACAGCGGAACAAACGATACGGATCTTCAAGGTTGTCGAGACGCTCACTGGTCGCCTGATCACGGGTGTCCGCCAGGAAGCGGTATGCCGCGAGCAGACCCGCCGGGCCGACGAACTTGTCCGGATTCCACCAGAAGGACGGGCAGCTGGTGGAACAGCAGGCACACAGGATGCACTCGTAAAGGCCATTGAGCTCTTCCCGATCTTCGGGAGACTGAAGACGCTCACGCTCAGGCGCCGGATCGTTGTTGATCAGGTAGGGCTTGATCGAGTGGTATTGCTTGAAGAACTGGGTCATGTCCACGATGACGTCGCGGATCACGGGCAGCCCTGGCAACGGGCGGATCGTGACCGGCTGGGCGATCTCATCCATGCTGGTCAGACAGGCCAGACCGTTCTTGCCGTTGATGTTCATGGCGTCGGAGCCACACACACCTTCACGGCATGAACGACGGAAGGACAGGGTGTCGTCCTTGGCCTTGAGGCGCACCAGCGCATCCAGGAGCTTCTTGTCGGACTCTTCGAGTTCGACGGAGATATCCTGCATGTAGGGCTTGTCGTCCTTGTCCGGGTCGTAGCGGTAAATCTTGAACTGTACGGTTCGCTTGCTGCTCATGTTCTGTTCTCCGGAACGCTCAGTAGGTACGCTTGGCGAGCGCGATGGGTTCGACGTCAGCGGACATCGGCTGCAGGGTCACCGGCTTGTAGTCGAGCCGGTTGCCCTGGCTGTACCAAAGGGTGTGCTTGAGCCAGTTGGCATCGTCACGACCGTTGGGGGTCTCGGCACAGTCGATTGCATCGTCACGAACGTGGGCACCGCGGGACTCCTTGCGGGCCTCGGCGGAAACCATGGTCGCCTTGGCAACCTCGATCAGGTTATCAAGCTCGAGGGCTTCCGTGCGGGCGGTATTCCAGACCTTGGACTTGTCCTTGATCTGGGTGCGCTTGGCACGCTCAGCCACTTCCATGATCTTGGTGACACCTTCCTTCATGATGTCCGCAAAACGGAACACACCGGCATGCTTCTGCATGGTGCGCTGCATCTCGAGACGAACCTCATGGACATCCTCGCCGCCAGTCTGGGACTCCAGACGCGCGATGCGGGCCAGGGAAACATCGGCAGCATCATCGGGAAGCGGCTTGAGCGTCAGCTGACCGGACTGGAAGTCGGACACGACGGTCTCGCCGGCAGCCTTGCCGAACACCAGCAGATCGAGCAGCGAGTTGGTACCCAGGCGGTTTGCACCGTGCACCGAGGCACAGGCACATTCACCGGCGGCATAGAAGCCGGGGATGGGCACATTGGGGCTGCCGTCCTTCGGCACCACGACCTGGCCCTTGTAGTTGGTGGGAATGCCGCCCATCTGGTAATGGCAGGTGGGAACGACCGGGATCGGGGCCTTGATGGGATCGACGCCAGCGAACTGGATGGAAATCTCGCGGATACCCGGCAGACGCTTGTTGATGGTTTCGGGCGACAGGTGGGTGATGTCGAGAAGCACATGATCCTTGCCACTGCCGCAGCCACGACCTTCATTGATCTCGGTGGTCATCGCACGGGAGACGACGTCACGGGAGGCCAGGTCCTTCAGGTTCGGTGCATAGCGCTCCATGAATCGCTCACCGGACGCATTGCGGAGGATACCGCCCTCGCCGCGCACACCTTCGGTGATCAGCACACCCGCGCCAGCCACACCGGTCGGGTGGAACTGCCAGAACTCCATGTCCTCAAGCGGGATGCCCGCACGGGCCGCCATGCCCACACCGTCGCCGGTGTTGATGAACGCGTTGGTGGAGCTGTAATAGATGCGACCGGCACCCCCAGTGGCGAAAATGGTGGCCTTGGCATGGAAGATGGAGACCTCGCCGGTTTCCATTTCCATGGCGGTCACGCCGAGCACATCACCGTCCGCATTGCGGATCAGGTCCATCGCCATCCATTCAACAAAGAACTGGGTGTTGGCACGGACGTTACGCTGGTACAGGGCATGCAACATGGCGTGGCCGGTACGGTCGGCCGCGGCGCAGGAACGCGACACCGGGGTCTGGCCGTAGTTCTGGGAGTGGCCACCGAACGGACGCTGATAGATCTTGCCGTTGTCGGTCCGGTCGAAGGGCATGCCGTAGTGTTCAATCTCAACGACAACCTCGTTGGCCTTCTTGACCATGAACTCGATGGCATCCTGGTCGCCCAGCCAGTCCGACCCCTTAACGGTGTCGTACATATGCCAGTGCCAGTTGTCA
>Ga0209480_10002748_pt1 | contig 11854 bp, 11 predicted proteins | sample JI61114C2DNA_FD_187501 | JGI IMG/M metagenome (GOLD analysis project Ga0209480, IMG submission 187501) | Wastewater effluent complex algal communities from Wisconsin, to seasonally profile nutrient transformation and Carbon sequestration -... | ecosystem: Engineered > WWTP > Effluent > Algae...
CCCTGTAAGATTACCTGCCGCATCCAATGCCGCCTCAAAACGATACCGGCAGGCAGGACGATAAGTTCCTGCAGTCATATCATCTTCTTTAGACCAGATCAATTTTACAGGTGCCTTGATTATACTTGACAATTCAGCAGCCTCTGATGCAAAATCATTCTTTAATCTTCTTCCAAAACCACCTCCTAAACGGGTAAGCTGCAGGGTGATTTTGTCTTCGGGAACATTCAACAACTGGGAGACTTCTGCACGTGCTCTGGCCGGGGTTTGTGTCGGACCAACAAGTTCAACACCATCCGGACGAACATGAGCGAAAAAGTTCATTGGTTCCATCGGACTATGGGAAATAAACGGACACTGATACTCGCCCTTAACTACCTTGGCAGCATTTTTAAATGCTGCATCAACATCCCCATCCTTACGTCTGACAGTCGCCTGCCCATTATCCATTAAGTTCAGGAATATTTTATCATGATCTTCTGTACTTTCCAGATCGAATTCTTTTTCATACTCGATCTTCAGCATTTTTCTTGCCTTAAGTACCTGCCAGGTAGATTTACCTACTACGGCAACATTGTTTTTAAAAGAAACTACATCGATAATTCCAGGCATTGATTTAGCGATAGAACCATCAAACGATTTCAGTTTCATTCCAAACTGCTCAGGACGCTGTATCATTGCATAAACCATCCCATCACGGTAGAAGTCCAAACCAAACAAGGGCTGACCGGTAACTATTTTACGATTCTCAACATTCCTTACTGATTTACCAATTAGTTTAAAGTCCTTACGGTCTTTCAACTTCACGCTTGCAGGTACAGGAATTTTAGATGCTGCTTCAGCAAGTTCACCGTAACTTAATTTCTTGCCGCTTTTGCTATGTATCACAAAGCTATTGGCTGCTGAACATTCAGAGGAAGGGACAGACCATACCTTGGCCGCAGCTTCAATCAGCATGAATTTAGCAGTAGCTCCTGCATTTCTCAACAATTTCCAGGAATGTGGAACTGCACCACTTCCACCAGTTAGCTGGCGGTCAAATTTATTATCGAGGTTTGCCTGAAGAACTTTTACTTTTTTCCAGTCTGCTTCAAGTTCTTCAGCTACAACCATCGGAAAAGAAGTGATAATATTCTGTCCGAGCTCAGGATTGGGTGACATAATGGTCACCGTACCATCGGTAGCAATAGACAGGTAACTATTAAACCCTATATTTCCGGCAGCCATTGCTGAATCGGATATGACTACAGGTACAGCGGCTTCAGCACTGAACCAATTAAATCCAAGTACAAGTCCCCCGCCTGTTATTGCAGTCATTTTTAAAAAATCGCGCCTGCTGTTTGTTGTTTTACTTGTCATAATGATCAAATTTTAGAGCTGGCCAATTTCACTGCATCCCGGATACGGTGATATGCGCCGCAACGACAGATATTACCATTCATTGTAACTTCAATTTCATCCATACTGGGCTTAGGGTTTTGCTTCAAAAGTGCCGCCGCGGTCATAATCTGACCAGCCTGGCAATATCCGCACTGAGCCACATCGATCTCATCCCATGCCTGCTGTAATGGATGATCACCTTTTTCGGACAAGCCTTCAATCGTAATTACCTGTGAAGTACCTACTGCCGAAACAGGGTATACACAAGAACGTGTTGCAGCGCCATTTACATGTACTGTACATGATCCGCATTGTGCGATTCCGCAACCATATTTGGTTCCCACCAGACCCAAATGATCCCGCAATACCCATAATAATGGAGTATCGGCTTCGACATCAGCCTGCAGGGTCTTACCGTTAACCTGAAGTTTGTAAATTGCCATAAGTATTAGTTTGATTCAAAGCTAAAGTTAATTAAAAAAGTAAGAATTAAACAAGTGTTTCTATTGTGATATTTTTGTTGCCCTGTGCAAACCTCCCCTAAAAAATAACAGTGAATTAATAGGATAAATGGAACAGAAATGCAGCACTCAACATTTAAGTAAAGTAAAATCTGATTGATTTCAAAGCAACTTTGCTTAATCTTTGATCCACCTGAACGGGAAACTCAGGAATACGTTTTCAGTGTATTCGTTCTGCTCATAAAGTAGTCCGATATTTCCATTCTTCATCACAACAAGATCAGAATATGCCGCAGAACCAGCATAAATAGTCCTTCCTTTGGTCCATGTTTCACCTTCATCATAACTAACTTTTATAGTCAGATTTTTACGGGCATCCCTGCTATCCGCATTCACAAATAAAAGACAATTGATACTTTTTATTTTGTAGCGGATTATTGCTGCGTTACAGGCCGGATCTGTCAGAGCAAACTCAGGTCTGCTTGTCCAGCTTTTTCCCTGATTCTTTGAAATATGCACGTATCGCATACCTGGTGAATTTACTCTGGAATTGACCATCCATGTACCATCTTTCAACTCAATTATTTTAGATTCATCTGCCGGCATTAAAGGAGTATCGCTTAAAAACCAGGTTTTTCCATGATCATTGGATCCAAAAACGAATACTCCGTGTTTCAGGTTAACCAGAGTATGCAATAAAACACCTGAAGCGGTTTGAATGCCTTTTCCGGAAGTGATGAATTTAAAATCACCATGCCATTCAGGCTTACTTACCTGCCTGCTGATATCTGCCGGTTCAGACCAGGATTCACCATTGTCTGTGCTTTTAAGAACATGCAAATAGTAAATATCCTTCTCCTTGTTCAGGTCCATATAATTATAAAACATGAAGATTGTGCCTGTTTTGCTATCATTTATAAAAGATGGGTCGGATGCTGATTTTCCCTGAGGATAATCAACTAGAGTACGGATATCTGTCCATGTTTTACCATTGTCCCTGCTCTTTCTCATCACAATATTAATATTCTCATTTGCCTTCAGATCTGCGCATGAAGGGCCCCTCTCATCTATTGCTGCAATGAGATCTCCATTATTGGCCACCACTAAGGCCGGGATACGATAACAGGCAACATTGCTTTTCATCTTCACATTAAACAGATCAAGCTGTTTCAGACCATTTACTGAGCGGGAGATGGGTGTCTGAGCTTTCAGCACCGAAGCAGCAAGCAGAAAAAAAGAAAGAACGTATTTCATAGACATGATTTGATTGTGATTAATTTAAGACCAGAATTTAAATGTAATAAACATGTTATAAAATTAAAATCTCCAACAAATGGCAATTTGAGAACCTTTTCTGATTATTTGAAAGAAATTTTCAGGTGAAATGCCCGTGCTTAAAAATCTTGATTTATATTGGAGAATTATTAACATTAATTTAAAGATGAGAAACAGCAAAACAAAATTCACACGCTTAAGTATTCTGAGTTTCCTTTTAGTATTCAGCAGCCTGAGCCTGAGTGCTCAGGAGATTGACCTTTTATTGAAAGGTGGTCAGGTTATTGACCCCAAAAATAAGATAAATGCCAAAATGGATGTGGCCATTGCAGGTGGAAAGATAGTCCAGGTTGCAGCAAATATTCCTGCTAATTCTGCTAAAAAAACTGTAGATGTAAGTGGCTTATATGTAACTCCGGGCATTATCGATATGCATGCACACGTATTTCAGGGGAATGACCTGGGATCATATATTGCCGACGGACAAACCGCAGTACCAGCAGATGCCTTCACCTTCAGGGCTGGAGTTACTACTGTGGTAGATGCCGGATCATCAGGCTGGAGAAACTTCCGCCGGTTTAAGGAACAGAATATAGATCGTTCACAGACCCGTATTCTTGCTCTTTTGAATATTACAGGAAACGGAATGTATGGACGTTTTGAAGAGCAGGATAAAACAGATTTCAATCCTGAGATGACCTCTTATATGATTACCAAACTCTTTCCGAAGATTATCGTTGGTATCAAAGCCGCACATTACTGGGGTGATTTCACCCAGGTAGACCGCGCGGTAGAAGCAGGAAAGCTTGCCAAGGTCCCTGTAATGGTCGATTTTGGTGAACATCAGCCTACCAATTCTATAAAATCATTGTTCCTTGAACATCTTCGTCCCGGTGATATTTTCACCCATACCTTTGCTTACGGGCCTAAAGATCGTGAGACAGTGGTTGACGACGCGGGCATAGTAAAGCCCTTTATTTTTGAAGCTCAGAAAAGAGGAATATTGTTTGATGTTGGCCACGGTGGTGGTGCCTTTTTCTGGCGTCAGGCTGTTCCTGCAATCAAACAGGGATTCAAACCTGATGTAATCAGTACTGATCTTCACTCCGACAGTATGAACGGTGGAATGAAAGATATGGCCAATGTAATGTCTAAATTCCTGAATATTGGTCTTACCTTAGAAGAAGTAATTGAGAAATCAACTGCCAGTCCGGCAAGGGTAATCAACAGACCGGACCTGGGTAACCTGAGTGTAGGATCTGAAGCGGATGTTGCGGTATTCAGCGTAAAAAAAGGTAACTTCGGCTTCACTGATGTTAGAAGAAATGTTCTGAAAGGAACACAGAAAATGGATGCAGAATTAACCATCCGTGCGGGCAAAATCGTTTGGGACCTGAATGGTGTCAGCGGACCAATCTGGGATTCTCCACAAGCACTCACAAAATAATATTAAAACATAAAATCTGTTAAAACGAATGCAAACCTATTTCAAAACATTAAAAAGTCTTTCGCTTTTCCTGCTAATCACCTTTTTTGCAACAAATATTAAGGCACAGGAAATTGACCTTCTGCTAAAAGGCGGTCATGTGATCGACGCCAAGAACAAAATCAATGGCAAAATGGATGTAGCCATTAAAGACGGTAAAATTTTTCGTGTAGCAGCGGATATTCCATCGAGTTCGGCTAAAAAAACAGTCAATGTCAGCGGACTTTATGTAACACCGGGACTTATTGATATTCACGGACACGTATTTCACGGTACAGAGAATAATTACTTAAGCAATAGTCTGGATGCTCTTCCACCGGATGGTTTTACATTCCGTTCAGGTGTTACCACGGTTGCAGATGCAGGTGGCGCCGGATGGAAAAACATTGATTTATTTAGAAAGAACGTTGTTGAGCACTCTAAAACCCGAGTACTTTCCTTCATGAACATTGTGGGTGGTGGAATGCGTGGTGTAGATACCTATGAGCAGGATGAAGCCGATATGGATGCCAAACTCACTGCTGCATCAGCAATAAAGAATAAGGATATTGTGATTGGAATCAAGCTGGCGCATTATATTGGCCATGATTGGGAACCTACCGATAAAGCAGTAGAAGCAGGCAGAATTGCCAGTATTCCGGTGATGGTGGATTTCGGAAAGGCACTCCCTCCCCTTCCACTTGAGGATTTATTATTAAAACATTTACGCCCGGGCGATATTTTAACCCATGCCTATCGTTATGATCAGGAATTTGACAGAAACGGTAAAATGCTGGAGCATAAACAGGCGATTGTTGATGTAAAAACTAAAAAAGTGAAGCCATTTGTTTGGGAAGCACGCAAAAAAGGCCTGATTTTCGACGTTGGTCACGGTGGCGGAAGCTTCAACTGGAGTCAGGCAGTTCCTGCTATGGAACAGGGCTTCCATCCGGACGTCTTAAGTTCTGATCTGCACACCGGAAGTATGAATGCCGGTTTCAAAGATATGGCTAACCTTGCCTCCAAGTTCCTGGTTTTAGGCATGCCTCTGGCTGATGTGATTGCAGCATCCACCTGGAACCCAGCTAAAGTAATACAACGTACTGAATTGGGTAACCTGAGTGAAGGAACTGAAGCAGATATTGCCGTATTCAGACTCCGCGAGGGAGACTTTGGATACATTGATGCCAGCGGAATGGCCTTGAGAGGAAAACTAAAACTTGAAGCCGAATTAACTTTGCGCAAGGGACGTGTAGTTTGGGATTTGAATGCCCTGAGTGCTCCATTGGCTAAATAATTATGAACATGAATCAATTCATACAAGCAGGCAGATCCGTATTCTTCGCGATCTGCCTGTCTGTTTCTGCACAATTTGTAATTGCGCAGGAAATCGATCTTCTATTGAAAGGCGGTCATGTTATTGACGCTAAAAATAAGATTAGTGCAAAAATGGATGTTGCCCTCAGTAATGGCAAAATTCTGAGAGTTGCTCCAAACATTCCTGTTGCAGGTGCCAAAAAAGTGGTGGATGTAAGCGGGATGTATGTGAGTCCGGGGTTAATCGATATCCATACCCACGTTTTCACCGGACCGAATCCAGGGTTTGGGCATGGCTCATCCAGTGTTAAACCTGATGATTTTACCTTTCGGGCAGGAATTACTACCGTTGTTGATGCCGGAACATCAGGTTATAAAACCTTTCCACTGTTTAAAGAGCAGATTATAGACCGTTCCCGCACTCGTGTACTTTCTTACCTGAATGTATTTGCACCGGGCATGGTGGGTACAGCTGCTGAACAGGAAGACATGAAAGCTCTTGAAATTGAAAAAGCTGATGAGATCATCAAAAAATATGCAGATAATATTGTTGGTGTAAAGATCGGACATTATTCCGGCAAAGACTGGAAGCCCTTTGATGCTGCCGCATCACTGGCACATGCCAATAATCGTCCCCTATTTGTGGAATGCCATATTACAGAGTTCTCACTTGAGGATCAGCTGAATCATATGAAAGCCGGCGATATCATTACCCATGCCTATGAAAACGTTTCAGAACGAATGCCGGTGGTTGATGAGAACGGCAAGGTCCGCCCTTTTGTACTGGATGCCCGCAAAAAAGGAATTCTATTTGATGTAGGCCATGGTGGTGTTGGGTTCTGGTTTAACCAGGCTGTGCCTTCAGTAAAGCAGGGTCTTGCACCTGATACTTTCGGAACCGATATGCATCATAACAGCGTAAATTCGGGCATGAAAGATATGCTGAACCTGATGTCGAAATACCTGAATATGGGAATGCAGACTGAAGATATTATCCGGCGCGCAAGCTGGGGTGCAGCTACTGCAATCAAACGCCCCGACTTAGGTAATCTGAGTGAAGGATCGGTTGCAGATATTGCAGTGATTAGGGTGCTGGATGGCAAATTTGGTTTCCTTGATGCAGGAGGATTTAAACTGGAAGGGAATAAAAAGTTTCAGGCCGAAATGACTATCCGTGCAGGACGAATAGTGTGGGATTTGAATGGGATGGCGGGGATGCCGTGGAGTAAGGATTTGAAGTAAAATTTAAATAGAAAATATGTAAAAGGCTCCGGTGACGGGGCCTTTTCGGATAAAAGTAAATAAAAATTAAAGTCTTGATTATTTAGTTGAATATTATTTCTACACCATTCCTCAATACCTGAAATAAAAATTCCATGAAAGAAAGTTAATTAATAATTACCGTAAAAAAATTACGGGATGTATTTTTTCTTTATCTTTGCACAAAATTAAAAAGAGAATGCTTAAAAAATTTAGAGTTTCCAACTTTAAAAGCTTTGAAAAAGACTTTGAATTAGATTTGTCCGATATTAACGGATATGAATTCAACAAGGATAGTATAAAGAACGGAATCGTAAATAATGCATTAATTTACGGCCACAATGGTGTAGGAAAGTCAAATTTAGGTCTGGCTATTTTTGATATTATTGGACACCTTACTGACAAAAATATAAATGAAAGTATTTATCTACCCTACCTAAATGCCACTAATGGAGCTCCTATTGCACATTTTGTATATGAGTTTTTATTTGGGACAAACATCGTAATATACGAGTATGAAAAACTTGACGTCAAAACAACACAATTTGAAAGGCTTGAAATTAATGGGAATGAGCTAGCTAAAATTGACAGAAAACAAAGTAATCGTGCGTCAATTAATTTCAAAGGAGCAGAAACCTTAAATACAGAATTAACTAATAAAAACCTATCACTAATAAAATACATCAAAAGTAATTCTCAACTAAGTAATAATTTAGAGAACAATGTTTTTTTTACATTTTATGACTTCTTAGAATCCATGTTATTTTTTAGGTCTTTAGACCAAAATATGTACTTAGGCCTTGAAACAGGTTCAGGGGGAATTCAAGAAGATATAATTGAAAAGGGAAATGTTTTAGATTTAGAAAATTTCTTAAATAGGGCTGGCATCCAGTGTAAACTGAAAGTTGAAAAAGAATTAGAAAAAGAAGTTATTGCCTTTGACTTTAACGGTAAATCAATTTCATTTTATCAAATCGCTTCAACAGGAACAAAATCATTAACATTATTTTACTATTGGTTGCAGAGACTGCGGGAGGAATCCAAAGTTAAGTTTCTGTTTATAGACGAGTTTGATGCATTTTACCACCACGACTTATCTGCGATTATTGTTGAAGAACTTAAGAAAACTAATATCCAATTTATATTAACATCGCATAATACATCAATAATAACGAATGACCTACTACGACCTGATTGTTATTTTTTAATGACGAAGAATAAAATTCGGTCATTATCAAAGAGTACTCCTAAAGAATTAAGAGAAGCTCATAATATTGAAAAAATGTATAAAGCAGGTACGTTCGATGTCGAATAAAATTTTATTTATTTTTGAAGGTGAAAATACTGAGAAGCAGATAATTTCAAGTTTACAAAAATTCTTTGTAAACGAAAATACAACTGTAAGGTGTGTCTATGGTGCTGAAATTTATCAGATTTACAAGGATATTGTGGCAGATGAAGACTTGGACACCTTCAATTTATTGAAAGATCGCAATCCTAAAAATAAAGAAATTCTTAAAGATTTTACAAGAAACGACTTTGCTGAAATATACATGTTTTTTGATTATGATGGACACTCAAGCTTAGCCGATGACAATAAGTTAAAAGAGCTTCTAGAATTTTTTAAAGAAGAGACGGATAAAGGTAAACTATACGTAAGCTATCCAATGGTTGAGTCATTAAAGCATATTTACGACTTTGAAGATTTCAGAGACCTTTCAGTTAAATGTAAGGAAAATGTGTCATATAAAAACATTGTACACAATTCCTGTTTAAAGACCTTAACTAACTTTAATGGGTACGATTTTCAAATTTGGAAATTAATAATCATTGCCCACTTAAAGAAAATGAATCATATAGTGACTGACTCGTTTTCCCTACCTGACGAAATTTTTGAACAGTTTATTGTATTTTCCAAGCAATTGGAGAAATACATAACACCCTATTCAATAGTAGCGGTATTAAATGCATTCCCCATATTCCTGCATGACTATTATGGCAATCAAGGAATTAAGGAACGCATTCATTAGAAGAGTCAACGCCAACTGGCATTGACTCAAATAACATTTTTTTGTCAATTTAAGCGTTTTTTTGAGGATTCGGATAGAACATTTTGTGCTTATAATCCCGCACTGAGCCTAACACCATTTCTGCTGTTTAACATTGTAACTCTCACAACTTTGTAAACCTACAAAAATTTAGAAGATAGTCTCATCGCTTGATTACAGTGATGTATAGCCCCGTGCTAGATTATCATTTTTTGTCACACTAAACCAAACTATCCTAAATGAATAAAAATAAATTATAAAATCACACAAAATATACCAATCGGTATTTTTTATTATATATTTGTATCAGCTATGAACAAAACAGAGTCAAAAGCCGATCGCACCAGGCAGTACATTATTGAAAAAACCGCCCCGGTATTTAATACAAAGGGCTATGCAGGGACTTCGATCAATGATCTGATGAAGGCAACCAGACTTTCAAAAGGGAGCATTTATGGCAATTTTGAAAATAAGGATCAGGTTGCCCTGGCTGCTTTTGATTATAACTTCGGGAAAGTGGTGGCTTACATCCGACAGAGAACGTTAGCCCGCACAGGATGCATCGACAAGCTATTGGTTTATCCCGAAACTTACCGGAAATTGTTCATTCTTCCCTTCCTCGAAGCTGGCTGCCCGCTGTTAAATACCTCTGCTGAAGCCGATGACACCCATCCCCTGCTAAGGGAAAGAGCGACCAAATCACTTAAACTTTGGAAAACCTCGGTCGAATTTCTCATTAATAAAGGGATAGAAACACAAGAAATTAATCCCTCTACCAATGCTGCCGAATTTGCAGCCATTCTGATGTCGCTGGTTGAAGGTGCCGTTCTGCAGGCAAAACTTACCGGACAATTAACAGAGCTGAATTTCAGCATGAATTTTCTCGAAAAAATGATCAAAGACTTAAAACTTTAATTTTTTTATATTAAAATATACCGAACGGTATATTATTTTTTAAGTATTACAAACACTTACATAAGCTCAATAAATAAAAACAAATGGAAACAATAACCTTAGAAAAAGAAGTTGAAAGCCAGACCCTGGTCCGATTTCCAGATTGCGACCCTTTCAATCATTTAAACAACTCCAGGTACATTGATTACATAATCAATGCTCGGGAAGATCAGCTCCTGAAATATTATGATATCGATATTCATAAAATGGTAAAAGAAACGGGGCTGACCTGGGTGGTTGCACAGAATAATATTTCCTACATCGTTCCGGCTGAAATCATGGAAACAGTTACCATACAGACCCGCTTGCTATCATATAATGAAAAGACCCTGCTACTAGAAGCATTGATGTGGGACAAAGATAAAACAATCATCAAGGCTGTGATGTGGTCAAAACAGGCACATTATAATCTTCACACCAAGAGAAGCCATCAGCATTCGGATGAGTTTATGGAATTCTTCAAATCAATTCATTATCCATTGCCTGATAATTTATCATTTGATGAAAGGGTTAAGTCTTTAAAACAGCAAAATCTTATTAAATGGAAACAAACTATTTAAATAGTGCAATCAGGCAATTTGAGTATTATAAATCGCTCGGAGAAAAAACCTTTGCCCAAATCAGTGATGAAGATTTTTTCTGGCAACACAATGAAAATAGTAACAGCGTCGCCTTATTGGTCAAGCATTTATGGGGTAATCAAATGAGCCGCTGGACCGACTTTTTAAATACTGATGGAGAAAAGGAATGGCGCAACAGAGATGCAGAATTTGAAAACGACTTGAACTCAAAGAAGGAAGTATTAAAAAAATGGGATGAAGGCTGGAATGTATTTTTAGACAGTCTGAAATCCCTGAAAGAAGAGGATCTTGATAAAACGATTTACATCCGTAACCAGGGGCATTCTGTGATGGAAGCTATTAACAGGCAAATGGCTCATTACCCCTACCATATTGGTCAGATTGTATTTATTGGTAAAATGTGTGCCGATAACTGGAATACCCTTTCTATTGCCAAAGGAAATTCAAAAGCATTTAATGCCGCTAAATTTTCTCTGGATAAACACCAGGAACATTTCACGGAAGAGTTTTTACAGGATTCTGAAAAACGGAACCGGAACTGAAAATCAGAATAATTGAACTTTTAAATATTCCAACAGATGTCATTTTCTATAACCAAATCAATCGCTATTCTCGAAAGAACTCCGAATGTACTTTCAAGTATGCTCAAAAACATCCCCAATGACTGGGTCAGTTGCACTGAAGGTCCTGAAACCTGGTCGGCATTTGATGTAATTGGTCATCTAATTCATGGTGAAAAGACCGACTGGATGCGCAGGACTAAAATTATTCTTTCCGACAAAACAGATAAAAGCTTTGAAGCCTTTGATCGCTTTGCCCAATTCAAAACCAATCGGGGAAAATCAATAAATGATTTAATTATCGAATTTGCCCGTTTAAGAGAAACCAATCTTGAAGAATTAAAAACCCTCCAAATCAATGAAAGTGATCTCAAAAAAACCGGAAATCATCCGGCTTTTGGCCCTGTAAGCTTAAAACAATTACTGGCAACCTGGGTGGCACACGACCTGAGTCATATTGCCCAGATCTCCAGAGTTATGGCCAAACACTACAGAGAGGATATTGGCCCCTTTATTCAATATCTAAGGATTATGAACTAAAGAATTCTATCTG
>Ga0209480_10002749_pt1 | contig 11848 bp, 10 predicted proteins | sample JI61114C2DNA_FD_187501 | JGI IMG/M metagenome (GOLD analysis project Ga0209480, IMG submission 187501) | Wastewater effluent complex algal communities from Wisconsin, to seasonally profile nutrient transformation and Carbon sequestration -... | ecosystem: Engineered > WWTP > Effluent > Algae...
GGACGATGCCGTTGCTGGTGCCGTTGGTGCCTTTGATGTAGCTGCCTTTCGCGCGCAGGTTGTGGATGCTGAGGCCGATGCCGCCGGCGCTCTGGCTGATCTGCGCGCACTGCTTCAGCGTGTCGTAGATGCCGTTGATGCTGTCGTCCTTCAGTTGCAGCAGGAAGCAGCTGCTCATCTGCGGCTTCGGGCTGCCTGCGTTGAAGAGCGTGGGCGTGGCGTGGGTGTACCAGCCCTGGCTCATGCTGTTGTAGGTATCGATGGCGGCCTCGAGGTCGCTTTTGTGGATGCCTACGGCCACGCGCATCAGCATGTGCTGCGGGCGCTCGGTCACTTGGCCGTTCAGCTTCAGCAGGTAGCCGCGCTCCAGCGTTTTGAAGCCGAAGAAGTCGTAGCGGAAATCACGGTCATAGATGATGGCGCTATCGAGCGTCTCGGCGTTCTTCTGGATCAGCTCGTGTACATCGTCGGCGAGCAGGGGCGCGCGTTCGCCGGTCTTCGGGTCGATGTAGTCGTAGAGGTCCTTCATGGTTTCGCTGAAGGACTTCTTGGTGTTCTTGTGCAGGTTGCTCACGGCGATGCGGCTGGCGAGCTGCGCATAGTCGGGGTGGCGCACCGTCATGGTTGCGGCGACCTCGGCGGTGAGGTTGTCCAGCACGGTGGTGGTAACGCCGTCGTAGATGCCGTCGATCACCTTGAGGGTGACCTGTGTGGCGTCCACGATGGGGTCCAGCCCGTAGCAGAGCTTCTTCACCCGTGCGGTGATCTTGTCGAATTTCACTGCCTCCCGGCGTCCGTCGCGTTTGATTACGTACATGCTTCTTTACTTTTTACGGCGGATGATCCTCCGCCCTTCCCGGCTCCCGCCGGATGATGGGTTTTACGTCTCTTTTCTGGTCCCCAAGATCACACGTCTTGGGTCCTGTTGTCGGTCTATCGGTCGGCAGTTCTTCAACGGCCGGTTGTTAGTTAGGCTGAGAATTCGTCCTATTTCCGGCGCCTGTTGCAATGCGCAGGAGCCGCATAAGACATAGGACAACCAGCATAGGACATCCTAAAAGTCAGCGTCCAAGGAAAACTTGTTGCCCTCCTTGTTGGTGTTCATCACGCCGGCCTTTTGGTATTCGCCCACGCGCTTCTCGAAGAAGTTGGTCTTCCCTTGCAGGCTGATCATCTCCATGAAGTCGAACGGGTTGGTGGCGTTGTACACCTTCTCGTTACCCAGCTCCACCAGCAGGCGGTCGGCCACGAATTCGATGTACTGCTGCATCAGTTTGGCGTTCATGCCAATGAGGTTCACCGGCAGCGCGTCGGTCACGAATTCCTTCTCGATCTCCACCGCGTCGGTGATGATCTTCTCCACGGTCTTCTTGCTCAGCTTGCCCTTGAGGTGCTTGGTGTAGAGCAGGCAGGCGAAGTCGCAATGCAGGCCTTCGTCGCGGCTGATCAGCTCGTTGCTGAAGGTGAGGCCGGGCATCAGGCCGCGCTTCTTCAACCAGAACAGGCTGCAGAAGCTGCCGCTGAAGAAGATGCCTTCCACGGCGGCAAAGGCCACTAAGCGCTCCGCGAAGTTGCCCGTATCGATCCAGCTCAATGCCCAGTCGGCTTTCTTCTTCACGCAGTCCATGGTGTCGATGGCGCGGAATAGCTTGTCCTTCTCGAAGGTGTCCTTGATGTAGGTGTCGATCAGCAAGCTGTACGTCTCGCTGTGGATGTTCTCGATGGCGATCTGGAAGCCGTAGAAAAAGCGCGCCTCGGTGTATTGCACTTCGTGCAGAAAATTCTCCGCGAGGTTCTCGTTCACAATGCCGTCGCTGGCGGCGAAGAAGGCGAGCACGTGCTTGATGAAGAAGCGCTCGTCCTCGTTCAGCTTGTCGCTCCAATCCACGAGGTCGGCGCTCATGTCGATCTCCTCGGCGGTCCAAAAGCTGGCCTCGTGCTTTTTGTAAAACTGCCAGATGTCGTTGTGCTGGATGGGGAAGAGCACAAAGCGGTCCTTGTTCTCCATCAGCAGCGGCTCGTTGGAAAAAGCATCGGCAGTAAGTTGCTTGTCCATGGAGAGCTGTGCTTTTTCGGCGACCGGCTTGGCGTCTTGTTCGGGCATGATCTGAGGAAGGCTTATGGAATGAACGTTGTGCTGTTGTGAAATGTGCGCGGCGGTTTCGGCGGATCGAAAAATTGGTCGACGAACGGCCATCCTTCGTGGACAAAGGTGGCCCTTGGTTCGGCGGAAGGCGGGCAACTTTATCCCAAGTTTTTAACATGGACCGCTAAGGCGCGTGGATCTTGGGAAGGATCCATTTCCCGAAGTTGCAAGCGGAATTTTTCACGATCCATCAACGATCGGGAAATGCGTTGCGGGGCGCGGCGGATATGCGGCGCGCTGGATGGAAGTGGCGCTGGTGGCGGGTTTTCGCGCAAGCGATGAGGTTGTTCACGAGTTTGAGCTTGAGGTCGATCCAACGCAATGCACGTCCACGGCTTATCGATCAGCCTCCTCCTGTGTGCTCACTGTGCCGTTGTGTCGGATCCTTCTCCTTGAGCCACTCTGCATAGATCACCTCCAACTCCGCGTACCACTCCGCGCCGTACACGCGTGTCAACGCTCCTTTCAGGAAACGGAACACCGGCACGTCCAGTTTCGCACCGCAGGCACAGGCGGGTGAGCAGATGTCCCAGGTGTTGTAGTTCAGGCCGTCGTGGTACTTCAATTTCTCCACGCGGATCGGATACAAGTGGCAGCTCTTGGGTTTATTGAACGGGATCACCCCATCGTTGAACGCTTGCTCGATGCCGCACATCCAAATGCCCTTTCTGTCCTTTTTCGCGTAAACGCACTCGGCATATTCCTGCACGATCGGCGTAACGAGCTCGCCGTCCATGTCCACCACGGTTTTGGCACCTTGGTCCTTCACCGCCTTCTTGCCGCGCTGGGTCATGTAAGGCTCAATGGCATCGTAGTGCTTCGCGATCAGCTTCGCTTCCTCCGGCTCCAACGGCGCGCCGCTGTCGCCTATCTCGCAACACGCACCCTTGCAGGCGTTGAGGTCGCAGACGAAACGTTTCTCGAAGAGCTCTTCGCTGATGAGGGTGCCACGGTGTTCGATCATTTTGCAAAACTACAGCCTCAAGCCATAAGCTGTAAGCTGTAAGCCATAAGCCTCAAGCTTTGCAATTGTGACTTACAGCTTAAGGCTTGAAGCTTGAAGCTCATCGAATCAGCGACACCTTCTATCTTCCCCAAAAACCAACCCATGAAAGACTACAAGAAACTCCTGATCTGGCAGAAGGCAATGAACATGACCGACCTCGTTTTCGACATGTACGAGGAGCAACCTTGGCAGAAAGTGGCGGAATTGAAAGGTCAATCAACACGGGCTGCCATATCCATTGTGTCCAACATCGCCGAAGGCAACTCGCGCCGCAGCGAGAAGGACAAGTATCGTTTCATGGAATACGCCTTGGGTTCCGCATTCGAACTGGAGACCCAAACCCTCGTGCTTCAACGCAGAAAATGGGCACCGATAAAAGAAGCTGAACAGATCCTTCAGGCAGTGGAAGAACAACAACGGTGCTCCAAGGATTCATGTCCAAGCTGAAGGTTTAGCCTCCGAGGTCAAGCTTGTGGCTTGGAGCTTGCAGCCTGTTCCCCATCTTTGCCGCCGCGCCACGTCAAAGCATTCCAAGACGTAGACGCTTTAAGAAAATGAGCAACCAGGAAGACCGCCTTAAAACCCTTATCGGCCACGCCAAAGAATACGGCTTCGTGTTCCAGAGCAGCGAGATCTACGACGGCCTTAGCGCCACCTACGACTACGGCCCTTACGGCGTTGAGTTGAAGAACAACATCCGCCGCTACTGGTGGGAGGCCATGACCAAGCTCAACGAGAACATCGTGGGTCTGGACGCCGCTATCTTCATGCACCCCACTGTGTGGAAGGCCAGCGGCCACGTGGATGCTTTCAACGACCCGTTGATCGACAACAAGGACAGCAAAAAGCGCTACCGTGCCGACGTGCTGCTGGAGGAGCACATCGCCAAGTACGAGGATAAGATCGCCAAGGAGATCGAGAAAGGCCGCAAGCGCTTCGCCGAAGGATTTGACGAAGTGCAGTTCCTCGCCACCAACCCCAACGTGAAGCGCAGTCAAGACCGCATCGATGCTGTGGAGGGGCGCATGAAGGCCGCACTGGGATCCAACGACCTGGAAGCACTACGCCAGCTCATCATCGACGAAGAGATCAAGTGCCCCGTGAGCGGCACCGCCAACTGGACCGAGGTGCGGCAGTTCAACCTGATGTTCGCCACCGAGCTCGGTAGCGTGAGCGGCGAAAGCAGCACCATCTACCTACGGCCGGAAACAGCACAAGGCATCTTCGTGAACTACCTCAACGTGCAGAAGAGCGCACGGATGAAGATCCCCTTCGGCATCGCGCAGACCGGCAAGGCCTTCCGTAATGAGATCGTCGCGCGGCAGTTCGTATTCCGCATGCGCGAATTTGAGCAGATGGAGATGCAATTCTTCGTGAAGCCCGGCACTGAGATGGAATGGTACGAAACGTGGAAAGCGAAGCGCATCGCTTGGCACAAGGCGCTGGGCATGGCGGAAGAGAACTACCGCTTCCACGATCACATCAAGCTGGCGCACTATGCCAACGCGGCTAGCGATATCGAGTTCAAGTTCCCCATGGGCTTCAAGGAGCTGGAGGGCATCCACAGCCGCACCGACTTCGACCTGAAGCAACACGAGGAATTCAGTGGAAAAAAACTGCGCTACTTCGATACCGAGACCAACGAAAGCTACGTGCCTTACGTGGTGGAAACATCGATCGGCTTGGACCGCATGTTCCTCGCCGTGCTGAGCGCCGCTTACGAAGAGGAGAAGCTGGAGAGCGGTGAAACGCGTGAGGTGTTGCGCATCCCCGCGCCTCTGGCACCGGTGAAAGTGGCCGTGCTACCGCTGATCAAGAAGGACGGCCTGCCGGAGAAGGCGCGCGCCATCATCGACTCGCTGAAGTTGGACCACAACTGCCAGTACGACGAAAAGGACAGCATCGGCAAGCGCTACCGCCGCCAAGATGCCATCGGTACGCCCTACTGCATCACCGTGGACCACGATTCCCTCACCGACGACAAGGTGACCATCCGCGACCGCGACACCATGCAGCAGGAACGCGTGGCGATCAGCGAGCTGGGGAGCATCGTTAGCGGGAAGGTTGATATGCGGGGGCTGCTACGAAAGCTTTAGCGCATTACCTTCGCGGCCCCCAACACCTACCCAGGTGGCGGAATTGGTAGACCTACCTACGGTAGGCAGGCGCGCCACTTCCCCTTGAGTAGTGTTCTTTTCTTTCTTTTGAGCTTCCTACCCAGGTGGCGGAATTGGTAGACGCGCTGGTCTCAAACACCAGTGATGCAAATCGTGCGGGTTCGACTCCCGCCCTGGGTACAATATGGCAGTTTGCTGGGTTTACGCCCTTTCGAGTCTTCGGCAACCCTACATCTACGTTGGTTTGAGCGATGATCTTGAAGAACGGATTCAGCGACACCAACAAGGCAGGGAACAAACCACCAAGCCCTACCGTCCTTTCATCCTTCTACATTCTGAAATTCATCCGAATAGAACGAGTGCTCGTGTTCGGGAAAAGTTCCTAAAGAGCGGCCAAGGCAAAGAGTTTCTTAAGCGGTTGCGCGATGGTAATTCCGAGTGAATTGTATCTTTCGGCCCGAATTCAATCACTCAAAGGTCACATTCGACAATAATTTCCCACTCATTGCGGGCCTGTCTGCCGTAGTGCAGGCCTGCCTACCGTAGGTAGGCTCGACTCCCGCTCTGGGTACTATCCTGAATGGTTTTCGTTAGGTAGGGCCGTAGCAATGCGGGCCTGCCTGCCGAAGGTAGGTTCGACTCCCGCCCTGGGTACTACACCGCTCGCGGCCGCCTCGTGCGGCCGTGTTCGCTTTCAACCCATGTCCACCGCACAGGATTCCCTTGTTCATGCCGACCCTGTAAAGCAGGCTCGCTACGACCGGGCCTACATGAAAATGGCCTTGGAATGGGCGAAGCTCAGCCATTGCACGCGCAAGAAGGTGGGCGCGATCCTGGTGAAGGAGGGCATGATCATCAGCGACGGCTACAACGGCACACCTACGGGCTTCCCCAACGATTGTGAAGATGCACAAGGTGCCACGCATTGGTACGTTCTTCACGCCGAAGCCAACGCGATCATGAAAGTGGCCCGAAGCACCAACAACGCCCGTGAGGCGACACTTTACCTTACCCATTCCCCGTGCAAGGACTGTAGTAAATTAGTCCTGCAAGCGGGCATCAAGCGGCTGGTCTTCCGGGAAGCCTACAAGGACACGGCGGGGCTCGCTCTACTGAAAGACGGCGGTGTTGACGTGCATCAATTGGCGGAAGCATGAACGGTGAACCTCGGCAACGCACCAACTGGTCCATCCTCTTCCCCCTGGTGCTCGGCATAGCCACGGCGGGGGGATACCTCGCCGGCATGCACGCTACTGGCACCGGGGGTGTTACCGCCGGTCTGTTCAATGGAAGGCAGAATGACCCCGGGGCCAAATTGCAACAGGTGCTGGAGCTGATCGAACGCCAATATGTGGATACGGTACAGCAGGGCAAACTGGTGGACGAGGTGCTGCAGAACATGTTGCAGCAGCTGGATCCACACAGCTACTACATCCCTGCTGCGGAACTACAGGCTGCACAGGAACCATTGGAAGGCTCCTTCATGGGCATCGGCGTGGAGTTCTCCATCCAACGGGACACCATCGTAGTGGTAGCCACCATTGACGGCGGGCCTAGCGCGGCCATGGGATTGCGGGCAGGCGACCGGATCGTAAGCGCGGACAGCGTGAAGCTCGCGGGAACCGGCGTAACGAATGACCAAGTTATGAAAGCCCTGCGCGGAGGCGAAGGCTCCAAGGTCACCGTGGGCATTGTGCGGAACAACGGCAAGCCGTTCGACGTGGAGATCACCCGTGGTGCCATTCCCATCAACAGTGTGGCGGCGGCTTTTTTGGACGACGACAGCACGGGCTACATCAAGCTGAGCCGTTTCGCTCGCACCACCCACGAGGAGTTCGTGAAGGCCGTGGACCAGTTGCGCGAACAGGGCATGGCGCGTTTGGTGTTGGACCTGCGGAGCAATGGCGGCGGTTACCTCAATGCCGCCGTGGGCCTTTGCGACGAGCTGTTGCCCAACGGAAGCGAGATCGTCTACACCGAGGGCCGTGCGTCAACACGGCAGGACTATAAGGCCGATGGAAAAGGTGCGCTGATCCACATTCCGCTCGCTGTGCTGATCGATGAAGGAAGCGCATCCGCCAGCGAGATCCTCGCAGGCGCCATGCAGGACAACGACCGGGGACTGATCGTGGGCCGGCGTTCCTTCGGAAAAGGCTTGGTGCAGGAACAGATCGACCTGCGGGACAACAGCGCGGTCCGGATCACCACCGCACGCTACTACACCCCCAGCGGTCGCAGCATCCAACGGCCCTACGGCAACGGCATCGACTACAACGACGACCTGGAAGCACGCTACCTGCACGGCGAATTGCTCAACAAGGACAGCATTCATTTGGATTCCACGCGGGCTTACACCACGCTGAAAGGGCGTGTGGTGTATGGCGGCGGTGGAATCATGCCGGACCTGTTCGTCCCTGCGGACACCGCGGACCGTTCGGAATACCTCAGCGAGCTGTTCTTTTCCGGAGCGTTGAACCGCTACACCTTCGACCTGGCCGACCGGCACCGGGCGGAACTAAAGGCTTACGGAACGCCAGAAGCGTTCAACCGCAGGTATGCGGTTTCGGATGCGCAATTGAATACGCTTGCGGCGGATGCGGTGGATCAGGGGGTAGCGTCAGACCCCGAAGGATTGGCCCATGCACGCGCGGCGATCAAATTGCGGGTGAAAGCTGGAATCGCCCGGAATATCTGGGGTGATGCCGGGTACTACCGTGTCCTCTTGGGCGATGACGCCATCTACAATGCGGCGCGCAAGGCCTTGGATTCTCCGCAGGGAATCTTGGCTCCCTGACAACTTGATTAATATATGGCAAAAGAAAAGGGGCCTTGCGGCCCCTCGTTCTTTCTGTTTTGCCTACTACCTTAGTGAGCAACCTTCTCGGCAGCTTCCTTGGCAGCGTCGGTGGCGTTGTTCACGGCATCCTTCGCGGCGTCGGTAGCGTTGTCCATCGACTGCTTCATGCTGTCGGTGGTAGCGCTTACGGTGCTGTCCATGGTGGCGGCGGCATCTTTTGCGTCTTGCGCAGCCTTGTCCATCATTTCCGTGGCATTGTCCTTAGCGGCATCCATTGTCGAGGTTGCATTTTCCTCAACGTTGCTCCCGCATGATGCAAAGATTGCAGCAGTGGTGGCGAGCATAGCGAACTTCCTGATCATCCTGTTTGTTGGTTTGGTGAAAGTGGGCGCAAATGTAATGGGATCCAGCATTCCATGAAAAAAAATGTTGTTGCCATCGATTAACTTGCGCTCCCTTCCGATAAACCGATAAAAACCCCATACGAATGGCCTACGAACTTCCAGCATTACCCTACGCTTTCAACGCTTTGGAGCCGCACATCGATGCGCGCACCATGGAGATCCACCACGATAAGCACCATAATGCCTATGTGGACAACCTGAACAAGGCCGTGGCCGGCACCCCCATGGAGGGTAAAGACCTGGATGCATTAATGAAAGGAATGGACATGAACAATGCCGCGGTGCGCAATAACGGTGGTGGCCATTGGAACCACAGCCTTTTCTGGCAAGTGATGTCACCCAAAGGCGGCGGCACCCCGAGCGGCGACGTGGCGTCTGCGATCGACAAAGACCTCGGCGGCTTCGAAGCCTTCAAGGAGAATTTCGCCAAGGCCGCGGCTACCCGTTTCGGTAGTGGCTGGGCTTGGCTGTGCGTACACAAAGGCGGTAAACTGGAGATCTGCTCCACGCCCAACCAAGACAACCCGTTGATGCCCGGCACCGGTTGCGGCGGCACGCCGATCCTCGGGGTGGACGTATGGGAGCACGCTTACTACCTCCACTACCAGAATCGCCGTCCGGATTACCTGAAGGCCTGGTGGAACGTGGTGAACTGGGCTGAAGTGGCCAAGCGCTACGCGGCGGGGAAGTAGATCGCTGACCTTTTCGCGAGGAAGTCCTGATCGGGATCGGGGCCTCCCTCGCGAAAAGGAGGGTGGACACCGCTACCTTTCGCCCATGCTGCGCGGTATGCATTCCTTGTTCATTGCCGGAATGTTCCTGTTGTTCTGCATCAATGCGAAGGCGGCCGGGCCGTTCCATGGAAAACAGGTGGCCTTATCGGAGTTGTCGAAAGTGCAAATTGATACTTCCGCGGAAGCACACCATGAACCCACGCGGCTCGTGGCGGCAGCGTTGGCAGTAACCCTCGGCCCTTTTGGTGCGCACCGCCTGTATTTGGGCACCAACGCCAAGGTGCCGTTGTTCTACGGTCTTACGTTCGGCGGCTTCGGCGTGCTGGTGCTGATCGACTTGGGGCACATCATCTTCACCAAGGACCTGACGCCTTACGAGCACAACACGCAAGTCTTGATGTGGGCCGAAAAAGAAACGGACAGCGGAACTACTCCACCGTAACGCTCTTGGCCAGGTTGCGCGGCTGGTCCACGTTGCAACCGCGCATCACGGCGATGTGGTAGCTGATCAATTGGAGCGGCACCACGGCCAAAAGCGGCACAAGCGCATCCGGGCTGGCCGGGATCTCAATGGTGTGGTCGGCAATGGCCTTCACGGCGGTATCACCTTCGGTCACAATGGCGATCACCTTGCCTTTGCGGGCCTTCACCTCCTGAATGTTGCTCACCACCTTCTCGTAGCTGGCTCCTTTCGTTGCGATCACGAACACGGGCATCTCCTCATCGATCAACGCGATGGGGCCGTGCTTCATCTCCGCCGCAGGGTAGCCCTCGGCATGGATGTAGCTGATCTCCTTCAGTTTCAACGCACCTTCCAGCGCCACAGGGAAGCAGTAGCCACGGCCGAGGTAGAGCGCGTTGCGAGCGTCTTTGTAGATCTCCGCGATGTATTTAGCCTGGGCCTCGGTCTTCAGCACGCGCTCCACTTTGCCGGGTATGGCATCCAGCTCGAGCAGCAATTGCTGGAAACGGGCTCCGTCAATGGTGCCTTTGCGATGGCCCACCATCAGTGCCATCAGGGTGAGCAAAGTGACTTGTGCGGTGAATGCCTTGGTGCTGGCCACGCCGATCTCCGGCCCGGCGTGGGTGTACGATCCCGCATGGGTGATGCGCGCGATGCTGCTGCCCACCACGTTGCAGATGCCGATGATCGTGGCACCCCGGCCCTTCGCCAGTTCAATGGCGGCCAACGTATCAGCGGTTTCGCCGCTTTGGCTGATGGCGATGACGATATCGTCCTCGTTGATCACCGGATCGCGGTAGCGGAACTCACTGGCATATTCCACTTCCACGGGTATGCGCGCAAATTCCTCGAAGAGGTATTCGCCCACCATACCGGCGTGCCAGCTGGTGCCGCAGGCCACCACCAAAATACGCTTCGCGTTCACGAACTTTTGCTCGTAGTCCTTTATTCCGCCCAGCACTATCTCACTGCCCGCGATGTTCAGGCGACCCCGCATGGAATCCCGGATGCTGCGTGGCTGTTCGTAGATCTCCTTCAACATGAAGTGATCGTAGCCGCCTTTTTCCAACGTTTCCAATTGGATCTCCAGTGCCTGCACGGAAGGGCGCATTTCCTGGTTCTTGATGTTGCGCACGCGCAATCCATGCTCCCGGTCGATGATGGCGATCTCGCCGTCCTCCATATAGACCACGTTACGCGTGAACTCCACGATGGGCGTGGCATCGCTGGCCAGGTAATGGTCGCCATTGTTGCCGATGCCGATCACCAACGGGCTGCTCTTGCGCGCGGCCACCAGCATGTCCGGTGATTTGGAATCCACCACCACGATGGCATAGGCGCCTACCACGTGGCGGAGTGCCAAGCGCACGGATTCGGGCAGGTCAGTGCCTTCAGCACGCTGGATATCGTCTATCAAATGCACAAGCACTTCGGTGTCCGTCTCGCTGCGGAACACGTGCCCACGCTTGATCAACTCTTCCTTCAAGGTGGCGTAGTTCTCAATAATGCCGTTGTGGATCAACGCCAATTCGCCGTTGGCGGAAGTATGGGGGTGGGCGTTTACGTCGTTCGGCTCGCCGTGAGTGGCCCAGCGCGTATGGCCAATTCCCACGGAACCTTTTAAACCCTGGTCGCCCACATGGGCCTCCAGGTCCGACACGCGGCCTTTACACTTGCTTACTTGCAGGCCCTTGTCGCCCATGATGGCAACGCCCGCGCTGTCATAGCCGCGGTATTCCAGGCGCTTCAGGCCGCTGATCAGAATGGGCCATGCCTCTTTGGGTCCAACGTAGCCTACAATTCCGCACATGCTGGTTCAATAAGTTGTGAAAGTAAGCACCAACTTCATAGGTGCTTGCGTGTTATCAGGCCCCGCCAACGGTGTACGGTAGGCGGTGGTCCGCTGGTTAACGATCTGAAGCGACAGGCCGGTATTGGGGTAAGTGCCGTTGATGATGCCTTGTACCCAGCTCGTCATGTTCAACCGGTATTCGTTGGCATCGGCATCGAACGAACCGCCAGTCAAACCGGGCACCGTTAGTTCCACTGAGTCAGTCAACAGTGCAATTATATTCAGCGGGGCGGGCAGTTCCAAGGGCGGGGTTTGCGGCACGGGCACGATCAATTCGGCCTTGGCCAGCGCGCGGTAAGGCGTGTTGGCATAGTCGGCAAGGTTTGGGA
>Ga0209480_10002750_pt1 | contig 11846 bp, 9 predicted proteins | sample JI61114C2DNA_FD_187501 | JGI IMG/M metagenome (GOLD analysis project Ga0209480, IMG submission 187501) | Wastewater effluent complex algal communities from Wisconsin, to seasonally profile nutrient transformation and Carbon sequestration -... | ecosystem: Engineered > WWTP > Effluent > Algae...
CCCTCGGCCTGCGGATTTGGAGTCCGCTGCTCTACCAACTGAGCTAACGCCCTAGATGAACACCGCACCGGAGTAAGGACTACCCGGACCTCGCTCGACTAGCGAGACGTACGGTCCGGGTTGCTCGAGTGCATTCCTTGGGGAGACCCTACTTGGTCTCCTTGTGGTCCGAGGTCTTCCGGCAGTGCCGGCAGAACTTCTTGAGAACGAGCTTCTCAGGCGTGGTGCGCTTGTTCTTGGTCGACGAGTAGTTGCGCCGCTTGCACAACTGGCACTCGAACTGGATGATGATGCGGTTGCCGGCAGCCATGGTTGTTCTCGCGCTGGGCGGAAGGGCCATGACATAGCAAGGCCCGTTCCAGAATGCAAGTTGGGTCAAAAACGAGAGGCCGCGAGCGATTTCGCGGCCTCAAGCTGTTGAAGTTACTTTTTGCTCGCGGCCTTGCCGCTCTCGACCTTGTCCTCGAGGATCTTGGTGACGACGCCGGCGCCGACGGTCTTGCCGCCCTCGCGGATGGCGAACTTCAGGCCTTCCTCGCAAGCGATCGTGCTGTGCAGCTCGACGGTGATCTCGATGTTGTCACCGGGCATCACCATCTCGACACCCTCGGGCAGGACCACCGAGCCCGTCACGTCCGTCGTCCGGAAGTAGAACTGTGGGCGGTAGCCCTTGAAGAACGGCGTGTGACGCCCGCCCTCCTCCTTCTTGAGGATGTAGACCTGCGCCAGGAAGTTCTTGTGCGGGTTGATCGAGCCCGTCTTGCACAGCACCTGGCCGCGCTCCACGTCCTCGCGCTTCACACCGCGCAGCAGCAGGCCGACGTTGTCGCCTGCCTGGCCCTGGTCCAGCAGCTTGCGGAACATCTCGACGCCCGTGATGGTCGTCTTGACCGTGTCCTTGATGCCGACGATCTCGACTTCCTCACCGACCTTCACCATCCCGCGCTCGATGCGACCGGTCGCCACCGTACCGCGCCCGGAGATCGTGAACACGTCCTCCACCGGCATCAGGAACGGCTTGTCCAGCTCACGAACCGGCTGCGGGATGTAGCTGTCGCACGCCGCCATCAGGTCGAAGATGCACTTCGCATCCGCCGCGTCGACGCTCGTCGAGTTCAGCGCCTTCAGCGCCGAACCCTGCACGATCGGCACGTTGTCGCCATCGAACCCGTACTTGCTCAGCAAGTCTCGCAGCTCGACCTCGACCAGCTCGATCATCTCTGCCCCGTCGTTCCCGTCAGGCAGCATGTCGATCTTGTTCAGGAACACCACCATCGCCGGGATCCCGACCTGGCGCCCCAGCAGGATGTGCTCGCGCGTCTGCGGCATCGGACCGTCGGGGGCGCTGACGACGAGGATCGCCCCGTCCATCTGCGCCGCGCCCGTGATCATGTTCTTGATGTAGTCTGCGTGCCCGGGGCAGTCGACGTGCGCGTAGTGCCGCTTCTCCGACTCGTACTCCACGTGCGCCGTGCTGATCGTGATGCCGCGGGCCCGCTCTTCCGGGGCCTTGTCGATCTGGTCGTAACCCTTGAAGTCCGCCCAGCCCTTGAGGCTCAGGACGCGGGTGATCGCCGCTGTCAGCGTCGTCTTCCCATGATCCACGTGCCCGATCGTTCCGATGTTCACGTGGGGCTTGTTACGGACAAATACTTCTTTCGCCATGGCGCTGGGTCTCCACAAAGACGGCCCTGCGATCGGGCCTGAAGCTGGGTTTTCTCCGACCCTGCGGGCCGTGAGGAGGAGTTTGGGGAGCCCATGAGCGGAGTCGAACCGCTGACCTCATCCTTACCAAGGATGTGCTCTACCAACTGAGCTACATGGGCGAGATTATTTAGTTTTTCTCATCATCGGGTCGGGCGAGAGCGGGAGACGAGGGTCGAACTCGCGGCATTCAGCTTGGAAGGCTGACGCTCTACCAACTGAGCTACTCCCGCGGGGAGTGGATGGGGTAGGATTCGAACCTACGAAGCGGTGACGCGGCGGATTTACAGTCCGCTCCCTTTGGCCAACTCGGGCACCCATCCGGGAGAATTGTCGTCAAGGTCAAGTCAAGGGTCTGGCGGGGGCGAGAGAGCCGAGGAAGAGAGCTGGCGATGGGATTTGAACCCGCAGCCGCCTGATTACAAATCAGGTGCTCTACCATTGAGCTACGCCAGCGTTGGAGATCGCGGGATCCCTCCTGGGGGTGGATGGTTGGCCCCTGGGGCCGTGGGATAATTTATGGGTAAGAGAGCTCAGGACCTGGGGAGGCCCAAAAGCGGAGGCGCTGTATAGCGTTCGATCGCGGCGAGTGTCAAGCCGCGCCTGCGCGCACTTTGGGCCTGATCGGGGGGCCTTGAGGCGCCGAAGGCGTGAGATGCGGCACATTTTGGAGATCTCGCCGGAGGGGCGCGACTGACGGCGGGCCTAGAGGGGGGTGGGCTCGGGGATGAAGAGCTTGCGGTCGACGGGGGCTTGCTCGGCGTCGGCGCCGCCGGGTTCGCGCTCGGGGCGGGCCTCGGGGGCCAGGCGGGGGTGCGGGCGGCCGAGGGTGGAGTCACCGGCGAGCAGCACGGACTGCAGTTCGCTGAGCTTGGCCTCGGTTTGGGCGACGAATTCGCTGTCGTAGCCGAGCTTGCGGGCGGTCTCGAGGTTCGCCTCGAACACCCAGATGGCCTTGTTGACGAGGGGACGCAGCTGGCTCTTGAGCTCCTCGTAGTAGGCTTGGCGCTGGTTGGCGTCGAGCCACTCGGGGATGGGCGCGTACATCATCGCGTCGTAGAATTCTTCGAAGAGGGCGCCGAGCTGGTAGCCGGCGGCCGAGACCCAGAAGATGTGTTTGGCCTTGATGGTGGCGTTGTAGCCGTCCTGGGCGCGCTCCAGCAGGGCGAGCTTGCGGGCGAAGTCCTCGGCCATGACCTTCTCCGGGAGGCGGACGGGGACCTCGCGGAAGTTTCGGTGGTGGATGGCGGCGCGGTAGAAGCGGGCCATGCCGACGAAGTAGTACGTGGTGAAACGCTCGCGACGAGCTTCCTGTGCGGCGTGGAAGATCTCGTCTGCGCGGCGGAGGAGCGCGTCGGCGGCGTCGAAGTCGCCGAGCTGGAACAGGGCGAAGCCCTGGCGGGTCAGGGTCTCGACCTGGACGCTGGGCAGGACGGCGCGGGCGAAGGCGGCGGCGAAGTCGTCGGCGGAGGCTTGCCACTGCTCGAGCTCGGCGTTGCAGGCCCCGCGGGCGGCGTGGATGTCGGTCGGGGCGGCGTCGCCGACGCGTTCGAGGTACTGGTCGTAGGCCCGGATCGCGGCGGCGCAGTCGCCGAGCTGCTCATGGGCGCGGGCGAGGCCGGTGTATCCTTGACGGGTGCCGGCAGGATCTGGGTCGGTGGCGAGGTAGGCGGCGAACAGGGCGACTGCGCGGGCCGCCTCTCCGGCCGCGAGGGCCGCCTCTGCCGCGGCGAGGCTCGGGGTCTCGGTCGCGAGGAGATCTCCCGGGGCAGTGGCGGCGACGACGGGCTCTCCGGGCGTCACACTGGCGCCGGGATCGGCCTTGCTGGCGCAGCCTACGGCCAGCGCGGCGGGCAAGACTGCGAAGCTGGCGGCAAGGGCTGCAGCTTGACGGGCGCAAAGCCAGCGCGAGGGGAGCATCGCCGCGAGCATGACACAAGCCGCGGCTGGTGGTTCCCGATGCCGCCCGCGGGTGCTGGGCGGCGTCCGGGCGCGGGCGCTCACTCGGCGATGCGAGCGATGGTGGTACGGGCGGTGAGGACGGGCAGCTGGAGGCTGGCGTCCATGCTGCCCTTCTCGCCCTTCATCACGTCGTCGAGGGCGGCGGCGCACTCGGGGCACTTGGCGTCGCCGAGGACGCGGGGCACGAGCAGGGCCATGGAGACGCGGGCGTCGGGGTTACGGACCTTGAAGGCCTTGGCGATCTCGAGGGCGGCCGCCTTGTCGCCGGGGGACAGGCGAGCGACCTCGAAGGCGGCCTTCTCGCGGGCGAACCAGTCGGCGTTGGCGTCCTGAAGGGTCTTCATATAGCAGGCCTTGTCGGCCTTGCAGGACTCGAGCAGCGCGAGGCCGGGCTCCCACTTGGCGAGCTCCTCGATGACCTTCTTGTCGCCGTCGGCGGCGGCGCCCTTGAGCGCGTCGCGCATGGCCGTGATGTCCTCGGGGGCGGCGACGAGGATCGCGAAGCGGGCGGCCTCCCAGCGGATCTGGTGGCGGAAGTCGGAGTTCTCGAGCGCCTCGGGGTCGTACTCGCCGGACTTGGTGGTCTCGGCCAGGCACTTGAAGGCCTCCGGTCCGCCGATGCGGCCGAGGGCCTCGGTGATCGGGAACATGTCGCCGGGGTTGTGCGTGGCGTTGATGCACTTGCACATCGGCGCCACGCCGCGGGGGTCGCCGATGATGCCCAGAGTGTTGGCGACGAAGGCCCGCAGGCTGGCGTCGCCGGGGTCGACGGCCTCCTCGTCCTCCTCCTCGGCTTTTTTCTTCTTCTTGTCGGTCTTCTTGGCCTCGGGCTTCGGGACGCAGTCTTTCTGCGGCATGAAGGCGACGAGCTCGTCGGTGGCGCTCTTGGTTCCGAGCGCGCCGAGGATGCCGACGGCGGTCTGCTGAACGACGAGCAGGTCGACGTCGTGGTCGGCGGCGAGCTTGTTCACCTCGTCGAACTTGCCGGCGAGCATGTCCTTGAGGCGGGGTACGGCGGGCTCGCCGATGGAGACGAGGGCGAGCTTGGCGCGGTTGGAGATGTCCGTGGTCGAGGGCGCGTCGGGGACGCGGAAGCTGACGGTGAGGAGGGCGTCGACGGCGGAGGGGTCCTTGATCATGCCGAGGGCCTTGGCGGCCTCGCGGTGGACCGAGACGGGCTGGACCTCCTTGGTCTGGAGCATCGACTCGACGAGGACGGGGACGCCCTTGGGGTCGCGGAGCTCGCCGAGGGTCTTGGCCATCTCGAGGCGGAGTTCGCCCTCGCTGGTCTTGCTGCGGTCCTTGCTCGGGTCCTTGATCAGGCTGTACATCACGGCGGCGACGGGCTCGGTGGCCGCGGTGGCGCGCGCGCGCGCGATGCCCTGCAAGGCCGCGAGCACGCGCTTGCGCGAGCCGTCGGAGCCGTCGAGCACGAGCGCCTTGATGAACAGCGGCGCGGCCTCGGGCTTGCCGACGTCGCGCAGCATGTTCAGCATCGACACCTGCTGCTCCGGCGTGGCGGTGTCCCAGATCTCGTCGAAGACCGGGAGCAGCTTGTCGATGAACTCCTGCTTGCGGGCGCTCTGGTCGGTCTGGGCGGTGGTCACCGTCTTAACCAGGGCCTCGAGCTGCGAGATGCTGTTCGCGCGGGCGCTGACGTCGCGCAGGCCCTCCACGTGCGTCTCGAATGCGTTCGGGTCGGGCTCCTTGCAGCCGGACCACGAGACCATCGCCAGGGCGAACAGGGACGAAACGACGAGCTTGCGCATGAGAACTCTCCGCGGGGGATGGTACATCAGCCCCGCGCCCTTGTTTGCCTCAGTCCGGCGTGGGGACCAAAAAAGCCGAGAGCGCCGACCCCCGGGGAGTCCTGGGGGCGGCGCGGGGCTGCTGGGGGGGGTGGCCATGGCCGGCCTTGGCCGGCCGACGCTCAGTCGACGCGCTCGACCTTGTGCTTGCCGCGGGCCAGCGGCTTGGGGCGGGCGGCCTTCTTGCGCGGCTCATCGGCGGGCGCGTGGCCGTGGTCGGCGGCCGGGAGGGCCTCGGCGCGGCGACGGGAGCGGTCATCGCTGCTGCGGATGGCCGGATGCTGGACGATGATGGTGTCTTCCGTGCCGAAGGCCGGGCGAAAGGCGGGGGGAAGCGGGGGAGGAGGAGCTGGACGAACGGGCTCGCGCGGGGCCCAGGCGCGGGGTTCGGGGCCGCGGGCCGCGGTGAAGGCCTGGGCGCGGCGCGGCGGGAGGCGCACGCTCTGGGGCTGCTGTTGCTGACGTGCGGGGGCCGGGGCGGCGCGCCGGGTCTCGCCGTTGGTGCGCTCGGAGATCGCTCCGCGGACCAGGGGGGCGGCGGCGGAGCGGGCGGCCCCGTAGCTGCGCGAGGCCGCGGCCGCGGCCTCGAGGGCCTCGACGTCGGGCGGATCCATGCTGATGGCGCCACGCAAGGCGGCGCCGGGCTCGACGCTGATGCGCGGCGAGCGGAGGTCGCCGACGACGCGGGCCGTGGCGGTCAGGACGATGGCGTTGTCGGCGTGGAGGTTGCCGACGACGGTGCCGGAGACGACGACATCGTGGGCATGGACCTCGGCGAGGAGGACGCCTTCGGGCTCGACGTACAGGGTGGCACCGAGGCGGACGGAGCCCTCGACGGTGCCATGGACCCGGAGGTCTTCCTGGCCCGAGAGGCGGCCGACGACGCGGGTGCCGGCGCCGATGTGGGCGACGACCTCGGTGCTGCCGTCAGCGGAGGGGAGATTGTTCTTGGTCTTTTGTGCCATCGCCCGTCAGCCTCCCATGTCGACGTTGCCCTTGAACGAAGCGCCGTCGGCGATGAGGATCCGCGGCGCGCGGATGTCACCTACGACGGTGCTGTTCGGCCGGAGCTCTGCGCGCTCGCTGGCCGAGATGTCGCCGTTGACGGTGCCGTTGACGGTGATGGACGAGGTCTCGACGGTGGCCTCGACGAGGCCGCCGTTCTCGACGACGAGGGAGTCGCGCACGATGATGCGTCCCTTGACGGTGCCGTGCACGACGAGGTGCTCCTCTCCGGAGATCTCCCCGTCGATGACGATGCTGCTGCCGATGACGGTGGTGGCCATGAGTGCCTCTCGGATGACCCGCGCCGACTAGCGGCGTTGCTGGCGGGTGACGCTGGTGGGGAGCGGGACGTCCATCTCGACGGTGCCCTTGAACTGGGCGCCGTCGGCGATGACGATGCGGGGGGCGCGGAGGTTGCCGACGACGCGGGAACCTTCGTGCAGGGTGATGGTCGTGACGGCGTTGATGTCGCCGTCGAGCTGGCCGTGGATGTCGACGCTGTCGACCTCGAGGTCGGCCTCGATGATGGCGGCCTGGGACACGGCGAGGTGGCCGCTGAGTGCGATGCTCCCCTCGACGCGCCCCTCGATGACGAGGTCCTCTTCTCCGGTGATACTGCCGCGGATGGCGATCCGGGGCCCGATGTTGCAGGGCGCCTGATGGCCGGACTGGTGGCCGGACTGGTGACTTGACGGGTGGCTAGTCGGGTTGCTCACTGATGCGGCCGTCGTCGAGGAGGTGGTCGAAGAGGTGCTGCGTACGCGTCAAGCGCGGTACGCGGGGCGGAGATTAGCGGTGGGGGACCGACCGGGTCAAGCGAGGGTTTGGGCGCCGGGCAGCGTTGGAAGTTTCTCCAGGGCGCAGGTCAAGTCGAGGCGAGCAGCGGCTACACTGGCGCGGCGTCGGCGGCGATCGGCCGCGGCGCAGGTCGTAGTACGCCCCTGGCCCTCGGAGCTGCGCTCCGACCCTGATCGTCCCCTGGAGCCTCCCGTGAGCAGCACAGTGATCACACCCGCCTCGTTCGAGCCGTTGACGGCTGAAGATCTCACGGCGGTGTTTCGGCGGTCGGAACGCCCGGACCAGGCGACCCACAAGGTCGGCACGGAGCAGGAGAAGTTCGGGCTGGTCGTGGATCCAGCGACGGGCCCGCGTCCGGTCGAGTACCAGGCACATGTGCTGCCGGTCCTCGAGGCCTTCGTGCAGGAGTTCGGCTGGCAGCCGGCGGCGGACCGCGGCCCGAACGGCGAGATCATCGCGCTCGAGCGCGACGGGGCGTCGATCACGCTCGAGCCGGGCGGACAGTTCGAGCTCAGCGGCAAGCCCCTGCCCCACGTGCACGCCACCTGCGCCGAGTTCACCCAGCACTACCACGAGCTCCACGGGGTCTCGCAGCGGCTCGGCCTGGCCTGGCTGGCGACCGGCTTTCATCCCTTCGCCGTCCGCGAGGAGATCCACTGGATGCCCAAGGGGCGCTACGCGGTGATGCGGGCGTTCCTGCCGACCCGCGGCAGCAAGGGCATCGACATGATGCTGCGGACTTGCACGGTGCAGGCCAACTTCGACTTCGCGTCGGAGCGCCAGGCCGGCGAGCGCCTGCGGGCGGCGATGGGGGTCAGCGCGCTGAGCACGGCGATCTTCGCCAACTCGCCGTACCGCGAGGGCGTGGACCGCGGCTTCGCCTCGCTGCGCAGCGACAACTGGACCGACGTCGACAACAGCCGCTGCGGGCTGCTGCCGCTGGCCTTCGAGCCGGGCTTCCACTACGAGCGCTACGTCGAGTGGGCGCTCGACGTGCCGATGTTCTTCATCCGCCGTGAGGGCCAGTACGTGCCGCTGCACCTGCCGTTTCGCGTGTACATGCGCGACGGCTTCACCGCCGCGGACGGCACCCGCCACCATGCCACGCGCGGCGACTGGGACCTGCACCTCAGCACGCTGTTCCCGGAGATCCGGCTCAAGCCTTACCTCGAGGTCCGCGGCTGCGACTCGGTCAGCTCGCAGTTCCTGTGCGCGATGCCGGCGCTGTGGAAGGGCATTCTCTACGACGAAGAGGCGACCGCGGCCGCCTGGGAGCTGGTCGCCGACCTCGAATTCGCGGAGCGCCAAACGCTGTGGCTCGAGTGCCGCCAACACGCGATGCGCTCGACGCGGGTGCATGCGCTGTCCGTGAAGCTGATCGCCATCGCCCGCGCGGGCCTCGACCGCCAGGATGTCCGCGACAGCAAGGGCCGCACCGAGGCCCGCTTCCTCGACGCCATCGAGGCCCTCGTCGCCGCGGGGCGCTCGCCCGCCGACCTCGCGCGGGAGGCCCTCGGGGCCGCGCCAGGACGCGACGCGGCGGCCCGGCGCGCGTTCATGCGGCACTTCCACTTCGCCGGGGCTGGCCTCGCCACCGAGACCGCCGACCCGGACGCGTAGTGCCCGGCCGATCGGCCGAGGAGCGGGCTACTCGTCGTCGTCTTGCAGGTAGGCGGGGATGTCGCGCCCGGCGGTCGAGGGCTCGCTGGTCGGCACATGGTTGCCGATCGAGTGCTTGCGCGGGGCCGCCATGGCCGCCTCCTGGGGCGCCGCGACCGGCTGGCCGAGCTCGACGATCTTCTTGCGGCCCTTGCCGCGCTTGTTGGCCGCAGGCTTCGGCTCGGGCGCAGCCTTGACCTGCTTCTGCTCGGCGGTCGCGGTCTTGCTGCGCCCGCGTGGACTGGACTTCGCGGCGGCTGCGGAGGGCGCGGATGGGGGGCGTGACGCGGCCTGCGGGGCGGATGGCGGGCGCGACGCGGCGGCCTGCGGGGCCGACGGTGGTCGCGATGCGAGCGAGCCGGATGGTGCGGCGAGCGGGCCGGATGGTGCGGCGAGCGGGCCGGATTGCGGTGCGGCGAGTGGGCCGGATTGCTGCGCGGCCGCCACCGGGCCCGAGGCCCTGGCGTGGGGCCCGGAGCGGGCTGGCGGCGGCGGCGGCGGCGCGGCGCGCTGCGGGCCGGAGCTCAGCCGCGCCATCGACTGGGGGCGCGTGTTTTCGCGCGCGGGTGGCGCGGGGATGTCGATGTCGAGGGCCTCGAGGGCCAGCGTCCCGGAGTCGAGCTCGAGCACCTCGCTCGAGCGTGCGGCCTGGGGTTCAGGGTGGGGGCCGGAGGGCGCGGCGGGAGCAATGGCGACGCCGCGGCTCTCGCTGCGGGGGCGCGCGCGCGGGACCGGGATGTCGATGCCCTCCTCGTCGGGGATGCCGACGACGAGGCCGCCGGAGGTCTCGGCGTCGTCGGAACGGTCGGCGGGGACATCCTGGCCGGCGCGGGTCTCGAAGCCCGGGGGCGCGGGGAGATCGAGGTCGCTGACCTGCCAGGCGCCGGAGCTGCTCGCCTCGGCGTGGAGTTCGAAGCCCCGGGTGAGGGTCGGGCTGTTGCTGTCCTCGTTGTCCTCGCGGGTCTCGATGGCCCGACGCCGGACGCTGAAGGCGAAGCGGTTGAAGCCGCCGATCGATGCATCCTCGTCCTCGGGCTCGGCCGAAACGGGGACCGGCGCGGGTGCCGGCGTCGGAGCCGGAGCCGGCGTCGGAGCCGGCGCGTCCTCGACGGCGATCTCGGCGGTCTCGAGGGCTCGCTCGAGCGCCGGCTCGTTGCGGGACAGCGCGGCCTGGACCGCCGCACCCAGGTACGGCCGGCTGACCGAGCGGGCCGGCCGCGAGCTGCCCCGCGAGGTCGGGCGGGTCAGGGCCACCGGCACATCGGCGGCGGTGCCGTCGGGCTGGCTGCGCGCCTGCTCGAGGGTCGCGCCGAGCTGTTGCGCGAGCGCCGAGCCCGGCTCGATGCGCGCCACGAGGGCTGCCGCTCGCTGACGGGCCCAGGCGACGAGGACATCGGCGTCGTCGGCTTGGATACCCTCTCGGGCCAGCAGCGCGGACAGGTCCATGACAAAAGCCACGCTATCACAGGCTGATGCGAGGGTGCGAGGGCCGCGTCGCAGCGGACGCGGCCTCGTGGTTGGCGGCACCCGGGCGCCGCAGAACGCCGTTATTACTCGATCTTGGACGATCCCTACATCTGCTGCGGAGGGCTGCCCCACCTTCGCAGAGGTCAGGGCTCAGGCGCCGCCGAGCTGGGCCGCGAGGGCCGTACGGGCGGCTGCGAGGGCATCGGCGAGGCCGGCCGGGTTGGCGCCGCCGGCCTGGGCGAGGTCCGGACGACCGCCGCCGCGGCCGTCGACGTGGCTGGCGATCGCGGCGACCAGGTTACCGGCGTGGATCTTCCCGCTGAGGTCCTTGGTGACGGCGACGATGAGGCTGGCCTTGCCCTCACGCTCGGCGCCGAGGACGACCACGCCGGAGCCGAGCTGGCCGCGCAGGGTGTCGACCGCCTCGCGCAGGGCCTTGGGGTCGCCGACGGTCACGAGCTTGGCGAGCAGCTTGATGCCGCCGACCTCGACGATATCGTCCCCTGCCCCGCCGCCGCCGCCGACCGCGAGCTTGCGCTGCAGCTCGGAGATCTCGCGCTCGCGGGCGCGGAGCTCGTGGCGCAGGCGCTCGAGCTTCGGGAGCAGCTCTTGCGGACCCGCCGCGTGCAGCTGGCCGGCCGCGTCGCCGAGGATCTGCGCGGTCTGTTGCAGGTAAGCGAGCGCGTTCATGCCGGTGACGGCCTCGATGCGGCGCACGCCCTGGGCGATGCCGGCCTCGCTGACGATCGCGAACAGGCCGATGTCGCCGGCGCGCTCGACGTGGGTGCCGCCGCACAGCTCGATGCTCTCGCCGCCGATGTTGATGACGCGCACGACCTCGCCGTACTTGGCCTCGAACAGGCCGATCGCGCCGGTCTCGCGGGCCTGGGGCATCGAGAGGTTGCGGGTCTGGCTGTCCTTGTTGCGCAGGACCTCGGCGTTGACGCGGCGCTCGATCTCCTGGCGCTGCTCGAGGGTCAAGGGGCGGGTGTGGGAGAAGTCGAAGCGCAGGCGGTCGGGGCCGACCAGCGAGCCCTTCTGGGCGACGTGGGTGCCGAGCACGGTGCGCAGGGCGTGGTGCAGCAGGTGGGTCGCGCTGTGGTTGCGCTTGATCGCCGCGCGGCGCTCGGTGTCGACGATGAGGGTGATGCTCTGGCCGACGCGCAGCGTGCCCTTGACGACCACGCCGCGGTGCACGTGCAGGTCGCCGGTGGGCTTGTGGGTGTCGCGGATCTCGAGCTCGAGGCCGTCGGCCCGGGCCCAGCCGGTGTCGCCGACCTGACCGCCGCTCTCGGCGTAGAACGGGGTGCGGTCGGTGATGAACTCGACCTCGTCGCCGGCGCTGGCCTCGCGGACCTCGCGGCCGTCGAGCGCGAGCGCGAGCGCGACGCCGCTGCTCTGGATCTCGTCGTAGCCGCTGAAGCTGGCCTGGCCGGCGTGGCG
>Ga0209480_10002751_pt1 | contig 11843 bp, 11 predicted proteins | sample JI61114C2DNA_FD_187501 | JGI IMG/M metagenome (GOLD analysis project Ga0209480, IMG submission 187501) | Wastewater effluent complex algal communities from Wisconsin, to seasonally profile nutrient transformation and Carbon sequestration -... | ecosystem: Engineered > WWTP > Effluent > Algae...
GCCGAACCGAGCGACGACCTACCCTTGTGCCATGACTGACCGCACCTCCGGCATCGACCCCGCCGACGTCGAGCAGGTCCGCGTGCTCGCGCAGGCCGCCCGGGCCGCCTCGCGCCGCCTGGCCCTGCTCTCACGCGCCGACAAGGATGCCGCGCTGCGCACCCTCGCCGACGCGCTCGACGCAGCCACCGACGAGATCGTCGCCGCCAACGAGCTCGACCTCGCCCGTGGCCGAGAGAACGACATGCCGCAGAGCCTTCAGGACCGCCTGCGCCTGGACCCCCCGCGGGTCGCCGCCGTGGCCCAGGCCCTGCGCGACATCGCGGCCCTGCCCGACCCCGTCGGCGAGGTCGTGCGCGGCTCGACCCTGGCCAACGGCCTGCAGATCCGCCAGATCCGGGTGCCCATGGGCGTCATCGGCATGATCTACGAGGCCCGCCCCAACGTCACCGTCGACGCGGCCGGGCTCGGCCTGAAGTCCGGCAACGCCGTCATCCTGCGCGGGGGCAGCGCCGCCGCCGAGACCAACCGCGCCACCGTCGCCGTCCTGCGCGCCTCGCTCACCGCCCAGGGTCTGCCCGCGGATGCCGTGGGCCTCCTCGAGGGTGGCCACGGCGCCGTCCGCGCCCTGATGACCGCCCGCGGCCAGGTCGACCTGCTGATCCCGCGCGGCGGAGCGGGGCTCATCCAGAGCGTCGTCACCGAGTCGACGGTGCCCGTCATCGAGACCGGCATCGGCAACTGCCACGTCTACGTCGACGCCCGCGCCGACCTCGACAAGGCGCTCGCGATCACCGTCAACTCCAAGACCCACCGCCCCAGCGTGTGCAACGCCGCCGAGTCGCTGCTCGTGCACCGCGACGTCGCCGCCGAGTTCCTGCCCAAGGCGCTGGCGGCGCTCGCGGGGGAGGGCGTCGTCCTCCACACCGACGCGGATGCCGGTGCGCAGGCCGATGTCGCGGGCGTCGCCCACGACGTGGCCACCGACGAGCACTTCGCCACCGAGTTCCACGGGCTCGAGATGTCGGTGCGGGTCGTCGACGATCTCGACCAGGCGCTCGAGCACATCGCCACCTACGGCTCGGGCCACACCGAGGCCATCGTCACCGAGGACCGGGGGGCCGCCCGCCGGTTCACCGCGGAGGTCGATGCGGCCGCCGTCATGGTCAACGCGAGCACGCGGTTCACCGACGGTGGTGAGTTCGGCTTCGGGGCCGAGATCGGCATCTCGACCCAGAAGCTGCACGCCCGCGGGCCGATGGCGCTGCCCGAGCTGACGACGACCAAGTGGGTCGTCGAGGGCGACGGTCAGGTCCGCGCCTGAGCCGAGCTCAGCGCTGCGAACGAGGTGGTGAGTCCACCAGGGAGTCGTGGGCGACGTAGTACGACGGCCTGCCCTGCAGCACGGCGTACATCCGCCCGACGTACTCGCCGAGGATGCCGAGCGCCAGCAGCTGCACCGCCCCGACGGCAGCGACGATGACCACGGTCGACGTCCAGCCGGGCAGGGTGTTGCCGAGCAGCATGGCGATGACGGCGTACACGAGCACGCCCAGGGCCGCGAGCCCGCCGAGCAGCCCGAGCCACGTCGCGAACCGCAGCGGCGCGATCGAGAAGCCCGTGAGGCTGTCGACGGAGAGGCGGATCATCTTGCCCAGCGGGTACTTCGACTCCCCGGCGGCGCGGGCCGCCCGGGTGTAGGACACCGACGCGCTCGGGAACCCCAGCGCCGGGACGACGAGGCGCAGCACCCGGTGGTGCTCGGGGAGGGCGTTCACGGCATCCACGGTGGCGCGGGACATGAGCCGGAAGTCGCCGGCATCCACCGGGGCGTCCACCGCCGACAACGCCCGGATCGACCGGTAGAACGCCCGGGCGGAGATTCGCTTGAAGGCGGTGTCGCTCGCGCGATCGCCCCGCACGCCGTAGACCACGTCGACACCCTCGGCGCGGGCGACGGCGAGCATCTCGCCGATGGCCTCCGGCGGGTCTTGGAGGTCGGCGTCGATGGTGGCGACCCAGTCGCCACGAGCACGCGCCAGACCGGCCGAGATCGCCGCCTGGTGGCCGGCGTTCGCCCGCAGCCGGACCACGCGCACCTCTGGCCACTCGCGCCGAAGTCGCTGCAGGAGCACGGGGGTGGCGTCGCTCGAGCCGTCGTCGACGCACAGCACCTCGTAGCTGACCCCCCACGAGTCGGCCAGCGGTCGCAGCCGGTCGACGAGAAGGGGCAGCACCGCCTCCTCGTTGTACACCGGGACCACGACGCTGAGCTCGACGGGCGAGCGCGGTCCCTCGACAGTCTCCGGCATGGGCCAAGACTAGGTCGCCGACGGTGTCGATCCGCTCAGGGCGGGCCCGGCGACGGCCGAGGGCCCCCGAGTATGAGATCGGGGGCCCTCGCCGGTCGACTGCTGCCGACGTGTCGAGCCGGTCGGTCCGTGCGGTCTCCCGCAACGGTCTGCCACGCGACGGTGGCGCCGCCCTGGGGTCAGGACGGGCTTCGACTCAGGTCGAACGGCCGCGGCACCCGCGCCGTCGCGCGCGTCGCACGAGCCCGAGAGCCCGCACGTCCCGTCCCTTGCGGGGCAGGAGCGGTGTGCCGTTATCCGTACGACCTGCCCCCCGGGTGCCGCTCCGGCGCCGTGGCGTCGGTGCTGTCCAGCAGGGGCGTGGTGACAGTTCTAGTCGCCGAGGTGGGCGGCTCGCAAGGAAACCAGCAGCCAATCGGTGACCGGTCATTCGCACCTGCCGTCGTCCACAGGTCTCGTGCGGGAGACGCGTCTTGTGCACAGGGCTGTGGACGACATTCGTGGACAGCGGACGCGCTAGGCTTGCCCCCATGTCGATGACCGTGACCCGTTTCCTGGCCGAGGAGGCCGCGCACCGCGAGCTGCCCATGCCGCCGTGGATGTTCGGCGTGATCGCGCTGCTCGCCTTCGCCTTCCTGCTCGGCCTCACGTGGTCCTTCCGCGGCACGGCCCAGAAGTACGCGCCCCCGACCGCCCACGGCGACCAGCACGGCGCCCCCGAGGGTGACACGGCGCACTGGCCCGAGCACCCCGGCCACCACTGAGCACGGCGCGTATGCGGCTCGGGGTGATGGGCGGCACCTTCGACCCCATCCACCACGGGCACCTCGTCGCCGCCTCGGAGGCCCAGTCACTGTTCGGGCTCGACGAGGTCGTCTTCGTCCCCACGGGTGAGCCGTGGCAGAAGCAGGGCCGGGACGTCGCCCCCGCCGAACACCGCTACCTGATGACGGTGGTGGCCACGGCATCCAACCCGCGCTTCACCGTCTCGCGCGTCGACATCGACCGCGACGGGCCGACGTACACGATCGACACCCTGCGTGACCTGCACGCGCAGCGCCCTGACGACGAGCTGTTCTTCATCACCGGGGCCGATGCGTTGGCGCAGATCCTGTCGTGGAAGGACTCCGACGAGCTGTTCGACCTCGCCCGCTTCATCGGGGTGACCCGCCCCGGGTACGAGCTGTCGGAGTCCGGCCTGCCCGCCGACCGGGTCGACCTCCAGGAGGTCCCGGCCATGGCGATCAGCTCGACCGACTGCCGTGAGCGGGTCGCTCGCGGGGAGCCGGTCTGGTACCTCGTGCCCGACGGCGTCGTGCAGTACATCTCCAAGCACCACCTCTACTCATCACCCGAAGCACCATCACCTCACGCCTCACCGGGAGCACCATGACCGCCACCGACCGCGCGCTCGAGCTGGCCAGGGCGGCCGCCGCCGCCGCCGCCGACAAGCTCGCCACGACCATCACCGGCATCGACGTCTCGGAGCAGCTCGCGCTGACCGACGTCTTCGTCATCGTCTCCGCGGAGTCCGAGCGCCAGGTCGGCTCGATCGTCGACGAGGTGGAAGACACCCTGCGCGAGATGGGCTCCAAGCCGGTTCGCCGTGAGGGGCAGCGCGAGGGCCGCTGGGTGCTCATCGACTTCTCCGACATCGTCGTGCACGTCCAGCACGACGAGGAGCGCTCGTTCTACGAGCTCGAGCGGCTCTGGAAGGACTGCCCGAGCATCGACCTCGGCGTCGTCGGCACCGAGCAGGGCGGTCGGTGAGCCCAGCGCCTGCAGGGGGCGGCCGGCGGCGCCTGATCGTCCTTCGCCACGGCGAGACCGGGCACAACGCGGCGGGAATCTGGCAGGGGCAGCTCGACGTGCCGTTGTCCGACGTCGGTGTTGCCCAGGCGGATGCCGCTGGGCCGGCTGTCGCGGCCCTGTCGCCGTCGCGCATCGTCACCTCTGACCTCTCACGTGCCCGACGCACGGCCGACAGCGTGGGCCGGGCGACCGGTATCCGGGTCGAGGTTGATGCGCGATTCCGGGAGATCCACGCGGGGGCCTGGCAGGGGTTGACGGCCGACGAGGTCGCGCAGGGGTGGCCCGAGCTGCGGGCTGCTGCGCTGCGCGGTGATGACGTGCGCCGCGGGGACGACGGCGAGACGATGGGGGACGTGCTCGTGCGGGTCGGGGAGGCCCTGGATGAGCTGCTCTCGGACCTGCCGGCGGGGGAGTGCGCCGTGGTGTCGACGCACGGGGCGGCTGCTCGGGCGGTGGCGTCGTGGGTGCTCGACCTCGACCTCGCGGTGGCCTGGCGCCTGCTCGGTGGGCTCGGCAACTGCCACTGGGGTGAGCTGCGCGAGGGGCGGCACGGGTGGATGCTGCACACGTGGAACGCATCGTCCGGGGTGCCGTCGCAGGCCGGTTCGTCGCCTCCCTGAGGCCGATTTGGTCAGGCGCGGGGGGGCATGGGTAAACTTCACCGTCGCCCCCCACCAGGGGAGCAACACCCGCAAGGGGCTGTAGCGCAGTTGGTAGCGCACCTCCATGGCATGGAGGGGGTCAGGGGTTCGAATCCCCTCAGCTCCACAGCAAGACTGAAGGCCCGGCACGCTTTTCGCCGGGCCTTCAGTCTTTGCTGTCGAAGGGAACAGTGGGGAGCCGTCACCCTGAGCCTTGAAGCGCCCCCTCGTGACGGCTCCCCTCAGCTCCGGTGAGGAGAGAGCGCAGGGCGCGAACGGCATCCGCCCAGCTCCGGTGAGAAAGCAGCGCAACGAGCGCATCGAGCGCGACGGCATCCGACCATCTGAGGCCAGAGGCCGCGCCGAAGCACCCTCGGCTCCATGTGAGGATGAAGCGCCAACCAGCACGAAAGGGAGAGCACCACCATGGGCGGCGTCCACGCCAGGCACGGATCCAGCGACACCCGGCAGATGCGCCGGGTCGCACGCGCCGTCGTGCTCGTCCTGGCGCTGCTGACCCTGGGGGCGGTGCTCTGGCTGTGGCCTGACGCAGCGCCTGCTGAGTCGGGTGACCGGGCGGCACCCGAGCTCAAGGCGACGGTGGTGGCTCTGCACCCCGAGCCGTGCCCGCCGGACGTCACGGAGGAGACGGCCAACGGCTGCGGGACGGCAACCGTGAAGTTGTCGGAGGGTTCGGATGCCGGCCGGACGGTGGTCGTGGACCTGCCCAACGGTCCCGGCGCCCCCGTGATCGTCGAGGGCGACGACATCCTCGTCATCTCGGTGCCAGGTGTGGAGGAGGAGCAGTTCGGGGTCGTGGACCACCAGCGCGGCAGCGGGCTGCTCGTGGTGTCCCTGGCCTTCGTGCTGGCACTGCTCGCGTTCGGGCGGTGGCGCGGGCTGTCCGCGTTGGCGGGTCTCGGCGTGACGTTCCTCGTCCTGGTGTTCTTCGTCGTGCCGGCGATCCTCGGTGGGGAGTCGCCCATGCTCGTGGCGCTCGTCGGGTCGGCCGCGATCACGCTCACGGTGCTCTACCTGACCCACGGCATCACGATGACGTCGACGGTGGCCGTCCTCGGCACGCTGGCCAGCCTGGTGCTCACGGGGGTGCTCGCAGCGGTCTCGGTCAGTGCCCTCAGGCTGAGCGGCATCACGGACGACGTGTCGTCGTCGGTGAGCGACCGCTACGGCATCACCATGTCCGGTCTGCTCGTGGCGAGCATCATCATCGGCTCCGTCGGCGTGCTCGACGACGTGACCGTGACCCAGGCGAGCATCGTGGCCGAGCTGGCCGAGGCCAACCCGACGTACGGGGTCGGTCAGCTGTACCGCTCGGCGAGCCGTGTCGGCCGGTCGCACATCGCCTCGGTCGTCAACACGATCGTGCTGGCCTACGCGGGTGCGTCGCTGCCGTTGCTCATCCTCGTGGCCGCCGACAACCCCTCGTTCGCCGACGTGGTGACCACGCAGTTCATCTCCCAGGAGATCGTGCGCAGCATCGTGGCGACCCTGGGCCTCATCGCCGCCGTCCCGATGACCACGGCCCTGGCTGCCTACGCCGCCCGCGCGTCGAACGCGCAGCCCGTCGACGGCTAGTGCGGCCAGACGCCGCTGGTGCCGCGCCGGTGGGAGCCGAGCAGGTGGGTGTCGACGATGCCGATGGCCTCCATGAGCGCCCACATCGTCGTCGGCCCGACGAAGGTGAAGCCCTTGCGCTTGAGGGCCTTGGACAGCGCCACCGACTCCGGGGCCGAGGTCGGCACGTCGGCCATGGTCTGGGGCCGCGGTGTCTGCGGCGGCTGGAAGGACCACACGAACGTGGCCAGGTCGCCGTCGGGGTCATCCCGCAGCGCGAGGGTGGCCCGGGCGTTGGTGATCGTCGCGGCGACCTTCGCGCGGTTGCGGACGATCCCGGCGTCAGCCATGAGACGCTCGACGTCGCGGTCGTCGAACGCGGCGACGACCTCCGGGTCGAAGCCGGCGAACGCCTTGCGGAAGGCAGGTCGCTTGCGCAGGATCGTCGCCCAGGACAGCCCCGACTGGAAGGCCTCGAGGGACAGCCGCTCGAACATCCCGCGTTCGTCGCGCACCGGCATCCCCCACTCGGTGTCGTAGTACTCCCGCAGCAACGGGTCGGCCGACGCCCACGCGGGCCGGGCGAGCCCGTCGTCGCCGATGACGACCCCGGGCTCGCTCACGGCCGGATGCCGGTCACGGCCGGCCGCCGGTCAGGCGCGGCATCCGCTCACGACCGCTTCAGGGTGATGATCGGGACCTCCGGGGGAGCAGCCACCCGGATCGCCGGCCCCCAGGCCCCGGCACCACGCGAGGTGATGACGGGAGTGCCGGCGACGTCGCCGCGGCCCTCGAGCATCGGCTGCTGCAGGGGCACGAGGTAGTTGATCGGCCACATCTGACCGCCGTGGGTGTGCCCGGAGACCTGGAGGTCGACGCCGCGACCCTCGACGTCGAAGGCCTGCAACGGCTGGTGGGCGGCGAGCAGCGTGAAGCCCCCGGGGTCGACGCCGGCCAGGGCCGCGTCGTAGTCCGGCGCGAAGACCCCTTCGCCGATGGCGTCGTGAACGCCCGCCAGCACCATGGTCGCCCCACCACGCTCCAGCGGCACCGACTCGTTGCCCAGCACGACCAGGCCGACGTCCTCGAACGCCGACACCCAGTTGACGGTGTCCTCGAACATCTCGTGGTTGCCCGTCGTTGCGAAGACACCCAGCGGGGCGCGCAGGTCAGCGAGCGGGGCGAGCTCGGGGGCGTAGCGCGCGGCCTTGCCGTCGACGAGGTCGCCGGCGAGCACGATGAGGTCGGGCTCCTGCTCGTTGACGAGGTCGACGACCTGCTGGGTGAAGGCGGCGCTGCGCACCGCCCCCGCGTGCACGTCGGTGACCAACGCGACGCGGGCCCCGTCGAACTCGGCAGGCAGCTGCGGGGACGCCAGCTCGAACCGGCTCACGCTCGGGGTGGCCGCCTCGACGGCGCCGTAGGCGGTGACCCCCACCGCGACGGCAGCCACCAGCGGCGACGCGATCGCGTTCAGGCGCCGCCTGGCGGAGCGGCCGTGGTCGTCGTGCCGCCAGCGCAGGAGCCAGATCGCGACGCTCGCGAGCCACACCGGGACCAACCCGAGGAACAGGTACAGGCAGGACGCGAGGAACGCCTGGCCGAGCCAGGCCACCGGCCGCATCTGCGCGGGCGTGAAGGACCCGCCCCAGACGTCGAACCCGGCGAACGCGAACGCCGTGAGCACGACGAGCGCAGCCGCCACGGCATACCTCGCCCAGCGGGGGCGCCACCCGGGGGCGATCGCCAGGCGGTGCCACACAAAGGCGATGAAACCCCCGAAGACCCCGAGCGGGATGAGGATGAGCCAGGGGCTCATGCCGCCTTGGCGGCGAGGGCTGCGCGGATGTCGTCGGCGAGGTCGCCGGGCTCGGTCGTCGGCGCGTACCGGCTGATGGCCTGCCCGTCACGGCCGACGAGGAACTTCGTGAAGTTCCACTTCACCCGGCCACCGAGCAGGCCCTTGGTCTCCGACTTCAGCCACTCGAAGAGCGGGTGCGTGTCGTCGCCGTTCACGTCGACCTTCGCGAACATCGGGAAGCTCACGCCGTAGTTCACCTGGCAGAACTCACCGATCTCGTCCTCGGTGCCGGGCTCCTGGCTGCCGAACTGGTTGCACGGGAAGCCGAGCACGACGAGGCCGTCGTCCTTGAACTCCTGGTACAGGGCTTCGAGGCCTTCGTACTGGGGGGTCAGGCCGCACTTGCTGGCGGTGTTGACGACGAGGACGACCTTGCCGGCGTAGTCGGAGAGGTCGCGCTCCTGGCCGGTGAGGGTCGTGGCGCTGAAGTCGGAGAGAGTGGTCATGAGGTCATCGTCACACGGGCCACCGACGCGGACGCAGTCGTGAGGCCCCCGGCGGGCGCGAGGTTTGACACGCCCCGAGGCGGAATACGCTGACCCGGTGTCACCACCGCACGCCCGGCCCCTCGATGTCGACGTCCTCGTCGTGGGCGCTGGCATCGCCGGGGTCGACGTCGGCGCCCGGTTGGGCATGCACTGTCCGGGCACCGCGTGGGCGGTGCTCGAGTCGCGGGACGCCGTCGGCGGCACGTGGGACCTGTTCCGCTACCCCGGCATCCGCTCCGACTCCGACATGTACACCCTCGGCTTCCCGTTCCGGCCCTGGCGAGGGGAGGCGTCCCTGGCGTCGGGGGAGCAGATCCGGCAGTACGTGCAGGACACCGCGCGTGAGTTCGGGGTCACCGAGCGCATCCACCACGGGCAGCGGGTCGAGCGGCTGGACTGGTCGTCGGATGACGCGCGCTGGACGGTGACGGCGCGCACGGATGCCGGGACGGTGCGGCACACCGCGCGGCTGGTCTACCTCGCGACGGGCTACTTCTCCTACGAGGGCGGGCACGTCGTCGACTTTCCCGGTCAGGAGCTGTTCGCCGGCCCGGTCATCCACCCGCAGGCGTGGCCGGACGACCTGTCGGTGCAGGGCAAACGGGTCGTCGTCATCGGCAGCGGCGCGACGGCCGTGACCCTCGTGCCGGCACTGGTCGAGGTGGGGGCCTGCCACGTGAGCATGCTGCAGCGCAGCCCGAGCTACGTGGCGTCGGTGCCCAGCCGCGACCGCGTGGCCACCCGGGTACGGCAGGTGATGCCGGATGCCGTGGCGCACCGGGTCGTGCGCGCCAAGAACGTCGCGCTGTCCACCCTCGGGTACCAGGTGCTGCGGCGGTACCCGGATGCCGGGCGTCGCCTCCTGCGTCGACGGATGGAGCAGGCGCTGCCCGCCGGGTACCCGGTGGAGCTGCACTTCACACCGACGTACGACCCGTGGGACCAGCGCCTGTGCGCCGCGGCGGACGGCGACCTGTTCACCGTGCTCGGCGACGGGCGGGCCAGCGTCGTGACGGCGAGCATCGACGCCTTCGAGGGCGACGGCATCCGACTTGCCGGCGGCGAGCACGTGCCGGCAGACGTCATCGTGACGGCGACCGGGCTGCAGATGGAGTTCGGCGGGGGAGCGCGGGTGTTCATCGACGGGGTGGAGGTCGATGTGTCGAGCGGCCACGTCTACAAGGGGCTGATGCTCTCCGACGTGCCGAACCTCGCGATGGCCGTGGGGTACACCAACGCCAGCTGGACCCTGCGCGCCGACCTGTCGGCCCGGTGGTTCTGTTCGCTCGTGCGGTACCTGGACCGGCGCGGGTTGTCGGTCGCGACCCCGCGCTACGACGAGCCGGATGCCGTGGACGCCCCGATGCTCGACCTGACGTCGGGGTACGTGCAGCGGGCGGCGCACCTGCTGCCGAAGCAGGGGCGCCGCCGCCCGTGGCGGGTGGTGCAGAGCTACGCCTACGACCTCGCGGTCACGCGGCTCGGCCGGATCGACGACGGGCACCTGGAGCTCAGGTGAGCGATCAGGTGAGGTCGGCCAGGGTGGCGACGAGCGGGACGAGGGCACGTTCGGCCCCGTCGTCGACCTCGTCGAGCCACTGGTGGGCGAGGTCCTGGAGCATGGTGTTGACCGTGTCGAGGTAGTCGCGACCATCCTCGGTGATGTCAGCCCGGCGGACGCGGCCGTCGAGGTAGGTCCCGCTGCGCACCGTGAGACCGGCCTCCTCGAGGCGGTTCAGGATGCGACACACGCGCACCGTCGAGATGCGCAGGTACTCGGCGAGGTTGACGCCGTAGGAGGGCTTGTCAGCGATTCGCCGCAGGGTGTCGAGTTCCATGGGGGTGAGCTGTGGAGTGGCCGTGGCGAGGAGCCGTGCCACGTCGGCATCCATGGCCGCGCTGGCCTGCCGGGTCAGGATGGCGAGGTTGCGGAGGTCCTCGGGGTCGGGCCGCTCGAGCCGGCGTGCGATGTCGACACGTTCGCCGTGGCGCTCGACGAGGTGGTGGCGCAGGCGTTCCCAGGGTTCGTTCCACTCACGTTCGCCGGGCCCGATGCCCCGGCTGCGTGCCCAGTCTTTGCCCTTCCTCGGCATGGTCGGCTCCCCCCGGTTCGTTGTGCGTTGGGCCATCATCACTCGGCGCGGAGGCGAGTTTGCGGTTGTCCACAGCCTCAGATGGGTGGATGCCGATGCCGACCAGGAGGCAGCGGGTGGGGGCGGTGGCTGTGGGCGCCGGAGTGCGCTGGTGGCTGGCACCGGAGGGTTCGGGCCGGGGGCGGGGGGCGCATGGCTGGTGCGAGGGTGGTGCGAATTCTGAGAGCCCGGGAGTAGGTACCTCGCCCAGCGTCCTTGCGCCGGCGAAGGGATTCCTTGCTACGCGCAAGGGGTGTGGCGGTCGCGCGAGGTTTGTGTGGACGTCGTTGCCCGGGTCAAGGGATTCCTTACGGCGGGCAAGGGGGTGTGGGGTCGCGCGAGGTTTGTGCGGACGTCGTTGCCCGGGTCAAGGGATTCCTTGCAACGTGTGAGGGACTCCTTGCGACGTCCAAGGGGTGTGGCGGTCGCGCGAGGTTTGTGCGCACGTCGTTGCCCGGGTCAAGGGATTCCTTGCAACGTGCATGGGTGCGCCGGTCTGCGGCCGAATCTGGGGAGGTGCTTGCTCGATGTGAGGGATTCCTTGCGATGCGAAAGGACTCTCCACGAGGTACCCAGGGGTCGGCTCTCAGGAAACGTCGGACGCGACCGGCTCCAGTCAACCCCGCACACCGAGAGACGTTCACCGGCCGGGGTGCCATGATGCGGCGCATGCCCCACCTTCCGCACCCGCGACGACGGCGCCTCGCACCGCGTCGGCGCCTCGCACCGCGACGTCGGCGCCTCGCACCGCGACGACGGCGCCTCGCGCCGCGACGACGGCGCCTCGCGCCGCGACGAGGTCCCAGTGAGCGCATCGCTTGGCATCGGCCTGGCAGCGCTGCTGACTGCCGCCATCATGGCCACCAACCTCTGGGCGGTGGTGCGCGACCGGCGTGACGTGGAGCGTGTCACCAAACCGGCCGCGATGATCGCCCTGCTGGCAGTGGCGGCGCTCGCGGGAGCCAGCGACACGGCATCCGGTCGATGGCTCCTGGCCGCGCTCGTGTTCGGCCTCATCGGTG
>Ga0209480_10002756_pt1 | contig 11830 bp, 11 predicted proteins | sample JI61114C2DNA_FD_187501 | JGI IMG/M metagenome (GOLD analysis project Ga0209480, IMG submission 187501) | Wastewater effluent complex algal communities from Wisconsin, to seasonally profile nutrient transformation and Carbon sequestration -... | ecosystem: Engineered > WWTP > Effluent > Algae...
GTGGTGCCATACCCTTTGCCATACGATTTAAGGAATTCGCCACCCAGTTCAAATACCTGCTGCGAACGGGCGGATACGGAAATCAGTAAACAAAGGACTACTAAGCGGGTGATTTTTTGCATATGATAGATAACGAATGGAGGGGTGATTTAGTATAATCGGCTCATCGGCACATCTTCATCAATCCACAATAAATAACCGGCAGCCGTCATTTGTCGAAGTCCGGTGCGCCTCATTTTCATCACCAACAAAATAACACATCCCTTTGGTCAGTTTCATTATCCGGCCATCAGCCAGTTCTGTTTCCATTTCGCCATCCAGGCAAAGAATAATATGGCCCTTGCTGCACCAGTGATCGGCCTTATAACCCGGACTGTACTCCACCATCCGTACCCGGACGTCATTCATCTGTTTTACCTGCCAGTAAGCAGTGCCGGTTTCGCCGGCGTGTTCTTCGCGGGGCACAGAAGACCAGTCGAAGGTTTGGAAAGGGAAGTTGGCTAACTGCATTTTTTTAAGTTTAACAAATGAACATTTAGCATTGAATATTGAAAATTCCTTTAACTGGTTCTTGAATTTTCAATATTCAATGCTCAATGCTCAATTTTCATTTCAGTGGCCCATGCATCCCTCTCCTCCGGACTAAACTTCCAGGGGGCAAAATTATTCTCCACATTGCTGAACATGGCGGTCCATTCCTGGGGGGAATTACTTTCTTCCATAACCAGATAACGACGAAGCTGAAGGATGATGTCGAGCGGACTGATACTGACCGGACATTCCTGTACACAGGCATTGCAGGTGGTACAGGCGCGGAGTTCCTCGACCGTGATATAATCATGAAGTAGTGATTTGCCATCATCCTTATATTCTTTATTGGCTGAAATATTTTTTCCGACCACTTCAAGGCGGTCGCGTGTATCCATCATGATCTTGCGGGGAGAGAGGATCTTGCCGGTCTGGTTGGCCGGACAGGCTGCAGAGCAACGGCCGCATTCGGTACAGCTATAGGCATCCATCAGGTTTTTCCAGCTGAGATCCATCACATCTTTGGCGCCGAATTTCTGCGGGGCCGGTTGATCACCCGTGGGCGCCAGTTCCGGCTGCATCGCATACAGTACTTCATTCTGTATGGAAGGCATGTTTTCCATTTCTCCCATGGGTTTCAGCCTGGCATAATAAGCATTTGGGAAAGCCAGGATAATATGCAGGTGCTTGGAGTAGGGGAGGTAATTGAGGAAGGCAAAGATACCCGCTATATGCAGCCACCAGCAGGTCCGTTCTATTGCGATAAGACTACTCTCGCTATAGCCGTTCATCAATGGATGCAGGAATTGGGAAATAATAAAATTACCTGTGGGGTGAGCGGCATAATGTTCCGCTCCGCGGAGTTGTAACAAAGTATCAGCCGCGTTCATTTTTAAAAACAACGACATCAAAATGATCTCGGTGATCAGGATATAATTCGCATCGCTCCGGGGCCAGCCATCGAGGTCATTGCTGGCAAAACGTTTTAGTTTAATGATATTCCTGCGTACGAGGAAAACCACACAGGCCAGCAACACCAGCAAGGCCAGCACTTCAAAAGCATTTATCAGAAAAGTATAAATATCTCCCAGGGGAGCTGCGAAAAGCCGGTGTTTCCCGGTTATGCCATCAAGCACAATCTCGAGGACTTCAATATTAATAATGATAAAACCACCATATACTATCAGGTGTAATACCGCTACCATTGGATTGCGGAACATTTTCTTTTGGCCAAAAGCCAGCAACAAAAGATTTTTACGGCGTTGGGCCGGATGGTCGCTGAGATCTTCTGCCCGGCCCAGTTGAATATTTCGGGCAATCTCCCGGGCTTTCCGGGTAAACAAATAAACAGCTACGGCGCTGAGAAGGAGGAAGATTACCTGTTGGATCATTTGTATTGCAGTTGATTTCGCTGCTAATTTAGGATAATAGTTGAAGAAAGCAGGGAAAGTCGGGAAGTCCGGTGGTCCGGAAGAAAATACAATCTATGCTTAGCCTTCCGGTCTTTTTGGCGTATGGACTTCCCGGCTATTTTTCTCAGAAGTGTAGTGCATGCAGTCTGAACCTGCCATTGCCATATTCCAGTGAGGGAGCCGGGAATTTAAAGGCACTGAGAACGGTAAACAGAAACCGTAGTCCTTTTTTATTTGTCTGGATTTTTGTCAGGTCAATATCCGGTGCCAGGAACAACTGGCGGTAGCGTTTGATATCCGGACGACTGAAAATAATATTGCCATTCTCATCCTTCCCAATATTCTCTGTTCCTCCAAAAAGTCCTTCCGTACCATAGCCCACCGATATGGACAACCATTCCGGCAGGCGACTGTTTTTAAAGAAAGGCTTCAGGTTCATGCTGGCCCAATAAGTCTGCCCGTTATAGTCTTTTAAAAACCGTTCTGCAAGTGTTTTTCCAAAGAGTACATCACTCCGGTGATTCAGTTCCGGGTCGTCATATCGCTTGCGGTGAAAGGAAAATTTGAACTTGATGCGTTGTTCATTCCAAACCAGTTCCTGGGTCACCAGGGCGCCACTGCCGAGAATATTGGCCCCGAAATCGGCCCAGCTCCAGCCCCATTCCGTACTGAAGCCATCCAGTACTTCGATCACCGTCTGGTACATGGCCCCGCTCATACCGCCGATCCATATACGTTTTTTTCGATCCATACCGGTCCAGCGCCAGAGTTCCATACTGGCCCGGCTTTCCGCGTAGGCACTGTAGAAATGGCCCACTTTATCCGTTTGTTTCCATTCCGGCCAGTCATTAAACGTGTGAAATTTTCCCAGCGGATAGTTTTTATACCAGGCACTGTATAGGCCAATCATGGCGGTGCTGTAACCAACTACATTGGCCGTTCCTACAATCCAGATGCGTTTTTTAATGATATCGGCGGGCACATATACCGGATTTCGGGTCAGAATTATTGGGGAAGCCAGGATAGGTGTATCCGGCAGTTCGGATTTATGAATCAGGCTGTCGGTGCGGTAATAACTGCTGTCCTGTGCATACCCGGAAGAAGCGGGGGCAATTGTCAACAGACCGGTAAAGGTCAGCAACAATAGCTGACGGGTGAAAAACTGCACAAAAACAGAGACAGCAGGGTTCATCCGGCAAAAATACGTTTTCGGGGTGCTTTTCAGTTTTTAAAAAGCTAAAATTCAATAACTTTCCATTTTAAAACAAACCTTATAACGATATGGACGCCGCAATACAAACCAAGGTCGACAACTGGCTCAACGGTAATTTTGATACAGCCACAAAAGAAGAAATTAAAAAACTTCAGGCAGAGCAGCCCAATGAACTGGCAGATGCCTTTTACCGGAATCTCGAATTTGGTACCGGCGGTCTTCGCGGCCTAATGGGCGTAGGCACCAACCGGATGAATAAATACACCGTGGGTATGGCAACACAGGGGTATGCCAATTACCTGAACCAGTGTTTCCCCTCGTCCCCCGAAGCTTTAGCGAAGGGGGAAGGAGTGAGTGTGGCCATTGCACACGACAGCCGCAACAACAGCCGCTTTTTTGCTGAGACCACGGCCAATGTATTTGCTGCCAACGGTATTAAAGTTTATTTATTCGAAGCGTTGCGTCCCACACCTGAATTATCCTATGCCATCCGCACCCTGAAATGCCAGGGCGGGGTGGTTTGTACGGCTTCCCATAATCCCAAAGAATACAACGGGTATAAAGCGTATTGGGATGATGGCTCGCAGCTGGTGCCGCCGCATGATAAGAATGTGATCAAGGAAGTGGATAAAATCCTGTCGGTGGATGACGTGAAATGGAGCGGGGGTGAAGCCAATATCACCCTGATCGGCAAAGACATGGATGAACAGTATATGGAGATGGTAAAGGAACTGAGTGTATATCCCGAAGTGATTACCAAACACAAGGATCTGAAAATCGTTTATACACCGATTCATGGTACCGGTATCACCCTGATGCCTTCGGTATTAAAGAAATTCGGTTTTGAAAATGTGCATATTGTAAAAGAGCAGGAAGTACCTGACGGCAATTTCCCAACCGTAGCCTATCCTAACCCGGAAGAGAGTGAAGCCATGAGTTATGGATTGAAACTGGCTGAATCCCTGGATGCGGATATCCTTTGTGGAACGGATCCGGATGCAGACCGGTTGGCCATCGGTGTGAAAGATTCCCATGGAAAATGGGTGCTGATGAACGGAAACCAGACAGCGGTACTGGCCTTTAATTACCTGATTGAAGCACGCAAAACAAAAGGCATTGCCCAACCCAATGATATGGTGATTACCACCATCGTGACCACCCCGATGATTGATGCCATTGCCAAAGGGAATAACCTGGCCTGTTACCGGGTGCTCACCGGATTTAAGTGGATTGCCGACCTGATCCGTCAGAAAGAAGGCAAGGAAAATTACATTATCGGTGGTGAAGAAAGCTTCGGGTTGATGATTGGGGATAAAATCCGCGATAAGGATGGTATCAGCGCGGTGGCCCTGCTCTGCGAGATGGCCGCTTATGAAAAAGAGAAAGGCCGCAGTCTTTATGAAAAAATGGTGGATCTCTATGTACAATATGGTTTCTATAAAGAAAACCTGATTTCCATTACCAAAAAAGGCATGGATGGACAGGCCCAGATCGCAGCCATGATGGAAGCCTACCGCAGCAATCCGCCCAAGTCGATCAATGGATCACCGGTGGTACAGTTACTCGATTACGAACTCAGCAAAGGCACCAATCCGCAGACGGGAGAGGGGTGGACCATCGACCTGCCCAAGTCTAACGTACTGCAGTTTATCCTTGAAGACGGCAGCATTATCTCCGCCCGTCCGAGTGGTACCGAACCCAAGATCAAGTTCTATTTCAGTGTAAATGCCCCGCTGGCCAGTGCCGCGGAATTTGATAAGGTAAACGCCTCACTGGATGAAAAGATAAAAGCAGTGATTGCGGATATGAAACTGTAACTGTTATTAACTTTATTTACCGGTAAGCAGCATTATACGATGCTGCTTATTTATTTTTGGGGGGCTTATGAGACCAACAGACGATACTTACCGCCACAAGGGCTTACGGAAAAAACTGGTTGATGTGGTACGTGCCAAGGGCATTACCAATGAAGAGGTGCTGAATGCCATAAATAATATTCCCAGGCATTTCTTCCTGGATTCCGCTTTTGATGAACTGGCCTATGAGGACCGGGCCTTTCCGATCGGGGAGGGACAAACTATTTCACAGCCTTATACTGTGGCCTACCAGAGCCAGTTGCTCGAACTGAAGAAGTTTGACAAGGTGCTCGAGATAGGAACCGGCAGTGCCTACCAGGCAGTGGTGCTGGCCGAACTGGGGGCTCAGGTGTATACGATTGAAAGACAAAAAAAGCTTTTCGATTCCAATAAGCTTTTCCTGCTCCTTAAAAAATATCCCACGATTAAATTCTTTTACGGCGACGGGTATGAAGGTCTCCCGACATATGCCCCGTTTGATAAAGTCATTATCACTGCAGCGGCCCCGGATGTGCCGCCCAAACTCATCGATCAGATGAAAGTGGGAGGGATGATGGTCATTCCTGTAGGTGCAGGTGATGTGCAGCTGATGAAACGCATTACCAAACTGGAGAACGGCGCTTTGAAGGAAGAGGTGTTTGACCGTTTCTCTTTTGTTCCCATGATCGAAGGAAAGAACAGCTAGTCATTTGTCGTTAATCATTAGTCGATAGTAAATACAAGGAATGCAAAGGTAATTTGTCAGGTTATATAGTCAACTCTGCTTCTCTACACGGATGCAGAGAAAAGATGTTTAGCACCTGCTAACGACTAACGACTACTTCACATGTACCGAATCCGCAATCAACCGTGTTGAATTCAAAAACATCGCCTTTACCCGCTCCCCCTGCTCTATACTCTCTTTTTTACCGGGGTGAAAATACCAGCAATTATACGTGGTGAACTCTTTTATCCCATTCAGTAGTTCGTCTATTTTCCGGATCATTTCCAGATCGGCCGGGGCTATCGTTCCCAAATAAAAGTGCAGGGTGATCTGGGGGCTGCTCCGCTGGCAGATGGATTGGCTGATCTCGTAGAAATTGTTGTAAATATAATCGAGCACCGGCTGGTAAAAGGCAGCCGGGTCATCCGCGGTTGAATTACCGCTGACCTCAAACAACAGTTGCGGGAAATCGATGATAATCTGCGGAGTGTTTTCGGTTGCTTTTTTACTGTACATGCAAACGGGTTAAAAAATAAATTTACGGTAAAGTGGTAAATGGCAGAAGTTAAATCTGTAAGCATACAGGTCTGGATAGCTTCTGGTTTCATTCTATCTAACATATGACATTAAGCGTATCATGCGCTTTAACCACGAGCAAGGTCCGGAAATGTATGAGTCTTTCCCGGCTAATACCCCGTTTCTTTCGGTAACTTAATTTTTTACGAGTTTTTGGAATAGAACGAATGACATATCAATCTTGTTTTTTAGCTTTATTCGGAAACAAAACCAACCAACCATGCGGAATCTCATTTTTTTCATGCACACTTCTCTCGACGGGTTTGTAGCCGGACCAAATGGTGAAATGGACTGGATACGTTTTGACGACGAGTTATTTGATTTTGTGGCCACCATGACGGAAAAAGCGGATACGGCCCTTTACGGACGGGTTACGTATGAGATGATGCAGGGTTACTGGCCTACGGCCGGGGATAAGCCCAATGCTTCCAAACACGACAAAGAACATTCGGCCTGGTATAAGAAAGTGGCGAAGATTGTTTTATCCCGTACCCTCAGCGGGGAGGGGCTGGAAAACACCACCGTAATCAGCGACCAGCTTGCCAGTAAAATCAATGCCATTAAAAACAAGGACGGGAAGAATATCCTGATCTTTGGAAGTCCCCGGGCCTCGTACTCTCTTTTAGGGTTAGAACTGATCGATGAATTCTGGGTGTTTGTCAACCCGGTACTACTGGGGAAAGGAATGCCGCTTTTCAAAAATGTGACGGATACGACAAAACTGAAACTGGTGGAATCGAAAAGTTTTTCCTGTGGAGTGATAGCATTGCATTATGAACGGTGAATGAGTGAGTGATCATAAGTGGCGGTTCGTAGTATTGCCTGTTTCATTTTTTGAATATTGTGAAGAATGAATCAGATAATTAGGCAACTGTTCCGTATTGCATTTAAATGTCATTTACATTCAACACAGGGGTTAGTTTTTTTACCAGGCTCGTTCCTTTCACAACAGAAAAGTTAGGCCCGGATGTCTAAGTCTGTTAGGTTTGACTACAATGACAGGAATGAGTAGAAATATTCTTATCAGGAGGAAGATGATCAACCGGTACTCACATCTCACTTCCCACATCCCACATCTCACAACTCACATCTGTCATCTGATTCTTTCCAATCAATCTTTCACAAAAGCAACCGCCCGGTTTCCCGCAACGGAAAGAAAGTACAAACCCGGGGAATACTGACTTATATCAATTTTGCCATATCCGGTTTTCAATACTGATGTTTGGATCAGCAGGCCGGCACTGTTATATATCCGGTATTCCTGACCCGGGAGCTGGCTGGTTATTGTCAGAAAGTGCGTAGCCGGATTGGGTTGTATGGATATTTGTTTTGTGCAGTCAGATCCCTGAACGGATAACAAACTACTATAACTGACTTTTTGACTCAGTTCTGTTGTTTTAAGCCGGTAGTAAGTATGGCCGTTTTGTACGGGCAGGGTCACTTTATAGGTATTTGCACCAGGTGCATTTTTTGGGAGTTGCTGATGGACGGGCAGAAAGTGGAAGCCATCAGTACTTGCTTCTATTTCATACAGGCGGATTTGGTGTTCATCAGTCGTTTGCCATTGGATGATGGCGTTACAGTCCACCTGTTTCAATGAGAAATCAAGCAGGCGTAGTGGCAGCAGAATGGCGTCATTCACAAAATTGGAGCTGGTACCGGTTAAAGCGAAATTATTCAATGTACCCTGGTTGCCATTGCCAGTCGCGTCGGCTACAGTGGAAATGCCCGTATTGTTACCATTGGGTATGCCGTCATTCAGGTGATAGAGCGCGATCAGGCCAGGCGCAGAATTGAAATTGATATGCATATTGTCAATGATCTCCTGCTGAGTTCTGGCTACATTCCAGACACGGAGTTCGTCAATTGTCCCCTCATAGCGGAAATCCCAGTTGCCGCCCCTGTAACTAACGCCCATCTGGTAGTCGTATCCGGTAGTATTGTATGTAGTGTTTCGGGATCCCCGGACTACTCCATCCACATATACAATGGTGGTGGTGCCGTTATGGGTTACTGCCAGATGGTGCCAGTTGCCATCATTGAAATTATAGCCGGTGGCCAGGTCATTGCCTTCTCCGATTATGTACACCCCATTATACAGATGCAGTGTGAATTTCTGGTTAAAGGCAAATGTGCCGTAATTGAAAATGCTCATATCATTTCTGGACGTGCTGTATTTTATCCAGGTTTCGATCGTTCTCGGATTATTCCCTTGCGGAAGTCCGGTGTTGGTGCCGGTTATCCAGTCGTTATCTCCGGCGAAATTCAGGGCGATTTGTTGTGTATAGACTGAAGAATAGATCAGGCAACAAAAGACAAACAGACTCTTTTTCATAAAATGGATTGGATGGATGATTGATGGTTGCACATGGAAAGGATTCGCTATTTTCCCTTTTTTACGGATACTTACAATTTACTCAACGAACTAAATGGATGCAATAATTATTCTTTTGAATAAGCAAATGCACTTAGGGGAGATAATGACTAATCAGTAATGAGTAAGACACTTCAAAGAAAGTTCCGGTATGTAACACATAGATACATCGGCACATAGAATACATAGAAATTCTACGTCTTTCTGAAACAGACAACACAAATGTGATATCCCATCCGGATCATCCAAATTGTTCCAATAATGCAATCCGCTTTTCAATGGGCGGATGCGTGGCAAACATATTATCCCAGGAAGCGGAGGTGTGTGAAGAAGGTTTGGGATTGTCGAAAAAGAGTTGGGCTACATCGCGGCTCTCAACTGCTTCTATAGCAGGATCACCTGATACTTTGCGTAAGGCGCTGGCAAGCGCCTGAGGATTTTTTGTCATGTCGGCGGCACCGGCATCGGCGAGGTATTCGCGGCGGCGGCTGATGCCGAACCGGAGTAATAAAGAAATGAAATAGGCGAGGGCGGTAACCACAATGGCGACTAAGATGATGGCACCACTGCCTTTACTGTCACGGCTTTTGCGACTCCCCCCGGTAAACCGGAGACTACGGAAGGCCAGTTCGGCCAGAAAGGAAAAAATGCCTACAAAAATAATGGAGATAATAAGGAGCCGGACATCCCGGTTTTTAATATGCGACAGTTCATGGGCAATCACCCCTTCCAGTTCTTCATCAGAGAGTTTGTTGATAATTCCTCTGGATAATGAAATAGAGTAGGATCGACGATCAATACCGCTGGCAAAGGCATTCAGGGAGTCATCTTCAATAATGAAGAGCCGGGGTTGCGGCATGCCTTGTGAAATGCACAAATTCTCCAGCAGATTATATACCCGTTTGTTTTCCACTCGTTCAAGCGGTTTGCTGCCGGTAGCCATCCGGATAAATGCAGAATGCCCGGCCCAGGCAATCAGGAACCATATACCCGTGGCTGCTAACACAACTGGCAGGGTTTGCAGGAAGAGCAGATTGGGATCTGTACCGTACTCCGCCTGCCCCTGTGTGAAATAGATAAACGCATAACACATCCCCAGCAGCAGGGCCGGGAAGGCGATCAGCAGTAATACGGAGTTCGTATTATTCCTGCGGATCTGTCTGTCAAGTCCGACATATTCCATAGTAACGTTATAATACCCCCGTTAAAACTGAATTTTCGGAGGCTCTTCCATCTGCTTACGGGTATCAGTACCCAGATCAAACATGATTTCTTTGCTGAAGCCGAAATTGCGGGCCAGCAGGTTGCCTGGAAATGATTCCACCGCAGTATTGTATTCGGTAGTAGCCGCATTGAAGAAGCGACGGCTGGCGGCCAGCTTGTTTTCAATATCGCTGAGTTCTTCCTGCAATTGCAGAAAATTCTGATTGGCTTTCAGATCGGGATAAGCTTCCACCGACACTTTTAATCCGGCAAGAGCAGAACTGAGTTGCTGTTCCGCTACAATTTTGCCATCAATCGTACTGGCATTCATGGCGGCCGAACGGGCTTCTGTTATTTTAATCAAAAGCTCTTTTTCATGACTGGCATATCCCTTTACTGTTTCCACTAATTGTGGCACCAGGTCATGCCGCTGACGCAACTGTACATCAATATCGGCAAATGCATTCTGTCTGCGGTTGCGGAGACGAACCAGGCTGTTATAAAGACTGATGACCCATAGTACAATCAGGATAATAATACCAACAATTATTAATACTGGCATAACGGTTATTTTATATCCTGAAATTAGGTAAAAAGCAAAGACCGGCAAAAGCCGGTCTTTCAGGATCAGTTTGTCCGGTCCATATACCAGGTACCGGATCCCGATGTACTGGTTCCGCTGCCCCAGGTACCATTGGTCATTTTTCCGGCATTGCTCCAGTCGGCCTTAATGGAAAAAGTGCTGCCACCCGTATACGTATACGTGGCGGTAAACACAGTTCCGGTCAGGGTCCAGGTACCGTAACCTTTCGATGAAGTTGAAATACTGGTACCATCAGCCACCGTAATCTTTCCACCGGATTCCACTACCATGGAATACCCGCTGGCAGGGGCGGCCGTTCCGTTACCGTATTTGCCCAACCAAAGTCCTTCAATCGGGTAAACAGGGTCTGTCTTGTCTTTTTTACAGGAGGCGAAAAGTGACAGGGTAAGGATGGCCAGCAAAAAACTGCGCCTTGTTGTTTGTACAATGTTCATTGGTAAAATGGTTTAATGTACCACAAGGATAGTGCGGATTTTCCATTTCCGGTATCCCATGAAAGTGGTATTTTTTGAAAGGATTGAATGTCTGCCTGTTACCGGAAAGTTGTATATTTCGCACCTAATTCTCACCGATGCGATTACTACCTTTTGCCATTTCCGCCGCTATAACTGCGGGTCTCGTATTTACACTCAGTAATCAGTGGGGCCCGATGCCCCCTGTTGGAAAGTTTCTAAGTCCGCAGTATGGATTCTGGCAGAATGCCGAACCTGCCGGTGAAAATTTTGATGCCGATCTGCAGATACCCGGTTTAAAAGCGAAGGCTGAAGTATTCCTTGATGACCGGTTGGTGCCCCATGTTTTTGCAGGAAATGACCACGATCTTTATTTTATCCAGGGCTTTTTGCATGCCAGATTCCGTCTTTTTCAGATGGACCTGCAGACAAAAGCGGCAGCGGGCAGAGCCAGCGAAATAGCTGGTGCCAAAGCCATCAGTTTTGATAAAGAACAACGCCGGCTGGGTATGGTCTATGCTGCCGAAAAAGCCGTGATCGAAATTGAAAAGGATCCCACATCTAAAGAATTATTTGATGCCTATACCAGCGGAGTGAACGCATACATCCGTTCAATGACGGATGCGGAAATGCCGGTGGAGTATAAATTATTAAATATACAGCCGGAACCCTGGTCCAACCTCCGCAGTGCCCTGCTCCTGAAAATGATGGCCAAAATGCTTTCCTCCGGAACGGAACATGACCTGGCTAATACCAATGCCAAATCCGTTTTCCTACCTGATGAACTGAAACGGCTTTATCCGCAGGTGCCTGATTCATTAGTGCCTATTGTTCCAAAGGGAACCGTATTCGAAACGCCGGGTATTGTGCCGGTGGCGCCTGCTACTGCAGACTCCCTGTACCTGGGCC
>Ga0209480_10002760_pt1 | contig 11822 bp, 12 predicted proteins | sample JI61114C2DNA_FD_187501 | JGI IMG/M metagenome (GOLD analysis project Ga0209480, IMG submission 187501) | Wastewater effluent complex algal communities from Wisconsin, to seasonally profile nutrient transformation and Carbon sequestration -... | ecosystem: Engineered > WWTP > Effluent > Algae...
GTTGAGCAACGATCAAACGATTCCGCAATATTCGACGCATTTGGTTTATTTGACGGCTTCGGATTCGTCGAAAAAACTTGAACGCGAAACGATTGAATCGGTTCTTGAAAAAACTCCGAAGCGCGCCGATGTTTATTGGTTTGTGCATATCAAAACGGACGATCATCCGTTCACGACAAAATACAAAGTCGAAACGATGGCGAAGGAAGACGTTTATTTCGTTACATTTACGCTCGGTTTCCGCATCGAACCGCGCATCAATTATTTTTTTGAACTCGCGCTCGAAGATATGGTAAAAAATAAGGAAGTCGAAATGACCAGCCGACATCCTGCGCTGAAAAAATACAATATTCGCGGCGATGTGCGCTTCGTTTTGCTTCGTTCTTTCTTGAGCTATGAAAATGATTTGCCGTTCAAACAAAATTTCATTATGCGCTCGTATTACATTATCCGCCGCTGGTTCAGCATCCGCGAAGATGTTGCCTACGGTTTGGACGCGGATAATGTGGATGTCGAAAATGTTTCCGTTGTTGTGGCGCGACCTGAGGAAATTAATTTGGTGCGAGAAAATTAGTTCAAAAATTATTGATTTTGTGTTCAAATAAAGTTATGGAATTGACGATAAATTTACCCGAAAATCTAGCGATTAGGTTGCAATCGAACAAACAAAATTTGCCGAAAATTTTTGAATTCGGTTTGCGCGAATTTAACGCAAGTTCTTCCATCGGTTACAAAAGCGTCGCAGATGTTTTGGAATTTTTTGCAAGTTTGCCTGAACCGGAAGAAATTTTGGCGTTGCGTCCTGCAAAAGGCTTACAGCAGAAAATTGACCAATTGTTGGAGAAAAATCGCCGTGAAGGTTTGAACGAATCCGAGGAGCAACTTTGGGCAAGCTATGAATTTATTGAGCATCTCGTGCGTATCGCTAAAGCTAAAGCCTTGAAACAGTTGAAGAAATGAGTGTTACATACATTTCAAATGCTTTACGGAATTTAGTTTATAAACGTGCAAAAGGCTTGTGCGAATATTGCAAAATTAGCGAAGAAGTTTGTTTTGCCAAACATCAAATTGACCACATAATTGCTGAAAAACACGGCGGTTTAACGATTGAAAGCAACCTAGCTCTGTCTTGCACGACTTGTAACAAATTCAAAGGAAGCGACATTTCTTCGATAGACGGCGAAAATGATGAAATTACTCCTCTTTTTAATCCAAGAAAACATATTTGGATTGAACATTTTTCTATTGAAAACGGATATTTTGTCGGCTTAACTCCAAACGCGAGAGCAACGATCAGACTTTTACAACTCAATAATTTAGCAAGAGTCGAAGAACGTAGAATTTTATAACTAAATGAGCGAATACGAAATTATTGAACGAGTCGAAAAAAATGTTGAAAAACCAACTATTTCAACAGACACAGGACTCGAAGCCTCGCTTGAAATTGGTAAAACTGCAACTGCCGAGAATATTGATTGGGCGATAGTCGGCGGAATGGCGATGTATCTTTACGGTTCGCCGCGCTTGACCAAAGACGTTGAAATTATCGCTACAAACTACGTTTCGTTGAAAGCCAATGCGACGTTAAATTTTGGCGGAAGCAATTACATTATCGAAATCGGCAAATATAAAGTGGCGATCGATTGGATCGTTCGCAACGACGGTTACGCCAAATATTACAAAGCGGCTTTGGCAGACGCGATTGCGATGCCGAAAGGTTACAAACTCATTTCGCCCGAATGGTTAGTGATTCTGAAAATGTTCGCCGGCAGACAAAAAGATTATGACGACATCGTGTTTTTGTTGCGACAAAAAGAGTTAGTGAATCGCCCGAAAGTAAAAACAAACATCGTCCAAGTCGCAGGCGAAGACGCTTGGCTCGCAACTTTACCTAATTTTCGACGTTTGTGTAACCTTGCCGACGGCAAAATTGACGAACCAGACGAATATTACGACCAAGATTAGTTAAAATCACACAAAATTTATTGGTAAAAATCTTTTGTTTTGTGTATATTGTAAAAATGAATGAACATTCACTCATTTCGTATGTCAGTAGTAAAGATTCAAATTTTTCACGAGAATAATGCGACAAGAGAAACGAAACTTGTTCGCACAGTTCACATTGAGCGAGAATCAGATAAAAAACTAACAGGCAAACAAGCGAAGCAACTTTTAGCAAGAGAGTTTCCACAATTTGTAAAATGTTATGGAGTTTTATTGTCAAAGGGAGAAAATTATTGGTGGACAACTCGAACAATTAAACCGACTGAAAAATGTGAATATCATTATATTTGGGAAAAGGCAATTATAACGGAAGAAGAAACTGAGTAGAGGCTAAACATTATGAAAGAAGCAGTTATCGTATCAGCGGTCAGAACCGCAGTTGGAAAAGCACCGAAAGGGACGTTGAAAAATACTCGTCCTGATGATTTGGGCGCGGCGGCGATTAAGGAAGCGGTTGCTCGCGTCGAAGGTTTGAACGTCAACGAAATTGATGACGTGATTATGGGTTGCGCGTTTCCCGAAGCACAGCAAGGGATGAACGTGGCGCGGACTTCGGCGATTTTGGCTGGTTTGCCGGTCGAAACTTCGGCGATGACGGTTAATCGTTATTGTTCGTCGGGCTTGCAAACCATTGCGTTAGCGGCAGATAGAATCAAAACGGGCGGCGCGGAAATCATTGTTGCGGGCGGACTTGAAACGATGTCAATGATCGCAATGGGCGGCGCAAATTTTCGTCCGAATCCGACATTGGCGGAAAATTATCCCGATTATTATTTGAATATGGGATTGACTGCGGAAAATCTGGCGAAAAAATACGAAATCACGCGCGAACAAGCCGATCAATTTTCGCTCGAATCACATCAAAAAGCAGCGGCGGCAATTCAAGGCGGAAAGTTCAAAGATGAGATCGTGCCGATGAATATTTTTGTTGATGAAATAGATGAAAAAGGTCGTGTTCTGCGCAAAGAAGTCGTTTTCGATACCGATGAAGGCGCAAGATTTGACGCGACAATTGAAGGTTTAGCGAAATTGCGTCCGGTTTTTCACGTCAAAGGAACGGTTACGGCAGGAAATTCTTCGCAAATGTCGGACGGCGCGGCGGCGACGGTCGTGATGTCTTTGGACAAAGCAAACGAGTTGGGTTTGAAGCCGCTTGCACGTTTTGTTTCATTTGCGACAGCAGGTTGTTTGCCCGAAGAAATGGGCATCGGTCCCGTTTATGCGATTCCTAAAGCGTTGAAAATGGCTGGTTTAACGCTCGAAGACATTGATCTTTTCGAATTAAACGAAGCATTTGCCGCACAAGGTTTGTCGGTGATGAAAGTTCTCGAAATGAATCCTGCGAAAGTAAATGTCAACGGCGGCGCGGTCGCTCTCGGACATCCGCTCGGCTGCACGGGCGCGAAATTAACCGCGTCACTTTTAGCAGAACTCAAACGCACCGGCGGACGCTACGGAATGGTAACGATGTGCGTCGGCGGCGGAATGGGCGCGGCGGGAATTTTTGAGCGTTTGGATTAATTTTTTAGGCAAAAATCGTTTTGCGGTTGCGTCAATTCTCTGAATTATATTTCTGAACAAATTTTTCTATTTAATCAAGGGAGAAAATTTATGAGAATACCGACTGCAGCGGAAATGGACGCTTATGTAAATCAGCATATTTCGCAGGTTTGCGGCTGTTCGTTTCACAATAATAACGATAATCATTGCGCTCATTTTGTTTGCCACGTCACGGAATTGAATTTCGGGCTGACTTGTTTCGGAATGAGCGGCGCAGGAAGCCAGGCGACGAGCGCGAATATTCGCGTTCAAGAAGTTTTCCCGCGCTGTCGGCGTGTCGGCGCGTGGGCGGATAAACCTGCCGATCTGCGAAACGGTTTCATTTTTGTTACGAAAACCAGCAACGTAAATTTGGTGAATAAAACGATCGCCAACGTGCCGAAAAAGCATATCGGGATTTTTATCGAAGAAGATGTTTGGCAATACAAAAACGCCGTCCGCCACGTTGTTAAACAAACGCCGACCGTCTTTAGTCAGCATTATTCGGGCACAGGTTACGGAATATTTTTCGGAGAATTTCCATTATGAAAAACAGCATTATCAAATTTTCGTTGATTGGAATAATCTCTTTGTTTGCAACATTTCCCGCTTTCGCGCAGACAAAAAAAACGTCTGAAAAATCTGTCGAACCGACGGTTAAAGAAGCGATCAAAGAAGTGATGTTAAACGGCAATATTTTGTTATCTTCCGGCAAAGATTGCCAAAGCGTGAAAACTGCGCCGACCGATAAAACTCTGCTCGATTTTCTGAGCGGAGTTTTGTCTTTTCAAGCCGAACCGAACAGCGCGAATCTAATCGAATTTACGTTCAAAGAAGAAAAAGGTCGTCTGAACGAAATCATTTGGGTTTGCGATTTGATGTTCAAAGGCAAAGACGACGAAGACGTTTGGAGCAACGGCATCAGATTCAAAATGCGTAACGCAAATCGAAAAATGCTGCGTGAATCTTTGGCTTGCATCGGCACGAGCTAAAATTAAAATATATTAACGGTAACTCGACACAAGAATTTCGACAACAAATTACACGAATTTCACGAATTCATTTTATGAACGATTTTATAATTTGCTTGACCAAATAAATAACAATTACGAAAAATCAGCATAATTTGTGTAATTCGTGCAATCTGTTGTCAAAAACAGTTTTGTCGAACTCATTTGAAGTAATTTTTTTCAAAAAAATTACTAAAATATCTTGCTGAATGAACATTCATTCAGTTATAATAATCTCAACAAAATTCGATTAAATAAGAGGAAAAAACTATGGATGCAAAAATGGAAAGAGAATTTATCAAAGGCGGCGAATTTTTAATCAGCGACGGCACGACAGCCGAATGCTTTACGCCGGAAGATTTTACCGATGAACACCGAATGATCGGCGATACGATTCGCGAATTCGTGGATAACGAAGTTCGTCCTGCGCTTGCGGATATGGAAAAACACGATTGGCAAAAAGCGCGTGATCTGGTCAAAGCGGCTGGCGATTTGGGACTTTTGGGCGCAAATATTCCCGAAGAATACGGCGGCGCGGCACTCGACCAAGTTTCGGGCGTGATCGTTGCCGAATATGTCGGACGCGGCGGCGGTTTCGGAACGACTTTCGGAGCGCAAACTTCTATCGGTTTGTTGCCGATTTTGTATTTCGGCTCGGAAGAATTGAAACAATCGTGGATTCCGCGCATCGTTTCGGGCGAAGTCGTAACGGCTTATTGTTTGTCGGAATCGGGCAGCGGTTCAGATGCGCTTGGCGCGAAATGTCACGCGAAATTGAGCGAAGACGGCACGGAATATATCTTGAACGGCGAAAAAATGTGGATCTCGAACGGCGGATTTGCTGATGTTTTCATCGTTTTTGCGAAAGTTGACGGCGAGAAGAAAAAGTTCTCGGCGTTTGTCGTCGAACGGTCGGAAAATTGCCGTCCGGGCGCGGAAGAACATAAAATGGGCATCAAATCGAGTTCGACCACGCCTTTGATTTTGTCTGATGCACGAATTCCGGTTACGAATTTGATCGGCGAAGTCGGCGACGGTGCGAAAATCGCGTTTAATATTTTGAACGTCGGAAGATTTAAACTCGGCGCATCAGTTACGGGCGGCGCAAAACTCGCTTTGCACGAAGCGATTCGATATGCCAACGAACGTCAGCAATTTAACAAACCGATTTCGAGCTTTGGCGCGATGAAACACAAACTCGCGGAAATGGCGATTCGCGTTTGGGTTGCCGAATCGATCACTTATCGAACAGTCGGAATGATCGACGCGCTCATCGGCGAAGACGGCGGCGACAAGGAGAAAAAATTGCGTTCGATCGAAGAATATGCGGTCGAAAGTTCGATCAACAAAGTCGCTTGCTCGGAAGCACTCGATTACGTCGTTGACGAAATGGTGCAAATCTTCGGCGGCGCAGGTTATTCGGCAGATTATCCGGCGGAAAAGGCTTACCGCGATGCGCGAATTAACCGCATTTTTGAAGGCACGAACGAGATAAATCGAATGTTGATTCCGGGACAATTGATGAAACGCGCAATGAAAGGCGAACTCGGAATTATTCCGGCGGCAAAGGCTTTGCAAGACGAAATTATGAATCCGCAAATGTCGTTTGACGACGACGATTCATTGCTCGCAATGGAAACCAAACTCGCGCAAAACGCCAAAAAAGTCGCGCTGATGGTTCTCGGCACGGCGGCGCAAAAATATATGATGACGCTTTCGGAACAACAGGAAATCTTGTCCAACTGCGCCGACATCATTATGGACGCATACCAAATGGAAACCGCCATTTTACGCGCCAAAAAACTCGCCGAACGCGGCGGCGACGCTTCACGCCAAACAGATATGGCGCAAGTTTTCTGCAACGACGCAATCCAACGCATCGAAGCCAAAGCCAAAAACACCATCGCCGGAATGCTCGAAGGCGACGAAGCGAAAATGTTATTGGTCGCGTTGAAAAGATTCACGAAAAATAATTCCCCAATCAACACCATTGCCGCACGGCAACGCATCGCCGACAAGTTGATCGAAGCAAATACTTATAATTTTTAATTTCAGAATTGAAATTTTAAATTTTGGATTGGACGAAGTTTCGGCTTCGTCCTTTTTAATTTTCGGGCAAATCACGATCAGGCGATTCGGATGTATCGATTCGCGTGTATCGTCGCGGGTATCGATTTGCGTGATCGTAGAGACGCGATGCATCGCGTCTCTACCGGCGAAATCACGTTGCGTGTTGGCGAAATCACATTGCGTGTGGGTAGAGACGCGATGCATCGCGTCTCTACAATCGGTTTGTTTTGTGGCAAAATGATTGCAGAGGTGAAAAATTTATGTTTGAGAAAATCTTACGCAAAACGGCGGCGGTGTTTTTGGTGTTTGCCGTGATCGTTAATTTTGTTCCGGCGGCTTTTGGGCAGGCGGATGTGCGTGGTGAGGCGCAGAAGTTTATTGATGATTATACGGCGGCTTGGAGTAAGTTGCGGTATGAATCGGCTTTGGCGGAATGGCAGTCGAATATAATGATCGTTGAGGGCGACGACACGAATGCGAAGGCGACGGTTGCGGCGAACGCAAAACTCGTAGCTTTTACGGGAAGCAAGCAAAATATCGAAGCGGCGACGAAGTTTTTGAAGCAGGAAAATCTTTTAACGCCGATTCAGGTTAAACAGTTGAAAGCGATCTTGTATGTCGCGGCGGGAAGTCCTGAAACGGCGAAGGATTTGGTTGATAAACGTTTGAAAGCCGAAGCCGAACAGACGGAGAAACTTTTCGGATTTGATTTTAAGATCGACGGGAAATCGGTTACGACGAACGATATTGATAAAATTTTGCGCTCGTCGAACGATTTGACGGAAAGACGTAAAGTTTGGGAATCATCAAAGGAAGTCGGCGTTAATTTGAAGGACGGTTTGGCGAATTTGCAGATGCTTCGCAACGGAACCGTGAAACCGCTCGGATATAAATCTTTTTACAGTTATCAGGTTTCCGATTACGGAATGACGGCTGAAGAAATGAACCGTCTGATGTTGGAAATGAACCGCGAATTGCGTCCGCTTTATCGAGAATTGCACACTTGGGCGCGTTATGAATTGGCGAAAAAATATAATAAACCTGTGCCGAATCAGCTTCCGGCAGATTGGCTGCCGAATCGTTGGGGACAAGATTGGACGGCGATGGTCAATGTCGAAGGCTTGGATATTGACGCGGCTTTGAAGGACAAATCGCCGGAATGGATCGTGCGCCAAGGCGAAGAATTTTATGTCAGTTTAGGTTTTCCGCGTTTGCCGCAATCATTTTGGGACAAGTCTTCGCTTTATCCTTTGCCGAAAGATGCGAAATTTAAGAAAAATAATCACGCTTCGGCTTGGCATTTGGATTTGGAAAATGATCTGCGTTCGTTGATGTCGGTCGAATCTGATGCGGATTGGTTTGAAACGTCGAATCACGAACTCGGACATATTTATTATTACATCAGCTACACGAACAAAGACGTGCCGAAACTTTTGCGCGAAGGCGCGAATCGGGCGTATCACGAAGCGATCGGAACGCTGATGGGTTTGGCGGCGACGCAGAAACCGTTTCTCGTCGGGCGCGGTTTGGCGGACAAAAACGCGAAGGTTGATGAAACGCAGAAACTTTTGCAAGAGGCTTTGAATTATGTTGTATTTACGCCGTTTTCAGCGGGAACGATGCCGCAATTTGAATACGAATTGTATGAGAAAAATCTGCCGAAAGATCAATATAACAAGCGTTGGTGGGAATTGGTGAAACAATATCAGGGAATCGTTCCGCCAAGCAATCGAAGCGAAAAATATTGTGATGCCTGCACGAAAACGCACATCAATGACGACGCGGCGCAATATTACGACTATGCGCTTTCGAATATTTTGCTGTTTCAATTGCACGACCACATTTCGAGCAAAATTTTGAAACAAGACCCGCGAAATACGAATTATTACGGCAACAAAGAAGTCGGCGAATTTTTGCGAAAAATTATGTCACCGGGCGCGTCGCGAGATTGGCGCGTTGTTTTGAAGGAAGCAACGGGCGAAGATCTGAGCGCAAAAGCGATGCTTCGATATTTTGAACCGTTGATGGCGTATTTGAAAAAACAAAACGCCGGACGTAAGCATACTTTGCCGGAATTGCCGAAAAGTTAGAATAAGTTTCAACATAAGAATTTAGACAACGAATTACACGAATTACACAAAACAATCTGTGTAATTCGTGTAATTCGTTGTCTAAAAAACATCTAAGCCGAATTTCTTCCGGCGTTGATGATTCCGAACGAACAGCGGATGATTAATTTTTCGAGAATTTTTTTCTGTTCTTCGTCTTTGATCTCGCGGATTTTCGTGAGCGCATATTGCTGAATCGTCATCAATGGAAGCACGATCTTCTCGCGTGTTTGGACGGATTGTTGTTCGACGGGAAAGTCTGCCATAAGATTGATTTTGCCGGAAATTTCCGCTAAATATTTTTTTGTGAGTTCGTATTCATCGCGGATCTTGCGCCATATCTCGCCGTAGATTTCGTGGTCCGATAAAAATTCCGTGAGCGGCAAAAAAGTTTTTTCCATCGCCATTTCGCAATTGTCCATCAGAGCTTTGAAAAAAGCGTTATTTCGATATATTGCCTTGATTTCTTCGAGGTTTGCTTCCATTTTCTGCAACGCCGAACCGACTCCGTAAAATCCCGGGACGTTTTGTTTTAACTGACTCCACGCGCCGACGAACGGAATTGCCCGCAGCGAATCGAGCGTTAATTTGCCCGAACTTCCGCCGCGTTTTGACGGACGCGAACCGATATTGGTTTGCGCGTAAAACTTCAGCGGGCTGACATCAGCCAAGTAATCTAAAAACAACGGATTGTTTTTCAAATCTATGTAAGCGGCAAAACTTTCTTCCGCTAATTTCTGCATTAAAATTTCTTCCGACACGGTAAAAGTTTCAGCTTTCGGCGAAAAGATTTCGTTGTAGATTCCGGCGTGTAAAAGTTGTTCGATGTTGTATTGCGCGGTCGAAACCGTGCCGAAATTTGATGAAACGGTTTGTCCTTGGACAGTTAATTCGATTGCTTTGTCGGAAATGTTTTTGCCCATCGAAGCGTAAAATCTATGCGTTTTTCCGCCGCCGCGAGCCGGTGGTCCGCCGCGCCCGTCGAAGAAAATTACTTCGATTCCGAATTGGCGAGAGATTTTTGTTAATTCGTCTTTGGCTTTGTAAATGCTCCAATTCGCCATCAAATAACCGCCGTCTTTTGTGCCGTCGCTAAAGCCGAGCATAATCGTCTGCGTTTCGTTTCGGCGCGATAAATGCTGACGATAAATGTTGTTTTCGTAAAGTTTGCGCATAATTTGCGACGCATTTTTCAAATCGTCGATCGTTTCAAAAAGCGGCACGATGTCGATCGTCAAATCTTCTTTTTTCCAACCGCCGAGCAGAAAAAGCGCGAAAACTTCGATGATGTTCAGAGCCGTTTCCGAATGGCTGATGATGTATCGATGACAGCCTTCCGCGCCGTTTTGCGCTTGAATCGTTTTCACGGCGGCAATGTTTCGGATCGTGTCTTTCGATAATTCGTCAGACAACGTTTCGGGATCGATCGGCGAATTTATTTGCAAAAGCGTGGCGATTTTTTCGGCATCGGAAAGCGCGGCGTAATTGGCGGGCAAAACTTCGCTTTTTTCGGCGATTTCTTCCAAGATGTTTCGATGAATTCCGCTGTCTTGGCGAATGTCGAGCGACGCGAAATAAAGTCCGAAAAGTTTGGTTTTGTAGATTAAATCGTCAACCAGATGAACAAACAAACCGTCGTGTTTTTTAATCACGATTTCGCGGATAAATTGAAGCGAATCAAGAATTTCCGCACTTGTTAAAGAATTATTTTCGTCCGCTTGAAAAATGCTTTGATAAAGTTTTTGTTCGAGTTCGGCAAGCGCAGATTCGACACCGGAAAACGTCAAACGTCTTTTCAGACGGCGCACGTCTTGGTAATAACATTTTAAGATCGAAAGCCGCAGAGCATTGGCAGTTTTGAGCGTTGTTTCGGTCGTCACGAACGGATTTCCGTCGCGGTCGCCGCCGGACCAAAAACCCATTCTAATAAGTTTCGAGAAATTAATTTCACGTTCCGAAAAAGTATTTTTTAAATCGGCGATGATGTTGCTGACGGCTTTGTAAAAAACATTTTCGAGATACCAAATTAGACTTTGCGCTTCGTCGAAAGGTGTCGGTTGCTGTTTTTTGAAAAACGGCGTGCGTCCGAGTTGTTGAAGATATGTATTTATTAATGCAACGTCGTTTTTTTCGACGGCTTCGACTAAATCGTTGATAATTCCAAGCACTGCGCCCGGATAAAATTGTGTCGGATGCGCCGTTAAAACTAAGCGCACGGAAAAGTTTTGAAGTTTTTGAATGAGTTCATCGCTCTTATTACTTTGCAAAATGCTTGATTCCAGATGTTTTAGAGTTCCAACGCCGTTCGTATCGTTGAGCTTGTCAAAAGCGGCATCTTCGAGCGCGTCGAACAAAACGACTTGGCGTTCGGCGTATTGCACGAAGCGAAAAAGCAGACTTAACTTTTCTTCGACGGTTGAAAAAGCGCGGTGCGGATTGGCGAAAAATTTCTCGATGATCTGCGACGGATTTTCGCCTTTTTGAAAACCTTCTTCACAATCTTGGCTGAAAAGCGAAAGCAAAACTCCCGTTTTATCAACGCCGTAAAATGGCAAGGAAAGAAAAAGACTGTTGTAAAGCTGAAATTTTATGCCGATTTCACTTTGAAATTTTTTGAGCGCATCAGAAACTGTCGGTATCATAAAAAAATTGTAATATAGACTGTTAGCAAAGCAAATTTGAGAGGTCAGACAAATGAATTATCGAGTTCAAAAATGGAGCGAACTTTATCCGCCGCAAGCCGCAATGATGCGCCTTTTGTTGACGCAAGAAGGTTATCGCGTTAATCAATGGAACGATTATGCGGGAAAGATCTATGCGAAACATCAACACAACGAAGACCAAACGCATTGGATAATTTCCGGCGCATTGGAAATAACGATCGAGCGCGTCGGCACATTCATTTTAGAAGCCGGCGACAGAGATTTTATGCCCGCAAATACTTATCACTCCGTGCGTGTCATCGGCGAAGTTCCGGTAATGTATTTAGTCGGCGAAAAGTTGTAAAAACGCATATTTCAAAGAAAAAACGCATATTTCAGAGAAAAAACGGAGATTTCAGAGAAAAATTGCATATTTCAAAGAAAAAATG
>Ga0209480_10002767_pt1 | contig 11812 bp, 12 predicted proteins | sample JI61114C2DNA_FD_187501 | JGI IMG/M metagenome (GOLD analysis project Ga0209480, IMG submission 187501) | Wastewater effluent complex algal communities from Wisconsin, to seasonally profile nutrient transformation and Carbon sequestration -... | ecosystem: Engineered > WWTP > Effluent > Algae...
CATTAGCAACTCCTACAAACAGGAAAGCGGCAGTAGCCAGAACAATTACTTTTTTCATATGTCTTTGTTTTATGTAAGTGAATATACGTAATTCAATATCAAATACTGTTACCAGGATGCTAAAACTGTCACCCCACCTTTTACTACCTGATTCAACTCCACGTTAATTTTAGCATTCAGAGGCAAAAGCAAGTCTACACGGCTACCAAACTTAATAAAACCGTACTCCTCTGTTTGTTTTACCTGCTGCCCAACCTTGGTATAGTTACAAATCCGCTTTGCCAATGCACCCGCAATTTGTTTGTACAAAATTTCTCCATGTGGATTTTTTACCACAACACTCCAACGCTCATTCTCTGTAGAAGATTTGGGATGCCAAGCCACCAAATATTTACCCTTATGGTATTGGTTATAAACTACTTCTCCATCAACCGGGTTACGGTTTACGTGTACATTCGCAGGACTCATAAATACGCTCAACTGAATCCTACGGTCTTTAAAATATTCTACATCGGTTACTTCTTCAATCACCACCACTTTACCATCAGCAGGGCAGATGATTTGGTTGGGGTTAATGGTATGAACTCTGTTTGGCATCCTGAAAAAAGACACTAAGAACAGAAATACGGCCAGTGTTAGAAAAAAGATCAAAATGGCCACCCAAGGTAGGCTAGCACTTAAAAAAGTAAAAGATGCAAGGTTAATACCACCAAAAACCAATGCGGCAATGCCAATGGTCTGATATCCTTCTCTGTGTATGGTCATGTTTCAAATATTGAGGGGCAAATGTAATTGATTTATAAAAACAGGTCTGCAAAGATCCAAACATAGGGGGTTGCCAATAATAGAGAATCAAATCGGTCAAGAAAACCACCATGTCCGGGCATCATTTGGCCACTGTCTTTTACACCCGCCATACGCTTGATCTTACTCTCTAATAAATCGCCCAGCGTACCAATCACGGATGCTAAAAAAGAAATGAAAATTAAAGGTCTAAAAGGCAGGTCAAATAGACCATGACCACCATAACTCACTACCAACACGGCCAAGACTACTCCGCCAATAGTGCCTTCCCAGGTTTTCTTAGGAGAAACACTAGACAAGGGCGTTCTGCCAAACAAAGAGCCCGTGATATAGGCCATGGTATCGTTGATCCAAATAGAAGCTATAAGAATAACAGGCAATACCCATCCCAGATCGGCCTGAAAACCAGCAGTGACTCTGCCACGTAGTTTAATCATTAAAGCCCAAGCCAATGAGATGTATAAGAAACCCACCACTAAGCTTAAAACACTGTCAAGGCTTAGCTTTTTAAAGGAGATCAATCCCGCCAAAAGGGTTAACGCGCCAATCACCAAAATCAAATACCAACCCAAATCATGTAGGTTCCAAGAAGCCCATAATGGATAAGACAAAGGACTACTCATCCAAAACATAAATGCTACTCCTAAAGCCATGACCAAATAACGTAAGTAGTCAGGTACTTGCTGAAATTTGGGGTCAATTTTGTCCATCAATTTATAGAACTCCCACCAGCAGCCAGTATGAATGACCAAGAAGAGTGCCAAGAAACTCCATTGATTCCAAAGCAATCCAGCCAACATAATGGCTACAAAGAATACGGCACTCAGTGCCCTTGTTTTAAATGTTGCAATATTAAAAGCCATAATTGAAAATCTAATGGTTAGAAAACTGCAGTTAGTTTAAAATGGTTTTGTTGATGATCTGCTTTGCTGTTTCATTAAGCAGGTCTGGAACATAGATTTCTATATCCCCAAAATTCACATAACTACTGTCTTGCTTGTTTAATACCTGAACGGGTATTTCATTTTCTTCCAACAAACCTTGAATAATACTGGCTTCTGCGTAATTGCGTGTGCTAAAAATTTTCTTCCACTGTTGCATGGGTTGCTGGTTGGTTGTTGGATACCAAAGATAGGGCAAGTGAGGATTCCTTGCGGAACATTTGCATCAATACCAATACCGCACTAATGGCAAAGACACCCAACCAAAGGGGCATATTTTCATCCATGGTTTTTTCAATGCTCTTACCCTTTAATCCAGCAAAATAAAGCTGGGTTACAATCAGGCCATTGTACATAAAGTGCATGGCAATATTCATCCAAATATTACGGCTATAGTAAAATACAAAACCCAGGATCAAGCCCAAGGCTGTTCTAGGTAGAAACCCAAAAAAGGAGAAATGGATGGCGCTAAACAGGATACTGGTAATCAAGATTCCCAAAAAAGCGTTCTTGGTCCATCCAATTAAAATCTGTTGGAATCCACCCCTAAATAAGATTTCTTCAAAAAAAGCGGGGGCTGCCGCCATTACCAACATGGCCAACAAATAATCCCATACCGTTTTCATGGTAATCATGGCCATCATGGATTGTTTGTAACTGGCTTCTAATTCTTTTGCCTTGGCCAACCATTTGGCAGGTAGGGGAATGTTCTGGTTTAATTCTCCCAAAGCCCCACTCATGATTAATCCTGTAAATCCAATTAAACCCACTAGGAGCAATTGCTTTGGCAACATAACCCTATTAAAACCAAGCCATTGCAAGGGTTTTGGGTCTACAATTCTGGCTAGAATAAGGGCGGGAGTACAAAATACCAGAAAGCTGGCAAGGGTATTTAAAAAACGGGTGGTTTGTAAATGACCTGGTTGGGTAAGGGCTTTGGCCACTTGGCCAATGGGTATATGCATCATTACCGAACCCAAGGACAGTACCAGTAAATTTCCAACAATCATACCAACGCCCAATAAACCCAACAAAATGGCAAATTGCAATGGATATGTAAGCGGAATAGACCTTTGCTGCATAAAACTGAAAATAAGCCTGTAAATTTGCATTTTTGTGCAATGCCCCTGCAAGTTAAAGGATAAAAGGCAGGCCAGAATCAATTCAAATCGCCCAAAAGCAATATCAAAGGTTTCATGGTCAAAATAGAGAATATAGAATTACCCGATTTCCCGCTCTTATTAGCGCCCATGGAAGACGTGAGCGACCCTCCTTTTAGGGCCGTTTGCAAAGACAATGGAGCAGATTTAATGTATACCGAGTTTATCAGCAGTGAGGGATTGATCCGGGACGCTATCAAGAGCAGACAGAAATTGGACATTTTTGACTACGAAAGACCCATTGGGATCCAGATTTTTGGGGGCGATGAAGACGCTATGGCATTGAGTGCCCGCATTGTAGAAACGGTGAACCCCGATTTACTAGATATCAATTTTGGCTGCCCAGTAAAAAAGGTAGTAAGCAAGGGAGCAGGAGCCGGCGTTCTAAAAGACGTTGACCTGATGATTCGCCTTACAGAAGCAGTGGTAAAAAGCACCAAGCTTCCAGTAACGGTGAAAACCCGTTTGGGCTGGGACAATAATAGTTTGAATATTGAAGAAGTTGCCGAGCGATTACAAGACGTAGGCGTAAAAGCACTTTCTATTCATGGAAGAACCCGAGCCCAATTATACAAGGGAGAAGCAGATTGGACCCTGATAGCCAAAGTGAAAAACAATCCCAGGATCAAGATGCCCATTTTTGGCAATGGCGATATCAATTCTCCTCAAAAAGCCAAAGCTTACAAAGATCGTTATGGGGTAGATGGGATTATGATTGGTCGCGCAGCCATTGGTTATCCTTGGATTTTTAGAGAGATTAAACACTTTATAGAAAAGGGAGAAGTGATGGCCCCTCCAACTTTGGAAGAAAGGATCATTGTTTGCAAAAAACACTTGCACAAATCTTTTGAATGGAAGGGTGGCATTGCCGGCATATATGAAATGCGCAGACACTATACCAATTACTTAAAAGGCTTACCCAATATCAAGGAATTCCGCGGCCGATTAGTTACGCTTAACACCATAGAAGAAGTAGAAGCTGTGTTAGATGAAATTGCTATTCACTACAAGGGCTATGAATTTGAAAGACTCAATATTGAGTTGATAGATTACCATCAGAATTGTCCGGTGTAAAATTTTTAATATCAAAATCATTAACCTGCTTTGGGCTGATGTATGATTAGAAAAAGAATGGAAAAAATAATTTTCTATGCGTTTAAAGGGTAAAGCAAAAGAAGTTTGGTGGAACTTTAGACAAATAAAAGATTCCAAAGAAATTCCGCTAGAATTGGATATGGTTTTTGCTGTTGATTCAAATGAAGACGATGATTATCTCTTTTATATTATTGAATATGTAAAAAATATAAAAGAAATTTATTTTAAGGACACCTGTATTACAGATGATGCTTTAAAATACATATGCCAAACTACAGGTCTTAAAAAACTTACTTTAGCTAAGCATCAAACTATCACCAACCTATCCTTGCCCTACTTAAGTAACTTATTAGATTTAGAGTACCTAGATATAACTCACACTAAAATTAACTTGCTAGAGATAGAAATCTTTTCAAAATTAACAAAGCTTAAAGAAATGCATTTAAGCGCTAGTGAAGAAGATGAAATTTTATTTCAAAAAATAAATGACTTAAAAAAGCAGTTACCTAATTGCCTCTTTTTTATAAATAATAATCCTATAGTTACTATGGGCGGTGCCTATATAAAATGACAGGAGATATTTTTCAATCCCTTGATTCCTTTACTTACTTAGTTCTGTATATTTAATAAAGACTCACCAATTATTGAACAAGACAAGTTGCTTTTTATGCGAACCCTATTTTTTACCATCGTCTGTATTTTTCTTTTTACCAGTGCAAGAGGACAAAAGCCAAATAGTAAACTGGACATTACCCCACTAACAGGCAATTTTTATATCTATACTACTTACAATGAGTATCAAGGAAGCAAAACTCCCGCACATGGCATGTACTTGGTCACCAAGAAAGGCGTTGTTTTATTTGATACACCTTGGGACACCACACAGTTTCAACCACTTCTTGACAGCATTCAAAAAAAACATAACAAGAAAGTACTATTTTGTTTGGCAACCCATTGGCATAGTGACAGAACTGCGGGTCTTGAATATTACGAACGGCAAGGAATCAAAACTTATACCACTGCACTTACCGATCAATGGAGTAAAAAAGAAAATGCCAAAAGGGCTGCTCATCTAATCTACAGGGATACTGTATTTCATTTTGATGAATATAGTTTTGAAACCTATTATCCAGGAGAGGGTCATACTGCTGACAATATAGTAGTCTGGTTTGGCAAAGAAAAAATCTTATACGGCGGGTGTCTCATCAAAGGCGCAGACGCAGAAAATTTAGGCTATTTAGGGGATGGAAACACTCAAGCCTATGAGACCACCCTATTAAATGTTCAGAAAAAATATACTAATCCAAAATACATTATTGTTTCTCATGCCAACTGGAAGAATAATAACTCATTAAAACATTCTATTGAATTAGCAAAGGAGTTGAAAAAGGCTAAGGGGAATTAAAAGAAGATTTGCCATTGAAAAACTTTTAAAGAAACCACAATAGTGCGAGTATTACATAAAATCAAATTAATAAGCAGATTCTATCAAAGCTTTCTATTGTTTTCAATAGTCATCAATCTTTGTTGCTTGAGCTTATTTTGGAATTATGGAACTAGCATCTTTACAGTAATTTTCTGGCTTAAAATGATAAGTTTGGGATTGACCTATTATTTCATCAATAGTTATAAAAGCAAAGAATACTACTACTATTTTAATTTGGGTATTTCTAAGAAATCGATTTGGGCAGCAACCTTAGTTTTTGACTTTGCACTATTCCTATTTCTCATCTTCATCATTTCTCAATTTATCTGATGCACCTACTGGAAGCAGAAAGTATACAATTGGCTTTTGATGGTAGAACCATTTTATCAGATATCTATTTAAAGCTTGAAACAGAAAAGATAACTGGACTTTTAGGTAGAAATGGGGCGGGAAAATCATGCCTTCTGAAAATTATATTCGGAACTCTAGATTCAGAGAAATCGGTTCGCTTTGATAATCAATCACAGCCTTTTGCATTCCAACAGCCCTATTTAATCAAGTACCTACCTCAGTTCAATTTTATTCCAAAACAGCTTAGCATAAAAAGGGTCTTTCAAGATTTTGAACTAGACTATTCCCTATTTGAAAACCGTTTTCCAGAATTTAGATCAAAACACCAATCAAGCATTGGAAGCTTATCAGGGGGTGAGCGCCGTTTAGTAGAATTGTTTTCCATTCTCAAATCCAATACCCAGTTTGCTTTATTAGATGAACCCTTTACCCATTTAAGTCCCCTCCAAATTGAAAAGGCCCAAGAGTTGATTTTGGAAGAAAAAATCAACAAAGGCATTTTGATTACAGATCATTTGTATCAAGCTGTTAGTGCCGTTAGTGACAATCTCTATGTTTTATCAAACGGAAAAACGCATTTAACCAAAAAATTGGAAGATCTTGAAAGGCTTGGTTATTTGCATTAAGATTGAATACTAAAATTATTTTAGTAGTAATAGAAGCACTTTTACAATCATGTAATTTAGGATTAGCATTTAAAGTATTGAACTATGCTAATAACGCTTATATGACCATTGCAATTATCAGAAATCAATTAAATAGATTTTACAAGTATTGGATAAGTTTAAGTCCGATTAAATACGTTTTATTCTCAACTATGTTGAGTCTTATTCTGGCAATTCCTTTTGGGATTATTTTTTCAATAGTAGGAATTACTGAGTACCAAATCATGGGTCCAGAATTTGAAAAATATAGTATCCTAGAAAATTTTCTTTCTGCTGTAATCATAGCGCCAATTATTGAGACGTTTATAGGTCAAGTTATTCCCATAAAGCTCATCAAAAAATATGTAAACTGGAATACGACAATGACGGCAGTTATTGTATCAACGCTGCTATTTTCAATATTGCACATTACTTACAGCGTTTGGTATTTCTTAATGATGGTCCCTTTAGCCTTTATTCTTGCAGTAACTTATATTAGTTTTCAAGAAAGAAAACCTTCAGGTTTTTGGATGACTGCATTTGTTCACGCTGCTAAAAATTTATTGGCTATAACAATTCTGTCTATTGAGAAAATGAATTAATACAGATTGGGGTAATAAAAAAACCGCCCCAAATTGGAGCGGTTTACTATTACAATTTTGAAATTTTATCCTCTTCCTATCCTACCTCTTCCACCAGCAGGAGCTGGTCTGCTTTGAGGCATTGGTCTAGACTGTGGTGTAGGTCTTGCTTGTGGCGTTGGACGGCTTTGCGGCATACTTGGTCTTGTTGAAGGACCATTGTTTGATGGGAATGACGGACGCTGCATTTGCTCTCGGGTATTGGCCCTATCGCGGCTACGGTCATCCCTACTAATATCATTGGGTAAGCGATTATTGTCTGCGGGTTTCCACTGATTTTTATCGCGTTGGTTCCAATTACCCTTATTGTCTTTCTGGAAAATATTTCCTTCTTTGTCAGAGAAAATATTATTGGATCCACCAGCGGCCGGTTTAGCATCAGGTCTGTCAAAACCACTAGGGCGGCCATTGTTTGAATTGTTGTTTGGCAAACGATTGTTTACGTTGCTATTGCCATTATTACTTGGTCTGCTATTATTGGCAGGTTTGCTATTATTCAAACTACCTGGTCTACGGTCAACATTATTGGTACTAATCACATCCTTCCTGTTTTTGTACAGGTTGTTATGGCTATTGTTGATATTGTTGTTGTTGCCAATATTGATGCTATTATTGGGTCTGTTGATATTGATATTGGGATTGTTGATCACAATATTGTTACCACCTGGTCTATATCCAGGACGGCCATAACCACCACCATAGTATCCACCATGGTAACCCCATCCACCATATGGAGGACGGTACATTGGGGGTCCAAACCAACCACCGCCATAACCATATCCATAACCACCAGTGCTATAGCCAAAATGGAACCAACCCACGTTAAAGCTCATGCCAAAACTCATGCTCCATCCGGAATAAGGATTGTAGTGCATACCAAAGCCATAGGTTACAGGACGAGGATAGTAAATACTACCATACCAAGGACGGTAATACCAACCAGTTCCCCAAACTACAGTAGGTCCATAAATATAACCTCCCATATAACCAGGTGTATAACCCGTATATACATATTGAGGGGTACTTTCATAGACATAGACATACTTGGTATTATAAGCAGAACTACTTGGTGGAATCTTCTCTACATCACTTGGTCTTTCTGTACTCACTTCCCATGGACCAGTAGCTTGTTTGCTCTGGAACCAAACACCATTCTCTACGGCAAAATATTTATCGCCTGCTTTGATCACGGTGATATTGCTATTATCAGCAACATAGAGCGTGGTATTGTCAATAGGTGAGAATTTGGGATCACCATCATAGGTAACTGTACACTTAGCAGTAGCCCTATCAATCTTTGCAGTTTGAGGAATTACTGCATCGGCCTTGGCCTCTTCAGCAGCCTCCGTTCCGGCTACGCTAGCTAGCACACCATCTTTCTCTGAGCCAGCTGGGATTTTGGCAAAATCAGCAGGTAATTGGTCTGCAGCCACAAAATCCCAAGGACCGTTCATTGAGCTACTGCTATACCAACGTCCTGCAATCAAGATATAATTCTTTTGAGAATTGATGTCTTTGAAAATCTCGTCCAAGGTATTGTCTGCATAAAGCAAACTGGTACCAGAAATATTTTTAAAAGAAGCTTCTCCTTCAGTTTGAATTAATTCAGCAGGTACGGTAGAAATCACAATCTCAGTTGGAGTAGTTTGTTTTTCTACCGGCTCTTTTTCTTTAGCCGCTTTAGCTTCCTGTTCTTTGATTTTTTTATCCAACTCTTTCAATTTGGTTGGCAGCTTTTTTACCGGACTATAGCCATTGGTAGCGGTCTCAGAAACATACCAGTTTCCACCACCATACAAATAGAATTTTTTGTCGTCCGGATAACGAATGATTAGTGAAGGCGTGTTGATCACGCGCTCCATGCCTAGGTTCTTGTCTTGCTGAATCTTGGGCTCCCCATCAATGGTTACCAAGGTGGATGGCTTGGTAGCATAGATAATTTTGGGAGGATCATTCTTCAAATTGGGATTGTTAATGGTCTGCTCTTGTTTGATGCTGGCTTTTAGCCTATCCAATGACATGACTAGATCCCATTTGGGTACTTCTTTTTCAATTGCAGCAGCTAAGGCTTCAATTTGTTTGCTATCATCAATACCTGGGAATTTAGACTGGGTAATGGTTAGACTTTCTAAAGTTGCTGTACCATTGCCTTTATCGGTATTCAGTAATGCATCCATCCAGATGGCGCCAAAAATGGGTTCTTCACCCGTTTTTTTTCTGATAGAAACGGCTGCCCTTCCGGATAGTTTTACCCCATCTAATTTTTCAGGTTGGGGTTGGTAAATAGTAATTTTTCCTCCTGATCCATAGGGAATTTCTTTTGGCCAATCAGACTGGGCCATAGCAGCCAAGCCCATGCCCATCATAAGCAGTAAGTACAAGGATGCTTTTTTAAATTGCTTCATCATTATTAATTTATCGTGTGCAAGTTAGTCAATTTCAAAATCTATGCCATAGGTCTGGGATAGACCAAATATTGGAATATTTAACCCCCATAAAGTTTAAATCAAACTATTTTTTAACAGAAAATGAGCTAAGCGCTGCAGTATATTCATGCGCCCTTTGCTCTGCAAAATAATCGGCACCCAACATCAAAAGGGCTTGAAGACAAAGTGCAAATCCAAAACCCTTCCAGAATTCCTGGGGTGTATTTTCCCTAAAATTGACATAGAGTCCCATTCCTACCAATACCAAGACAATTTCTACCCATCGGTAAATGACAAAATTTTTGTTTACTACTTCCATTCTGGGTAGTTCTACTTTGGTAAGTTGATCAGGATTCATGTCTAAACTATAGACCATGTCTACTCTTTGTTCATCGCTCCGCGCATAAACTGTATAACCTACAATGATTTGTAACAATGCAATGGCTAAGAAGGGAATGGATGCCCCTTTCCAGAAAGCCGTTTTAAAATAGAGCCAACCCAAAATAGCCAGAAGAATAGCAATGATGCCAATGCTAATAAAGAGTAAACTCTCTTGCTTCTCTGCTAGAAAATATTTTTCAATCAGTGTCTTTGTTAACATGATTATTGAATTTGGTCTGTCAATACTGCATCCAATGGCGATACTGTTTGCGCAAAAAAATGAGTCAGCACTCCTGTTTCGTTTACCAAGTATTTACTAAAATTCCAAACGGGCTGTTGGTTGCACCAACCATTTTGCTCAGCGTGTGAGAGCCATGCAAACAAGGGATTCTGTGATGCACTTTTGATCACAGATGATTTCTTAGCCAATATAAAACTAACGCCATAATTGATTTTGCAAAATTCAGCAATGGCGGCGTCGTCTTTTTTCTCTTGGTCTTTAAAATCATTGGCAGGAAAACCAATCACTACTAGTTTGCTACCATACTGTTTGTGCAATTGTTCTAATGCTTCATACTGACCAGTATAACCACAGTCACTAGCAGTATTAACCAAAAGAATTTTCTTGCCTTTAAATTGATCCATGCGAACTTTTGTTCCATTATTCAACTCTAATTCTACATCATAGATACTTACAGCAGGCAATTTGTTGGCCGTGTTTTTTTGAATGGCTTTGGCCGATCCAAATAACTTGCCAGGCAACATGATCAAGGGATAAATAGCTTTTAAAATAGATTGCCTATACGTCATATTGTGTTGTTTAACCAAGAGTAGTGCAACAACTAGCACTATTATTAGCAGGATGAGTTTTTTCATATTATCGGATAATCCATTTGAATAGTTTCAACTTACCTTTTAATGGAGGATACTTAATAGCAGGGTCAAACCAAGTAGGCGTTTTCATCACTGCTTTTTGGTGACTAAAAGTAGCTATAGAAAACTTGCCATGATAAGCACCAGTGCCGCTAAAACCCCTTCCACCAAAGGGTAGGTTGTGATTGGTTAAATGCCAACTGGCATTGTTCACGCAAGCCCCTCCGCAGGGCACCGCTTTTAACCAATCTTTTTCTACAGACCCCGAAGCAGTAAACACATAAAAGGCCAAAGGGTTTGGATGGCGCTGAATAATCTGCAGCGCTTGCTCCTTTGTTTCAAAACTAAATATGGGTAAGATGGGCCCAAAAATTTCATCGCGCATGATGCTGGCGTCTAAGGATACTTCTTCTAATAATGTTGGTTCAATAAAAAGTATTTCTCTATTTACCCTACCACCATACAAGATTTTTCCTTGGCTCAAATAAGCACTTACCCTATCAAATTGTTTTTGATTGATGATCTTACCATAGTTTTCGCTCTCTTCTGGTAATGCCCCAAAATACTGTTCAATTCTTTTGCGCATGGCTTTTACCAATGCGTCTTTTTTACTAACATGCACCAATACATAATCGGGTGCCACACACATTTGACCAGCGTTTGAAAACTTGGTCATGACTATGCGCTTGGCGGCAATCTCAATATTGGCATCTGCTTCTACCACACAGGGACTCTTGCCACCCAACTCTAAAGTAACAGGCACCAAATTTTCAGCAGCCATTTTATAAATCAGTCTTCCTACAGCAGTACTTCCCGTATAAAACACATGATCAAAAACAAAGGACTGCATCATAGCAGGAATTATGGAAGCTCCGTCTCCAGACATGTACAGAATATATTCTGGCGCAAAGCAAGACGCAATAATGTCTTTCATCACTTGCTCTGTGGCGCTTGCAAATTCACTTGGTTTTAAAACCACACAATTGCCTGCGGCGATGGCTCCTATTAGTGGGGTAAACAATAATTGAAAGGGATAATTCCAAGGACCAATAATCAAAACCACACCCAGT
>Ga0209480_10002768_pt1 | contig 11811 bp, 6 predicted proteins | sample JI61114C2DNA_FD_187501 | JGI IMG/M metagenome (GOLD analysis project Ga0209480, IMG submission 187501) | Wastewater effluent complex algal communities from Wisconsin, to seasonally profile nutrient transformation and Carbon sequestration -... | ecosystem: Engineered > WWTP > Effluent > Algae...
TCGCCCATGTGGATCGTCTGCCCTCCATCGTGGCGGACGGCTTTCTGTGGTGCGATGCGGAGATCGTCCGACGCATGCCGCCGGGCACCACCATCGGCATGAATGGCATCAAGCAGCGGCGCTTGAACGAACTGTGCCTCAGCAGCCACCCCGACCTTCACGTCGGTGACTGCGTGCCGTTTTACTTCTGTCCGCGCTCCGTCATGCTCTACCTGATCTATCAGGGCAACCATCCGGAGATGGCCTATCGCGGCGGGCAAGGGCCTGTAGTGCATTTAGAGGCCGATCTGCGTGCGGTCGTTGCGTGGGCCAACGCGCAAGCTGTCCGCTGGGCATTTACCCTCTCGAACGCGGGTTCGTACTTCTTCGAAGACCGTAACGACCTCGCGCGTCTGAACGAGATCAACTGGACTGCTGTGCAAGCTCGCGACTGGCGGGCGCACAAGGAAGGCAAGCAAGCCGAGTTCCTGTTGGCGCAGCGCTTCCCCTGGCATTTGATTGAACGCATCGGCGTTCACTCGGCGGCCGTCTACGGTCAAGTTGTTAACGCCCTTCCGGCACACGGACACCGGCCTCCGGTCGAAGTGCGCCCGGACTGGTATTACTGAAATTAGAGGAGCACAGCCATGATCGAGTACACCTCGGGTGACATCCTCCAATGTGAGGCAGACGCACTGGTCAACACCGTCAATTGCGTCGGTGTGATGGGGCGTGGCATCGCCTTACAGTTCAAGAATGTTTACCCCGAAAACTTCAAGGCTTACGAAGCTGCTTGCAAGCGCGAAGCCGTGCAGCCTGGCCGCATGTTCGTTTTTGATACGGGGCAGCTCACCTTGCCGCGCTTCATCATCAACTTCCCAACCAAGCGCCACTGGCGTGGCAAGAGCCGCATCGAGGATATCGAGACGGGCCTTGCCGATCTGGTCAATGTCATCCGTGCCAATGGCATTCGCTCCATCGCGATCCCGCCGCTGGGGGCAGGCTTGGGCGGGCTGGACTGGAACGAGGTGCGTCCCCGCATCGCACGTGCGCTGGCAGAGCTTGCCGACGTGCGAGTGCTGGTGTTCGAGCCCAAAGGGGCTCCGGCCAACGACAAGATGGCGCATGTGCGCGAGGTGCCCAAGATGACGGCGGGTCGCGCCGCCTTGGTGGAACTGATGCAGCGCTATCTCGGGGGCCTGCTCGACCCCTTTGTCACTCTGCTGGAAGTCCACAAGCTGATGTACTTCATGCAGGAGGCTGGTGAGCCGCTGCGTCTCCAGTACATCAAGCATCACTACGGCCCCTATGCCGAGAATCTTCGGCATGTACTAAAAGCGGTGGAAGGTCATTTGATCGCAGGTTATGCCGACGGCGGCGATGCGCCGGACAAACCACTCACACTGGTGCCCGGAGCAGTGGAAGACGCCAAGAACTACCTGGATCAACACGACATCAGTCGCGCCCACTTTGAACGCGTGACCAAACTGGTGGAAGGCTTCGAGTCACCCTACGGGCTGGAACTTTTGGCCACCGTACATTGGGTGATGAGCCGCGAGGGCGCCACACAGCATGAGAGCGTGGAACGCCAGGTCTATGACTGGAATGCCCGCAAGCGGCAATTCACGCCTCGTCAGCTTGCCATTGCCGAAGAGCGGCTGCGCTCCCAAGGCTGGCTGTCGCCTGAAGTGGCTTCGGCCCATTGAGGATTCATCAGGGAATGCAGAAAACAACAACTACCCTCACACCCTTGGCCCTGAAAGATGCGCCCGCGCTGATCGAGACGGTTTTTCCCGCTCAGAAAGTGTCGTTCGAGGCACAGAAGGAGCGCAAGGCAGGACCGGGCCAGACATTGACTGCACTTGGGTCTTTCTGGAAAGGCCGCAAACCGCTGATCCTAGTGCGTGCCGTTGTGCTGGGCAGCCTTTTACCGCCTACTGACGACGCGGAGGCTGATCTAGCCCTCTTCGATAAGCTCATGGCTTTCGACGATGAGGGCTTGGCACGCCGCGCGCTGATTGGCAACGCTGTGTCGCCCGCCGAGATTGCCGCGCGCATCCAGCTCGATGAACCCTGGAACTATTTCAAGGCAACTATCAAGCGGGGTGATGTCACAGGTGGCGATGTTCGCTGGATGAGTTTCCCGCTGGACGCAGATGCCGAGGGCATCACGCTGCGTTGGCAGCGCAACCTCAATGATGATGACAAGCTGGTTATCTATCGCAAGTTGCTGGCCACCTGCGCCAGCTACGAGGAAAAGGCCAGTCTAGGAAAACGTCCGGAAGAGTTGGATCAGGAATGGCTGTACGGCCCAGTTTGGGCGGAGGTCAATCGTCACTACGCCCATTTGGGCGTGAATGTGAAATCCCTGCCTGAGCTGGTGGAGCAATTGGGCATCCTGCGCTACGGCCATCGTCCGCGCGTGGGCGACACCTTCTCGGGTGGCGGCTCCATCCCGTTTGAGGCCGCGCGCATCGGCTGCGACGTCTACGCATCAGACCTCAACCCCATCGCCTGCATGTTGACCTGGGGCGCGTTGAACATCATCGGCGCTTCACCCGACCGACAAGCAGAAATAGAACAGGTTCAGCGCGAGGTGGCCAAGGCAGTAGACAAAGAAATCACCGATCTTGGCTTCGAACATGACGAGCAAGGTAATCGGATAAAGGCCTATCTTTACTGCCTTGAAGCAAGGTGCCCTGAAACAGGCTGGCTTGTGCCTTTAGCGCCAAGCTGGGTTGTTTCACCTAGGCAGCGGGTTATTGCCAAGCTCGTGCCAAATTCTGAACTTAAGCGGTTTGACATTGAATTGGAGTTTGGCGTTTCTGCTTCAGCACTTGAGGCCGCGCAGAAAGGAACTGTCTCCGACGGCGAAATGGTCTACGAGCTTGACGGTAAGACCTATCGTACATCGATCAAAACCCTGCGTGGTGATTATCGCAAGGAAGATGGTAGTACCGGTAACCGTCTGCGCCTTTGGGCAAAGAGTGACTTCAAGCCGCATCCAAGCGACATTTTTCAGGAACGCATGTACGCGATCCAGTGGATCACCAAAGACACACTGAACACCGGAAGGCAGGAGACGTACTTTGCCGCGCCGACTCAGGCTGACCTTGAGCACGAGCGGGCAGTTGAAAAAGTCCTCGCTGAGAATCTGAGCCGCTGGCAGGACGAAGGGCTGGTTCCAAACATGGCCATTGAGCCTGGTTACAACACCGAGCAGCCTATTCGTGAACGTGGATGGACGCACTGGCATCACATGTTTTCGCCGAGAGACCTGCTGAAGCTGGCTTTGCTGCGAAAACATATCAGCGAGCCTGCGTTGGTGCCTGAGTTCTGCGGGACACTTGATTTCTGCTCAAAGCTGTCGCGCTGGATTGTGAGGTTTTCATCCGGAGGCGGCAGCGATTTCACGTCTAACGTATTCTCAAATCAGGCGCTAAACACCCTCTACAACTGGGCAAACAGATCTTTCTTCGATCACAGTTTTGTGCAGAACTATAAAAATACACCCGTGCATACAAGCTCGTCCGTAGTTTGTGCACCAAGCCGTGAACTCATCCGAGAACAGGATATTTTCATTACTGATCCGCCGTATGCCGACGCCGTGAACTACGAGGAAATTACGGAGTTCTTCATCGCCTGGCTGCGCAAGAACCCGCCCAAGCCCTTTGATGACTGGGTGTGGGATTCTCGGCGCGCGCTGGCGGTCAAAGGTTCCGGTGAGGACTTCAGGCGCGGCATGGTCGCCGCCTACAAGGCGATGGCCGAGCACATGCCCGACAACGGCATGCAATGCGTGATGTTTACCCACCAGGACACCGCCGTCTGGGGCGACCTGATCGGCATCTTCTGGGCAGCCGGCCTGCAAGTGATAGCGGCTTGGTATATCGCCACCGAAACCACCTCCGAGCTCAAAAAGGGTGGCTACGTTCAGGGCACAGTCATCCTGATGCTTAAGAAGCGCGCTGCAGGCGAGCGCACCGGCTTCAAGCAGCGCCTGCTGCCTGCGGTACGGCAAGAGGTCGCGCGTCAGATCGAAACCATGATGCACCTGAATGACTCCGTAGAAACACATTACGGCGAGCCGGTGTGGGGCGATTCTGACTTGCAGATGGCCGGTTATGCGGCGGCGCTCAAGGTGTTGACCGCCTACACCCGGATCGGAGATGAAGACGTCACCGCCTTTGCCCTGCGTCCGCGCGCACGCGGAGAAGTGACCGTGGTGGACGAAATCGTCCAGCAGGCTGCGGAAACTGCATCCAGCCTGCTGGTGCCCGAGGGCCTTACCGCAGACGCTTGGGGCCGCCTCACCGGCATCGAACGCTTTGTACTGCGGATGATGGATATGGAAACCGCTGGTGCTGCCAAGCTGGACAACTACCAGAACTTCGCCAAGGCCTTCCGCGTTACGGACTACACCCGCGTGATGGGCGACATGCGGCCCAACAACGCACGTCTCAAGCGCGTCAGCGAGTACGCTTCTCGCGATCTGGCGGATGCTACCGAGATAGGCGTGACACGGCTGGGACAGCTCATCATTGCCTTGCAGCAACTGCTCAAGGACACAGAGGCGCAAGTCATCGTCGAACAACTGCGAGCCGAGATGGCGGACTTCCTGGAAGTCCGCTCCCTGCTGGTGGACATGCTGGCCTTCATCGAGCGTAAAGCGCCCGAATCTGAGGTGCGCTCTGCCGCCGAGGTGCTATACGCGCGCCTCAAGAATCTGCGCTTCGGCGACTGAGGCCAAGGAACAAATCGGGCATGAGCATTCGGCGCTTTTCTTCCCGTACCCATCGGCTGGATGCCAGCTTCCTGATGCAACATCTGGCCGGAGCCAGAAGCTACAAGCGCATCGCGGGCTACTTCACCAGCTCTTTGTTTGAGGTGGCAGGCGAGGCGCTGGAGCACATCCCCGAAGTCAAGATCGTCTGCAACGTGGATATCCACCCGGACGACCTGAAAGTCGCGCAACTGCGTGAGAGCAAGATGCTGGGCCGCTGGAACGAGCGCGCCCTGGAGGCCGAGGCACTGCTGAACCGCGAGCGCTATCGGCGGCTGGACTCCTTCCTCGCCAAGCATGGGCAGGCGGTGCGCATCGCACCCGACGACATTTGCGGTTTTGTGCATGGCAAGGCGGGCGTGATCACCTTGGCTGATGGCCGCAGGCTGGGCTTTATCGGCTCGATGAATGAGACGCGCAGCGGCTGGCAGCGCCACTACGAAATCCTGTGGGAAGATGAATCACCGAAAGGCGTTGAGTGGATTGAGGAGGAATTCGACTTTCTCTGGAACGCCGCAAAACCGTTTCCGCAGGCCGTCATCCGTGAGGTGCATCGGCGCGGCTATCGGCGTGAGATCGAGTTCATCGAAATCGAGGATGACGAGAACCTTGCGCCTGCGGCACTGATTGAATCGCCGCTGTACCGCGAAGGCCAGCAGCTCCAGCCGTGGCAGCAGGGATTTCTAACCGAGTGCCTGCGCCATCAGCGCCTGCACGGCACGGTGCGCCTGCTGTTGGCCGACGAAGTGGGTTTGGGCAAGACGCTATCGCTGGCCACCGCCGCGCTGACGCTTTGCCTGTTGTCCGACAAGGACAATGGGCCGCGCCGTCCGGTCGTGATCTTTGCCCCTGCCACACTGACCGAACAATGGCAGACCGAGATGCTGGATAAGCTGGGCATCCCGACCGCACGTTGGGATACCGTAGGCAAGGTCTGGCTGGATGCTGACGAGCGCGTGCTATCGCCTGCTGGGCGCGAGCAGATTGCCCATTGCCCGCTGCGCATCGGCATTGTCTCTACCGGTTTGATGATGCGCGACTCGTTGGAAAAGCAGCATTTGCTGGGCATGCGCTTCGGTGTTGTGATTCTGGACGAAGCGCACAAGGCCAGAACCCGCCAGGGCTTCGGCAAGGATGCCGGAACACCAAACGAACTGCTGGCCTTCATGCGCGAGATCGCCGCGCGTGCCGATCACGTGCTGTTGGGCACGGCCACACCGATTCAGACTAACCCTGCCGATCTATGGGATTTGTTGGGCATCTTGCACCAAGGCCCAGGGCGCTTCGTGCTCGGCCACGACCTTGCACCGTGGCACCGACCAGATGAGGTGCTCGAAATCCTTGCCGGTCGCGTCGAGGTGGAAACGCTGGCACATGCATGGGAGCTGCTGCGCTCGCCACTACCGCGCATGGAATCAACCAGCGAGCCTCGCGCCCGACGCTTGTTCTCTGCAATCCGGCAAGACTTGGGTCTGCAAAACGGCGAGTGGCAAACCAACCGTTCGCTGGCTGAGCTGACAGAGGAGACCCGGGAAATTCTGGAGGAGGAGCTCGATCGCCGCATTGCCGGGGCTACATTGTTCCAACGCGAGAACCCGTTGGTGCGCCACGTGGTTTTGCGTAAGCGCCTACAACTTGAAGAGGCCAAGGACAAGGACGGCAAGCCCTTGTTGACCCCAGTGGGGGTAGACGTCCATCCCGAGCGCGAGCATGCGTCTGAGCAGCGCGCATTCGACACGTTGTTTGAAGGTAAGGCGCTTCGAACCTCCGAGAACTTCCGGCAGGCATATGGTGAAGCGCGCGCCTTCGGCAAGGCACTAGCCAAGCGCGGCAAAGGCAGCGGCTTCATGAAGAACCTGATGGAGCAGCGCATTTGTTCCAGCATTCACGCGGGCCTCTCAACGGCGCGACGCTTGCTGGAGGGCGACGCAGTGCATGAGGAAGACGAGGAACAGGAAGGTGACGTCAACGTTGAGACGGGCGAAGAGCGCGAAGTGCTACAACGTCTGATCGACCGCTTGGAGCGGCTGGAGACCGACCCGAAGATGGAAGCCGTCGTCCACTTCCTCGACAAGGAGAAATGGCTGGAGCTGGGTGTCATCATCTTCAGCCAGTACTACGACACGGCGAGATGGCTGGCCGATTTGCTTGCCGCCCGCTACCCCGAGGAAGCGGTTGGCTTGTACGCGGGTGCAGGTCGTAGTCGCCTGTATCAGCGAGGCGACAGCGTGAGTGTCGAGCGCGAAACGCTCAAACGCATGGTGGCAGAGCACCAGATTCGCGTCATGGTGGCAACTGATGCCGCCTGCGAAGGCTTGAATCTGCAAGCGCTTGGCACCCTGATCAACATCGATCTGCCTTGGAACCCCACGCGGCTCGAACAGCGCATCGGCCGCATCAAACGCTTCGGGCAGCGGCGCGAAACCGTGGATATGCTGAACCTCGTGTTCGAGCAAACCGTAGACGAAAAGATCTACGAGCGCCTGTCCGAGCGCATGAAGAACCGCTACGACCTTTTCGGTTCGCTGCCGGACACCATCAAGGATGAGTGGATCGAGGACATCGAAACACTGGGCGAAAGACTGGACGAATACATCAACGCCCAGAAAACTGCGACTGGTTTCGACTTGCGCTACACCGGCACGATGATGCCGCCGGAGAAGGACTGGCGCGAGTTCACCGAGGTGCTTTCGCGGCGTGATCTTGCCACGCTAATGAGCGCGGCGTGGGGCTAATGGTGCTGGAATCGATCGTCAAAATGCCGGGAAGGTTCTCCCTGGCCGACCTGGAGCGTGCTTGCCCTGGGGTGAGCCGGGACATGATCCGGCGGGTGCTCAATACCCAAAAGGGACAGTCCGTCGGCTGCATCGGCCGAGGCCCCGGCGCGCTTTGGCAGAGAAGAGGTAATTAGCGTGAAAGGATGTAATAAAGAGGGTTATGTCCTCAAGGAGCCGAGAACGGGGAGACAAGGTGGTCCGGCGGGTGCTGGAAGTGGTGGCGTCTCCCCACAGGGGAGGCCACTTCACCGGCCAGGCCAGAGTCGAGGCCAGAGTCGAGGCCAGAGTCGAGGCCAGAGTCGGAGGGCGAATGGCTCTCCCGGCCAGTCGGATACATCGTCAAAAGGCGCTTTGCCAAGCCTAGGTTGAGTGTTAGACCATGAGCGAGTACCAATATTACGAATTCGCTGCCATCGACCAGCCGCTCACCCGCACCGACATGGCGGCACTGCGTGCCGTTTCCACTCGCGCGGTAATCACGCCCTCGGGCTTCGCCAACCACTACGAGTGGGGCGACCTGAAAGCCGATCCGTCCGACTGGATGCGGCGCTATTTCGACGCCTTCGTCTACACCGCCAACTGGTGCAGCTGCCGGCTGGCCTTGCGCGTCCCGCTAAGCACTTTCCGCAAGGCCGAGCTGAAGCCCTTCGCCACCAAGTATGCCCTGACCATCGAGGCCAGCGACGAACACTGGATTTTCGACTGGGCGCTCAATGAGAGCGAAGACTACGACCGATTTTCCGAGGAGGACGGCAGCGGCTGGATGCGGCGCCTGGCGCCGTTACGTGACGAGCTACTGCGCGGTGACTTGCGGTCGCTCTACCTCGGTTGGCTGGCCGGCGCCGGCAGCGGCGAACTGCGGGAGGAAGCGCGGGAACCCGAGGTGCCGCCCGGCTTGTCGGAGCTGTCCCTGCCGCAGCAGGCGCTGGTCGAATTTCTGGAGATCGATCCCGACATTCTGGCTGCCGCCATGGCCGGCAGCGCTCGTGCTCCAACGACAGATGCCGATGATCGCGATCGTCTCGATGCGTGGCTGGGGGAATGGTCGCGCGACGAGATGGTGGCGGTGCTGAAGCTGATCACGCAGGGACAGGGACAGGACGCGGAGCGCCGAGTCAGGATCCGGCACGCAACCTGGCTGAAAGCACAACGCCCGTCCTTCACCGCCGCCGTGCGAAGGCGCAGCGTGGCCGAGCTGCGCGAATTCGCCAAAACGGCCTCTGGTGTACGACTGGAGCACGAAGCCAAGGGGCGTGCCAAGCTCGAGGCCGAACGTCGCCGCCAGCGCGAGGCGCATCTGCGGCGCTTGATGGCCGACGTGGACAAGCATTGGGAGGCCATCGACGTACAGGCGAAGCGCGGTTCGGCATCGGGATACGACCAGGCGGTGCGGGCTCTCGTCGATCTGGCGGAAGGTTACGCACTGATGTCCAGCCGTGATGAATTTGAGCGTTCCTTGCGACAGTTTGTGGTGCGCCATGCGACACGAGGCGCCCTGCTGCGCCGCTTGACCGAAGCGGGGCTATGGTCGGGATGACCGCGGACACGGACGACGAACTCGCCCGACTGCGTGCCGAGAACGCTCGGTTGGTCGGTTTGCTGGAGGCCAGTGGTATTGCATGGCGCCTGCCCGAACCTGTGGCCATGCCGGTCAATGCCTCCCCGCTGTCCACGGATGAAAAAGTCGCGCTGTTCCGCCGGTTGTTTCGGGGCCGCACCGATGTCTACCCCGTGCGCTGGGAAAACAAAGCCGGCAAGAGTGGCTACTCGCCCGTGTGCGCCAACGAGTGGCGCACAGGCGTTTGCGAGAAGCCTCGCATCAAGTGTGCAGACTGCGGCCACCGACTGCTTGTGCCCCTGACCGACCAGACGATCTTCGACCACCTCGCGGGCCGCCACACCGTTGGCGTGTATCCGCTACGGGCGGATGACAGCTGCTATTTCCTCGCTGTGGATTTCGACGACGCCGATTGGCGCGCCGATGCGCAGGCTATTGCCCAGTCTTGCCGCGAACTGGGCGTCCCTGTTGCGCTGGAAATCTCGCGCTCGGGCAACGGCGCCCATGCGTGGGTTTTCTTCTCGTCGGCCGTCGCGGCGCGGGATGCGAGGCGGCTCGGCACCGCGATTATCAGCCACACCTGCGCCCGCACTCGGCAACTGAAGCTCACGTCCTATGACCGGCTGTTCCCAAATCAGGACACCATGCCCAAAGGTGGCTTCGGCAACCTGATCGCCCTGCCGCTACAGAAGGTTCCGCGCGAGAACGGCAGTAGCGTGTTCGTGGACGACGCACTACGGCCATATCCCGACCAGTGGGCCTTCCTGGCATCGGTGCATCCCATGGCAACCCAAGATATCGAGCCGACTATTCTGCTTGCCACCGGCGGCACGCATCCATTGGATGTCACCTTTATCACGGAGGAGGATCAGCAAGAGCCGTGGAAACGCACGGCGCCGGCCAGGCAGCGGCTTCCAGGCCCGATGCCGGAATCGCTGACGGTGACCTCGGCCAATCTCCTCTACTTCGACAAGGGGCAGCTGCCGCAAGCGCTGGCGAACCGACTGATCCGCCTGGCGGCCTTCCAGAATCCCGAGTTCTACAAGGCGCAGGCGATGCGCCTGCCGGTATGGGATGAGCCGCGGGTAATCGGCTGCGCCGAAAATTTCCCGAACCACATCGCCCTGCCGCGGGGATGCCTCGATGCTGCCCGGGAGCTGCTGCGCGAGAACGGTATTCGCTGTGAGTTGCGGGACGAACGTTTTGGCGGCGAGCCACTGGATGTGAGCTTTGGCGGGACGCTGCGGCCGGACCAAGAGGAGGCCGTCGCCGCTATGCTCGGCCACGATATCGGTATCCTGTGCGCGCCGACCGCCTTCGGCAAAACCGTGACGGCCGCAGCACTGATCGCCCGGCGTGGTGTGAATACCCTCGTTCTGGTACATCGCACGGAATTGCTCAAGCAGTGGCAGGAGCGGCTACAGGTCTTTCTGGGGGTCGGAAAAGGAGTGATCGGCACCATCGGCGGCGGCAAAGCCAAGCCCACCGGCAAGATCGACATCGCGCTAATGCAGTCACTGTCTCGGCAGGGCGAGACCAATGAAATCGTCGAGAACTACGGTCAGATCATCGCCGACGAGTGCCATCACCTTTCGGCCTTCTCGTTCGAGGCCATCCTGAAACGTGCCCGGGCCAAGTATGCGCTTGGGCTCACTGCCACGCCGATCCGGCGCGACGGGCGGCAGCCGATCATCTTCATGCAGTGCGGGCCGACCCGACACACGGCTGCGAAGCCGGCTGGCGCACCGCAGACCCTTGAAGTGATTCCCCGCTACCTAGCCGCTCGCATCGACCTGGCCGCCGATGCTGCCATCCAGAACGTGTTCAAGCATGTTGCCAGCGACGCTGGTCGCACTGTTGCCATAGCGGACGAAATCGCGGCTGCCTTCGAGCAGGGGCACAAGGTTCTGGCTCTGACCGAGCGCACCGAACACCTCGATGCCATCGGCGCGGCATTGGCAGGCCGCGTCCCCTCACTATTCACCCTGCACGGCCGCATGTCGAAAAAGCAGCGCGCTGCCCTGGTCTGCGACCTGAATGCCCTGCCCGCCGATGCGCCCAGGGTGCTGTTGTCCACCGGCAAGCTGGTCGGCGAAGGCTTCGACCACCCGCCGCTCGACACCTTGGTGCTGGCCATGCCGATCTCGTGGAAGGGCACACTGCAGCAGTACGCCGGCCGCCTGCACCGTGAGCATGCGAACAAGAACCGCGTGCGCATCATCGACTTCGTCGATGCCGGCCACCCGGCCCTTCTGCGGATGTGGGACAAGCGGCAGCGGGGCTACCAGGCGATGGGCTACAGGATTCCAGCCACCCCGGTCAGCGGCAGTCTGGATTTCGATTTGCTTACTCCGGGGCAGGCAGGTATCGGCAGGGCCCGCGGGTCGATGGAAGCGCCAGGTGTCTCTGATAGATGAACGAAGCTGCCGATCAGAACTCGAACGTCTGAAACTTTTCGGGGCGGTGCGCAAGGATGTTATCGGTTCGGCTCAGCAGGTTGCCGACCGTCCCGTCAGATCCCTTGTACTTCGGGTAGCCAGAGGGGTAGCTGGAACCAAGAGCAAGGCGCAGTTGCATCGCAATAACTTGATTATCAATTGGTTTTTAGTTAACGTCGATGAATACGACATTGTTTTGATGTAAGGCCACACAAGAGACAAAATTCAAAACCAACAATCCAGCCAGTTAGAACAAGCTAAAAATTGAGATGGCGA
>Ga0209480_10002772_pt1 | contig 11790 bp, 9 predicted proteins | sample JI61114C2DNA_FD_187501 | JGI IMG/M metagenome (GOLD analysis project Ga0209480, IMG submission 187501) | Wastewater effluent complex algal communities from Wisconsin, to seasonally profile nutrient transformation and Carbon sequestration -... | ecosystem: Engineered > WWTP > Effluent > Algae...
TTTGCTGGAGGTGCTTGATCCGGAGCAAAACAATACCTTTCAGGACCATTACGTTGAGGTCGATTTCGACCTTTCCGACGTCATGTTTGTTGCCACGGCAAATACGATGAACATCCCGGCCCCGCTTCTCGACCGGATGGAAGTCATTCGCCTGTCTGGCTACACGGAAGATGAGAAAATTAATATCGCCATGCGTTATCTGCTCACCAAGCAGATGAAAAACAATGGTGTGAAGACCACTGAACTAACCGTTGCCGACAGTGCAATCCGCGACATTGTTCGCTATTACACCCGTGAAGCCGGCGTTCGCGCGCTTGAGCGCGAAATATCCAAGATTTGCCGCAAAGTAGTCAAGACATTGCTACTTAAAAAGCGCGACGGCAAGATGCTGGTTAACGCCAAGAACCTCGATAAATTCTTGGGCGTGCGCCGTTACACCTTTGGTATGGCTGAAAAGGAAAACCAGGTTGGGCAGGTTACCGGTCTGGCTTGGACCGAAGTTGGTGGAGAACTGCTCACTATCGAATGTGCCAACATGCCGGGCAAGGGCAACATCTTGCGTACGGGCTCGCTTGGTGACGTCATGAAGGAATCGGTTGAAGCTGCACGGTCCGTTGTACGTGCTCGCGCTCGACGCCTTGGCATCAAAGATGAGGCTTTCGAGAAGACGGATATCCACATTCACGTGCCCGAGGGAGCCACACCGAAGGATGGACCATCGGCAGGTATCGCGATGACTACTGCAATGGTTTCTTCCTATACCGGCATTCCTGTACGTTGTGATGTCTGCATGACTGGCGAGATCACTTTGCGCGGAGAAGTTCTGGCAATTGGTGGCTTGAAGGAAAAGCTGCTGGCTGCGATACGCGGGGGATTGAAGACGGCTCTGATTCCAGAAGAGAACATCAAGGACATCACAGAGATGCCTGACAACATCAAAAACAAGATCGAAATCGTACCGGTGAAATGGATTGATCAAGTATTGGCCCGGGCTCTTGAACGCATGCCTGAGGCAATTCCGGAACTGCCAAGTGAGGATTCCGCGGTTAAAACCACAACTGAGACCGCTTCACCAGCAACGCTGCTTACCCATTGATTTAGAAGGAAAGGATGCAGATGTATTTCTATCGGCCTCCTTTCCAGCGGCGCAGAACCCGGCAATTCCGCGAAAATCCGCTTGACACAAGGATTTCGGGGGGGCTATAAATCCGTCCTTACAAAATTTTGCTTCTTAAATTCGTTTATTAGGGGACTCGTATGAACAAGACTGAACTGATTGATCAAATCGCCGCTTCTGCCGACATTTCCAAGGCTGCCGCAGGCCGCGCTCTGGACGCAACCGTCGAAACCATCAAGGAAGCACTGAAAGCTGGCGATACCGTTAGCCTGATTGGCTTTGGTACTTTCTACGTCGGCGAGCGCGCTGCGCGCACCGGTCGCAACCCGCGCACCGGCGAAACGCTGGAAATCAAGCCAGCCAAGCAACCGAAATTCCGCTCGGGCAAAGGTCTGAAAGATGCACTCAACTAAAATCAGCAATGGAGTTACCTTTAGGGGTAAGTCCGCCTGACTTTAAGTAGGATGCCAAGACTGAAGCTGCCGTATGACAGTAAAGTACATTGACAATCAAAAACCCCGCCTTATCAGCGGGGTTTTTGTTAGAAGAAGCCGTGATGACCTTCGAAGCAAATAGCGATGACCGGGACAAAAAAGGCGATGAACTAAAGGCTCAGCGCTTTGAAATGTTGGCAGATATTGCCAAGGAACTCTCTGGTGAGGTGATTTTCCCGACCTATTTTGATGCCGTTTTGCGCTTGAGAAAGGTATTGCAAGATAGTAGCTTGAGCATCACCGAGATTGCCGCAGCGGTATCCATGGAGCCGCTGATCGGTGCAAAGTTATTACACCTCGCCAATTCCGTGGCTTTTAATCCCGCTGGCCTTGAAGTGGTTGATCTGAAGTCAGCGCTAACCCGTCTTGGGGTCAATGCTGTCCGCACGACAGCAATGTCCATCGTGATGAGTCAACTGATGCGCGCCAAGGGAATGGCCAACTTTGCCGAATTGACTCATGCTCTTTGGGATCATTCGATCAAGACTGCCGCAGCTGCCCGTATCATCGCCAAGAACCTGACCCGACTGAATCCGGAGGAAGCCATGCTGGCGGGATTGATTCATGATCTTGGGGCGTTCTATATGCTTTACCGGGCCACGCAATATGAAGAACTTCGTCACCGCCCGGACAGCGTCAGATATTTGATTATCCAGTGGCATGAGAGTATTGGCGTCTCGCTGCTCAACGCGATCGGGATACCAGAGGAAATTGTTGATGCTACGGTCGACCACGATCAAGTTCGCCCAACACCATCGCCAATTCGCAGCTTGGTTGAAGTGGTTTATGTAGCAAACATGCTGGCAGGCGGACACTTTGAATGGCTGATGCAAGGCCAGTCTGACTACCCGGCGGACTTGACCCTTCTTAATGAAAAATACGACTATCTATTGCCGGAAATCGATGCACTAGTCGTTGAAATGCGTACCAGCTTTAGCTGAAAAACATCACCTGAATCAGCCTTTTCGGCCGTGACCGGTTTTTACCTGGGTTGATGCCAGGATACCGCGAAGAATATTGACCTCATCCTGCTCAAGCCGAGCCCGGCCGAACAAGCGTCGTAATTTTGGCATCAACCGTCCTGGCTGAGCCGGGTTAAAAAATCCAGTTTCAGTCATTACCGACTCCATATGCCCAATCAAGCCCTCGACTTCATCCTGCGTTGCTGCCGGCGAAATGAAGGGTGTTACGCCTTGGGCAGCTGCAGGCGGCTTGCCTGAAAAAGCTGCCATCCGGCACTCATGACAAAGCACCTGAACAGCTGAACCCAAGTTGAGCGAACTAAACTCCGGGTTGGTCGGTATGGTGACTGCTGCCTGACAATGCAAAATTTCCTCATTGGTCAAGCCGACGGTTTCATTACCAAAAACTAGCGCAACTTCGGCAAACTCAGCCTCGGCCAGCAAGCGGGCAACAGTTTCGCGTGGCTGACCGATCACCGGCCCCAAATCCCGTTGGCGCGCCGACAAGGCGACGGCGTAAGTACTGCCGGCCAACGCATCGGCCAATGAGTTCGTGATTTTTGCCCTTTGCAGCAGGTCGACCGCACCGGTTGCCCGTGTATCAGCTTCCGGATCGGGAAACTGTTTCGGTGAAACGAGATAGAGGTTGGACAAGCCCATCGTCTTCATAGCCCTTGCAACCGCGCCAATATTGCCGGGGTGACTTGGGCGGCAGAGCACGACTCTGATGCGTGAAAGCAGGACTTCCGGGTTCATAGTGTAAAATTCGATCTTTAAAATATTATTCGGGCAGCTTCGGCGACCTGATAGCTCTTTAAGCCATGCATCCTGCCCTGAATATCGCCGTAAAGGCCGCGCGTCGCGCTGGCCAAATTATTAATCGTGCTTCAAATGACCTTGATTTGATTCAGGTTACCACCAAGCAGCCCAACGACTTTGTCACCGAAGTCGACAAAGCTGCCGAAGCCGCCATCATCGACACGCTTCGAGATGCCTATCCTGAATACCGCATTTTAGCAGAGGAGTCCGGTTCGTCGGCCGGCAAAGGCGGCGGTGATTCTGAGTACCAATGGATCATTGACCCACTCGACGGCACAACCAATTTTATTCACGGCATGCCGCAGTATGCTGTTTCGATTGCACTGGCCAAAGCCGGCGTGATTGAGCAGGCCGTTATTTTTGATCCTAACCGGAATGAGTTATTCACTGCGAGCAAAGGCGGCGGCGCTTTTCTCAACGAGCGGCGCATTCGCGTTTCCCGCCGCAACAAGCTGCAGGATTCCTTGATTGGTACGGGCTTCCCCTACCGGATGTTCGATCATATCGACACCTATCTGGCCATTTTCAAGGAACTGGCGCAAAAAACTGCTGGCCAACGCCGTCCCGGCGCTGCTTCGCTCGACCTCGCCTACGTTGCCTGCGGCCGTTTCGACGGCTTCTGGGAATTCGGCCTCTCCCCATGGGACATGGCTGCCGGCGCACTGTTGATTTCCGAAGCTGGCGGTCTGGTCAGTGACATGCGCGGTGAAGCGAGCTACCTTGAAACCGGCAATTTGATTGCCGGCACGCCAAAGGTTTTCGCCCCCTTGCTGAACCTGATTCAAGACAAGTTGCCGAGTTCAGTACGCGGCTAAAACTCGTAGCTCCCACCAAAAAAGCGCCGACATGGCGCTTTTTTCATTTGCGTGGCACGACTTCAGTACCCGGAACGGCAGACTGCCGTGGCAAACAGCAATACCTACTGCGTTTAATTGATCTGTGTTGCCATCGGCAAGGCAGCGGATTCGTATAATCGAATGCTTATGGCAGACTATTTATCACTCGCTCAACATCTGCAGCACGCGGCAACCCAGTACCCGGATGCCCTGGCCCTGATTGATGATTGGGAAAATTACACATTTGCCGATCTACTCGCTACCAGTTGCTTACTCGCCGAACGAATCCCCGCGGCCAGAAACGCTTTGATCGACTCCGGCACCAGCAGCCATCTGGCTCGTCATGCCTATGCCTGCAGTCTGGCAAATCGGCCTTTTTGGCCGGTTGACCGCACCCACGAAGCGCCGCTGGCCCACTATAAAACCGCACCGGAGCATCTGCTTCCCCACCCTGAAACCCGTTTGATCATTTCGACCAGTGGCAGTGAAGGCAAACCACGGGCCGTCATGCTGGGCAATGTTCAACTTGATGCGGCTGCCACGGCATCGAACAAATGCCTACAGTTAAAGCCGGGCGACCTCTGGCTGAACTGCCTGCCGCTCTATCACATTGGCGGTCAAGCCATTCTCTGGCGCTGCGCCCGCGCTGCCGCAGGTATCCTCTTGCAAAATAGCTTCAACGTCGAAGCCGTCGCCAATGATTTAGATCGTTACCCGGTGACCCACATTTCGCTAGTTCCGGCCATGCTGGCCCAACTGCTTGAACAGCGCGTGGCACCACCGACAAGTTTGCGCGTAACGCTGATTGGTGGCGCCGCCCTCGCGCAGCCGCTTTATGAGAAAGCCGTTGCCGCTGGCTGGCCGCTCTACCCAAGTTATGGCATGAGCGAAACAGCGGCTCAACTGGCCAGTTTCTGCCCCGGCGATGGACCTTGGCACGAAGGGCTGGTGGGCGCACCCATGCCGGGACACGAGATCCAGATCAATACGGCAGGACGAATCGCCGTGCGTGGCCCGCAAGTGATGCTTGGTTACCTGACGGGTGGTGGCGTTGATGTCGAGGGCTGGTTTACCACCGGCGATCTCGGCAGTATCGATGCCATTGGCCGCTTGACCGTGACCGGCCGTGCCGACGACATGCTGATCAGTGGCGGACGCAATGTTCATCCGCTGGAAGTCGAATCCTGCCTGGGCGCCTGCCCGGGGGTCAGTGACGTTGCGGTCACCGGCCTGCCCGACCCCGTCTGGGGTGATCTGATTGTCGCGCTGATTGTCGGCACTGCCGAACAAAACACCCTGCTTGCCCATGCCCGGAAGCATTTACCGGCCGCCGCCCTGCCACGAAAAATGGTCTTTCTTGAGCGTTTACCGCGCAATGCTAACGGCAAGCTTGAACGCTCCGTACTGCGCCGCATTGCCTCCGAGGCTGAGGCATGATCGAGCAACTACGCCGCCAGCTTGCCTCGCCTGAGCTGCTAAAACGCCTGGAAAAGCTCGCCGGTGACGCCCCCGCAGCGGCCCCGCTAAGCCTGCGCATCGAACTTGGCAAATTTGATACGGACTGGCTGCATCTGCTACCTGACCGCAGCACATTCTGGTTCCGCGCTCGTCCAGGCGAGCAAGAGTTCCGTCTGGGCATTGGTCAGGCTTTACACGTTAGCAGTGCCGGCCGCAACCGTTTTGCTGCCCTTGACAACGCCTTTACCGGATTCTGCCAACAGTGGCGCAGCGAGGCCCAGCCGCTCGCTTTTGCCGGCTTTGCTTTCGACCCATGCAACAACACCCCGCTCCCTAACGCGCTATTGAGCATTCCGGCCATCCTGCTGGAAAATATCAAAGGCTGTTGTTCAGTCACCCTATCAACCCCAGCCGGGCGTATCCGGCAGGCCAAAGCAGACTGGCTGCAGTATTTAAACAGCCCGCTGGCCGCGCCCTCGCCGATGGAGCTGCTGCCCAGTCGCCCGGAAACATTGCCCGCACGCGCCTGGATCGCCAGGGTCAACGCCGCTTTGCGTGACATCAATCTGGGTCAGGTTGACAAACTGGTGCTCAGTCGCAGCCGAAAACTCAACGCAAGCCGGTCATTTTTGCCAGCGGAAATTCTCAAGCGACTCATCGAGCAGCAACAGGACAGCTTGATCTACGCGCACAGCAACGGTCAGCAAACTTTCCTGGGCGCCACGCCGGAGCGCCTGCTCAATCTGCACGGCGACCAGATCAGCGCCGATGCCCTGGCCGGTACTGCCTGGCCCGGCTCAACAGAACTCGCCGGACAGAAGAACCTGCACGAACAATCGCTGGTGGTCCGGGCCGTCTGCGAAGCGCTGACGCCCCTTTGTGCTCTGCCGCCGCAAGTCAGCCGGGCTGAGGAACACCCGGCCGGTCACCTGCTGCATCTTCGTAGCCAAATTACTGCCACGGCACACCCGGGAACGACGCTCTTCGATCTCATTCGCGCCCTGCATCCGACTCCGGCCGTCGGCGGCTTTCCGGTGCCTGCCGCACTCGACTGGCTAACAACTCACGGCGAACAGCGTCCGGGTTGGTACAGCGGCGGTTTCGGCATCCTGACCCCGGACGGCAACGGTGAATTCTCGGTGGCCTTACGCTCGGCAATGCTCGATGGCAATACAGCCGAATTGCAAGCCGGTGCCGGGATTGTCGCGGGCTCCGACCCGCAACAGGAACTCGCCGAAACCGAGGCCAAACTGGGCACCTTATTGGCTGCCCTGAGCCCGGCCATTGCCGCCGATAAAAACGGGACTATCGGTTAACGTCGACGACGACACGACCACGCACCTTGCCGTCGAGCAGATCCGCCCCGACGGTTAGCGCTTCGGCCAAGCCGATTTCACGCGTAATCTCATCAAGCTTGCTGATTTCCAGATCGCGCGCCAGACGCTCCCAGGCCGCCAGACGCACCGCTTTGGGCGCCATCACGCTGTCAATGCCATAAAGCGTCACGCCGCGCAAAATAAAGGGCGCCACCGTTGCCGGGAAATCCATGCCCTGCGCCAAACCGCAGGCCGCAACGGCACCCCGGTATTTCGTCGTGGCACAGGCGTTGGCCAGCGTGTGGCTGCCAACCGCATCAACAACGCCGGCCCAACGCTCCTTGCCGATCGGCTTACCGGGGGCTGAAAGTTCATTGCGGTCAATAATCGCGCTGGCACCCAGGGCTTTCAGATGGGCCTCTTCGCTGGCCCGGCCGGTTGAGGCGACGACCGTGTAACCCAACTTCGACAACAGGGCGATCGCAACGCTACCAACACCGCCATTGGCCCCGGTGACCAGAATTTCACCATCAGCCGGCTTGATCCCATGCTTTTCCAGCGCCAGCACGCAGAGCATGGCCGTGTAACCAGCGGTGCCGATCGCCATTGCCTGGCGGGCCGTGAAGGCCTTGGGCAGCGGCACCAACCAATCTCCCTTAACCCGCGCCATTTGCGCCAGGCCACCCCAATGGGTTTCGCCAACACCCCAGCCATTGAGGATTACCTGATCGCCGGCTTTCCACTCGGGGTGACTACTCGCCGTCACCGTACCGGCAAAATCGATCCCCGGAACCATGGGAAAGCGGCGCACAACCGGTGACTTTCCGGTAATCGCCAAACCATCCTTGTAGTTAAGCGTGGACCACGCCACGCTTACCGTGACGTCACCTTCCGGCAACTGCGCTTCGTCGATTTCCGCGACGGCGGCTCGGTAGCCGGCATCGTCCTTATTGATCAATATTCCCTTGAACATGTCGTCTCTCCGTCTAGGTATCTGAACGCAAACTATAAAACAGTGTCTTGGAAAGTGGGCCTTTTTAACGGTTGACCGCAGCAATCAGTTTTCTCGTCAAAAGGCCTTACAGAAGCGCTCGGCTGTCATTTGATTGAAACATTAATGCAACAAAATGATGGACTTGAGGAATATACTTCAGACATAACTTTGGAACGCGCGCGATGAACCATCCCTACCTGAAACCCCGCTTCCCGACCGAGAACTATCTCAACCGCGAACTCGGTCTGCTCGCCTTCAACCGGCGCGTCCTGGCCCAGGCCCAAGACGATCATGTGCCGCTGCTTGAGCGCCTACGCTTTCTCTGCATCGTTTCCAGCAACCTCGACGAGTTTTTCGAGGTCCGCATGGCCGGTCTCAAGGAACAGGTGCAAGCCCACTCCCTGGTCATCACGAGTGATGGCAAAACGGCCCAGGAGGCTTTCCGGCTGGTTTCCGCCGAAGCCCACGCCATCGTCACCGAGCAGTACCAGCAACTCAACGACGTCATCTTGCCGGCACTCGCCGAACAAGGTATCCGGTTTCTTCGCCGCTCCACCTGGAATGAAGCCCAGCGCGAATGGATCCGCAATTATTTCATGCGCGAAATGGTGCCGGTATTGACGCCAATCGGGCTCGACCCTTCGCACCCTTTCCCGCGCGTCCTCAACAAGAGTCTCAATTTCGCCATTGAGTTGGAAGGCAAGGATGCCTTCGGACGAAGCTCCAACGCCGCCATCGTCCAGGCGCCGCGCGTTTTGCCCCGCGTCATTCAGCTCCCCGAAGAACTGGCGGGTTGCGCTTATGGTTTCGTCTTCCTCTCCTCCATTCTGCATGAGTTTGTCGGTGAGCTATTCACCGGCATGTCGGTGCTCGGCTGCTACCAGTTCCGCGCCACCCGCAACTCCGACCTTTTTGTGGATGAAGAAGAAGTCACCAATCTGCGCACCAAATTGCAGGGTGAATTGCCGCAGCGTAATTTCGGCAACGCCGTTCGTCTGGAGGTTGCCGACAACTGCTCGCCGGCAATGACGGAATTCCTGCTCGCCCAATTTGAACTCAAACCCGCCGACCTTTACCGCGTTCAAGGCCCGGTCAATCTGGTTCGCCTGATGCAGATTCCCGATTCGGTTGATCGGCCGGACATGAAATTTTCATCCTTTGTTCCCGGCGTCCCCAAGGCCGTCGGCAAAGGCAGCAATATTTTCGAGAGTATCCGCAAAAGCGACATCCTGCTGCATCACCCTTACCAGTCCTTTGCACCGGTCATTGAACTGCTGAATCAGGCAGTCAAGGATCCACAAGTGGTTGCGATCAAAATGACGGTTTACCGCACCGGCACTGACTCCGTGCTGATGCAGTCCCTGATCCGTGCCGCCCAAAATGGCAAGGAAGTCACCGTGGTGGTCGAACTAATGGCGCGCTTCGATGAAGAGGCCAATATCGGCTGGGCAACCAAGCTGGAAGAAGTCGGTGCTCATGTCGTTTATGGCGTCGTCGGCTACAAGTCACACCTCAAGGCGCTGTTGATCGTTCGCCGCGAAGAAGGTGGCCTGAAACGCTACGCCCACCTCGGCACCGGCAACTACCACCCGCGTACTGCCCGGCTCTATTCCGACTTCGGCCTGATGACGGCGCATGAGGAAATCACCCACGACGTCAGTGAAGTTTTCAAACAGCTGACCGGCCTGGGCAAGGCACGAACCCTGAGACACCTCTGGCAGGCGCCATTCACGCTGCATTCCAGCATTATTGCGGCCATTCAGGCCGAGGCTGAAGCCGCCCGGAGCGGCGGCAAGGGGCGCATTGTCGCCAAGATGAACTCCCTGGTGGAGCCGGAAGTCATCAACGCCCTGTACGAAGCTTCACAGGCGGGGGTGATGATCGACCTCATTGTTCGTGGCGTTTGTACGCTTCGACCGGGCGTTACCGGTTTGTCGGAAAACATTCGCGTCCGCTCGATCATCGGGCGTTTTCTTGAACATCACCGCGTCATGTACTTCTACGCCGGTGGCAAGGAAAACGTCTATCTCTCCAGCGCCGACTGGATGGAGCGCAACTTCTTCAAACGCATCGAACTCGCCTTCCCTATCCTTGACCCGAAACTCAAGAAGCGCGTCATCACCGAAGGCCTGAAGTTCTACCTGGCCGACAACCAGCAAGGTTGGGAAATGAGCAGCGTCGGCGCCTACCAGCGTCGCCGCTCTGCCCGCGCCAAGCCGCATAACGCGCAGGGTGAATTGATGGTGACCTTGGGCGGCAGCTAAAGCCTGCCCGAAACAATCGTTTTTTTGATGATCAGAAACGGGATCTGACCGCAGCCGCAAACCATCCATCAAGGATCGGGCTTATGCTGCAATGGCACAACGGCAAGTTACCGACTGCTGCGGTCAACCCTGAAAAACGACTAAAAATACAATCTCAACATCACCACAGCGTATTGCCTGAATCCGCTGTCAGCTCTTTTTCTGCTCGCCATCCGGCGTGAAATACAAGGCGACGCCAAGAACGATCAAGCCCATTGGCCACCATTTGCGCAGCAAGGTAACGAGGTCAAATTCGATCAGATCGAGATTGACCGCCAGCGCGATGACACCGATAACCGTCAGCGCAACAGCAGCGAAATTGCCTTTCATAGCCTCTCCTCGGATCAGGCGCGACGCACGCCAACGACGCCTTCGACTTCGTGGATCAGCGAAAGCGTGCGCTGCATGTGCTGCAGATTGGTGATTTCAACCGTAAAACTCATGTGCGCCTTGCCCTGTTTGGACTGGGTATTGACGCCGATCACATTGAGTTTTTCCCGGGTGAATATCTCGGAAATATCACGCAGCAAGCCCTGACGATCATGGGCATCGACCACGATATCGGTGGCAAACACCCCGGTCGTCTGCAGCCCCCAATCCGTCTCGATTACCCTCTCGGGATGCAGCGCGATCAGGTTGGCAAAATTAGGGCAATCCATGCGGTGGATCGAAATCCCCTTGCCCCGCGTAATAAAGCCCTGAATTTCGTCCGGTGGCGCCGGCTTGCAGCAACGGGCCAACTGGGTCAGCAGATTATCGACGCCGACGATCAGAATGCCCTGATTTCCCGCAACCGGCTTGCTCGGCTTGGTCTGCACTTCATCCGGCAACAGCGCTTCGGCAAGCAGGTCGCCGCCCCGCGCCACCGACTGGAACAAGCGCTGGTTAAGTTCGCCCCGCGCGGCGGCAATGTATAAATCATCGGCCCGCGAGAAACCCAGCTTGTGCGCCAGTTCTTCGATATTCGCGCTCGTCTGGCCGGCCCGCTGCAACTCCTTGGCAATCAGCGCGCGCCCTTCAGAGAGCGTTTCCTCAAGGGCCAGATTGGAGAACCATGAACGCACCTTGATCCGCGCGCTCTTGGTGTGAATGTAACCCTGCGTCGGGTTCAGCCAGTCACGTGACGGCCCGCCGATCTTGGCGGTAATGATTTCAACCTGCTGCCCGGTTTCGAGCGCCGTATTCAGCGGCACCAGATGACCATCGACCTTGGCGCCCCGGCAACGGTGGCCGAGATCGGTATGGACGCGGTAAGCGAAGTCGACCGGCGTCGAACCCTGCGGCAGATCGACCACCTTGCCTTGCGGCGTGATGACGTAAAGCGTCTCGTTGAGCGCAGCCTGCTTGTAATGGCTGATCCAGTCGGAACTATCGACGACTTCGTCCTTCCAGGTCAGCAACTGGCGTAACCAGGCGATCTTCTCGTCGTAATCATCCTCGCTCGTCCGCTTGCTGCCTTCCTTGTAACGCCAGTGCGCCGCGACGCCGAGT
>Ga0209480_10002774_pt1 | contig 11789 bp, 6 predicted proteins | sample JI61114C2DNA_FD_187501 | JGI IMG/M metagenome (GOLD analysis project Ga0209480, IMG submission 187501) | Wastewater effluent complex algal communities from Wisconsin, to seasonally profile nutrient transformation and Carbon sequestration -... | ecosystem: Engineered > WWTP > Effluent > Algae...
TAGCAGGCATAAAATATTGTCCTTCAGGATCACCTTCTTTTAGTAAGAGGAAATCATTCTTGAAAATCTCTTTTTGGTTTGTGGAGTGCGAGTAGGGGAAGGGATAGGTTCCCCAGCATGGATAATTGACTTTGCCGCTTTCACTTCCGCCCCAGCGAATATCTGCCCTTTGGGTATTATGGTAGAAAATGATATTGGGTTGGTATTTCTCTACAATTGGCAGGATATTAGGACCGCCCAGTTCCGGGCCATGTGCCCCACCATCAAACCAGACCATTGCCAGTTCACCATATCGGGACATCAGTTCCTCGGTCATTTTTTCACAAAGCTTATTATAATGTTCTTGCCTGTTTTTTGCGAAGGCGGAATTATCATCATGAACCTTGAAATCATAAACCCCATAATTGGAATTCCAGCGTATACCGATGTATAGGCCGGGTAAAATATCGTATTTACGACACGAGTTTACAAAATCACGAACAACATCTCCTTTCCCATCCTGGAATTTTAAGGCCTTCATTGAGTAGGCATTCACATCTGACTGGTAAAGGGCAAACCCTGTTTCATGGGTTACTGTTAAAATGGCAATCTTGCCACCCATATCTTTCACTGTCCTAACCCATTGGTCGGTGTCGAGTTTTGTGGGATTAAAAATATTGTAATCTTCAATCGGATTGATTCTGTTTTGAGCCTGATTATATCTTTTCCCATCAAAAACATGTAGATCATAAGAAATTAAGGCTGTAAGTTCTGCATCTTGCCAAATTAATTGACTTTTTTTAGGTAGCGGTATTTTTTGACTCTTAGCAGTACTTATCGAGAAAAGTATTAGGTAGCAGATTATGGAATAGATATATCTATTTGATGTCTTGAACTTCATTTTGAATGAATTTTTTATAAATCAGTTTTAAATCAGCTACCGTGAGGTCTCTGATTTTTATTTCTTCCCCAATCAGGCAGATCAATATTAAGATCATCAAATGCTGCTGTCATTTGTTCTTTCAAGAGCCTTCTCATTTGGGTGATTTTTTCACTGTATGCCTGCTCCTTGGAAAGATCTTTATTTTCCAGGGGATCCTTTTTGAGATTAAATAATTGCGTTGTTGAAATTCCATCTACATTATACACAATCAGTTTAAAACCATCCTCAGATTTAATGCTCCTGCTCCAATGCCCGTAAACATTGTAGATAGATGATCTGACTTTTCTTGCCGGATTCTGAATAACCGGTAATAGTGATCGCCCTTCTACAGTCGATGGTCTTTTTACTTCCAGGTAATCTATTATTGTGGGTGTAATATCACTCAGGTAGGTAAATCCATCCGTTTTCTTGTTGACAGGTACACCCGGGCCCGACATAATCATAGGTACCCTGATACTGTGTTCATACAGATTCTGTTTGCCGAGTAAGCCATGCTGACCCATTGCCAGTCCGTTATCACCGGCAAAAACGATTAAGGTATTTTCTTTAAGCCCGCTTTTCTCCAATGCATCTAAAATTCTTCCAACCTGTGCATCCATTTCACTGACCATCCCATAATAAAGTGCAATGTCTTTTTTTATCGCCTCCGGATTGCGTGGGACAGGTAATAATTGTTCATCTCTTACATTCAGATCGCCGTTATCAAAGGGGTGTTTTGTAAGAAAATTTGCCGGCAATGAAATATTTGCCGGATCATACATCGTCGAGAATTTTTCTGGAGGAGTTCTCGGATCATGCGGTGAGGTAAAAGCCACATAACAGAAAAAAGGGCCTGACTTTGCTGTTGAACTGTTCAAAAAGCGTACGGCATTATCCGCATAAAGTGTTGTGCTATACGTATCGCTGACCCGCTTCCGGTTTTCATTATAAACACCTGTACTGTCAAAAAGATAAACTGTTGGATGTTCCTGTCCGCCAAATTTCGGGAAATGCATTCCGCCAAAAAATATATCACCTCCTGTACTGAACATGCGGCTGTGAGAGGCTTTATCACTATGCCATTTACCGGTATGATAGGTATTATACCCCTGTTTTCTTAATACTTCCGGCAGACTAACTATACTGTCGGGGATTGTACTTCCATCACCGGGTAATCTGTTCACATACCGGCCGGTCAGAAGCATCGCCCTGCTTGGAATACAAACTGCACCCTGATGACCTCCCATCACATGGGCTTGTGTAAACATTAATCCGGATTTTGCCAGTTTATCCAGATTAGGGGTTAGAATTTCCTTATTGCCGGCAGCACCCAAGGCATGGTAACTATGGTCATCAGAATAAATTATCAATATGTTCTTTGCCCTTTGAGTACTTTTTTGAGCAAAAGCATTTGTTTGAAATAAAAGCGCAGCCAGGATAAATGTTAGAACTCTCATGGACAAAATCAGTGTATTAAGTTTACTGTAATTTAAAGATTTTTTACTGACGGCAAAGTCTCTGAATTAATTCAGCAGATTCAGGATATTCTGACATTAATTCAGCAGCAAAGGCAAGTTCAAAGTCTCTGAAATCAAAGCCCGGGGCTACTGTGCAGCCAACAAAAGAATATTCACCTCTTGTTTCTGAAGCAAACCAGGCTCCGGCAGGAACGATGGCCTGGTATACTTCACCTTCTTCACGGTTCTTACCCAGACGAATCAGTTCGTAGCTGCCGTTTAGGTGCAGCACATGCACATGCAGGCTATCGCCTTCATAAAAATGCCAGCATTCATCACTTTTGATGCGGTGAAATGCGGAAAATGAATTTTTAAGCAGCAGGAAATATATGGCAGTACTGAAGTTCCGCGCTCCTGAAAATCTTTCAGCTAATCCAGCAGCAGGAATTATTCCTTCCGAGCGATAGGTTTCTTTGTAATATCCACCTTCAGGATGAGGGCTGAGTTTATATTGGCTGATGATATTTTCAATCATGAAATGGGCTTGCTTGGAGAGTGAAGATATTGATTTCTTTTAATGTATGGATTGATTTCTGAGATTCAGGACTACAAAATAAAAAAGGTGGCCTGTAAAAACAGGCCACCTTTCAGGACAAACTCTATTATAGAGCTTAAATTAAGTCAAATCTATCGAGGTTCATTACTTTATTCCATGCAGCAATGAAGTCACTAACAAATTTACCCTGAGCATCTGAGCAGGCATAAACTTCAGCTAATGCACGAAGTTCTGAGTTGGATCCGAAAATCAGATCAACACGGGTGCCTGTCCATTTCACTTCTCCGGTTTTACGGTCGCGGCCTTCAAATACCTGCTGAGAATCAGAAGAAGCACTCCAGGTAGTACCTAGATCTAAGAGATTTACAAAGAAATCATTGCTTAATGTTTCATTGTTTTTTGTGAAAACACCATGCTGCGACTGATCATAATTGGTATTTAAGACACGTAAACCACCGATCAGTGCCGTCATTTCAGGAGCAGACAGTGTTAATAACTGTGCTTTGTCAATCAGCATTTCTTCAGTTGAAATGATCGTTCTTGATTTAGCATAATTGCGGAAACCGTCAGCAAGTGGCTCAAGAACTGCAAAAGATTCTACATCAGTTTGCTCTTGAGTAGCATCTGTACGCCCTGGAGTGAAAGGAACATTTAGACTATGTCCTGCATTCTTTGCCGCTTTTTCAATTGCCGCACAACCGCCAAGAACAATCAGGTCGGCAATGGAAACTTTTTTGCCGTCTTTTTGAGCATTGTTAAACTCATGCTGAATGCTTTCAAGTGAATCAAGAACTTTGCCAAGTTGTGCAGGGTTATTTGCTTCCCAGTATTTCTGAGGTGCCAGACGAACACGCGCACCATTGGCACCGCCACGTTTGTCTGATCCTCTGAATGTAGATGCGGAAGCCCATGCTACTGATACTAACTGTGAAATGGAAAGTCCTGAATTAAGAATTTTAGCTTTCAATGCAGCTATATCATTATCATCAATGAGTTTGTAATCGGCCGCAGGAATTGGATCCTGCCAGATTAGTTCCTCTGAAGGAACTTCTTTTCCCAGATATCTTGAGCGTGGTCCCATATCACGATGAGTCAGTTTGAACCATGCACGTGCAAAAGCATCGGCAAACTCATCCGGGTTTTCATGGAAGCGTCTCGATATTTTCTCGTATGCCGGATCAAATCGGAGTGCAAGGTCGGTTGTAAGCATCACCGGAGTATGACGTTTTGAAGGATCATGAGCATCAGGTACGGAGTTAGCGCCCATGCCGTGTTTTGGGATCCATTGGTTTGCACCAGCCGGACTTTTGGTTAATTCCCAGTCATAACCGAAGAGATTCCAGAAGAAGTTATTACTCCATTTGGTCGGGGTTGTAGTCCATGCTCCTTCCAATCCACTGGTGATGGTATCACCTGCATTCCCTGTACCATAGGTGTTTTTCCAGCCTAAACTTTGTTCTTCAATGCCTGCGGCAGCCGGTTCACGGCCAACATATTTGCCCGGATCAGCTGCTCCATGAGTCTTTCCGAAAGTATGACCACCTGCAATTAAGGCAACTGTTTCTTCATCGTTCATCGCCATACGTGCGAATGTTTCACGAATATCGCGGGCAGCTGCAATTGGATCAGGGTTACCATTCGGGCCTTCAGGGTTCACATAAATTAAGCCCATCTGAACTGCGGCAAGAGGATTTTCAAGCTCACGGTCACCACTGTAGCGCTTGTCGCCTAACCATTCCTTTTCTGAACCCCAGTAGATATCTTCCTCCGGCTCCCAAACGTCTTCACGACCTCCGCCAAAGCCAAAAGTTTTGAAACCCATTGATTCCAAAGCACAGTTGCCTGTAAGAACCATTAAGTCGGCCCAGGATAGTTTTCTGCCATACTTTTGTTTGATTGACCATAACAACAGACGTGCTTTATCCAGATTGGCATTATCCGGCCAGCTGTTCAGGGGAGCAAAGCGCTGTGTTCCTGATCCTGCCCCACCTCTTCCATCCTGAATACGATAAGTTCCGGCACTATGCCATGCCATACGAATGAAAAACGGACCATAGTGACCATAATCCGCCGGCCACCAGTCCTGAGATGTGGTCATTAAGTCAACAATGTCTTTTTTAATCGCATCCAAATCCAAACTTTTGAACTCTTCAGCATAGTTGAATGAGTCGCCCATTGGGTTTGACAAGGAAGAGTTTTGGCGTAAGATGTTCAGTTTTAACTGATTTGGCCACCAGTCGCGGTTGCTTGTGCCATTACCCGCGCCTGGTTTCACTGAACCATGGCCAAACGGGCATTTACCCTCAGATGTGTTATTTTCCATTGTATTAAATTTTATTAAATAATATAAGATAAAAATCTCGAATTTATAGGCTTTCAATGATTTATTTCGCCTGTTCAAAGCTACACTATTCCTGATTATAAATCTAATCGATTGTATTTATAATAACATAGAATTTGTCTATGGTGATTAGTCAAATTCTTGAATATTTATAGGCTAAGTAAGTTGCAACTTATATTTCTTTAAGAAGAGGAATCAGGTATTTGAGTAGTATTATCTATATCCCGTTTTCACTATTATTTGAAGTGCTAAGCTGTTTATGGAGTATTAATCTGAATTTTAGGTGATTACGGCTTAATATTTTTTAAAAAACCAAAACGAATCGGAAAAGGTATAGGCCATTTTATAGACGAAGATAGCTTTGAAGCTAAAAACGACGTTCCATTTAAACAAAATGGCAGAGCTTCCGGAGGGATTAGCTTACGCTGATCATCTCCTAACCCGTGAAAGGAATCAAAAGCCAGCTTCGCTACGCTCAGGCATTCTTCGCTACGCTCAGGCATTCTTCGCTGCATAAAAAAACAAGCCTTGAGGGTTTGGTTTGAATCGGACGGTTTCAGAAGTACCCTAACCAAATTATTAGACTTCTTTCTCATCCTCATCGGCAAAAATAAGGGATACTTTTTCTGCATAGCCTAGAGTATGGAGTGTCGATCGTAGCATTAGTTTTAATGCTTTTTTACCTGCAGTTGTTTTTAAATACTTTTCACGATTTCTGGCATCCTTTTCAAACAGATAAAATTCGCAGAATATTAGTTTGAGAGGTCTTCTTGATGCAGTACTTTTCGTTCCTCCGGCATTGTGATTTAATAATCGGTTTTCGAGATTTGAAGAATACCCGACATAGAGCATGGCATCCTTTTCACTAAAAAGTACATATACGCAATATGGCAAGGTTTGTTGCATTCAGTAATTTACAAAATTGATTGGATAGTGTATAGTTCCGACAGCAGATGTCGTGCCTCCATCGCTGTGGAACACCACGAAGCGAAAAAGCTATCCCAATTAGGATAGCTTTTTCTGCTTCTGTGGTGGAGCCGGAGGGATTCGAACCCTCGTCCAAACATGGGACATGTTACGCTTTCTACATGCTTAGCTGTTGTTTAATTGTCGGGAAGGGGAAGGTCAACCGCTTACCTGTACCGTCTTCCGTAGATGTCTTGTCTTACCGGATTATCACACCATTAAACCCTGGCCAGTCCTGTTGTTCGATGCTCCTGGTGTCAGACTACAGAACAGAATCTGACGGAACAAAAGCTTACTTAATTCTAAATTAAGCAGCTAAGGCGTAGTTATTTTCGCCAATTGTGTTTTGAAAGTTCAGATTAAAGCGCTACTACTCACAATGCGCTGCATGCTTACATACCTGCCTCCATCCTGTCAATTCCGGTCGGCCCCAGAATTTATAGATGAAATGATATGATACAAAGGTACGAAATATTACGATAGCATCCCTGCAAAAGCCATTATACCCTACCCGGATATACCTTTAATGCCTCCTCAAGGCAAATCATTGCGGCTTCCAGATCTTCCTTGTTCAAAACGTATGCCAAACGTACTTCATTGCTTCCAGCCCCTGCAGTACTGTAAAATCCGGTGGCAGGAGCCATCATTACTGTCGAATTTTCATATTCAAACTCTTCCAGCATCCATTGGCAGAATTTATCGGCATTGTCGATCGGAAATTTTGCAACAACATAAAACGCACCACCGGGGTTCGGACAAAACACACCTTCAATTTTGTTAAGCCGCTCAACTAAGGTATTTCTTCGTATAGTATATTCCTTGTTAACCTTTTCAAAATAGCTGTCGGGTGTGTCAATAGCTGCAGTTGCTGCAATTTGTTCAACCATTCCCGGACTCAGCCGTGCCTGTGCAAATTTTAATGCGGCTGTAATTACTTCCTTGTTTTTCGTAATCATACATCCCAAACGAGCCCCACAGGCGCTGTATCTTTTGGAGACAGTATCCAGGACAATCACATGCTGGTCAAGTCCTTCAAGATGCATCGGAGAAATAAATTCCTTGCCATCATAGCAAAATTCACGATAGGCTTCATCAGAGAACAGGAACAAATTATATTTGAGGCATAATTCTCTAAGGGCCTCCAGTTCTTGTTTTGAATACAGGTATCCGGTTGGGTTATTTGGATTGCAGATGATGATAGCCTTGGTCTTCGGACTGATCAGCTTCTCAAATTCACTGATCGGAGGGAGAGCAAAACCGTTTTCTATGAAAGACAGGATGGGCTTCACAACGACATTGCTCATGCAGGCAAATCCATTGTAGTTGGCATAAAAAGGCTCAGGGATGATTACTTCATCTCCATCATTCATGCAGGTTTGCATAGCGATGGTAATCGCTTCTGAGCCTCCAAGGGTAACCAGAATATCTGATGGCTCAATCTGATATCCGAGTTTATTATAATATTCGGTCAGCCTCGTACGATAAGACAGGGTTCCTTCTGAGGGAGTATAGGCCCAGACCTTAAAATCTATATTTTTTATCGCATCGAGCATACCCTGAGGAGTCTCAATATCCGGCTGTCCGATATTTAAATGGTAAACCTTTTTTCCATCACGCTTTGCCTGATCAGCAAAAGGAGTGAGCTTTCTGATTGGTGAAGCAGGCATCTGCCTGCCTTTACTTGAAATTTCTGGCATGCCACAAAATTACGAAAACCTTGCCGATAGGGAAAAAGATATAATGATTTTAATAAAAGGGTATTTATTATTAAATAAATATTATATAAATAGTTGAATATCAATTATTTAATTAACTATCATCATTGTCTTGCCTTTTTATGACAGTCAGGATTGCAGTTTCAAGGTGATGTGAGTTTAATGAGGCTAAGCAGCTATTATATACGCTGTTACTATAAACTTCTTAAATATGATTCCGGGTTCAGGTTTTATAAAGTATTTTGGAATTTTTTATTTAATTGTTAATCAAATCAGGCATTTACATTCATTTCATTGTAAATAAAAATTTTATAATTTGGTTTTTGTGACAAGAAACAGATTATAATTTTGTTTAAGTTTTCTCGATTACTGAAGGCTTTTCTTATTTTTGGCCATAAAGCAATCCTATGATAGAAACCCGGATAAACGAGAATAATTTGCAGGAACAAGAGGAATTAAGCTTTGAAGCATTCAAAAGCATAATCATTAATGATTATAAAATTGCTTTTGAAAGCAGGCAGGCAAGTCTTTTGGGTCGTAAGGAAGTTTTAACCGGTAAAGCTAAATTTGGAATCTTCGGGGATGGTAAAGAGGTAGCACAACTGGCTATGGCTAAGGTATTTATGCCCGGCGACTGGCGTTCGGGGTATTACCGTGATCAAACCTTTATGCTTGCAGCAGGTATGTTAACAATGCCTGAATTCTTCGCCCAGCTTTATGCCAACACAGATCCGGATGCTGACCCGGGCTCTGGAGGCCGACAAATGAATTGTCATTTCGCAAGCCGTCTTTTAAACGAGGATGGGAGCTGGATGGATCTGACTCAAACCAAGAACTCATCTTCAGATATTTCGCCAACAGGCGGACAAATGGGCCGTCTTGTAGGTTTAGCACTGGCTTCCAAGTTGTATAAAAACAATCCGGATCTTAATTATTTAAAGAATTTCTCTGTTAATGGTAATGAGGTTGCTTTTGGAACTATAGGCAACGCCTCAACTTCAGAAGGTATTTTCTTCGAGGCTATTAATGCTGCCGGTGTACTGCAGGTGCCAATGGCAATTTCTATATGGGATGATGCCTATGGTATTTCTGTTCCTGCCGAATACCAGACAACAAAACAGGATATTTCCGAAATTCTGAAAGGATTTCAGCGGGATGAGAAGGGTGAAGGATACGAAATATTTAAAGTCAGAGGCTGGGATTATCCCGGTTTGTGTGAAACCTATGAAAGGGCCATCAAGGTGTGCCGTGAACAGCATATTCCGGTAATGATTCATGTTACTGAAATGACCCAGCCACAGGGGCATTCCACTTCAGGCTCACACGAACGCTATAAAAATAAAGATCGAATAGCCTGGGAAAATGAATACGATTGCATGTTGCAAATGCGAAAATGGATGATCGAATCAGCAATATCTACTGAAGATGAGTTGAATGAGATCGAAGCGAATGCCAAAATATACATTCGTAATTGCCAGAAGAAGGCCTGGGCTGAATTCAATTCAGGCATGAAATCTGAACTGGATGCAGCGATAAGTCTGGTTGAAAGGACGCAGAAACCTGAGCTTATTCAGCTGGCCACTCAGCTAAAAACCAGTATTGATCCATCCCGTAAGGATGTTATAGCTATGGTCAGAAATGCAATAAGATTATTGCGTCATGATCAATCAGAACCTAAAAATGCTTTATTGGATTGGTACAGCCAGCAGCATGAACAGATTTTTGATCGATATAATTCCAAACTTTTTACGGGATCAAAAGATTCTCCATTAAACCTGGAGGGACTTAAACCTGAATATTCTGAAAGTTCAAAACTGGTTGATGGCAGGGAAATTCTCAACGCCTGTTTTGATGCTAATTTCGCACGTGATGCCCGTGTTCTTGCCTTTGGTGAGGATGTTGGTGCTATCGGGGATGTGAACCAGGGTTTTGCCGGTCTGCAGGCTAAATTTGGGAAAAAGAGGATCACAGATACCGGCATCAGAGAAATGACTATAGTTGGTCAGGGTATCGGCTTAGCCTTGCGAGGTTTAAGACCAATAGCAGAAATCCAATACCTTGATTATTTATTATTCGCTTTGAATATTTTAAGTGATGATTTAGCAACCTTGAGTTACCGTACCAAGGGAAGGCAAAAAGCACCTTTGATTGTCAGAACCAGAGGGCATCGCTTAGAGGGAATCTGGCATTCAGGTTCTCCAATGGGGGTGATTATCAATTCTTTAAGAGGTGTACATGTTTGTGTACCCAGAAATATGACTCAGGCTGCGGGTATGTATAATACGCTCCTTCGTGGTGATGAGCCTGCACTGGTGATTGAATGTCTTAACGGTTACCGGCTGAAAGAGAAATTGCCTGATAACGTAGGGGAATTCAGAGTTGAACTTGGTAAAGCAGAGATCATTCGTGAGGGGAAGGATATCACCGTTATTTCATACGGCTCAACTTTGAGAATAGTGGAAGAGGCTGCTGAGGAACTTGAGAGATTGGGTATTGACATTGAAATAGTTGATCCCCAGACCTTTTTACCCTTTGATCTCGGCAATCTCTGTGCAGAATCATTAAGCAAGACGAATAAACTGCTTGTTGTTGGTGAAGATGTTCCCGGAGGCTCATCAGCTTTTATTATGCAGCAGGTACTGGAACGGCAGAATGGGTATCGGTTTTTGGATGGGCAGCCACATACACTCACTGCAAAACCTCACCGTACTCCTTATGGATCGGATGGAGATTATTTCTCCAAGCCTTCTGTGGATGATGTGGTAGAAATCGTTTATGCAATGATGAACGACAGTTTCCCGGAGAAGTTCCCCAAATTGTTTTAAATGCCAAGAACAACATCGCGTCATTTCGACAAGCGAATCAATCGTCTTCTGAATAATAAACGCTATCGCTTGGAGAAATCTGTTTATTATGACTGTGCCATTAAGGAACAGATTTCTCTTCGTGCCTCCTTCGAAATGACGGGAACACTTAAAGCTTAATCACCTTATTCCTCAACAGATGATCGGCCAGAACCAATGCTGCCATTGCCTCAACTATTGCAACGGCACGGGGTACAACACATGGGTCATGCCTGCCTTTACCCTGAACATTTGCTGCATTTCCTGCAGAATCGAGACTTGCCTGATTTTGCATGATGGTAGCTACCGGTTTGAATGCCACCCTGAATGTAATATCCATGCCGTTTGAGATGCCACCCTGTATTCCACCTGAATAGTTAGTCAGAGTACGGAAATTACTGTTATTCTGTCCTTCTGATGGTGTTACAAAAAGATCATTATGCTCAGAACCTCTCATCTCAGAACCGGCAAATCCGGATCCATAATCAAAACCATGTACCGCATTGATACTTAGCATCGCTTTGCCTAAATCGGCGTGCAATTTATCAAAAACGGGTTCTCCTAATCCAACAGGACAGTTTCTAACCAGACAAGAAATTTTACCACCTATGGTATCGCCTTCTTTTCTGATCCCATCGATCAGCTCGATCATCTGATTTGCAGTGGCCGGATCTGCACAGCGTACGATATTACTCTCCCTGATTTCAAGCAATTCAGGAATGGAATCTATTGATAGCAGGGGTGCTTCGATGGTACCTGCTGCTGATACATGTGCAAATATTTCGATTCCGGATTGTTGCAGTAAAAGTTTAGCGATGGCCCCTGCTGCAACCCTTGCCGCGGTTTCTCTTGCCGAGGATCTACCTCCTCCACGATGATCACGATGACCATATTTGGCATCGTATGTATAATCTGCGTGTGAGGGACGATAAGCATCTTTGATATGTGAATAATCTTTTGAACGCTGATCTTCATTCGGGATGATCATAGCGATGGGGGTGCCGGTGGTT
>Ga0209480_10002775_pt1 | contig 11788 bp, 12 predicted proteins | sample JI61114C2DNA_FD_187501 | JGI IMG/M metagenome (GOLD analysis project Ga0209480, IMG submission 187501) | Wastewater effluent complex algal communities from Wisconsin, to seasonally profile nutrient transformation and Carbon sequestration -... | ecosystem: Engineered > WWTP > Effluent > Algae...
GAAACGGCATTTTCCTGCCGCTGCCAGCCGGAATAGTTTTTTCCATGATATGATAACTGTAAGAAATAACGCATTTTAAAGACTAATAGATTTTTAGATGCAAGATTATGAGATGCAAGATAAAATACATTTTATTTAGATTTGCGTATTTAATTTTTAATTTTGCAACAAATAAGTCTTGATTCTCAATTCTCATTGTCTAAATCTCTAATCATGATACAGCGTATTCAATCCGTTTATTTGTTATTAGTCGTTATTGCCTGTGTAGCGTATATTTTTGTTCCGTTCGGACTGGTAAAAAATCCGGATGGCACACTGGAAACCTGGGCTATCAAGCAGGTTGTACCTATCATGATTGTGGCAATAGTGATTGCCGTTGTTGCCTTTGCCTCTATTTTCCTCTTCAACAACAGAAAAAACCAGATGAAAGTCGTGCTGGTAAATATCGTATTATCCGTGATGCTTATCGGATTATTCCTGTTTGGATTGACACAACATATCGGCATCCAGAACTATATTTTCAAAATCGGTGCTATTTTGCCCATCTTTATTCTATTGTTTAATATGCTGGCTTACGGCAGCATCAAAAGCGATGAAGCCCTGGTAAAATCCATGGACAGATTGAGATAGAAATAGACTTTTAGAAGCAAGATTACCAGAAGAAAGACTATTGCAAAGATGATTCTTGACTCCTATTATCTTGATTCTTCTTTAAAACTTCCAGATTTCTGTAAATCCATCTTTATTAACACCACAAATAATGGTTTTGCCGATTTGTATATTCTTCAAATCCGGTGTTTGGGTATAGCGCGTTTCTGAAAAGGTCAGATTGTCGTAACTGTAGATACTGCTGTCTTTAGTGTAGTATATTTTATTGTCAATTACTTTTACATTTCTGGCATTTTCTATCGGAATATTCTTGATGTAATTTCCCTGATTATCGAAAATATAGATGCCGTTTTTATGATCTACCAGATACAGCATAATACCGGACTCGATAATTTGTCTTGGGTTAATTTTGTTACCAATCAGCATGGACAAGGTGTTGCTGGTAAAAATCGGTGTATGGTCTTTATCTAATTTTATCAGCCGTTGAGAACCGGCATCAAACAACCATAAATAATTATTATCATAAGAAGTACCCACGCAGGTAATGATGTAGGTTCCTAAATTATAAGCATCAATAACATCCAATTCACGCAGACGATTATCCAGTTGAATGATTTTGCCGAAATCCGGAGAAAACAGAATAGTTTTAAATCCGTTTACACTGATGATATCCGTGTGTTCGTTGATATAGATGCTGCCGTAATTTTGAAAAAAAGTTCCATCCGAGTTATATCGTTCCAGCATTCCCTTTTGTAGCAAAAAAATATCATTGGTGGTATTGATAAAAAGATCGGCAGATGTTTTGGCAATAGTTTTGAAATAAACGGGGGCAGCTGCTTTTGAGCCAAAAGGCAAAAGGCAAAAGGCAAGAAAATACAACCATTTATTATACCACTGACTATTGACTATTGACCATTGACTCTTCATCCTTCAAATTTATACAATTTCATGTCATTCCCGTCATACATCGCATAATTGCTGTTCACCATCCAGTCGCCCAGATTGATATACACACTTTTATCGTTCAGCCTGATTTCCATCGGCAGGTGACGATGTCCCATCACAAAATAATCATAGTGCTTTTCCGTAAGCTTTCGTTTGCAATACTGAATCAGCCACTCCTTGTCCTCTCCGTGAAACACCTCAATACCCGGGTCTGTAAAAGAATGCCGCGACCAGAGTTGTGCAATTTTTATACCAATATCCGGATGCAGCCAGCGAAACAGCCACTGACAAACCAGATTGGTAAATATTTTCTTCAGGAATTTATATTTAGTGTCGCCTGGCCCCAGACCATCTCCGTGTGCCAAAAAGAAAGTCTTATCATCGGATTTTAATTCCACGCTGTTGTGATAAATGATAGCGCCGACTTCCTGCTGTAAATAATCTTGCAGCCATAAATCATGATTTCCTGTAAACAAATGAATATCAATCCCTTTTTCTTGCAGGGCAATTAACTGCGCAAAAAAGCGTACAAAATATTTTGGAACTACCTGCTTATATTCAAACCAGAAATCAAAGGTATCTCCTACTAAAAAGATGGCTTGTGCATCGTGTGCTGCTTCCTGTAAAAAGCGAATCACCTTTTGTTCCCGCTCCAGACTCTTGCTATAGTCAGGTGCCCCGAGATGTAAATCGGAAATGAAGTATAGTTTTTTGCCGGGCTGCAACTTAATATCAAGAATCATCTATGTAAAAATAGAAAAAACTATTGACTATTGGCTTGCTTCAGAATCTTGCCGCTATTTTGTATTACAGAGTTTCTTACTGAGTTCTCAGCCTTCTCTGTGACTTTCCTCGGTGTTTTTCGTAATACTATTTTTCAAAAATTTCAATCTTATTTTTCAGGATTGGTAAAAAATCAACAACACCGTAGATATTTACCTGCACGTTGATTTTTTTGTATCCTTTAACAGTAAATACAATTTATTCTATTTAAATTCGTTTTATAATAAAATAAAATTATGAGTTTTTATAAATTTATTCTTATTGCTACAATAGCAATATTTACCACAAATTGCAAGAAAGACACTAAATGTGCTATGTTATACTACACACCAATGTGTGCTACCATAAAAGGATATGTAATATTTGATGACACCAAAGAAGGAAGAGTGTTTTTAAAAGACATTGATCCAAAATTCAGAAAAGACAGTGTACATGTATGTATTAAGTATACTGAATTGGGTAATATCCCTTTAAGTACAGATTGCTACACTTACGAAGCAATTGAAATAACAAGCATTGAATAAATTATCTGCCCGATTGCTCAAACGCCTCCACCTTATCTTTCAGACTCAATAAGAAATCAATATCATCGTAGCCGTTAATCATGCAGGTTTTTTTGTAGGGATTAATTTCAAACGTTTCTTTATCGTGTGTCGTCAGTATCTCTATTTCCTGTTTCTCCAAATCCACTTTTATTTCTGTTTGCGGATTTTTCTCTATTTCTGAAAATAGTTTCTGTGAGAATTCCGGAGAAACCACTACCGGTAATAAGCCATTGTTTAAGGCATTATTTTTAAAAATATCCGCGAAAAAACTGGATACCACCACTTTGAAACCATAATCGTGTATAGCCCATGCTGCATGCTCGCGGGAAGAACCGCAGCCGAAGTTTTTTCCAACTACCAAAATCTTTCCTGAGTATACAGGATTATTTAAAACGAAATCTTCTTTCAATGAATTGTCGTTGTGATAACGCCAGTCGCGGAATAAATTATCACCGAATCCTTCACGGGTAGTGGCTTTTAAAAAACGCGCCGGAATAATCTGGTCGGTGTCCACATCTTCCATGTTCAACGGAACTGCGGTGGTTTGTATAGTGGTAAATTTTTCCATTTTATTCTATTTTGTCATTTCGAACGTTGTGAGAAATCTTGCTAAAATTATTCGAGAGATTGCTTCGTGCCTCGCAATGACGTTTACATCAACTCTCTTACATCAGTTATCTTTCCTGTTATAGCTGCAGCAGCAGCCATCAGCGGACTTGCCAGTAAGGTACGTGCGCCTTGCCCTTGTCGTCCTTCAAAATTTCTGTTCGAAGTGGAAACGCAATATTTGCCGGCCGGAATTTTATCTTCATTCATTCCCAAACATGCGGAACATCCCGGCTCGCGCAATTCCATTCCAGCTTCTTTCAATATTATATCTAAACCTTCAGCAATGGCTTGTTGTTCTACCTGTTTGCTGCCAGGGACCACCCAGACAGTTACATTTGGTGCTTTTTGTTTTCCTTTTACCAAAGAACAAAACTGACGAAAATCTTCCATACGTGAATTGGTGCAACTTCCCAAAAACACATAATCAATTTCTTTCCCTTTTAAAGATTGTCCTTTTTGAAAATCCATATATTGCAGGGCTTTTTCCAAACCTGCGTCATCATTTGCCGGCACCGCATCTGAAATCTTTATACCCATTGCCGGATTGGTTCCGTAGGTGATCATCGGCTCTATATCTGCCGCATCAAAAGTATATTCTTTATCGAAAATAGCCTCTTCATCCGTTTTCAATGTCTTCCATTTCTCAACGGCTGCATCAAAATCCGTCGGAGAAAATTCCCGTCCTTTCAGATAAGCAAAAGTAGTTTCATCCGGGGCAATGATACCGCCGCGGGCGCCCATTTCTATACTCATGTTGCAGATGGTCATACGCGCTTCCATGCTCAGACTGCGGATAGCAGCACCTGCGTATTCCACAAAATAACCCGTGCCTCCACTCGTGGAAATTTTTGAGATGATATACAAGATGATATCTTTGGAGGTAACGCCTTTTCCTAAAACACCATCCACCGTGATGCGCATTTTCTTAGGCTTGGTTTGCAGGATACACTGTGTAGCCAACACCTGTTCCACTTCGGAAGTACCGATACCAAACGCAATGGCACCAAACGCACCGTGAGTGGAAGTATGAGAATCCCCGCAAACAATCGTAATACCCGGTTGTGTGATACCGAGTTCCGGTCCGATGACATGCACGATGCCCTGAAACGGATGACCTAACCCATACAATTCGACACCATGGTTTTTACAATTTTCAATCAGGGTGTCTACCTGATGTCGTGACAATTTTTCTTTAATGGGTAAATTCTGATCTTTGGTAGGCACATTATGATCAGCAGTTGCAATCGTTTGCTTCGGTCTGCACACTTTAATACCTCTCTTATCCAGTCCTGCAAATGCCTGCGGTGTCGTTACTTCATGAATGAAATGCTTGTCGATGTATATCACCTGCGGACCATTCTCAATTGCCTGCACCACATGCGCATCCCAGATTTTATCAAATAATGTTGTTGCCATTTAAAAAATTGAAATGACAAGTTAGATAAAATAGACGGGTCGCATTTTCATTTTTGATTAAGGTTGTATTAAAAGTTGAAAAAAACGTGTACCTTTTGAGTCCAAAAAAACAAGAAGATGTCCGTTCCGATTTCAGGTTACGTTAAAGAAGGTTTCGAGCAGGTAAAAACCACTTTTGAAGAAAATTTTGCCAAAAGAAAAGAAGTAGGTGCATCCTGCTGTGTTTATTATAAAGGTGAAAAGGTGGTAGACCTTTGGGGTGGTTATCGAGATAAAGCAAAAAAACAATACTGGGAAGAAGACACCATTTCGATTGTCTTTTCCAGCACCAAAGGAATCTCTTCTATGGCATTTGCCTTGTTAAATTCTAAAGGTTTGGTAGATTATGATGAGAAAGTATCGACTTACTGGCCTGCATTTGCACATAACGGAAAGGAAAACATTACGGTTCGTCAATTACTGGCACATCAGGCAGGTTTATTTACGAATGACAAAAAACTAAAGTACGAAGTGCTGACAGATGAAGATGTTTTAGCTGATTGTCTGGCCAAACAAAAACCATATTGGAATCCCGGGGATAAAAAAGGTTATCACGCCTGGACGATTGCCATGTATCAAAACGAAATTTGCAAGAGAGTGGATCCCTTAAAAAAGCCATTGCACCGTTTTTTTAAAGATGAAATTGCTGATGCGCTGAATATTGACTTTCATATCGGATTACCTAAAGAGATTCCACAACACCGCATTGCTCAGCTAATTCCGTTTTTACCGCAGGAAGCTTTTACCGGCAAACAAAACACCGATCTCGGGCGTATCATGAAAGGCATTTTAAATCCATTTTCTCATTTTTATAAATCTTTACTGAATCCGCCGCATGCACTGAATCTGAATAATTTTAACAACCGTAAATACGTAGAAATTCCGAATGGTTCTGCTCATGGTTTTGGGAATGCCCGATCTATTGCGCAAACGTATAATGAATTTGCTACCGGTGGTAAAACACTGCACATTCGCAAAGAAACATTGGCAGCATTAGAAGCCGCTCCTATACATCCCAAACATGGAAAAAACGATTTGGTGCTCAACGTAGATATTCCATTTTCACTGGGCTTTGCCAAACCATCCGAGTTTCAGAATTTCGGTATTAACTACAGAAGCTACGGTTCTTTTGGTGCGGGCGGTTCCGGTGGTTTTGCCGATCCGGAAAAAGAAGTTGCTTTCGGTTATGTCATGAATAAAATGGGTACACACATCGCAAACGACCCGAGGGAACTGGCATTAAGAAACGCAACTTATGATTGCATTCTACAACTGGAGATGAAGCAACAAAGCAAGAAAGAAGAAATTGCCGCTGTTTAAAGTTCATTTCTGCTTAGCTCCAGCCGCTCAGCTTGAATATTGTCCAAACCGAACTCCCAGCGTTCATTTACCACATCAATAAACTTGCAACAAATAAAGGCAAAGAATGGTGCTGCCACCACATCAATCGTATAATGCACATGCTGCCATAAAATAAGCATCGCCAGTAAAGGTGTTGCAAACATCAGATAGGTTTTCCAAATTTTATTATCTGTAAAATAGACAAACAGACACATCGCTGAAATATGTCCGGAAAAGAATAAATCTTTAGTGACTACATTCACTGAATTTAAAAAGAAGGCAGTAATCGGGTCCTTCAGAAAAATCATTCCTTGCGGCGCTTCTAAAGGGAAAATATAAATAAAGAGTGTTCTGAAAAAAAGTAAGATAGCATAAGCCTGTAACCCTTTTAATAATTTTTTAGGTGTGGCTAAAAACAATACTAAGGTTATCAGCATAGAAGAATGAACAATAGAAAAAATCTGAACGGAGAAATCTCTGGGTGGAAGTCGGCTTAATAAAGGGTCAATGATGGAGATACCTTTTCTTGTTTCCCAGATACTCAGGTATAAACAGGAAAAATGAATAACCGCTGCAAACAAAATAAATGAAAACAAAAAGTGCACTTTAAAGTATTTTATCGACCAGCATGATTTCCAGACTTCGGGAATTCCTTTAAAGAACGACTGCACTGCATTCATACAAATTGCTTTTCATAATAAAAATAAAGATAACTGTAAATACAACATACTAAATGGTGTTATCATTTAAAAAATAACCAAAAACAGTTAGATAGCCGGTATTAATTTCATAAATTACCCTTTATTCTATAAAACCAACTTATGATCAATTTTATTCAGGACATCATTACGCGCTTTGGCGGGAGATATTTCGGCAGCGAGCAGGAAAAAAATGCGCAGTATTATACGGCGGATATTTTGAAAAAGTATTGCGACAAAGTTGAAGTAGAAGAATTTCAATCTCCGCTGGAAGCACATTTCCAGGCATTGAAAATATTTTGTATAGTTTATGTTGTGGTGCTTGTGCTTTTTAAGATAGACATTCGAATTGCCGCAGGATTAGGATTTTTAAACACCGTTCTATTTCTGGGGCATTTTGTAACGTATCGCCACTGGCTGGATTTTTTATTTCCAAACAAGCCTTCCTGGAATGTAATTGGCGATATTGAGCCACAGGAAACGGCGACTTCCACCATCATCATTGCCGGACATATGGATAGTGTCAAAGAATTCAAATGGTGGTATAATTACAAACAAACCGGCGTGGTACTTTCCGTCATTGCCGGCATTCAGATTTCTCTGTTGGGATTATATGCTTTGTTGTCTCTATTCATTACGGCTACATGGTTTTCTTATATCTGGTGGCTCTTTGTCATCATCACACCTATTCTTATTGTCTTTTATGATATGCACGGCGAGGATGTGGTGGACGGTGCATCCGACAACCTGACAGGTGTAGCGGTAGCCGTGGAAATGGCAAAAGTTTTTTCTGTCAATAAGTTAAAAAACACGCGTGTTCGTGTTATCAGTTTTGGTTCGGAGGAAGCCGCTTTGCGAGGTTCATTTGCTTATGCAAAAAAACACAAACAGCAATTACTGGATGAAAAAGCGTTTCTGTTTAACTTAGATTCTATAAAGGATTTGGAACACCTTACGGTGGTTTCCTCAGAAATAAATACGCTGGTGTTTTACAATAAAGAACATATACAAATGGTGGAAAATGCGTTTAAGGGAACAAATACCGTTTACAAAAAACTGCCATTGGGCGTGGGTGCTACCGATGCATCTGCTTTTCACATTCACGGTCTGCCCGCTATTGCTGTTATTGGAATGGATTCGGAACATTTAGATCCAACCTATCATACAAGGTTGGATAAAATTGAATGTCTGAATCCTGAGGCGATGGAAGCGATGAAGCGAGTGTTGATTAATTTTATGGAGACTTGGGATAAGAAATAGTTTATTCTTTCGCCAGCAATCCATATCCATACACGCTCTCCAGTAAATTTTCCTGCAAATTTTCTTTATTGAAAATAAAATTGGAAGCCATGGCACCGCTGGTGTAAGCAGCTTCCATCAGCATAGACGGGACAGGCAGTTTCACCCAGTCACCGGCAAAAAATAAATTCGGAACTTCCGTTTGTACCGTTGGTCTATATTTGTGCTGATTTAAATGGAAAGCCGGAAAATCATCTCTGTGCTGAAAAAATTCGTGTTTAATTTGCATGTCTTTCAATTCCGGAAAATAATGAAACAATTCATCCAGCAATTGCTTTTTGATATCATCCTCTTTTGTCAAAGCATCCGGCAAAGAATAGGAATGCAATTCAAAAATTCCTCCCTTGTATTTTGCACTCCAGTCAGCCGATTCCTTTTCCATTTTATGGTAAAACGTCACACTATCCAGGCATTTTAATCTGTCGGTAAAAATGAAGAACGGCAGTGTTTTATTGGTCTCAAAACTATCTGTCCACAATCTCAGCACGGCATATCTGTCCGTGCATTTTATGGCATTTGTATTTTTTTGCAGCAAAGGATATGTTTCCAAACCTTTGGAGTTTTGTATCAGCGGTTTCAGATGTTTTACATCCAGGCTCAAAATGCAATAATCAAAAACATCATTCTGTATAATGAATTTTTCATCTGCATATTCTATCGCATCGACGGCTGTGTTTCGGTGGATTTTTCCACCGTGTTGTGTAATGAAACGTTCTGTTGGATTTAAAAATGTATGTTCAAAGTCATCGTTCAGTACATCGTAAATCAAACCGTCGTCATTGCTTAAAAAATAAAAATGAAACCCTTTGATGAGCTCCGCCAGACTCATCTTATGTGGTTCTGCAAAAAAGGCACGGGCAAAACTGTTAAACACCAGTCGCATATGTTTGGGCATGGCGGTTTGTTTCGCAAACTGTTCAAAACTCACACCATCATATTTTTCAAATGTTTTTACGGGATGGTAGCGCAACAACTTCAGAAAAGACATCGACATCGGATTGATAAAAGTCCAGAAATTCAAGACGCCTTTTTTACGCAAATCAAGAATATTCAAACCCGGCGTGTTGTCGATGCCGGCAAAACCTTGCTGTTTGCCGTTCTGATAAAAGATGATATAATCGTCAATCGGAATGAGGTGCTTGTAGACATCTATCTTCTTCATGAAATTGCGCAGGTTATAATATTGTCTGAAAAACGCATGAAATCCGTGTTCCACCTGCAAGGTCTCGCCTTTGCTTTCAAATTTCCAGGATCCTACTTTTCCGCCGAGATACTCATTTTTTTCAAACAAAGTTACATCAAAACCACGCTCTGCTAAATTGGCAGCAGCGCTCAAGCCTGCAATACCTCCACCCACAATAGCCACTTTTTTTTGTGTAATGATTTGCTTTGGCAATGTAGTATCCACCGTATTGATGGCTACTTTATAGTCTTTAAGTTTGGATTTTATTTTTTTTCGTAACCAGTTTTTCATTATATACTTTCTTAAGTGAGTACCGTCATTTCGAGCTTGCGAGAAATCCCGAAATGAAAAAGGAAAGCGCAAAACAATACGAGATTTCTCCTACGTCGAAATGACGGATAATATTTAGTTTGTTGTTTTCCGCTTCCACAATTTCATAAATTCAAATGTCACTTCATCAGATTTTATTAGTAAATCGCTTTTGCCAGTTTCTCTTTTGATGCGTTTATTATTTTCCAGAAAGGCAATATCTTCCTGCACAATGTTGATGGACTTGTTCAGCATGAATTTTTTCGCCAGCGGCAAAGGCAGAAAACCCAGAATATTTTTCCATAAGGTAATCTGGCACATGCAAACCGTGTTTTCATCCACCTGATAAAAATGCTCGTAGATGACCATGTGGCGGGTTTTGAAACGGATATCCAGTTTGGAAATATTCGGAAACCAGAAACCGAAATGCGTTTCTACTTTTTTATTATTGCCAAAATAAATGCGTTCAAAAATACTTCTGTCATTGTCCCGAAAATACTTTCCGGTTAAGGAGTTTTCATCCACCTGCACGTTGAATTCCATGCGTTCGTCTTTCAGTGCGCCCATCATGCCTTTAATGGAATTGCGGTGCACGTGATTGATATGATAGGCATCAAACAAACTTTCTGCTACCAGTTGCAAATCCGCATCTATAAAATGATAGTTGTATACGACAGGATATGTATCCATTTCGTGCATCGGTGGAATCAATGATCTATCCGCTTTTTCTTCCTCACCTATCCAAACCCACACACATTTGTGTTTTACTTCAACCACATATTTTTTTAATTTGGCGGAAGCCGGAATTCGTTCATCATTGGGCAGAGATGGAATCAACACGCATTTTCCTTCACAACTGTATTCCCAGCCGTGATAGCCACATTTAATGTTTTCGCCCTGCACATAACCCAAAGAAAGGTTGACATTGCGGTGACAGCATCTGTCTTCCATTACACCTATTTTCCCGGAAGCCGTTTTAAAGACTACAATTTCCTCACCACAGATTTTCTTCTTAAGCGGATTCTGATGATTTAATTCTTCCAGCAGGCAGGCCAGATACCATTGATTCTTGATATACATACGTAGTTATGCCGTTTAACAATAATAGAGCATAATTGTTTAAAACTACAACAACAAATTCAGGATGGCAAAGAATAAAAATTGTATCGCCAGCACGATAATGGCAATACGGTTTTGAATTGCTCCATTCACTCTTCTGAAAAACAAAAACAACAGGAAAGAAATCAGATACCATGCAACATAATTCTGAAATGGAATAACATTGTTTTGCCATTGCCAAAAGTCGAGTTTTATAGCAACAGGTTCTATAAAAACGTCTAATAATGTCATTACTGCAGCAGCAATACCAGCGAATAAAAAAATATTTTTTGTTTTATTAAAAACAGCTGAAATGATGTATACCAGCAAAAACCAGTTGACACCAATCAACACGGGCACTTCTGTTAATTGAAACCCTAATGTAGTTCCATACCAATAATTTCCGAAAATCCATCCTGTTTTTACGCCAATAACTTCTACAAAAAAACCAAAAAGCAATACCATTAAACCCGACAGAATAAATTTTTTGCTCCAACTCGGATGAAATAGTAAGGTAAACCCTATGGTAACAATTAAATTTAACGGAGTGAGTTGCAAAAACAACAGCTGTTGATTGGAATTGGTGAATGCTATACCACAAATACCGACAATGTAAATGATTATCAGGTTAAAGCTATGTATGTAAAACCACTTATTACGCATGTATCAAATCATCTACAATTTTTGCCGACAAAACACTTAATGGAATGCCACCGCCAGGATGGACGCTTCCGCCGCAAAAATACACACCTTTTATGTTATTACTGAAATTAGCATGCCTCAAAAATGCAGAAAATTTATTGTTCGAACTGTTTCCGTATAATGAACCTTGCCAGGATAAATTTCTGGATTCGATAATACGTGGTTCTAAAACCTCTTCTACTTCAATCAACGATTCAATATCTTCACCTAAT
>Ga0209480_10002777_pt1 | contig 11787 bp, 7 predicted proteins | sample JI61114C2DNA_FD_187501 | JGI IMG/M metagenome (GOLD analysis project Ga0209480, IMG submission 187501) | Wastewater effluent complex algal communities from Wisconsin, to seasonally profile nutrient transformation and Carbon sequestration -... | ecosystem: Engineered > WWTP > Effluent > Algae...
GGTCCGTGATCTGAAGCAGCGCGGGATGCTGGAGCAGACGCTGGTCATCTGGGGCGGCGAGTTTGGCCGCACGACCTACTCCCAGGGGAAGCTGGAGCCGACGAATCATGGGCGTGATCATCACGGACGTTGTTTCACGATGTGGCTGGCCGGTGGCGGCATCAGGCCGGGCTTGTCGTTCGGCGAGACGGATGATTTCTGCTTCAACGTGACGCGGGATGCCGTGCATGTGCATGATCTGAATGCCACGCTGCTGCATCAACTCGGCTTGGATCACACGCGGCTGACGTTTCGCTCTCAGGGGCGTGATTACCGGCTCACGGATGTGCATGGGAGCGTGGTGCGTGGTGTTTTGGCGTGAGGTATCTGGGCATGATGCCTCCATCAGTCGGCCATGCCGACAGTGCGCGTCCTGGCAGTCGTGACCGGGACTTAGAGCTGGATGCCGCGCCCTTCGCGCAGGCTTTCCAGAGCGGCGAAGGTCAGCACCATGCTTTGGCGTGACTCGGCGTAGGGCAGCGGATGCGCTTTCTGCCCTTTCAGGTAGGCCAGCCAGGCGGACATCTCTTCAGCGTGGCCTTTGCTGCTGTGCTTCGTCACCACTCGCTTGCGGCGGCGATGGATGGCGAGCTCCTGGAAATTCACACACTCGGCGACGAGGCCGCTGGCGAAGACGCGGAAGGTCTCCTTCGGGAAGGCGTGGTCGCCCTCGGCGGAGTAGATGATCTGGGCGGCGGAGCCATCGGCGAACTCGATTTGCGCGGTGATGGAATCTGGGAAGTCGCCGCGGCCGACAGTCTGTGCGGCGACTCGCATGGGCTGGCCGAGCAGGTGGCAGGCGAAGTCGAAGAAGTGGCAGGCCTCGCCAAGCACGCGGCCTCCGCTTTCATCAAGGTTTGCGTACCAGTGATCTGGCGCGAGTGGTCCGGCGAAGATGTGGTAGGCGAGTGTTTTGGGGCCGGAGATGGAGGAGAGGAGCTTCTTTAGCTCGACGGTGGCAGGGGCGAAGCGGCGGTTGAAGCCGACCATGATGCTGCCGCGTGTGGCTGACATGGCGGTGTCGATCTGGGCGAGTTCGTCGCGGGTGAGACAGAGGGGTTTTTCGACAAAGACGTGCTGGTCTGCGGCGAGCGCGCGCAGGGTGAGCGGGGCGTGCAGGTGATGGCGTGTGCCGATCATGACGGCGCTGCCTCTGGACTCGAAGACTTTGGCTGCATCTGTCTCGGCATGAGCGAAACCGAACTTCTCCTTCACATGCCGCGCGCTGAGGCCGGTGGCATTGACGATGGTGCCGAGGGTGATCTGGCTTTTGACATGCGGGAGGAGCATGGTGCGGGCAAAGTTGCCTGCGCCGATGACATCAAGTACGCCTACGGGGGTGAATGACGAATGACGAATGGCGAATGACGAAACTTCTGAAGGCTTGGGCTTTTCGTCATTCGTCATTCGAGCTTCGTCATTGGAATACTCGATGACCACGCCGAGCTCGGCATCCAGATGATCATAAACCGAAAGCACCTCGCTGAAACTCACGCGCTTGGTGGTCACGGGCTTGAGATCTAGGGCACCTGTTTTCATCAGGTGCAGGCAGGCTTCGAAGTTTCGGTTTTCAGTCCAGCGAACGTGGCCGATGGGGTAGTCGTGGCCGCCCCATTCATACTGCGGGTCGTAGCGACCGGGGCCGTAGCTGCGGGAGTAGCGGACTTGGATGTCCTTCATGTAGGCGGTCTTCCAGCTCAACTCGGCGTCGTAGATGCCGACGATGACCATGACGCCGCGATCTCGCAGGCACGCGATGGCGCTGTCGGCAGCTTCGCGACCTTTGCCGCCGACGCACAGGAGGACGGCATCGACGCCGTGACCATAGGTCCACGCACGGACTTCGTCTTCGAGCTTCGACTGCGCGGGATTCACGATGCGCTCGGCACCCATGGCGAGGGAAGTTTGCAAACGAGCTGCCACGAAGTCCACGGCCATGACGCGAGCACCGCTGGCTTTGAGCAAACTCGTGGCGAGCAGGCCGACCAAACCCTGACCCATGACGAGCACGCGCTCACCGAGTCGAGCACCGGATTGGCGGACGCCCTCCATGGAGATCGAGGCGAGCGTCGTGTAAGCCGCTTGCCAATCCTCGACTCCATCAGGAATGGGGGACGCGAGGAGGTCGGGCACAGCGATCATCTCAGCATGGAAGGCGCACTCGGCACCTCCGCAGGCCACTCGGTCGCCGACTCGGAAGCGTGTGTTCAGTTCATCAACAGCGACGACGACTCCGGCGGCGGAGTAGCCGAGCGGGGTGGGTGATTCGAGGCGGTTGCGGACTTTTTCGAGAGCGGACTTCCAGCCGAGTGTGCGGGCGGTGTCGATCACCTTCTTTACTTGGTCGGGCCGTGCTTTCGCCTTTTGGAAAAGGGACATCTTCGCCTGCTCCACCTTCATTTTTTCAGTGCCTGGAGAGATGATGGAGCAAGTCGCACGCACGAGGATGCCACCGGGAGGCGGCATGGGCGCGGGAACCTCTTGGAGTTCGAGACGACCGTCTTGGTATTGGGCGAGCTGGAGCATGGTCAGGCGAGATTTTGGAGCATGTTATCAAACTTGTCCTGCCACGCTGGAACAGTGGTTTCCCGCAGCAGCCAGGCGCGGGCGTTCTCGCCGAATTGGCGACGCTTCTCGTTGGGCATGGATTCGAGAGTGAGGACGTCTTGGACGATGGCGGTAACGCTGCCGGGGTCGTGGAGCAGGCCGGTTTGGCCGTGCTGCACGGTTTCGATCAAGCCGCCGCTGCGAGCGGCGAGGACGGGCTTGGCGTAATCGTAGGCTTCGTAGATCATGAGGCCGAGCGGCTCCCACCAGATGGATGGGGCGACGAGGGCGCGGCAACGGCGGAGGACGTCGTGTTTGGCATCGCAGCTGAGGTGGCCGAGGTAGTGGATGCTCGGGTTTTCGGAGGCGGATTGCTTCACAAAGGTTTCCAAAATGCCATCTCCAGCGATGTGCAGAGCGGGGGTCTTCGCGCCGAGCTGCTGGCGGAGTTCGTGCCAGGCGGCGATGAGTGCGTGGAGGCCTTTTTCCGGGATGAGTCGGCCGAGGAAGAGGTAGCTGCCGTCGTCCTTGATCTCGGGGAGCTGGGGCATGGCATCCCAAGAATGACGGAGCACGTGGAGCCGCTCGCGAGGGATGCAGTGATGCTCGGCGAGGCGGTCGGCCATGAATTGAGAGATGGTGACCCAGGCCTTCACGCTCTCCAGCCAGCCGCTGCGATGCAGACGTTTCAACATGAGTGCACAGAGAGCGCTTTTGGTTCGGCTCTGCCAGGCTCCAGCACGCACCTCGCCGGAATAGTGACCGTGCAGTGGCGATGTCTGGACGCGTCCAGCGTAGAAGAGTGATCCGCCGACAGAGAAGGGGCGGTAATTATGCAGGTATTGGATGACGGGCAGGCGTTGATTCAAAGCGCTGCGGTAGAGCGATGGGGAGCCGATGGGGTAGATGTTATGAAAAAGAGCGGCATTCGCACGGGTCTCGCGTGCGCGCTGCTCGAACTGGCGGGCGGAGTCGGAATTATAGAAAAAGCGTGCGGCTTGACTGAGTGGATTCGGGGCTGCGGGGCCGGTCCAGGAGGAGCTTTCGAAGAAGCAGCGAGGGACGTCGTGACGGAGTGACGCGTGGCGCTGGATGCGATCCACGGACTTCTCTTCGCCACCAGATTGGAGGTAGCGGTTGAAGACCTGGAGGATGGTGGTGCGTGGTGTCACCGTGAGGCTTCCTGCTTCTGAGCCCAGGCTTCGAGAATGTAGAGCATCCAGACGCGCTGGCTGAGAGCCCAGCCGCGTTTGGTTTCGAGGGTGCTGGTGAAGTAGTCCTGGCAGAGGCGCTCGACCTCACGGGGGATAAGCCAGCCGCGCTGGCGGCAAGCGGTGGAGTGAAGGGTGTCCTCGATGCGGGCGCTCCACTTCGGGGTGCGCATCCACTTCATGAGCGGGAGGGTGAAGGTGAGTTTTTTTCGATCTTCGTAGATATGATCGGGCACGAGATCGCGGCAGGCTTCGCGGAGGATGAGCTTGCCACCGTGTGTGTTCATTTTGCTGTCAGGCGGCAGGCGGGCGGCGAGGTCGAAGATCTGCTTATCGACAAAAGGTACGCGCAGCTCAAGCGAGTGCGACATGCTGACGACGTCGTTATCGCGGAGGAGCATGTTGGCTAGATAGGTCTCTGTCTCGACACGCAATAATTCATGCAGCCAACTGTCGGTGGCGCAGAGAGGTGCTTCACGTTTGATGCGCTTCCATTCGTGGTTCTCCGTCCAAGCTTTGCCAGTGAGTCGAGCGACTTCCGCAGTCGAGAAAAGGGAGCGAGATGAACTCTGAAGTCGTGCCGGAGTGCTGCCGTGACCACCGATGGCATAGAATGCGGCCTTCCATGCCGGGTGTGTTTGCAGTGATGGTGGAAGCACGGACTGCACGGCACGAGCGAGCAGTCCGAAGTGTTTGAGAGGTGAGCGCATCGTCAGCGAGGCGAGGCGATGCAGATTGTAACCGGCCCACCATTCATCGGCACCCAGGCCGCTGAGGACCACTTTGACTTCGCGCGCAGCGAGACGGGAGACGAGCCAGGTATTTAGCGCATCACCCGTGGGTTGATCGAGGCTGGCGATGTAGTCATCGAGCAGATCCTCGACATCATCGGCGGACATTCTTTCGGCATGAAAATCACAATCGAGTGCGCGTGCTGTGCGCTCGGCGGCTTGCGTTTCATCGGGTACGCCCGCGCTTTCATCATAACCGAGTGAGAAGGCTTTAATCTTCGTCTGGCCGAGATGACGCATGGCTCCGGCGATAAGAGATGAGTCGAGTCCGCCGCTGAGAAAGACACCGACGGGGACATCGGCGATGAGATGAGCTCGGACACTGTCGAGCACGCCAGCACGGACGAGCTGCCGTTGCTCCGCTTCGTCGCGCACCCAGTCGCTCTTTCCCTGCCAGATGGGCATGAACCAGCGCTCGATCTCGACCCGGCCTGCTTTCCAGATGAGCCGATGTCCTGGAGGCAGGCAGTAGATGCCATCAGAAACGGACTCGGGTGCCTGCACACAGCCCCAGCGGAGATAGCCTGAGAGCGCGGAGGCTGTCATTTCTCCGGCGCCTTTTCCGAGCAAGGCACGGAGGGTGCGCACCTCCGAGGCATAACGAAGAGTGCCTGCTCCATCGAGGTGGTAGTAGAGCGGCTTGATGCCGAAGTGATCGCGCGCCAGGCAGAGCGTGCCGCGCACATCATCACGCCAAGCAAATGCGAACATACCGCGCAGTTGCGGGAGCACACGTCCGAGCCTCTGCTTGGAGAGCATGGTGCCGAGCACCGCAGTATCGCCCGTGGAGGGCAATGGCGTGTCGCCTAGTGTGGCGCGCAGTTCACGGAAGTTATAGATCTCACCATTGAAGGTGAGCGTCTGATGCCCGCGACTGAAGGCCATCGGCTGATGTGCGTGAGCACTGAGATCGAGGATGGAGAGGCGGCGAAAACCCATCCACCAGGAGTCTCCGCGCGCTTCACCGCCGTCATCTGGGCCGCGATGGTGCAGCGCACGCATGGCGCGGGCCTGACGTGCACGCACGTCACGGGGCCAGGCGATGCCTGCGTTTTGAAACCATCCGGCGAATCCGCACATGATATTTGATCAGTTTTAGGCTGGCACCTTGGTCACCAGCCACCTGTGTTTGCCACCACTGGTCTTCTCCACCTCGGCGACTTCGCGCAGAGTAAGCGTGAAGTCATCTCCGAGCTTTTTGAGCAAGCCGCCGCGCATGGACTCGCTGCGGGAGTTCTGCCACTGGGGTCCGATTTGATAGCGAAGCTCGACTTCGCCCGGTTTTTCCTGGGCGAACTGCACGGCGAGCAGACCATCGAAGATGCGGTCGTGCATATTAATGGCGGTGAGGGAGATTTGCCGGCCGGTGGCGCTGACAAGGAACTCATAGTCGCGACCCACGACGGCTTTGATCTCGATCATGGGCAGTTCATTGGCGGGATGTGTGGTGAATCGCGCGTAGTCGCCGGTGCGGTAGCGGATGAGAGGCATGACGTGATTGTGAAACGAAGTGCCAATGATCTCACGGTGACCGTCGGCATCCGGTTCTCCGAACTCGACGAAGCCGTAAGTGGGCCAGAAATAAAGATGATCTGAGCGGCGCCCCTGCCCGGCGAGGACGACTCGCTCGCTATGACCATACCAATGATAGACCCGGGTGCCGAGCACACGCTCGAGGTAGGCCTGGGATTCAGTTGTGAGCTTCTCGGAACCGCAGAGCACGGAGGTGAGGGGAAAATCGAGCTTCAGTCCAGACTGCTCAAGTCCGCGTGCAAGCAAGAGCGCGGCGCTGGGGTAGGCGTGGAGATGTTTGGGGCGGAAGCGATTCAGCGCGGAGACATACTCGGGCAGGCGCTGGCCGGTGAGGTGGTAGGAGGAGAGGATGAGCCAGTCGCGTGTGGCGTCGTCATAGCTGATGCTGCCGCGTGCTTTGCTTGAGGTGACTCCGCCGCGAATGACGGCCACGCGATCTCCAGTTCGATAGCCACGGCGAGACCATTGAGCTTCGAGATACGCCTGTTCCTTCGGACGACTGATGCCACGTTGCAGATAGAAGCCGACAGGCACCCCACTGGAGCCGCCAGTGGTGATGTAGAGGCGCTGCTTGGCGGAAATTTCAGGATTCACCAGTTCTTCGCGATGACGCAGAAGGTCGGTTTTTGTCAGCAAAGGGTAGGCAGAAAGCTGCTCTAAAGACTCAAACAGTGCTGGATTCACTCCGGCTTCAGCAAAGCGGCGCGCATACAAAGGTGCCTTGCCTGCGGCGATGAGAGATTCCCGAATCGCTGAGATTTGGTAGCGCTGAGTGGTCTCCGCATCCCACGACTCGGCTTCAAGCGCCTCGGCTTGAAAGCGTTCATAGGCCGCGCCTTGCCGCCAAGAGACGGGCAGGGCACGATACGCACGCCCGACAAGCGATTTAACCGGCTGGGGGGCAGCTTCGTAGAGCCGCAGCAGCGGGTAGAGTTTGTCTTCGAGAGACATTTTGAGAGGGGCGATCTAGACCCTCCGAGCGCTGCCGAGAAGATCAGCGAGCTGGAGCCAGCTTGCGGAAGCGCCGGAACATCACGACGAGGCCGGTGCAGGCAATGAGCAGAGCGCCACTTGGCTCAGGCACAGGTGCCACGATGATGAGAGCGTCCTGCCAGTTGTCTGGACTGGCTTGGGAAAAGAGGGTGTTTGCGACGAGATAGGTGCCTTCGGCGGTGTAGTTGTCGAAAAAGTTGGTCAACGCTTTGGCTTCGACATCATCGAGAATGCTTTGGAACAGTGCCGAGCGGGCGGCGGTGGCGGCGATATCGCCTGTCGCACTGCCAGCGAAGAAGCTGTAGTCAGACAAGTCGGTGAAGTCAGACTTGGTGGTCTTACCATAAGTCTCGGAGAGGAAGTTCTGCACTGTAAAGAAGGCATTGTAGAATGGGTCATCCGTGCCGTAGCCCGCCGAGTTGGCGCTTTGCTCCGTGAAACGGCCGGAGGGACCAGCGAGATTCCAAGGCAGATAGGTGTCCAGCACATACTCCATGACATTCACCTGGGTGGGAATGGCCGTAGTGTAGTAGGAGGGGTTGTTTGTGTAGAAGTCGAGACGCTCTGTGTTGTGCTGGTCCCAAGAATCTGAAAGGCTCAACGCATCCGCCAGGAAAGCTCCACCTGCGCCTGCGGACTGGCTGCCATTGGGCTCGATGCACATCCACCAGTAGTTGCCACCATCAAACCCAGCTCCTGCGATCTCATACACGCCACCGAAGCCGTCACGGTCCACGCCATTGATGGCGACGGTCTGGGCCGAGACTGCCGAGGCGGCAAACCCGATCAAGAGTGTGAGGAAGAACTGCTTTAGTTTCATACGGATTGAAATTTCCATAATATTTTATAAAAGACAATAGTTTTTTAAAAATTCTAGTTCGTTTAATTATCTGGAGTTGCTCTGGACTTATCTGCACAGGCTCTGTCTCGCCCAAACTTCGAGTCCGACGGCCACCCAAAGTGCTTCAGCAGTCTCTTTTCCACCTTCGTGTGATGAAAGGAGCACCTGCCAAAGCCGCTCGACCGCCACGCCATCAAGGATGCCACGCAGTTTCAGACCGGGGAGCCACTCGTCCTGCATTCGCTCCCGAATCTCTGGCTGCCGGAAAAAGGCAGCGAGTGGCACGTCGAACCCTCGTTTCCGCCGGTAGGCGAACGCGGGGCCGAACTCGGCGCTGGCGAGCTGCTTGATGAGGCGTTTCGTGCCGCGCATGCGGGCGTTTGGGCCGTAGGTGGCTCCAGCCAGCGAATGCAGGGGCAGTGAGCGGGCTGCGCGGGCCACCCCGAGGTCGAGGAATGGCACCCGGCATTCGACGCCATGGGCCATGGTCATTTTATCCTGCCGCAGAAGGAGGTCGGGAAGATAGCTCTCGGCTTCATAACGGATCTGCTTTCGCAGCCCTGTGCCAGGGATGGCGGCGAGGTGATCGAGCCGCTGTGAGATGGCATCTTCCACCCGTGCTCCAGGAAGCAAATCTCCGACAAGTGCGGCTGCGCCATAGGCAGAGCCGGTGACCATCTGCCTCTCCAAGCTCTCGCCTGCCTGTCCGAAAAGCCTCCAAAGCCGCCCGCGTGATCGACCTGCAAGCTTTGCCCCAAGCAGGAAGAAGCTGGGGTGCTGCTGCTGGAGCGCAGTGTAATAGAAGCGGTTATAGCCGGCGAAGAGTTCATCGCAGCCTTCGCCGGTGAGCATGACTTTCACTGTGTGACGTGCCTCGCGGGCGAGGAGGTCGATGGCGAGAGTGTTCGGGTTTCCGGGCGGGCCATCGAGATGCCAGGTCACTCGGGCAAAGTCATCCGCGAAGTGCTGTGGCGAAAAAAGGTAGCGGTGACTGTGGACACCCGCTTTGCGTGCCGCCTCGGTGATCCAGATGTCTTCGCTGACCTCGGGATCATCGAAGACAATGGAAAAACTGTGCCGTGTATCCGAGCTGGCACGCGCGGCATCGAGAGTGACGAGAGAGGAATCAATGCCGCCGCTGAGCTGTGTGCCGAGCGGCACATCACTGACGAGCTGGCTGCGGACGGCGCGGCGGAGAGCTTCGCGGACAGAGGCATCATCGGCTTCACCATCGGTGGCGTCGGGTAGCTGCCAGTAGCGGCGCAGCGTGAGCTCGCCGCTCTCCGCGCGCCAGAGGAGTTCATGCCCTGGCGGAAGCTGCTGCACGCCACGGAGCAGGGTGCGATTCCAGGCCGTGTAGCGAAACATGAGCTGCTCGGCTAAATGAGCGTTCTCCAACTCCGCATGGAACTCGGGATGTTGAAGAAAAGCTTTGATCTCCGAGCCGATGAGCAAGGTGCCGTCAGCTAGCTGAGTGTGATACATCGGCTTGATGCCGAAGGGGTCACGCACCACTCGCAGCACACCTGTTTTCACATCCGCGATCGCGATGGCATACATGCCCTCAATTCGCGCGATCATCGTGTCCCAACCGTAAACCTCGTAAAGACGCAGGACCACCTCCGTGTCCGAGTGCCCACGAAACACAGCTCCATCTGCGCGCAGATGTTCGCGCAGCTCGGCGGCATTGTAGATCTCGCCATTGAAGACGAGAATCACGCTGCCATCCCGGTTCGTCATGGGCTGATGACCTGCTTCCGATAGATCCTGAATGCTCAGCCGTGCGAAGCCAAAGCCACCATCCGTGTCTGCTGGCAAAGTGTGACCAGGCAGATGCGGAGCCGCCGTGCCGCGCGCGAAGGAAACCGAATGGAAGCCATCATCATCAGGTCCGCGATGCTTGATGCTACGCAGCATTTTTTCCAGAACACCATCCGAAGCCAGAGGCCTGCCCTCAGGTCGGAAGCAGCCGATGAATCCACACATGCGATGAAAACCAAATCAAGACTGAGCCGCGAGTGGCACTCGTGGTCTTGCCAAGACATTGGAGCGCCAGTTCATGAAGAAACGCTCGAGTGGCGGACCGACAATGCCAAGCAAAAGCACCACAAGCAGCGTTTCCAAAACCGTCAGCAGAACAGAATGCTCGGCAGCCATGCGAGGCAATGCTGCATCGCCGGCATGATTCACCAGCATGAGAAGTGGAATGTGCAGGATGTAGCAGGGGTAACTGATTTGACCGAACCATCGACACCATGGCTGAGCCGAGACACGCGTGGACAAACCGACATATTTCGCTCCAGCCAAGGCGAAAAGAAGCCCTGGAGCAGCTCCCCAGGAAGTGAAATGCCGTGCCCACCCGGGGTAGTGTTTAAAGCGCAGCACCCACTCAAGGATCATCACTGCAAGACAAAGCATCAGGGCTGCCCACCACATTCGTCGTGTGACCATCGCCGAGACATTTTCCCAGTTGCCACCCAGCCACGCCCCGCAGATCCAAGCTGGGAAGAGCACACTAATCGTCCAAAGGCCGTTTAGGGCAGTGCTGGTCTGAAGCATCTGCATTCCGTGCCACACAAAAAAAATGGCACCAACACTCATCCCCGCAGCCAACAAAGCGCTCATGGCAGCATGCGTTACCTGACCTCGCATCTGCATCAATGCCAGAGGCCAGATGGTGTAATAGACGACTTCACAAGTAATGCTCCAAGACGGACCAAAGTTAGGAAATGGCGCGGTCAGTATCTGAAGGTTCACCAGGCTGGCGACCAATTGCGGCCACGGGGAGCTGCTTGTTGGTCCTTCGACGGCGAATTCCAGCCCCATCAACCACACTAGAATCGCAAGAGCCAAACCAAGCAGAAAGAGTGGATAAATCCGTGTCACCCGAGCTAGCAAATAGCGCCGCCAAGAAAAACTCCCCTCTGCGATGCCGCGAGCAACCGATCGATGGATACACAGGCCTGAGATAACAAAAAAGCACCACACCCAGAAATCACCATTCCCCAGGCTGGCACGCGCAAAACGCCACATGCCAGGAGTCTTGTCAGGATCCCAGCCATAGATCTCAGACATGCTTAGCTCAAAAGCATGACAGAACAGCACCATCAGCGCTGCGATGCCACGCAGAGCGTCGATGAGCAATTCACCGTCTTTGTCGAGTCGTTGATTCATCTGCGTCATTGAAGGCCGACGAACTCCTTCTGAAATTGCGGGGTTAGCACACGGATCAACTCACTCACCAGCTTTGTTGTTGTTTCAGAGTCTCGTGGCCGCTGACCGCACTCGCTCGATTCCAGATTGTCAGTTACCCAAGCCGTGACACTCGCGTAGGCCCAACGATGGTTCACGTTGCGGGCGATGTTGTCCCAAGTGCTCAACCACACGCGCACGGCATTGCTCGGCGTAGTGACGTCCGTGCCGATGAACCAATAGACATAGTGCGCGCGCAGTTTTTTCGAGCTGCCATCGGGGCGGCCGATCTCCCGCTCGATGTGGAGATCCTTCACCTCTAAAACGCGGCCCGGTGAGATCTCCACGGGCACGATGCGCGAGTCCAGCAGCGTCCAGCCCTGACCGTCCAGACACACTTCCGGGCGGTGGATGCTCCGCCGCTCGGCACCCGCGAGCACGAGGGTCACCTGCGCCAGATCGCGATCCTCTGGAAGACCGGGGGAGCGGTACTGCATCTTCACCATCTGCGTGTCTGCGGGCAGCAATTCCTTCTCCGCAGCATCCATTCCCAAAGGCTGCCCGAGGAAGCGCCCCGCTGCTGTGGGCAGTGACATCACGACGCCAGCAGAGTCACCCGCGCGGACTTCAGGGGAGAGGT
>Ga0209480_10002781_pt1 | contig 11781 bp, 13 predicted proteins | sample JI61114C2DNA_FD_187501 | JGI IMG/M metagenome (GOLD analysis project Ga0209480, IMG submission 187501) | Wastewater effluent complex algal communities from Wisconsin, to seasonally profile nutrient transformation and Carbon sequestration -... | ecosystem: Engineered > WWTP > Effluent > Algae...
TCGACGCCGCGGTGCGTCGCATGCGCGACGTGACGGGCCGCCCGCCGCTGATCGTGGCGCACAGCATGGGCGGGCTGGCCGTTCGCGCATGGCTGTCGCGCTGCCCGCCCGGTGATGCGGTCGAGCATGTCGTCACCATCGGTTCGCCGCACGGCGGCACCTGGCTGGCGAAATTCGGTGTCACGCCCAATGGCCTGCAGATGCGGCGCGCCAACGACTGGTTGCAGGAACTCTCCGACGCCGAACACCGCCGCGAACCGAAGCAGCCCTACGCCAGATTCACCTGCCTCTTCAGCCACTGCGACAACATCGTGTTCCCGCCGTCGACCGCCACCTTGCCCGGCGCCGACAACCTGCACGTGCCGGGCTGCGCGCACGTGCACCTGGCGTTTCAACCGGAGGTGTTCAGCGAGGTCTGGCGCCGGGTGTCCGGCGCATCGGCCCCCGAGCGTGCGCTGCTGGCGCAGTAGGCGAGCCACCCTGCCACGGCGGCCAGGCAAAGGTGCATGAGCCCGTGGCCGCTGATCCAGCCGGTGGCGCTGAGCACGGCGGAATCGGCCGCGTCGAAACCCTTGGCAATTCCGTAGGCCACCAGCATGATGATCCAGTCGGTGGAGCGGGTATGAGCGCCGGGAAGCCACAGTGCACCCGCCGGAATCAGCAGCACCGGCAACCACTCCAGCAGCATGAGCGGGCGCATATCGATGCCATGTCCCAGGGCCGCGTCCGCGAGCACGATGGCGCAGCCGAGTACCGCCAGCAGGCCGGCGCCGAGCAGCGCCCGCGTCGAGCCGAAATCCGGATGCACCCGCTCCGCCAGCACGCCCAGGCTGAGAAACACGAACCCGGCGGCGCTCAGGGCGTGGGCCAGCACGAAAGACGTGTCGCCTGGCGCCGCGTGATAGGCCGCGGCCACGCCGGCGGCAGCCCCGGCACAGAAGTGAAACGCCACCCACGGCCGGCGCAGTTCATCACCCCAGCGACTGGCCCGCGTGGCGACGATGCCCCAGAGCGCCGCAGCCAGTAACGGCAGACTGGCCAGGACGTTGGCGGCGTTGCTCAGGCCGCCCAACGCGCGATCGTCGGCGTAGACATGCGCGTCAGAGGCGAGCAGCACGGGGCCCCAGGCGAGCAGGCCAGCCATGCTCGCCACCGCCATGGCGAGGAGCAGGGTCAGTGCACAACGGCGGCTCAGCGGCTCGCTCATGGTGCGAGCCCGGCAGCGGAGATGGGAAGAGGCGTCACGCCGACCAGTGTCGGCGCGGGTCACGGCACGGGCAATCGCCCCGAAGGGGGCCCCGGCGAGTGCCCGGTCAGAAGAGTCGGTCGGTCGGCAGGCGCGCGTCGGCGTCGAGTTCGCCGGCCGCGGCCACGCGGCGGTAGATCGGCGTGAAGTCGGGCGCCGTTGCCTCGAACAGCTGATCGAAGCTGTCGACCACGAAGTAGGTGGACTGGTACGAGTCGATCCGGTAACGCGTGCGCATGATGCGCTCGAGGTCGAAGCCGATGCGCTGCGGCACGCTGCTGGTCACGCTGTGGCGCAGCTCGCCGGCCGACGACAGGATGCCCGCCCCGTAGGCGCGCAGGCCCGCCGGCGTGTCGATCAGCCCGAACTCCACCGTGTACCAGTACAGGCGCGCCAGCGTCTCGCAGGCCTCGAGCCGGCTCGCCTTCAGGCCTCCGGCGCCGTAAGCCTGCATGTAGTCGGCGAACATCGGGTTGAACAGCAGCGGCACATGGCCGAACAGATCGTGGAAGACGTCGGGCTCGACCACGTAGTCGAACTCCTCGGGCTTGCGGATCCAGCTGGTGACCGGGAAGCGCCGCTGCGCCAGCAGTGCAAAGAAGGCTTCCTCCGGGATCAGCCCGGGCACGGCCACCACCTCCCAGCCGGTCGCCCGGTGCAGCCGTTCGCTGAGCTCGTCGAAGCGCGGAATGCGATCGGGTGCACCCAGGTTCGCCACGGCGGCAATGAACTCCTCGCAGGCCAGCCCGGGCAACTGAGCGGCCTGGCGCTCGTAGAGTCGTCGGTACAGGTCATGGTCGGCAGCGCTGTAGCGCTCCCAATGCTGGTTGCAGGTGTAGTCGGCCTGGGCCTGCGCGTAGTCGCCGCGCGGCGGCCGGTCGCCCTGGCCGTAGGTGACCGGGGCCACGCCCTGGTTGATGCCGGAATGGAAGTCGGGCTGGGCGGTCATCTCGCGCGCTCCCTCAGGCCGCCGACTTGTCCTGCAGCACGCCGCGGCGGATCTGGTCGAGCTCGATGCTCTCGAACAGCGCGCGGAAGTTGCCTTCGCCGAAACCCTGGTCGCCCTTGCGCTGGATGAGCTCGAAGAAGATCGGCCCGATCACCGTCTGCGTGAAGATCTGCAGCAGCAGCTCGTTCGGTGCGCCCTGGTGCGTGGCGCCGTCGATCAGGATGCGCAGGCGCTTCAGCTCGGCGATGTTCTCGCCGTGCCGGGGCAGGCGCTTGTCGACCAGGTCGTAGTAGGTCTCGATGGTGTCCTGGAAGCTCACGCCGGCATCCTTCATGCCCTGCACGGTGCGGTAGATGTCGTCGGTGCCCAGCGCGATGTGCTGGATGCCTTCGCCGTGGTACAGGTCGAGGTACTCGGCGATCTGGCTCTTGTCGTCGCTGCTCTCGTTGATCGGGATGCGGATCTTGCCGCAGGGGCTGGTCATGGCCTTGCTCTTCAGGCCGGTGAGCTTGCCCTCGATGTCGAAGTAGCGCACCTCCTTGAAGTTGAACAGGCGCTCGTAGAACTCGGCCCATTCCTTCATGCGGCCGCGGTGCACGTTGTGCGTCAGGTGGTCGATGTAGGTCAGTCCGTGACCGGTGACTGCGGCCTCGGCGCCGTCCATCGGCACGAAGTCCACGTCCCAGATGCTGATGTTGCCGATCGCGCCGGGTTGGGCCCCGTCCTTGCCGTGCCAGCGGTCCACGAAGTAGATCAGGCTGTCGCCGATGCCCTTGATGGCCGGCACGTTCAGCTCCATCGGGCCGGTTTTGTTGTCGAAGCCCCAGGCGCCCAGCGAGAGTGCGCGTTCGTAGGCCAGCTTCGCGTCCTTCACGCGGAAAGCCATGGCGCACACACTCGGCCCGTGCAGGCGGGCGAAGCGCTGCGCGAAGGAATCCGGCTCGGCGTTGATGACGAAGTTCACCTCGCCCTGGCGATACAGGAACACGTTCTTCGTGCGGTGCCTGGCGATGGCGCGAAAGCCCAGCGTCTCGAAGAGTTTGCCCAGCGCCGCCGGGTCCGGCGCCGCGTACTCGATGAACTCGAATCCGTCGGTGCCCATCGGGTTGTCCCAGGGGGTGAATTGCATGCGGCGCTCCTGTGGTCGGGTGCGTTTGATCTGTCTCAACGCTGGATCGCACTGTAGAGGCGCTGACGCGCAGGATTTGTGCAACTTTCAGCGCACGGGTGGTCGTTGAAGCAGGAAAACTGCAAAATTCTGGAAGATGGAAAACGCAATCCCGCTCGATGCGATCGATCGGCGCATCCTTCGCGCGCTGCAGGCCGACGGCCGTGTCACCTACGACGTGCTCGCCACGCAGGTCAGCCTGTCGCCGTCGGCGGCGCTGCGCCGCGTCAAGCGGCTCGAGGAAGCTGGGGTCATCTCATCCTATGTGGCACTGGTCGCGCCCGAGCGTGTCGGCCTCGGCCTCACGGCCTACCTGAACGTTCGGCTCGAAAAGCACGCCGAGGTCCACAAGCGCAACCCGATGGACCTGTTCCGCGCTGCGGTGCAGACCTGGCCGGAGGTGGTGGAGTGCGCCGCGCTGACCGGCGAGATGGACTACCTGTTGCGCGTGGTCGTGGAAGACATGGCGCACTACTCGCGCTTCGTGATGGACACGCTGCTGCGCCACCCGAGCGTCGAAGACTGCAAGACGAGCTTCGTGCTCGACCGCGTCAAGAACACCACTGCGCTGCCGGTGTGAAGCCGGCAGCGCCAGGGTGTTGCCGGCAACAGTTCAGTCGTCCGTGCCGATGACCCGGTAGGCCAGCGCGCCGAGCACGGCGCCGACGATCGGCGCGACCCAGAACGCCCACAGCTGCGCAATCGCCCAGTCGCCGACGAAGACTGCCACGCCGGTGCTGCGCGCCGGGTTTACCGACGTGTTGGTGACCGGGATGCTGATCAGGTGGATCAGCGTCAGGCACAGGCCGATGGCCAGCGGCGCGAAGCCCGCCGGCGCGCGCTTGTCGGTGGCACCCAGGATGACGAGCAGGAACATCATCGTCATCACCACCTCGGTGACCAGCGCCGACAACAGCGAGTACTTGCCCGGCGAATGCTCGCCGAAGCCGTTGGAAGCAAAACCCGCCGACACGTCGAAGCCGGCCTTGCCGCTGGCGATCAGGTACAGCACGCCGCCGGCGACGATGGCGCCGAGCACCTGCGCGGCGATGTAGGGCAGCAGCTTGTTCGCCTCGAAGCGCCCGCCGGCCCACAGGCCGATCGACACCGCGGGGTTGAGGTGGCAGCCGGAGATGTGGCCAATGCCGTAGGCCATGGTCACCACGGTCAGCCCGAAGGCCAGCGACACCCCCATCAGGCCAATGCCCACCCCGGGGAAGGCTGCGGCGAGCACGGCGCTGCCGCACCCGCCCAGCACCAGCCAGAACGTGCCGAAGAATTCTGCGATCGTTGCCTTCATGGTCTTCTCCTCTTGGATGACGGCCGCCTTGCGTCGAGGCTGCGGCTCGTGTTCGTGAACGAGGCTGGACTGTGACGAGTGAGTCGAAGCGGCGCCACCGGCATCGGCGTGCTCGCGTGACATCTTCACACTGACGGCGCCGCGGCGCCACAGCGTTCGGGCGCTTCAGGCCTCGATGCTGCGCACGAGCTGCAGCGCAGCGCCTGCCGAGAGGTTCAGCAGCGCGGCGATGTCGGCCACGTCGTCGGGGATCGCGGCGTTGTCCCAGCCGCCGGCCGTGTGGCGGGCCAGGCGCACGGCCAGCAGCACGTTGCGCACGCTGGCCCGGTCGGCGTGGTGGTCGTCGCTGATGCGGATGAGCAGTTCCGGCAGCCGCCAGGCCTTCATCAGCGCCTGCTGCAGGTCGGCGAGCTGGATGCCGAGCACCTCCTGCTGGATGGCGGCCGAACGCAGCGTCGGGTCGGCACGTTGTGCCTGCCTTATGCGCAAAGCCAGCGACGGTGCGTGGCACCACAGCAGCATCTCGGCGAAGTCGTGCAGCAGCGCGGCCTCGTGGATCACCGGCGCGTCCGGGTCCATGCGGTGCACCGCGAAGCCGAGGGCGAAGTTGGCGCCGCGGTGAGCGCGCTGGATGACTTCCTTCAGGCCTTCCAGCGCCTCGGGGTGGGCCGCCAGCCGCTGTGCCGTCGTGGGCTGCGGGCCGAAGACGCGGAAGAAAGGCGAAATGCCCATCATCACCAGCGTGGCGGTGACGGTTTCGGTATCGGTCACCACGCGCGCCGGCCGGTGCGTGGCCGCATAGGACAGCACCTTCAACGTCATCAGCGGGTCGTTGGACACCATCTCGCCGATCGCGTTGGCGTCGACGGCGTCCTCGTTCTCGCGCATCGCCTCGATGGCCTCGGCGGTCTGCGCGAGCACCGGGATCTCGGCACGGCGAAAGTGCTCGGTCCAGGCCGACAGGTCGCGCAGCGGTTTCGTCAGTTCGGCATAAAGGTCCGGCATGGCGAACCCCGAGTTCAGTGATCGTGCCTCGTTATCGGCCCGGCAGCGCGATGCTTGAGAGCACTCACTTGCCGCCCAGCTTTGCCTTCACGTCCAGGCCGACCTTCTTGTTGACGAACTGGAAGGTCGCGACCTTGCTCAGGTCCACCTCGCCCGGCTTGTACAGGCCGGCCTTGACCATCTGCGCGTAGAAGTCCTTGATGCGGCCTTCGCTCATCGCGCCGATGCCCCCAGCCAGCGACTCGCCCGAATCGACGATGCCCTGCTGCTTCATCAGCGCGGTGGAGGCCTCGAGCTCGGCCTCGGTCATCTCGGGGTTGTCCTTGATCATCATCGCGTTGGCGGCCTGGCGGTTGCCGTACAGATAGTTCACCCAGCCGAGGATGGAGGCGTCGACGAAGCGCTGCACGAGCTCGGGTTTGTTCTTCACGGTGTCGGTGCGCGCCTCGATCACGGTGGAGTAGGTCGAGAAACCATGGTCGGTCAGCAGGTGCACCACCGGCTTGAATTTGGCCTGGTTCTCGACGTAGATCGGCTCGGCCACCGAGTAGCCCTGCTGGATCGCCTTCGGGTTGGCCAGGAAGGGGCCGAGGTTGTAGTTGTAGGGCTTCAGCGCCTCGTCCTTGAAGCCGTGCGTCACCTTCAGCCATTGCCACCAGCTGAACTGCCCGTCCTTGGCGATCAGCGCCACCGGCGCGGTCTTCATTGCCTCGAACTTCTCGTAGCCCTGGCCGGGGTGCGCGATCAGCGCCTGCGGATCTTTCTGGAACATGGCCGCGACCACCACCGTGGGCACGCCGTTCTTCACGTTGTCGAAGTTGTGCAGCAGGTTGCCCGTCATCAGGAAATCGATGCGCCCGGCCGGCAGCAGCGGCCGGTTGTTCACTTGCGGTCCGCCGGGCTGAATGGTCACGTCCAGTCCGAACTTCCTGTAGGTGCCGTCGGCCACCGCCTGGTAGAAGCCGCCGTGCGCGGCCTGCGCCTTCCAGTTGGTGGCGAAGGTCACCTTGTCCTGTGCCAGCGCAGGCGTCGCCAGCAGCGCCGTCAGCGTGGCAATCATCATCGATGAGCGGTGGTTCATGGCGCGTCCTCAGTCGGATTGCTCGCTAGCATGCCACCGACCGAGCAGCGCGCGCGACAGCGCCTCGAATGACCAGAAGATCAGCACGCCGGTGAGCACGAGCAGCAGCAGCGCGGCGAACATCTTCGGCGTCTCCGTGCGAAAGCTCGCTTCGAGGATGCGCGAGGCCAGCCCGGTTTCGCGGCCCGCCGCGCCGGCCACCATTTCCGCGGTGACGGCGCCGATCAGGCTCAGCCCGCCCGACACCTTCAGGCCCGCCACGAAGTAGGGCAGCGCGCTGGGCACGAGCAGAAGGCGCAGCCGCTGCCACGGCGTGGCGCGGTACAGGCGGTACAGGTCGCGCAGGTTCGGGTCGGCCGCGCGCAAGCCGATCACCGTGTTCGACAGGATCGGGAAGAAGGCGACGATCCAGGCGCACAGCAGCAGCGCCGCGGTGGTGCTTTCCACATAGATCAGGATCAGCGGCGCGATCGCGACGATGGGCGTGACCTGCAGCACCACCGCGATCGGGAACAGTGCCGCCTCCGCCGTGCGCGACAGCGCGAACACCGAAGCGATCAGCACGCCGCCGGTGCAGGCCAGGGCCAGCGCGCCGAAGGTGATCTTCAGCGTGAACCACCAGCTGCCGGCCAGCGAGCCGAAGTTCGCTGCGAGCGTCTGCAGCACCAACGACGGCGCGGGCAGCGTGTAGTGGGGGATCTGCGCGATGCGCACCAGCGCCTCCCAGCCGAGCAGCAGGGCGACCAGCGTGAGCAGCGGCAGCGCTCGGTGCTTCATGCCGCGGGTGCCTGCGAGGCTTCCAGCGCCTGCGTCAGCGCGGCGCAGGACTGCAGGTAGGCCTGCGAGCTTCGGAACGCGGGTGGCCGCGGGTAGGGAGCATCGATGGCCACTTCGGCGACCACGCGCCCCGGCCGCGCGCTCATCACCAGCACACGCTGGCTGAGGAACACGGCCTCGTAGAGGCTGTGGGTGACGAACATCACCGCCATCGACTGCGCCTGCCAGGCCTCGAGCAGGTCGCTGTTGAGCTTCTGTCGCGTGAACTCGTCGAGCGCGGCGAAAGGTTCGTCCATCAACAGCAGCTGCGGGCGGGTGACCAGGGCGCGCGCGATCGATACACGCATCTTCATGCCGCCGGACAGTTCGTTCGGAAACGCGGCGGCGAACTCGCCCAGCCCCACGGCGGCCAGAACCGCCTCGATGCGCTCACGCGCCGCGGCGCGGCTGTCGCCGGCCAGGCGCAAGGGCAGCCAGACGTTGTTGAACACGCTGGCCCAGGGCATCAGCGTCGGCTCCTGGAAGACGAAGGCCGTCTGCGCGGCCTCGTGGGACAGCGCCGGCGCATCGATGCGCCCGGCGCTCGGCGCCTCCAGCCCGGCGGCCAGGCGCAGCACGGTGCTCTTGCCGCAACCCGACGGGCCGATCAGCGTGACGAACTCACCCGGCGCGACCCGCAGGCTGGTGCCCGACAAGGCCAGCAGCCCGCTGGCGAAGCGCTTGTCGACCGATTCCAGCGAGACGATCGCGTCGTTCATGCCGCCAGCGACAGCACGTGGCCGTCCTGCGGCGCGGTGCGGCCGTCGAGCAGTTCGCGGTACACCGCCTCCACCGCCTGCCTGCCCTGGCCCGACACGACCTTGAGCCAGGGCGTCTGCGCGCTCGTGACCTGCTGCATGAAGGCGACCCAGGCCGCGGCGAGGCGCTGCTGCAGTCCGCCCGCTCCCCATTGTTCGATGCGCTTGCTCGCCTGCGCCGGCGCGAAGAACAAGGTCGGCCGCGGGCCGGGCAGGTCGCGGTTGGCCCCCTTGGCGCCGAGCTCGTCCCAGTGCGTGCCGCCCACCGAGCAGCTGTGCATCAGGTTCGTGTCGAAGGCTTCATGGATCTGCCGGCGCAGCCCGGCGCTGCCGCTGAAGTCGATGTAGACCGCCGGCATGCCTCGCTCGAGCTTCGCCAGCTCGTCGTACGAGAGCACCTCGTCATAACAGCCCAGCGAACGCGTGAACGCCAGGTTGCCTGCCGAGGTCAGCCCGACGATGCGCAGCGCACCGGCCTGGCCGCGCCGCTGCGCAAGGCAGAAGGCGGTGCCGTAGGCCGTCTTGCTCGAGGCGCTGGACAGCAGCACCTGCTGCGCGCCGAAGCCGGCGTTGTCGGCGACGAAATCGTCGATCAGGAACGAGGTGGTGAACAGCGGCCGCAGCAGCGCCTGCTCGGCCTCTCGCTCGGCGCGGTAGCCGGGGTCGGCGGCACAGCGTACGTAGTGGTTGTAGATCGTGTGCAGTGCACGGCGATGTTCCGCGCCGTCGAGGAAGCCGGCGGCGTTGGCCCGTGCCGGCTGCACGATCAGCTCGTCGGCGATCGGCCAGTAGCCGTAGACACGCTCGCCGACCGCCACCGCCTCGTGGCGCGATTCGGTCGCCGTGCCGAAGCCCCACACCGGCAGGCAGCCGCTGGCCGCGTCGCCACTGGGGAAGAAGTCCCAGTAGTGCATCGCGTCGCCGAAAGCGGCATAGGTGATGTTGTTGGCGGTGAGCGCAAATCGGTCGATGCGAAAGCGCACCTCGCCGTCGGCAAGGGCCCGCGCGGGGGCCTCGTCCCATCGCGTGCTGCGAAGGTCGTGGCGGTCGATCAGCAAGCGCTGCGTCATGTCGGTTCCTCCGGTCGGGCTCGTGTGCGGCGGCCGCTCGGCGCGCCTACCATGCAGTATCGCGTCAGAAGCCCCACCCCATGCAGCACGTCCGCTTTCCCGATGGCAGCACCTGCCCCTCGCTCGGCCTGGGCACCTGGCGCATGGGCGAGTCGAAACGCGAGCGAGCGGCCGAGGTGGCCGCCGTGCGCCTCGCGCTGGAGATCGGCTACCGCGTCATCGACACCGCCGAGATGTACGGCGAGGGCGGCGCGGAAGAGGTCGTCGGCCAGGCACTCGCCGAGGCGATGCGCGCCGGCACCGTGACGCGCGACGAGGTCTTCGTCGTCAGCAAGGTCTATCCGCACAACGCCAGCCGGCAGGGCGTGCGCGAGGCCTGCGAGCGCAGCCGGCGCCGCATGGGTCTGGAGCGCATCGACCTGTACCTGCTGCACTGGCGCGGCTCGCACCGGCTCGCCGACACCGTGGCCGGTTTCGATGCGCTCATCGAACGTGGCTACATCGCGCGCTGGGGCGTGAGCAACTTCGACGTCGACGACATGCAGGAGCTGGTGGGCGTGAAGGGCGGCGAGGCCTGTGCGGCCAACCAGGTCTACTACTCGCTCGGCGAGCGCGGCGCCGGCTTCGACCTGCTGCCCTGGCTGCAGCGGCACGCGATGCCGCTGATGGCCTACTGCCCGATCGACCGTGGCCGCATCGCCGGCGACACGGCGCTGCAGCAGGTGGCCGATCGGCATGGCGCCACCGCCACGCAGGTGGCGCTGGCCTGGGTGATGCAGCAGCGCGGCGTGATGGCGATCCCGAAGGCGGTGCGCGAGGCGCACCTGCGCGAGAACCTCGCGTCGGCGTCGCTGCAGTTGTCTGCCGAGGATCTCGCGGCGATCGACCGGCGCTTTCCGCCGCCGCGCGCGAAGACCGCGCTGGCGATGAGCTGAAGGCAGTCGCCAAAGGGCACGCCCCGGACAGCCGGGCTACCGGGGCGTGCGGTTGCGGTCACAGGCGCTTCACGCCGTTCAGCCAGCCGACCAGCTGGCCGTCGAGGTACAGCGCGCCTTCCGGTGCGCCGGCCTCGGCGTAGAACTCCAGCCGCGGGTCGGTGCGCTGCCGGCTGCGGCTCATGGTCAGGCGGCGGGCCAGGCGTGCCAGCACGGCGCTGGCACTGCGCAAGGCACCGGCCGCGGCGTGGCGGGCGACAGTGGAGGCGGATTCCCGTTCGGGGGCCAGGCTCCAGCGGGGGGCTTTCGGGCTCATCGGTCTCTCCTCGGCGCGGCGTGGGCCGCGCGTCTTTCAGGGGGGGCTGTGTTTCATCTGGTTCAGTTCGCGCTGCAGTGCGCGCCGGCCTTCCTGCCGCATGAAGCGGGTGCCGGGCTGGTGCGTGCCGGCACGGCGGAAGTGGGCGGGCGCCACCAGTGGATTGCGGGGCTTGAGGGTCTTGACGGCGATCTTCATGGGCGGGTCTCCTTCGGTCGGGGCCTCTCGCGGCCCGGAAAGCACAACGGCCCGGGTGCTTGCGCATCCCGGGCCGTGAGGGCTGGTCTTGCCGGTGAGGCAGCTCAGCCCGGAGCGGGTCCGGAACGCACCTTGCACGAACCGAGGGTTCGATGCGCCGACGCCTGCGCATCGCCGAAGCGGCGCGGGCACACGGGGCAAGAGAACATCGGACGGGTCATCGGGCGCGGAATGGGTGGATCGGAGGGTGTCGCTGCGCGGAGGCCTTCGGCGCGGCTTGCGCAGATGATAAAGGATTGATTATCTTTGGCAAGCCCCGTTGCGCAAACTTCTAGCGCTTGCGTTTCAGCGGCGCCACACCGGTCTGGGTGCGCATCCACAAGTCGGTGCCGTCGTCGCCCGCGCGGGCCGGCGTCTTGCCCGGCGCCGGCGGTGCGGGAGGCGTCGGCGCCGCGGCGGACAGCACTTCGCCCAGCAGGTCGAGCAGCCTCGTGCGGGCGCGCTGCGGGTGACGCCGGTAGTAGGTCAGCACCAGGCCGACGATGAAACGTTCGTCGTCGTCCTGCGGCACGTTGTGCGGCGGTTCCTCCGGGGTGGCGGCGCCGGGATGCGCCGCGTCGCCGTGAGGCTGGTCCATCCAGCCCGGCTGCTTGTGGCACAGCACCTCGAACTGCCGCGCGAGGCGCTCGCCGATCTGCCGCGAGCGGCTCTTGATCTGGCTCCAGTAGCTGGGCTGGATCTGCAGCCGCTCGGCGAAGCGCCGCTCCAGCCCGCGCAGCGTGGCCGCGTCCGGGTGCTTCACGGTGGCGTGCACGAACTCGTCGAACAGCAGCAAGGCGTTGTCGAGGCGGATCTGGGCGACGTCGCGCGCACCGGGGGTCATGCCCCGATGATAAAGGCTGCTTGAGCAGGGCAGCGGGGGACAATCCTCGCCGCACC
>Ga0209480_10002782_pt1 | contig 11780 bp, 23 predicted proteins | sample JI61114C2DNA_FD_187501 | JGI IMG/M metagenome (GOLD analysis project Ga0209480, IMG submission 187501) | Wastewater effluent complex algal communities from Wisconsin, to seasonally profile nutrient transformation and Carbon sequestration -... | ecosystem: Engineered > WWTP > Effluent > Algae...
AACACGTCACCGAGAATCAGGTGAAGATCGCTTCCATGTCGGGTTTCAGCATTATCGCCATGCTTTCTATGTGCTTCGCTTTGAACGCCTTGCAGAATCCGCTTGTTGCACGGACGCGTCGCGGGAAGGCCAAAGTGTCTACGCCGGAAGAGTAAACGCTGTTTACTTGCCTCGGTATTTGCGCGCGAGTTTCTTCTCCCGTCGTTCCGCAACGGCACGTCGATCCTTGTCTCTCGGTCGCACATAGAGATCGCGCACCCGAGAAACTGTGGAATCTATGTCTTGCACTGTGAATGTTTCACTATCGGTGATATCGACATATCGGGGTGTTTTGCAGCCGCACGTCGGATCTGACGAATAATGCGGCCCGTAGTCCGTGCCGCCAAAGAGTTGTGTCTCGGGACAAAAGTAGACCTCGAAGGAATCTTTTCCGGGAATGTCGACGACGCGTCGATTCGCAGGCAGGCCGCGATTGCGCTCCTCGCAAGTGTGATAAATCCATCCATGGTAACCGCGTGGCTTGCAGTCGCACGTCGCGGCCATGGAAGAGAGAAGTGTCTGTTTACGAGTCGATTGCGGGCTCGCGTTCCCGAATAAGGGCGGCCAAGTAGACTGCGTAGACGTGCCACGCCGAGCCAAGCACCAGAATGATGAAGGGCCAAATGACGTCAAACGACGAGGCGCTGTATGCGAACCGCGACGACGCCATTCCGACAAGGGAGAGCGAAAGAGCGAGGGCTGCGATGCACACGACGAGAGGCCAAACGCGCCAACTGGCGTCAAATGCCGGGCTCCACATCTTCAGCGTGATCAGGTAAGCAAGCCACAGTGCAAAGGTGGCGACGTAATGGGCCTCTCCCGAGTAGTGCATGGTGTGGCGCAGCGTTTCCCATGCCGCCACGCCCAAGCACATGTTCAGCGTCGTCCAAACCACCATGAAAACCCACGGGCGCGGAAAGCCCGTCAGACGCTTGTAGCGCTTTCGTCCTTTCTCGCCGGAGGAGATCTGGCCGAACATGAATGCATAGATCCAAAAGGCAAGCGCCAGATACTTCTGGGAGTCGATCATGGCGAGTATTTACGGACACGAAACGGACAGAGAACACGCCGAAACCAGCTCTTTACTGAGCTAAGATACAGAGAAAAAAGACGGATCGCAGACATCAACGCTCTGCAAAGACCAAAGAATTGCCATTCCCGGCTCCACTTTGCCCAGCATCAGGGGCTCCTTTGCGAGGTCGTCCACGTAGACGAGAACGTGGCCCGGCAGAGTGCTTAGCTGTATGTCCTTGATGCCGGAGAGTGCTTTCAGGATGAGAACATGACGTCCAGAAGAGGTCGTCACCGACGCGCTCTCTCGGTTCCACGACACTGTGCCCCACCTGCAAGACAACGTATGCATGGCAACAAAGGGCTCCGTGCTCGGGCTTCCATCCGCCCCGAAGAGTGCTCATTTGACCGGACGGGACTGGACTCTTTTTACCCGAGCGCCCATTTGACTACGGACAAAAGGTAGGGACTCTGGCAACAAACGCTCAGGAGCGCGAAATCAAGGAGTATCCGCTTCTTGAGAGCAGGTGGCGCTTCTGTCCTGTGGACGTAGTGAACGATGGCGCTCCAGACGCTCTCGGCACTCCTAGGGGGCACAAGGGATGCCAGTGCCTCGACGATCTGGCTCTTCTCTTGGGCGCTCGGCATGGGGAGTCGCGACGAGCACAAAAACGTTTTGTAAGAGGCGATGGCCTGAGATACGACGTCAACGGGAGCCATCGGAGCCCACAAGAACGGGTAGGCATCAAGGAGAAGAGGGTGCCACGGGCCCAAGACAGAGAGTGCCCCGATGTCTATGTCCTGAACAAGGATCTCTGCGACCTGCATCAGAACTTTGTAGTTGTCGGGCGCAAGCGCGCACGAGATGTCGTGCAGAGCCCAAGGCTGCTTGCGCGAATCGCCTTTGGCGAACAGTTTCGTCACGGGATTGAGCGGACCGCGCACTGCGTCTAGGACCAAAAGAGGCGGGCCCATCCACGTGTGCCCGGGCGAGCCAAAGACAATGAGCGCACACGCAAGAACGGTCTCCGTGGTCAACCCGGGCGCTTTGCAGTAGAACTCCCACATGACATCGTGCAGCGCGTCTGTCTCTGCGTTCTTGGCAATGGCAGCACAGAGCGCTTGCATGAGATGAGTGTGCGTTTATCAGAGACCGCGGGCTCGTTTCTTCGGGCGCGGGTTGTCGTCTTGGCTGCGTGGCGGCAGGTGGCACGCGACGCGCACAACATCGTCCACGGCGTCGTCCGCGAACGGCCGAAACTCTTCGATGATGACATGGGGATCTGAAGTCTGCTCGTGGACGATGCACAGAAAGTCCGAGAAATCGATCGGTAGTTGACCTCGGTGACCGCGCATGAGCGCCAAGCGGGCCCTGACGCGCCCCGCAAAGTTGTGGTGGTTTTCTGGGAAGCGAGACAGGGTCTTGCACACAGGGTGCGACATCCCGGTGGCTGCTCGAAAAGCTCGAAGCTGCCTTTCGGACTTCGGGTGCCACCGGATTGCTTCGAGCAAGAGCTCAGAAACAAAGTTCCGAAGCCGCCGGCGCTTGTAGAGCGCCAATCGAAGAGTGCGCGCCGATGCAAAGAACCGGTCTGCGCGCGACGGAAACGTGCTTGCCAAGATGCAAAGAAGGCGCATGGACGTGTCTTTGAGCTCTGGGTTCTCGAGCAATTCCATAAAGTTCGACGGGATGTCGAAACTGCCCCAGCCGATGTGCGCCGCAGCCGCGACTTCGTTGCCCGGATAGTTCAGCAACGAGAACATGATCATCCCCGCCAGATGCCAAATCTTGGGATCGGTGACGGACATCATGTCGTAGAACGCGGTCTTCGCGTCTTTGGCGTAGCCATAGGGGTCCTTCGGGTCGTTGCAGCTCTCGACATGCCCCGTCAGGTAGCAGTCCAAGTCCGCAAGCGTCCCAATGGGGAACAGGCACGACGACGACGGATTCACCGCTGAGCTATCGATGAGGGCCGCTGCCATAGGAGAGAAGTGTGGAGCAACACATCTCTCTGAATGGAATTCCCCGAGCAAGTCCTGTGGCGTCTTTGGAGCAAGCAGGCCCGTATTTCGTCTCGTCCGTGCCAGCGGGGTCGCAGAATCTGGCCTCGATTCAGAGTCATTGAAACGGAACAAGGGATCGGGCCCGAGTTTACCGACGCAGAACAGAAAATCACGGACATGAGTCGCAAGCTCTCTTTCGAGGAGGCATCGGCGACTGGAATAGACGCTCGCGCATCTTCAGCACGCGCACCGCAGGGCGTCTCTCCGGCAGAGGAAACCCGCACGCCACCCGCATGACGTCGTCAATGGCGTCGTCGTTGAACCGCGGAAAGTCGCGGATCGGGTTGATTTTGGCAGCTCGCACCTGCTTGTAAACGGCGTTCAGGAAGAACGGAAAGTCCGCGGGAACCATGCCTGTAGCGCGCATGTCGCGCATGCGCTTGCTCACGCGCTGCTTGAGATGATACGGAGTCGAATGAAACGTGTGCTGTCCCCGGTTCTTCTTGTGCGCGGCGCCCGTGGCAGCCGCAAAGGCACGCAGCATCCGCGAGTGCTCCCGGTTCCAGCGGCATGCGCGGTCGATCATGAACAGGAAGTTGTTAAACCCTCCAACGGCTGCGCAACGGGCCCGGCGCGCCTCGCACGCAAGCTCGAAGAAAACACTCGTGTTGTCCATGAACGTGCTTGCAATAATACAAAGCGCATAAGTCGCGGTGCGCTCCGAGAGCGTGTCAACGTAGCCGTTTCGGAGCAGGTAGAACCCGAGCCATGGATCATGCATGCTCTTGAAAAACCCTGCGCCGTATGTCGTAAGCAAGAACCACATCAATACGGGCATGGACTCGCGGTCCTCCATCGTCGCAGCGTCCATGAACGCCTCAAAGCGTTGCTGGCACTCATCCACCGTCACATTTGATGGCTCATCAAAGTCGTCCGAATACTCCTTCAGCAGCTTGTCAAATTCAAGCGACATGACGAGAGAAGTGATCACGCAGAAATGCCACCGCTTCTCTTAGTCCGCTGTCTGTCACATCGTAAAGCATAACACATCGCTCTGCTCGTATCCTCATGTCCGTGCGCGACGCCATGGTTTCCGTCTATGGGACAGCCGACTTTCGGTTTTTTGGCGCCACGCAAGGGATGTGGTGCCGGGTGCATTGGGAGCATCCGTGCACCGAAGTGCGCCTTGACTACCCCCGGGAGAGCGCGGTTTTCCCCTTTGGTGATGTGTGTGCGCAAGCAGACTCGGGCTTCATAGCCGTGTCGAGCACTCACATCTTCGTCTTCAGGAAGAAAGAGAACCCGCCGTTTATTGGAGATTTGCACGTCACGTCGTTGCAGACCGGGACCACGTTCTTCGGCCATTTAGCGTGAGTATTCCGTGGGAATCATGACGAAGCATGCGCGCCACTGCGGCTCGGCGCACGACGTCACGCGGCGTGCAATGGCCATCATCTCCTCGTGCGACGCGTCCATGCTCACGCCCTCGGACCACTCTGGGCCGTCGAGATACTTCTCCAGAGGATGCCACGCGCCAATGATACCCACCTTCCGGCCGCCCAAGAGCTCTCCAAGCTGCTCCGGCGTCAAACTCTCCAGCGTCACGTCTTGCACTTGCGCCCAGTCGTTGTCGTCGCCAAGGTAGACTTGCATTTCGAGTGAAGTGTTCACTGGCACTTCTCTTCTCTCATGGACGCCGCCTTTTGCCACGCTGTGTCGCTCCTGAATGTGATATTTCGCTTGTGGAACGCGCACGCTGTCACACTGTGCGCGGCCGTCTGCGTGCCTATCTTGCTTTACTTGTGCTACTGTGCGTGGCTGGAAAACCGCCAGCTCCGTGCCCGGGCCGAGTGGGAAGAGCTTGAAATGAGGGCATGGGCTCGAAATTCTGGGGCGCCCTCGGCAAGCTAGCACCTCTCTCCTATGCCGAGTTTGTGCCAGCTCCCCAACGAGCTCATTGGTTACATTTGCACCTTTGCGTCGCCGAAGACCCTGCGTCGGCTCACTCGCGTCTCGCGCCGTTACCGTGCCATCGTCCAAGGATGCCTTCGCGGATGGCTCGAAACAAGCGGCACTCTCGACGCGCTCGCAGTGAAATCGCTCGCCGACATGAAACGCATGGCCGCGTTGCAGAAGTTGGCGAGCAACGTCGACGCGTGGTGCGGTCGCAACTGGCTCTCGCAGATTCCATTCCGCGGAGACACGAGCTTCGAGTGCTTCATCACGGCTGCTGTCCATGTCCATTTTGTGCAGGAATACACCGACGAACCGCAGGCGACAATGAGCCACGCATGGCTTGTGGGCCGTCTGCGTGCGCTTGGCGTCACTCGCGTCTCGATGCACGATCTCGAGTGCATTTGCGCCGTGGACAACTATCTGCTGTGTCGCCAAGGGCTCGAGGTGGTCCGCCGCGTGCGCGAGAGCTTTCGCAATTGTCTCCACTGCTGCGAGTTCTTCCGTCGCGAGTTCTACGACCACATGTGCTTGTCCATTCTGCAAGCGTGCGACTGGCGCGCGCTCACGCACACACGCGTGTTGCAAAAGGTGGACTGCATCAACGCGCTCTTGCGAGACGCAGATGCGCTCTATCGCGACGAGCCAGACGTGTTCAGGCAGCGTCTCGCGCGGTGCGATCTCGTCGACATTGTCGTCAACTGCGCGAATTTGTATACCGTGGGAGAGATACTGCAATATCTCGCGGATATTATCCACGGCAACACGATCGCGCACCCAACCTACACCAACCGTCCGCCGTGGATCAACGACAAGGCGTGGGCCCGTCTGACGTCGTAAATACACATGACGCGGCGTTCACTTGTGTGTGTGCAACACACAATGGGCGATCGCGCTCGCAAGGACACGTTGCGTCTCCTGATCAACTTTCATCAGAACGCCGGGAAGCTCGCGCAGGACAGCCGAGCGCGACGGTGGCCCGGGGCGCACAAGAGCGCACACCAATGGCTGCATGGCATAGTCGGGCGCGCTATCGCAAATGTGCACGGCGCCCTCGGGGACCACTCCGGCTTCTCCGGTTGCATGGAGCCACAAAGCCCCTGTTTCGCGAATCCCCGTGGTCGTCTTGCCGGCAAAGACAACCACCAGTTCGCCGTCCACAGCTCGTCGCGCGTTCGCAAGGCCCAAGACGATCGTCACCACAAGATCGTGCTTCAGCCACGCTTTGATCTTGTCCACCAGACGACGCGCCGCATCGCGAGTCCGCCCGCTCACCGCAACAAAGGACATAGTCAAGTGTTTACCGGGCACGCGCCATGAGCGCAGCTTCCGTTCGTCTCAGGTGCGCGAGGAACAGCGCACGGTAGAGAAGAGCCTCCTGCGAGAGCCCGTCGACCTTGTCCGCGCTCTCGAGAAGGCGCCGATACTTCTCCGCCAGAAGCTGTGCTTGCTGCTTTTGCTCCTCGGCCGCAAAAGTGTCGATGTAGGCGTTCGCTTTCTCCACAGAGAACTCGTTGTCGCACACGGCCTTGCCCAGCTGCTTCCACGCCAGCTCCAAGCCCGGCTCCAGAGAATCCGACATGAGTCAAGTGTGCGCATGGCTTGTTGACGAGACACTTGACTTGGCCGTGTGCGCGATGCTCACGGTCTACTTTTGTGCTATCTGGGTTGTGGACCCGAACGGCAAGCGCCAACCCGCATGCGTGACACTGACAGAAACGCCGATCAGTGCCGAACGAGCCCTGCGGCTTCTTCAGCGCAATCCCGGGTCTATCGATTATTTGACTTGGAGAGCCGATGGAGAGCCTCCTGTCGTTTATGCGTTCCCAATCGAGCGCGTTCTGAAGCATGTCCAGTTTCATCCGAATCTAACACAGATTTTCTCAGATTCTCTTCTTCTGCCGTTGTCCCCGCGAGAGTATGCCGTGTTTTGAACGTGGCAACGCTACCTGTGTGCCTCGTTGGTAGCCAACGGCATATCTATGAACGCGCTTACGGGTCACTGCCTTCAATGCACAAAGAATCTGCCGGAATAAAGTCCAACAGCAGTTTGAAGTGCAAATGCGGCCAATGGCGGTAGCCGCCCACGTTGAGTTTGATGGACTCGAGGCGCTTGCCGGCAGTGACACGGTCTATCAACGACCCAATGGCAGCCAGCTCGTCGGAGGAAAGCGCGCTCGGCGTGGTGATGTGGCGCACCGGGGTGACGATGAGCATGGGACGACCCGTCGCATCGGTCCACGCGCGCGCAAACTCGTTCCCGTCCACAAACGTCGTGCGCGCGATCTCGCAGTCCACATCGCACGCAGGACACGGATCCGGCGTGACGAGCGCGTTCGGAGGGGCTCCGTATGCAACACAGGCATAATCAAACGTTGGCGCGATCTCCAGATGCCAGTCCGGGCACGACGCGAGAGCCATGGAGACATGCTGCACGATGTCTGCAAAGTCAGGAGCTAACCCGTCCACGCGCTCCACCGTCGCCGCAGAACCACGCGTCGCAGGCTGTGCTCTCCATGTGAACTTGCCTTCCATGGAGTGCAGTGTCAACACTCCTCTTGTCCTATGGCAAGCGAAGAAATCCGCTACCGCGAGTTCTTGTTCGGCGCGCACGTGCGATGGCTGCTTCGTGTTCTCAAGGACCGCCATCTCACCTATGACGAGCAGCGCAACTTTCGGGTGTCGGGGTTGATGCATGTGGCGGAGACTGACATTGAAGCCATGCTGCGGCCTGTTGTCGACGCCATTCGCAGAGGCGAGCCGGTGCCCCTCGCCATGCCGAACGTCGAAGAGATCGAGAGAACTTACGTCGAAGCGGTGCTGACATGGAGGGCCAAGTAAACGGCCGTTACAGAAGCTTTACGTGCAGCGTCCGAGGCCACTCCGAGGCGTCCAGCGTAGCCTCGGCGGACGCAAAGGTTGCACAGAAAGCCGCCTCTGCCTCAGATAGGCCGTGGCGGGCGACGTCCCACACAGTGTCGCGAACGACGTTCCATGCGTTCTCGGCCGTCGCGGGGTTCAAGCGCGTCAGGAAAAACTCTCGTGTGAGCCCCGCAGAGTTTGTCACAGAGACAATTGGATGTTTGTGAACGTAGTAGGGCATGGAGTGAAGTGTGCACAGATGAGACGGTGCCAGAGTTTACGCGCGCGCTTTGGAAGGCAAAACTGTGAGCAAAATGCGGGCGTGTTCGGCAATCTTATGCCCGGCAAGCGTGCGAGAGCCGTCAAGCTCTTCGCCGGCGTAGAAGAGCTTCATCTGTCTTGTGTCTTGCCCAATAGTGCGCTGGAGATCCCATTTGAGACTCGTCACAGTTTGTGTTTCTTGGACATGCATGTGCAGGCCGTCATGCCAGAGCTGCGGGCAGAGAACAGATATGTTCATGTATGGATGAATGTTTTCCCGGACCCGCCATGCCCGCACGAGATCCATGAACGCCTGCTCGATCTCCTCCGCGTTCGGGAGCACCAGAGGCACCGGTTTGCCCTCTCCAATGTCAACGGCAACAGCATGGAACCCGCTTTCGATCCGTTCCTTGTCCAGTCCCGGCCACGCCGCGTCAAATCGCTCCCACTCCTCAAAGTGGAGGTGGCGGTCTTTGAGGATCTGAAGCGCCCACTGGCAATGGGACTCGAAGAACAAAAAACGTGTCATCGGAGTGGACTCTGGATGCAACATCCACGGCGACGTTTGTTCTCCGCTCTTCGCGTGGCGGATGCGAAATGCATCGACCGCAGAAACAAAGGTTCGTTCGGCCTCCTCTGTGCCCGGAAAAGCCAAGGGCAGCGGAGACGCGCCTTTGTTCTTGACCTGCTTTGACATCAGCGCGGTAATGCTGTCGTCCAAAGACGTCCAGTTGAGAAACCAATGGCCCTCGTCAGGCTTGATATGGCGATCGCGCAATACGCGCAGTGCCCACTCGGCATAGTCGCAAAACCATCTTTGGCGGCGCGTAAAGTTGTTGGGCGGCGGTTCGTAGCGGGGCAATCGCGGAACAGACGACGACATCTAGAGAAGTGTTTTCACTCCACCAAACGCTGTGCAGGAGGCAAAAATCGAAGACAGATCTCAGCCAGATTGGTGATCCCATACGAAACAAGCGTGCGAGCGTCGGCAAGCACTGTGTTGTCGTAAGAAAGTTGCATCCCGCTCGCGTCCCGCCAAAGAAGGATCTCAATGAGAATCTTGAGGTGCTGCACAGTGTCCGTGGCCTTGACATCAAGGTTGTAAACAGCCCCATTCTCATTCCAGACGTGGCGAATAAGAACACGCATGACAAGTTAAGTGTTTACGAGCAACGCCTCACGCAAGCAATCCCTTGGGTTTGCATGTCGCAAGCAGAGAGGTGACATACATGTAGGCCAGTGTCAGAACGGCTCCTTTTTGGAACGAAATGAGCTGGCGGAACATGTTCTCTGGGGTCCATTTCGTGTTGAAGAGTTCCCATCCAAGGACCAAAATGCCGATCATGCACAAGTAGCCTGCAATAAACGGCCCCGCGGGATTGGTTTTGGTGCAAGACAGTAGCCAATAGGTCATGGCAAACGAGAAACCTGCCATGCTCATCATTTTCACTTTTGAGCAAGGTGTGCTTTACTCTTGTGGCAATCAAGTGGTATCGGATCAGTTAGCCGTGTGTTGTTATGCCACTACGAGCCAAATGTAAGACAGATTGCCGATCTGATACTCGCCAAGCGTGCGAGTGTCGTCCAGCTTGGTGCCGTAAAAAAGCCTCATCTGGCTCGTGTCTTGCGAGATCTTGGTCCGGATACAATTTTTGAGGTGCAGCACGGTGTCTGTCTTCTCTGCATCAAAGGGGTAAGCGGATTTCCAAGTCCCGTGTTCCAAATGAATAACAATGACGCGCATGAAGAGCCAAGTGTTTACGCGCCACAGACAAGGCGGTGGTCACCATGCTTAGTAAACGCGTGTCTCCAAATCAAACCAAAGCACCTTGGGCAGGTGCTCATGGATCGTGACGCCACCTCCGTCGTCGCAATACAACCACTCGGACCCAAGATCGCGCAGCGCTTCGTCATCGGCGGCGTCGTGCACCTTCGAGCTCAAGCGCGCACGCAGAAAGAGCTCGTCGACGTCGGACGCCTGTGTGCGCGGAAACCAGTCGATGCACCCTGACGTGTGTGGTGAATCGCAGGCGAGTCATGTGTGAACACCTCACTCGCTTATGCGTCTTCAGGCAGCTATTTTGGAGCGGTTCCGCAAGGAGATCGTCGCAGCGCTGGCCACGGCCTCTCCCGAGGCGATCTTCTATGATCTCTTTCTGCAAGCGTGCACCACCGACCAGTTCGGGGCCTTCCTTTGGCTCCCGGACGAGCTCAAGGACGCCATCGTCGACGCCCATCCGCCACTTGCAACCACGCCGTGGGTCGAAGCAAGCGTGCCCACGGGCCTCTTTGAGTATACGTGCGACACCGACACGCGCGGGTGCTTCTACGACCACGGAGGCCGCTGCACCTTTGATCCGAGGAAGGGATGGGAGGCGAGCTTGTCGGTGGAGTCCCGATGCGAACGCTACGAGTTCCGAGCCTCCATTTTCTACCAAGGCGCGGTCGTTGTGCACATCAAGGTCGACCAGACATACGAGCCCATCGTCCTCAACGGCAACGAGCTCGAGATGCAACCCAACACCGGAGAGCTTCGCATCTGCTGGCGACAGGACCCGAGCTCGCACTCCATGCTCGTGCGGCGTCTCTCGGAGATCTTGGAGGCCGCCAAGGTCCCGTGGCAAATGATGAACTACGTTCGCGACGAAACCATGTCCGAGCGCCATCTCTCGTTTTGTTCCACCCCTCCGTTCGACTACGAAGTCGTGCTCCCCGTCGCCAAGCGTGCGCGCGAAGAGGACACACCGCGCCCGGCCAAGCGCCGCGAGTAAACGCACTTCTCTCCTTATGGAACAGGACAATTTGATCCATCTGGGCAGAAATGGCCACATCTACACATATCGGCGTCAGGGGACGGAGCTCGAACTCGTCGAGCACACTCCGCCAAGTTTGTGGCACACGATCGCCTTTGAAGACATGGAAGAGTTCAGAGAGGCACTCGCGAGGACTGAAAACGTCGATTCTGTGGACGGTTTTACACCCCCGCTTTGCACGGCGATCACTTACCGACGATATGACATGGCAGATGAACTGCTTGCACGCGGAGCGAACCCAAACTACCGTTCATCGGAAAGAGTATCGCACATGATGGTTAGTTTGACACGAAATTGCTCGCACTATGAGACGCGTCTGGCGGTGCGTTACTTGTTGTATCACGGGTCGCATATTCCGCGTGGTCTCTCGTCCGTTGCCAAGATGTTCGTCGACGAATACGTGTTCAGGCATTGGACGCCAGAAAGCCACGCATCATGGCCCGTTGCGCTCAAGAAACAAGTCGTTGCACTCCTCTCCGTGCTGCATTTGCGCCCATTTCTTTTTGTCCATCTCATGCAGTTTGTCGTCTCCGCGCACTTTGTCTGGGACGACGCACCCCCCTCCCCGGATTAAAATGCCCTTTTCGCAAGACCCCCTATTTTGCCGTTGGGGGTTTGGGTAAAACGTCTTTCTCGCAACACCCCCCATTTTGCCGTTGGGGGTTTACAGAATGGGCCGTTAGGAGGAAGCCCGGCGGCGCCGTGTCCGTTGGGAGTCTAGGCCGGTCTCGGTGTCAGTTAGGCAACGGGACTCTGTGTCAGTTGGGTGACGGGGACTTTGTGTCAGTCTAGACTCGGGATAGTGACTGGGACTGCGTGTCAGTCTGGACTTGGGTG
>Ga0209480_10002783_pt1 | contig 11778 bp, 31 predicted proteins | sample JI61114C2DNA_FD_187501 | JGI IMG/M metagenome (GOLD analysis project Ga0209480, IMG submission 187501) | Wastewater effluent complex algal communities from Wisconsin, to seasonally profile nutrient transformation and Carbon sequestration -... | ecosystem: Engineered > WWTP > Effluent > Algae...
AAACACAACAACTGTACCAACTAAGTCACATAGATCAACTAGTCTATCCACCCCTAGTTACACCCCCCTCTAATGGTGGAAGAAAAAGGCGTTTTAGTTGAGTGTGTTTGCATGGAGGTTAACTCCGCTCCCCCCAAGTACCCCTAAGTCATCTGCCCAACTATCTCTATGTATTGATTAGGGATTAAGTACGCCGCTTAGGGGTGTATTTGAGGGGTGCCATGGTTGAATTCGTGTCCCTTTTGTTTCAATTGGGGTGGAGTTGAGGAGGCTTCACTTTACATTCACATTCGAGGGTTTATCCTCTAGATCGAAGTGACATCCATGAGGCAATGAGGGCTCAAGGGGCCGTCGCGGGTCAGCATATTGAGCCTTGTTGCCGTGTCTTTAGAGGGTTTGAGGGGTCTAATCGCATGTTGGTCAGCATATTGAACGATGGACTTGTATACTCATTCTTGGTCTCCATCTTATTGATTGTCAGTCAGCTCGTCTTTAGGACCTTATGAGGCGCATGCGACGTTCGTCTATAAGAAGACTTCTCTTTGTCTTTGAGTATTAGGTCAAAGGTCGAGCTCGGGGCGTGGTGAGGCGTATAAGAGGTCAGCGTCTTCAGGTATAGCTATATGCGTTATGGAGTTCATTCGTGTACACTTCAGTTGTCGGGATTATCTCCCTGACGCCCCCACTTCATGGCTTCGTTCACACTAGGTATATGGAGTGGGGTTTTGCCCTATTCTCATAATTGAGACAGTTGCCTAAGAGTTCAACATTGTCAGATTCAACATAAGTGGGTCAGCGGTTTGAACGTGGTGAATTCCTTGATTGGCATGGTATCTGCAACCTCATGTGAGTACGCCAATTAAGGCGTCGTTGAGGAGATACCCATGACACCTAAAGCATCCCGCACAATCCGTGCATCCATCTTCACATTATTAATGTTCAGTCCGGTTATGTTCATTGCCCGCGTTCAGGCCAATGTTGACCGTCGCCCCGCTGTTGAGGGTCTTATTGTGCCCGAAGACTTCACCGACACAATTGAGGCCCCTCTTGAGCCTTTCTGTTCAACGGATGCTGAATGTGAAGAGCTTAAAGCTGCCCAATGGAATGAGTATCAATCTTGTTTAAGCGTCTACAACCCCGAGACCATTATCGAAGAAGAAGAAGAAGAATGTTGGCGTGACGGTCAAGCCGCTTGCCTTAAGTACTCTTCTGACCCTGATTGCATGGACCTAGACGAGGTTTGAATCAATAACTGACCTTTGAATGAAAGGAATACCCATATGAAGTACTCAAGCATTGAATCAATGATCAAAGACCGCTCTTGGAAACGCCCTCATTCGTACATGGGGCCTGACCACGACGACACTATTCAAGTGATTGGGCGTCACCGTGACTCCGATTTAATCGCTCACTCAAACTTCGAAGTTGCTCTTGAGCGTTTGGGCGGCGAATCGGAGACCGTTGAGGTTATCCGAGACTCACATTGGGCTTATGGATGGGTCGAAATGATTCGTGTGTCCAAGCGTGATCGCAAGGCCCTTAAAGAAGTTAAGAACATTCTTAACTCGCTTGAGGCATATGCGTTACTGGATGACGACGATTATTATGAGCGTGAGTCAGAAGAGCGTGAGCGTATCTTCACTGACAATAAAGAAGAGTTTATAGAGGTCTCCATTAAAGCCCTTGTAACTCACACTGACGTACCGGAATCTATTCTAAACTCACTTAAGACTTCTAAGAGCTTCGAAGCCCTTGTTTCAGAAGCGTTCTATGAAGCCGTGTCTTATAGCGGCATCGAAGACGCATGGGTATGCGAAACCAACTTCGTCCGTCTCTTTCAGAACATGTGCCGCTCGAATTATGCCAATCAAGACCTGAATCTAATGAACAACGCTATTGAACAAGCATTGGGGGTCAAATGAAGACTGTTATCTACGATTGGGCCGGGAATCTTATGGAATTCGGTACCTTTAAAGACTTCGACGACGCCGAGGAGTTCTTAAGTGAGAAGCTTGGCGATGACTATGAAACGGATCGCGGCGAATACGTGATCGATACTGAAAGGAATTAATAATGAAACACTTAATCGAATCAATAATCAGACTTAATAACATGGCCTCTAAAGAAGCTGTTCGGTATTTCCTAAACGGAGTTTCACTAGACGCGGTTAACGGAAAGTTCCGGGTACGTGCAACAGACGGTCATGCTTTTACAGAAGAGCTGACCAATATTGACGCCCCCGAGGGCTTCGTACCTAGGATTATTCCCTCGGACGTGATACCTAAGCTTAAGCTCATGCTTAAGAATAGCCCTAGATCCGTTGAGGGGTTTTTCCTTGTAGAAGTATCTAAAGAGCGTCTTAAGTTCGGTTACGGACCCAATCCTGATAAACCCGTCGAGTCTTGTGACATCCTTTGTATTGATGGGGAATTCCCGAACACGAGTCACCTAAGTCTAGACGAAGGAACGCGTACCTTTACTTTCGCGCTCAATCCCGAACTCTTAATGTTGCTGTTTAAGTCTATGAATTCTGAAAAACGAAACAAGCTTGTGGCCATTAGCGTAGAGCCGGCCAATCCAATGGGGCCGATTCTCGTGTCTCATGGAGACCTTAAGGGCGTTCTTATGCCAATGAGAATTAATAAGAAAGGGGATAACAAATGAGCACTGTATACGTGAAAGTGAAACATCCTGTAACCGACGAAGCTATAGAGCTTGAATACGATCTACAGTCAGACGGCGGGGAATACGACGATCCTGTAGACGCTGCTTTTATTGAAGCCACTGACTCCAAAGGTAACGTGATTCCTGAAAAAGAAGCCTACAAGCTCTTCGACATCGAGGGTCAGTGCGCTGACCGTGCCGCTGGTCAGTACGATTATGCCGACATCATGGCCCAACGTGCTGACGACGCCATGGATCGAATGAAGGATGGTGACTAAAATGAAACCTATTAAACAAAAACCAATTAGACACTCACAAGAGCCGTGGAGTGTTGGCACGAATGAAGTGTTAACAATCTACGCATACCCGGATCGAGTCAGTCAGGACATCGTGGCCGGGCTTGAATCAGGGAATGATTATGATTTGGCCAACGCTGAAAGGATTGTGGATTGTGTTAACGCCTTTGAGGGAATCGAAGAGGCAAGCAACACTATGACTCTTGTCAGGGTAACTCTTGCCAACGCTCGTGATGGCGCTCACCCGGATCTAAAGAATGTTGTTAAGCGCCTTTGCGCCTTATTGGCGGTCAAATGAAACTCGTGGAACGCTGCTCTTGCGGCAAGCCTATTCATTCAACCGAACTTCGTACTGGTAAGAACGGTAAACGGTGGCAACGCACGGTCTATATGCTTCGTGGTCAACCGTTCAAGGCACTGACCGTCACCCACGAAGAGCCATGCGGCTCTAGTGCCATTGTGTTCTCCAAACGTGACACTGAAACCCTGAAAGGATGGGGATTAAAATGAACGATCAAACTAAGAACGCTCTTAAGACTGACGGAGTTGTCGCTTTAATCAACGAGCTGACCTCAAGGCCCACCGAATCGGCCAAACGTGTGGCCTATACCGCGAGTGGCCTTAGGATCGCCGAGTGTTTAGAGGATGCAAGAGCCCTAAGAGACGAATCAAACACGCCTGAAGAGCTTATGGAGGGTATTAAGGCCCTTGCAGACAAGCTATCTATCCTTTGGGATTCCTATACTGATCAGGGCTAGGAGTCGCTTTTTAGAAATTCAGATTTCACTTGAGTTACAAATGGGTCCACCACTAGGACCAAGAACGGATTAAGTCTTTATGAAATACTTTTCTTTAATACTTCTAGTGAGCCTGGGAGCTTGCGGACCTGGTCCGGTTACTCCCGCGCCCTACGATCCGCCTGTAGTACCTAATTGTACGTTCATATCTGGCAACGCTGAACTCTCCACGTGGTCTTGTGTGTTCCGTGAGAATCAGAAGTGTGACGTGGAGATGTCCGGCGAAACTGTACTTAACATTTCAAACTGTGAGGCTATAAAATGAAACCTACTTACCTTGGTAAAATGAGCTGGGACGAATACGTCTCTATTCCCTACGACGTTACGAAGTCAGAGCTTGTTTATATGGACAAGTCCCCAATGCACTATCTTGCTGCGAAGACGGGTCCTAAAGTGGAAGCCACTGAGGACATGCAGCTTGGAGTCCTGCTCCATACCGCACTGCTTGAACCGGAACTCTTAAAGAATAGTTACATCGTAGAACCGGAAGAGTTTACGGACGGCTCTCCCATTAACCGTAGAGTGAAGGCTCATCGGGAATACCTAAAGAGCTTCCGGGACGCCAATCCTAATGCCCTTGTGGTCAAACCCTCCCACGTAGAACTCTTAACGGGAATGGTAACAGCTGCTGGGAACCATCGTGATTTAGCTGCCCTCATGAACATGCCTGGAGAGTCAGAGGTAGTGGCTACCTGGGAGCACCTAGGCTTTAAGTGGAAGGGTAGAGCTGACAGGATCATTGACCATCCGGTGCTTGGACGTACCGTCATTGAGCTTAAGAAGACCTTCGATGCTTCTCGGTCAGCGTTCTCAAGACAAATCTACAATATGGCCTACGACATCGGCATTAGCGCGTACATGCGTGGCTTTGAGGCGAAGAGTTATATCTTCGTTGCTGTGGAATCCAAGAGTCCCTTCCCGATTGGCATCTATAGAGCTGATGATTCAATGGTGGAGAGGGCTCACGCTCACACTGACCGCCTGCTGGCGAGACTCGCACGGTGCCAGCAAGAGAAGTACTACCCTGGCTATACGGATGAGATTGAGAACCTCCTCCTGCCGCAATGGGTCCCGGCAATGGACGCCGAGATACCTGACGGAGAGCTTTAGGATTTAAAACAGGTCAGGATTATCTGATCTATTAAAACAAGGAGAATGAAATGGAAGAGAAGAAATATCTACGAAGACTCGGTGTGTTCCCTGTAACGATTAAGGAAGTGAAGAAGAGTGAGTACAAGGGACAGGAATCCGCTGTGTTCGTTTTAGAACATGAAGACGGATCACTGATTGATCTTAAGTTCAAACTCCCGCTGACAGCTCAGCACAAGTTCGTTCAAGGACAGTTCCAGAACCTACTGAAGGTGTGCGGAGTATCGAAGCCCACTGAGTGTAAGGGCAAGCAGATTGCCGCCTACGTAGCCCCCTCTGAATGGAAAGGCAAGACGTTCTGGAACGTGAAGGATGTCTTCGATCTGAAATGGATGGATGACCACGGCTCCCCGGATGCTGGTCTGGATGATTTCGGTATGGGCTCCTCTGGGGGATCAACGGATGAAATCCCTTTTTGAAGTACTAGCTTTGGTTCTAGCGTCACTGACGTTCCTCTATGTTCTCTACCTGAGGACCATTTACGGTCTTCGGGTGGGGGACAAGTGGGGAAAATGGACGGTAGTTAGGGTGGTGGGAGACACCGCCCAACTTATTAACGACAACCGAGATTCAATGTACTGCCCTCTTGGGAGACTCTGGAAGCTACGATGTCCCTCAAAGAGCTGACCACCTCAGACGTGATTGTGGCCTCTAGGATCAACGAGGGAGTTCAGAAGGTGTTTGATCGTCACACGGTCAATAAAGAGATTAGCGCATTCGCTAGGCAGTCCCTACATGCTCTAGCAGTGGTCTTAGAGAGTCACATGGCTTCTCTTGAGGCAGCAGGCCTAAAGAGGAAGGAAATGGACACGGCCTTTGAGTGGATGCGCAGGGAAGTGAGGAAGGATTTATGAAAACGCTGACCATCATCGCACTGTTAGCCTATATGGCTTGGTTCGCTTTATTTGGAGGATGGGGATGAGACCTAAAACCAAAGATTTTGCAGAAAGACTTTGGGCTCTAAGAGATCAATGTCAGCGATGTTGGGCTGAGGAGTTTGCAGACATTTTCCCTCGTGTGATTAACGAAAAGATTGCGGCCAGAGAAATGGATTTAAGGGGCAACCCGGCGCATACTCTTCAGCCACTCTGCCGTGACCGCCTTAGTATAAGGCCTACGATAAAGATAAAACCTTACGGATGACACAAATGACAAACCAAGCACTGTTCACAATCTTCTTCACGGCACTGAATCTTTATTATTTCAGGCAAGCTTGCTCGTGTCGTAGCAATAAGCACGAAGCCCCTCCCTCAGTAGCAGAGCTTGTCTTCATTGGGGTGCCCATGGCGATGGGTATCGTGTACGGGATGTTTAAGTTTTGGTGGTGGGTGTTTTCGTGAGCGAGAATTGGCTTCAAACTTTGATTAAAGAGTACCCGTTGATAGTTTTCTTCACCATGGTAGGGCTTATGCTTAAGGCGTGTTCATGAAAATCAATCTAACGAAGCTACGTGAGATGGCTAACAAAACAGGCGAGGGTGAGGATCATGTTCAGAAAATCAGAAATGCCCAGGAATTCGTGTACTCCATTTCCCCAATGCTTATTGTGGATCTCATCGACGAGATTGAACGTCTTCATGGGGCTTTGGAGTTTTACGCTGAAAGAACAAATTGGAAGCGTGGAGACTGCAACTCCGAATGGTCCAATGCCTTGATTCATCACGATTGCGCATTGTGGAACACAGGCGGCGGTAGGGCTCGGTTAGCCCTCGCAGCGCACAGAGAAAGGTTTGAAGAATGAAAAAGCTTAAGCCAGGAATTTATAGTCATCGTGTGAGTGGGCAGCAGGCCATTGTCGGAGATAGCGGATACTCGCATACCTATGCGGCTGGCACTATTCCAGAGCCAAACGACGAAGATAGAGACGTTCATGGAGCGGCGAGACTGCCGGGCTTTCCGATTGCGTATGGAACACTTCAAGACAACCCAGAGATTTGGGAATGGGTGTGCGCGCTATGAAAGACGCTAAGCAAATCGCAAACGCCCTACTAAAAAAGATTGCTAAGGAAGGTTGGACTATAGAAGTTCACACCAACATTTTAGCCTTGCTCCATCAATTGATCGAGGGGTACCTAGCGAGCAGGCGGCTGAGTGATGAGGAGTTAGAATCCTTGGTTAACGGACTTTATCAAAGCGTATTTGATGAGGGATACGCGAACGAAGACGATCTCCTAAAGCTTGGTATGTTTCATGGCTACCGCGAGTGCGAGAAACGTTTGGGTGTGAAATGAGCACCAAGACCAGTGAGCGGGTGAGAAGCAAGTCTATTAAGATGCCAGGCCACAACAAGTATCGTGTACCCATTCCACTAAAGAGGATGCAGATCTCTGCGGATCTTCACATGGGGATCGTGAACCACAAGTCTCGGTTGATCATCGCCTTTATGCGGGGATTCCAGCGTGAGTTCTACGGATGCGACATTCTCAATAGAACCGACGCGCTCAAGGCGCTTAACTTTTTATGCGACTACCTCAATATGGTAGCGCCAAATGACGTAACCGTGCTCAATGCTTCTATGCGAGCGAAGACACGCGGCCTACTGCGGGACGCTGAAAAGCTAACGGCTACTGTGGCCCATGTGAACGCAGCGCCGAGGAGGAGAAATGATCCCCAGGATACTTTGGCAGACCAATAACTTTCGCTGTGTGCATCGTGGATTTCATATCGAAGATAAAAGCTTTCCCAAATTTGTTTTTGAAAGAACGGTTGGGAAGGATGCTATGGGTGTTTCTGTATGGACTTCAAGCGAAGTTGATAACAGTACGACTGGACCACTGTTCCAATTGAGTCGTATTATTCTTGAGAGCAATATTTCAATATGAAACCCGAACCGAGGAGCGAGTGATGAAAGAAGAAAAAGAAATTAACCCCACCGTAATTATCATAGGTGAAATCAAAGCTGCGCTAGCGGAGTGCGTGAAGAGTCGTCTTACCGGATATTCAAGCCCGTTCAATAAGGTGATTGATGATGTCGTTGCTACGAAGACCGACGAGATTAGAGCGCTTGTATCAGAGGCGATCAGCGGGGCATTGAACGAGAAGACCTTTCGTGAGGATGCTATTCAGCAAATCCGTCACAAGGTTGCGCGTGAACTCGTTAACTCCTTTGGGGAGGGGATATTTAAACGCACTATCGAAAAACTCAAGCAGGACCACACGCTCAAAGCCCGTATCGTTCTTGCTGTTGAGGCGATGATTGAGGGTAAGACATGACCAACACCATCAAAGACCTAATCCTCGGCATGCGAAAGCTTAGGGAAGCGGCGAACCTACCCTGGAATACCTACATAGAGCCAATTGGCCCTATGAGTTACGACTTGGAATCTTGGCAAGCGGTGATTACTCCTCGACGACAAACGCCTATTTACAACGAGCATCGTGAAAGAGCATTAGCCGATTGTCGTTTCATCGCCGCCGCACCGACAAACCAAGCCAGGCTCGAATCCGCTCTCTTGATTGCAGTTGAGGGAATCGAGTCCGTAATGGGTGGTGGGTTTTGGGACCCACGGGGAATATTTGATGACATCGAAGCCGCGCTTGGGGGTGATTCGTGAGCAGTAGAAATAAAAAACCAGTACTAGATGCTTGCTGCGGATCCCGAATGTTTTGGTTTGATAAGAAAAATCCGAATGTTGTTTTCGCTGATATTCGACGAGAAGATTTGGACCTAAACCACGGGAATAGAACCTGTCACATTAGACCCGACAAGCTTCAAGATTTTAGAAAAATGGATTTCCCAAACAATACTTTTTATCTTGTCGTGTTCGATCCGCCTCATTTACGTGGAGCAGGTAAAAACGGATACATGGCTAAAAAGTATGGGAGCTTAGGTAAAACTTGGCGCGAGGATTTAAAAGCGGGATTTGACGAGTGCATGAGAGTCTTAAAGCCAAATGGAACTTTGATTTTTAAGTGGAACGAGCATTCGATAAAGGTTTCGGAGCTGATCAAAGTTATCGGATACGAGCCCTTGTTCGGTCACAGGACACTCCAAACCAGCAAAACTATTTGGATGGCGTTTATGAAAATGGAAACCAAATGACCGCCCTCCAAACCTATCTAAACGAAGTGCGCGAGCGGGATAACGATGAAACCCTTAAGCCGCAAATAGAGATCGCCTACGAGGCTTGGACAAAACGCGTCTACGAAGAAAACGCAATGCTTAGCACTCAGTTTGCTTTCAGAAACGGATACCGCGCGGGGTTTTATGCTTCGTACCGTACCGACGTGCCGAAGCTCATGGCGATGTTCGACAAAGCTTTTGAATTTATCGAGGGGGCTGAGTGTTGGTGCGAGAAAGCAAAGCGTGCAGGATACAAGCAATGCACTAAGTGCGACGTTCTTTCGGACATCGAACAAATTGCGCGAGGTGAATTGAAATGACTAATTACGGCGGTATGTTCTTAGTGCTCATAGCGGTACTGAATTTAGTAAGGGTCTTAGCTAAACCTCGAAGGAGATATTGAAATGAAATATCTATTTGCACTGCTTTTAATCAGCTTATCGGCGAGTGCTGAACTCACCGGGAAAGATTTAAAAGACCTAGATGTAGAATCCTACGACAAGGTTTTTAAATACGGTATTGCCAAGGGCTGGCTTCAGTGTGCTCAGTGTTATGAGAAACCTGATTCAAAGGAATGCATTAAGAACGCTAAAGACGCTCTTAAGATTCTAGATGAAGCTCCCGCCGGACTTGTGAAGAAGGAAAAGAAGAAATGAAAAAGATTGAAGTCGGTGCTCAAGATTTAAAAACCCGTGATGGGCGTGATGTGAGAATCTATGCGACGGGTATGCCAGGAAGATTCCCCGTGCATGGGAGCATCAACGATGGCGATGAGTGGAATGTTGCTACGTGGACCGATGAAGGCAGATGCTATAGCACCGTTATTCGGAAAGACATGCCTAGCGACATCATCCTAGAAGACGATTCGAAGCTTGTGCTTTGGAGGCATCTAACGACATGTGAAGTTCGTTTGCGCCCAGAGGGATACACCTTACCTGCCGACTGGGAGCGCGTTGATCTCAAAGACCTAGCTGGGTGGGACGAATGAAAATAGAGCGCAAAGCCTGGGGCATTGTCTACAAAGATGGCTTTCTCCCTCTGCTTTGGTGGAAGACTAAAGAGGAAGCAGAAGTTTCCGCTAAGAACTACGGGGGACACGCTGTGGAAGTTACATTCTCTTACGAGATTGAAGCTGGGTGGGACAAGTGAGCCTCCCCCCGGAACGCTACATCGCTATTAAAAAGACGCGTGAGTTCCTACAAAAGCTTATCACCACGAAGATGACGGCAATGGAGATGCGCAGAGAAGCCCAAAGCTGTCTTAGGCATTTCCCCACGGATCAATTCATGGCAGAGCTGAGAGTGGCCGCACCTGAGTTCTTTGGACGTAACAATGAATAAGATTCCCTGCCAAGCCTGCAAAGGTAAGCGCAAAGAGAAGGGCTGCATGACGTGCGGAGGCTACAAGGTGGTCCTTGAGAAGGTTGAATGCAACACGTGCAGGCATCCAAGATGGGTGAGACCCGGTGTTTACACGCGCTACGAGGGTAAGCAGTGGACAAGCCTTGATGGGATTGTGGTCACAGAGCGCGGGGACAAACCCTCAACGTGTAGCTTCTGTCCCTAATAAAATCATTCGACAATCGTATTTGAGTTGAGGATAAAGCTCTTGATGTTGGGGCCCTAGAGCCAGCCGGTTTACAGGTTGTAATTCGATGGGCATAAGTAAGTAAGCACACCCCAGTATCCGAGTTCCTCCGACGTAACGGAGGGCTTTAGATGAGCACCGTATCAGGAGTAGGCAGTCTCCGCCCCTCCACGTAAGTACTGCCATAGGGGCTACGGTGTTCTTCTAAGGCTGGATTGTCGGTGAACCCCTTAACAATCAACACACCGGGAGGGTTTATGGGGTGCCTACCCTCCCTGGCCTTTTTTCAGTTATAATTCATTCCATGAAAACCATTCTCTTCGCTCTAGCCCTTCTCTCCCTTCCCTCCTTCGCATTCACCTCTGGGGATTGCATCAATCGTATTAGCCGAGGGGAGACCAGCTACTGGAGCTATTGGTATAGAGTGGTCTCTGAGAACAGCACCACCATCACAGCCACACATGCGGTGTTCGAGGTTACTAAAGTTCTCCCTAAGAGCATTGGCTTTGAGCTTGTGGACTGTCCTACGAATGCTGAGAAGAACGCTATTAAGGATAAGCTTAAATCCATTAAGAGCGGTCCTTTTGTTCTGGAAAACTAAGAGTAACTGAGTATATAGATCCCGCAGCACCTCCCATTGACCGCAAGCCTTCGTCGGAGAGTAAAAGTAAGCTGGGTATTGCCACTGCCATGGTACTAGCTGAAAAGAAGTAGGGAGACGGTGCTGGCATGAAAGCTCCCTTACTCACAAACGCGGTGTCTGATGCCCGGACTCGGAAGTAACGAAGGTAGGGCAGTTGTTTGAGGATCAATGGAAAAGAAGAAGAAGAAGCTCAAGACTTACAACTTCTACACCGTGATGATGCAGGCACTGCGTCCTGTCTGGAGAAACCACCCCACCCGAAGAGAGTTCTTTAAGAATAGTAGGTCAGCTCCCAACACCTGGATCTGCGCTGAGTGTGGGAAGAAGTGCGCTGGGGCCTCTAAAGGCAAGAAGAGCGAGTTCAGAATCGACCACATCGAGCCCGTAATCCCATTAACGGGGTTCACCAACTGGGACGACGTCATTCGTAGGCTCATCACTGGTCCCCACAACCTCCAGGTTCTGTGCTTGGTGTGCCATGGGGTGAAGTCTAAAGCTGAAAACGCTGCCCGAAGGAAGCATAAGAAGGATCTCCTGTGAGCCTCCAGAAGAAGCTACGTATCGTAGACCGTGCCCTCCT
>Ga0209480_10002784_pt1 | contig 11777 bp, 8 predicted proteins | sample JI61114C2DNA_FD_187501 | JGI IMG/M metagenome (GOLD analysis project Ga0209480, IMG submission 187501) | Wastewater effluent complex algal communities from Wisconsin, to seasonally profile nutrient transformation and Carbon sequestration -... | ecosystem: Engineered > WWTP > Effluent > Algae...
AGAGTGAAGAGTGAAGAGTGAAGAGTGAAGAGTGAAGAGTGAAGAGTGAAGAGTGAAGAGTGAAGAGTGAAGAGTGAAGAGTGAAGAGTGAAGAGTGAAGAGTGAAGAGTGAAGAGTGAAGAGTGAAGAGTGAAGAGTGAAGAGTGAAGAGTGAAGAGTGAAAATATTTTAGGGGGAATAAAGTTAACGAGTTGCATTGTAAATTAAAGCATGAAAGATGCAACAAAGCAGCCGTTGATTATTAAAAGCTATCAATTTGCAATTGAAATTGTAAGACTTAGTCAACGACTAGTTATAGTTGATAAAGAATACGTTTTATCAAAACAAATTATTCGTTCCGGTACTGCTATTGGAGCAATTCTTAGAGAAGCTGAATATGCGTTCTCTAGACAAGATTTTGTTTATAAGCTATCAACTTCACTAAAGGAAGCAAATGAAACAATATATTGGCTCTCACTATTATTTGATACAGACTATATAACTTCTGAACAGTTTGACAAGTTAAGCAAAGATTGTAACGGCTTAATTAGCATGCTTGTGGCTTCAATCAAAACCGCAAAATCTAAATAGATATATCCCAATATTATATAAAACCTAGGCGCAGCCTAGGTAACCTCGTTAAAGTAAATCTCTGTCCATTCTTCACTCTTATCTCTTCACTCTTCACTAAAACCCCCAAAAAAAGAAAATCTTCTATGATAAGTACTTTCCTACAATTGGAACCCTTCTTCCCACCCCAAATGCCTTTGGCGATACGCGGATAATGGGACAGAACTGATTTCGTTTGTACTCATTGGTGTTCACCATTTTCAAAGTTCTGTCTACTAGTGCTGCGTCAAAACCAAGTGCTTTAATTTCTGCTGGGCCTTGACGTTTCTCAATGTATTGATAGAGGATTTGATCCAGTATGGCATAGTCTGGAAGAGAGTCACTGTCTTTTTGATTGGGTCTCAATTCAGCGCTAGGTGCTTTGTCAATGATATTAATGGGAATGATTTCTTTGTTTCGATTAATATACCTAGCTAGTGCATAGACCTGCAATTTGTAGCAATCGCCCAGCACCCCAAGACCACCGGCCATGTCTCCATATAATGTGCCATAACCAGTAGAAAGTTCGCTTTTGTTTGAAGTGTTTAGCAAGATATAGCCAAACTTATTGGAGATGGCCATGAGTAAATTACCCCTGCTACGGCTTTGAATATTTTCTTCTGCCAAAGAAAAAGGCAGGTCTTGAAACAAAGGTTTTAGGGTATGCAAAAAGCTTTCATACACTTCGTTGATTCTAATAATATCGTAAGGGTTCTCCAAGTTTTTGCTGAGTGCTACTGCATCGTCTACAGAATGTTCTGTGCTATAGGGCGATGGCATAAGAATGGCGCGCACATTGTCTTTTCCCAATGCATCACAAGCAAGTGCTAGAGTTACCGCGGAATCAATACCACCAGATGAACCTAGTATGGCTTTGGTAAATCCCATTTTTTGAAAATAGTCTCGAATACCCAAAATCAATGCATCATAGACCTGTGCAATATTTAATTCGGGTTCCAGTGTTGCTGGATTGAGTTCTTTGTCTGGGACCCTACTGGCTGGTTCAATAATGGTTGCATCAAGCGTGCCATCAGCATTTAATACAACACTGTCTAGCGCTTCTTCAAATAAAGGGAAGGCTTTACACAAATTAGCATCCTTATCAAAAATCATAGAAGAGCCATCAAATACAATCTCCGTTTGAGAACCTACTGCATTACAATAGAACATGGGGATTTTGTACTTGAGTACATTGGCCTTGATCACCGATTTTCTATCCTCGTCATGGGTATAATCAAAAGGAGACGCACTTAAGTTCAACATTAGGTCAGGTGACTGTTCCATTAAGTGGTCCATGGGGCAAATGCGATAAAGCGGATTGTCTCCCATATTCCAAATGTCTTCACAAATAGTGATGGCTAGTTTCTTTCCCTTGAATGGAACTACTTTCCATTCAAATGCGGGTTCAAAATATCGGTATTCGTCAAAAACATCATAAGTGGGTAAAAGGGTTTTGTGTATCTCTGCTTTTACTTCTTTTTCATACAAAAAGAATGCGGCGTTAAAGAGATCCTTTCCTCTTAGTTGGGTATTCCTAACTGGTGCGCCAACCAAGACTCCAATAGTATCAGCATGTTCTTTGATCCGGGTAATAGATTCCTGGCATTTTGCAAGAAAATCGTTGAATTCCACAAAATCCCTAGCGGGATATCCGCAGACACTCATTTCGCTAAATAGAATTAAATCGCCACCGGCAGCTTTTGCGGTTTCAATGGCTTCTATAATCTTGTTGGTGTTGTATTCAAAATTGCCAATATGGTAATTTTGTTGGGCCAGAAAAATCTTCATAGGGCGAATTTCACGAATTATTGGCAATGAGGCTTATTTTGTGGGGCAACAATTTCCAAAACTGGTTGTTTCAATCATTCCAATACTCAAAAGCCAATAATGAAGTGGATCCCAATTTGCCTTTTACTACTGTTTTTTCTGGGCTGTAAGTCCAAGCCAGCCGCCCCTGATGTTTCAAAAATTCCTGTGAAATTAAAGGTACAACGCTTTGAAGACGCTTTTTTTGGCTTAGACAGTATGCATTTAGAAGAGGCTTTGAATGAACTTGAAAGGAAATATCCCGGTTTTGCCAAGGATTTTATCTTTAATATCATGGGTACTACCCCTTCAACTGCGGCGGCAGATATCAAGTCATTTAGCAGCAGTTATCGCCCAATGTACGATTCTGTAAAAAAGCATTTTGCCAATTTTCAACCAGTGGCTGATCAGGTAGAAATGGGGCTGAAATATGTGAAATATTATTTTCCCAATTATGTGGTGCCCACCAATCTGGTCACTTTTATTGGGCCCATCAATAGTTATGGAAATATCATTACTACCGATGCCCTTGCAGTAGGATTGCAATTGTATATGGGTAGAGACTATGCTTTGTATAAAACAGATATGGGACAACAATTATATCCCAGCTATTTGTCCAATAGATTTGAACAGGCTTATATTCCAATTAATTGCATGAATAATATTATTGAGGATCTCTATCCTAATAAAAGTTTGGGCGCGGCATTGGTAGACCAATTGGTAGAAACAGGGAAAAGACAATACGTACTGGATCATTTACTACCCAGTACTGCAGATAGTTTAAAACTGGGGTATTCTGGACAACAAGTTGTAGACTGTAACAATAACGAAAGCAATATTTGGGCCTTTTTTATTCAAAACAACCTATTGTACGTAACTGAGCCTGAGATAACCAAAGAGTATATGAATGAGGGGCCCAATACCCCTGCTCTAGGGTCTAATTTCCCTGGCTTTATTGGCAAATATGTAGGATGGAAAATAGTGCAGAAATACATGGACAATCATCCTGATCTGGATTTGGCCAAGTTAATGGAAACCCCTGCCAGGAAAATTTTTGAAGAAGCCAAATACAAACCAAGATAAAACTTAAAAAAGCAACCGAATAGCTAATTCAACCGTTTAGGAAATTGAAAATCTAATGCCCTTGTTAGAGAAATTGACATACAAAATCCAAACCAAACTGTTCTTTCTGTTTGTAGCAGCTATTTGCTATTTGCCAGCCAAGGCACAATTGCCTACTGCTAGTTTTCATAGTTTGCCAGATTCTGTGATTAACAACCCTTCTTTTATAACTGCTTTTGGCAATAAGCTATTGTTTTTAGAAATAGGTAATACCAATGCCGTAAGTCTTTGCAGTTTTAATGCAAACATGGAATTGTTAGAAAAGAAAAGAATGCCTTCTGAATTTCTGCGTTCTAGGTATCACCTGATCAAAACCGATAGTAGCCTGCAGTTCCTTTTTTATTTTAGATACAATGACAGCATGCACATGAACTTGCTAGAAATGGATCAGGCATTGAATCTCAAGCCCATTAAACATTCAGGATTTCCCTTGCCAGATCAAAGACGAAGCAGGTATGATCTTGTAACCAATGAGCACCAAAGCTATTTTCTCTTTTACCATGTATGGGTGTATAACCAGGATTCTGCTTTTTTATTTGGTCATTTAACCAATAGGAACTTAGACTTGAAAAAAGAAATTGCCTATACTTTTTCTTTTAAACAAGAATTGGATACCGTTAGTAACCTACTATTAGATTCCTATGGAAATATCCATTTATTGGTCTATGATAAACCCATGAATTATAGACTCTCCAGTAGTTTGAATATTCATACGGTTCCTTTTGATAGTGACGAGATGATTACCGAATCATTTGCTTTTCAGAAAAAGAAAATTCTGGGGTTATTGCCCTTAGAAGATAGTAGCAAAAAGCAAATCAAATTAGGGGGATTGTTTTTAGAAGGTCATTTAAAAAACACAGAAGGAATCATGCATATTAGCATGCCGGTTACTAGGGGTAATGGATTGGATTATAAATTATATGCTTTTCAGCAAATGGCTTTACAGCATTTAGAAAAGCAAAGCCCCAGAAAACCATATAGAATGCTCAATGGTCTAAAACCCAGTTTTCTGTTAAGGGAAGATGGAAAAATTAGGTTGGTAGCGGAATTGCCATCTTTTAATTATGGGTTCACTGATACTACAGGAAATTACCAACGAAGTCTCTCAAGACTAAGATTTGGAGAAGCAGCTACCACCAATGTAGAAGATTTGAGAAGATTGAATGCTGCAAACCAGAATCAGATTGTGTCACCCAATACAACAGGTGTTGGAAGGGGGAATAGAAATTCCAGACAGGCAAGCACTAACAATATTCCCTTATTTGATGCTTCTTCCATGCTCAATCCCAATAATAATTTCAGGGAATTTAGACCTACAAGTCCCGTCAAGTTTAGGGCCATTTCATCTAGGTCGCCTAGGTATTATTCTTTTAATTTAAGTGGTCAAGGTGACTGGTTGGGCTATCAGCAAAAAGGCTTGGATGAATTTTATAATGAAGTCTATAACATGCATTTGCCCGTTCAATTAGGGGGTGAGTTTTATTTGGTGGCTTATGGTGCTAGTAAAGACGATACGCCTTTTCCTGTGATGATTGGGTATGAAAAAGACAAGCCTTTTTTAATTCCCTTGACAAAGGATCCCAAATTAGAGGGGATTAGATTTCACCAGTTTCAGAAAATTTCTTCCAATAGTTATTTGGGCATTTATACAAAGGAACAAACAGACTTAGTGGGTGTGATGATACTATCCGTTCCTGGAAAAAATTAGTTGTTCTTGAAAGGAACAATCATGTCAAAAGAGGGAATATTAACTTTAAAAGTTTCTTTGTTGTGTTGGTTCTCCATGAGGTAAGTTCCGTGCATTCTACCCATTTCAGTTTTCAAATTACAACCACTCACGTATTGATAGGTTTCACCTGGTTTAAGAACGGGTTGAATGCCAATTACGCCTTCTCCTTCCACTTCACGGTGTTCCCCATTGCTATCAAAAATGAACCAATGTCTTCTGAGTAGTTTTACGGTAAAATTATTGTGATTTTCAATGGTAATGCGGTAAGCAAACATGAATTCCTGATTCAGCGGATTGCTGTAATCGGATTGGTAGAAGATCTCTACGCTGATTTCAACGCCTTCGGAAATCTTAGATATCATGGGTTAGCCGCTTTTAGTAAATGTATGAAATTGGTTCAAATAAGTTTGTAAAAATGCAGGAATGGTATCTAGCCTGTTTTTGCGTGTTTTACATGTTAAACCCGGTTAACATTATTTTATTAACAGATTAACGATTTTCCTATGCTACCAAGTGTTAATTTTGCGCCATAAAACAAAGACTTATGACAAAAATAGCTGTAGCCAAAGGCGATGGTATAGGACCGGAAATCATGGATGCCGTTTTAGGCATTTTTGAAGCAGCCAAAGTGCCCCTTCAATATGAAGTGGTTGATATGGGCAAATGGGTTTTTGACAAAGGCTACAGCAATGGTATGACTCCTGAAGCACAGGAAACCATTGAGTCATTGGGTATTTTGTTCAAGGGCCCCATGGAAACTCCCAAGGGTAAGGGCGTAAAAAGTGTGAATGTAACTGCGCGAAAAACCTGGAATACCTATGCAAACAAACGTACCTTTCAAACCCTACACGGAGTAGATACGGTGTTTAGTAAGGCTGGAATTCCTATAGATATTACTATTGTTCGTGAAAATATTGAAGATACTTATGGTGGTATTGAGCATATGCTGACTCATGACGTAGCTCTTGGTAGAAGGTTTATTACCCGTCCAGGATCCTTGCAAGTGATCAAGTATGCTTTTGAAATGGCCAAGAAAAAAGGAGCCCATCGTATTACATGTGGACACAAGTCTAATATCATGAAAATCACGGATGGTCTGTTTTTAGAAGTGTTTTATGAAGTGGCAAAAGACTATCCGGAACTAAAAGCAGATGACGTTATTGTAGATGACCTCTGTATGAAATTGGTGTCAAGGCCAGATTTATTTGACGTAGTTGTCTTGACCAATTTACAGGGCGATATTGTAAGTGACTTATGCGCTGGATTGGTTGGTGGACTTGGCTTTGCGCCATCTGCCAATATTGGAGACCATATTTCTATTTTTGAAGCAGTTCACGGAACAGCACCAGATATTGCTGGTAAAAATATTGCCAATCCAACTGCTTTATTGCTCAGTGGATTTGGCATGTTGCGTCATTTGGGTTTGATGGAAACATCGGCCATGATTGAAAACGCTTTATTGTATACTTTAGAGAGCGGTGTTCATACGGGTGATTTTGGAGACAAGTCTATAGCTTCTTTGAGCACAACCGAATTTGCTGCTGCCATCATTGGCAATTTTGGCAAATTACCAGCCAATAACCCCAAGCCTGCCATTGCCAACCATTATGTGACCCCTACCCATTTTAAATTAGAAAAGAACCCCATGTTAGAGAGTCTTGAAATGGGGCAGGAAGAAATTGTTGGGGTAGATATGTTTATAGAAAGCAACGAACAACCAAGCATTATTGCTGAAAAAGTGATGAAACATACCCTAGATGTATTCAAATTGGTGACCATCACCAATAGGGGTACCCAAGTATGGCCCAAGGGATCAGTATTTACCAACCTGGTAAATCAGTATCGTTGCCGCTTTGAAAGCATTGGTGACCTACCTGTAACCCAAGTAGAAATTCTTGAATTATACAAAAGGTTAATGCAAGATTACAAGATCTGTTCTACCGAATTGTTAAACATGTGGGATGGTAAAAAGGCCTATAGTCTGGCTCAAGGACAGTAAGGGTCGTTTTTTTAGCATCATTCTCATTTTTAACGTAATTTCACGGCTCATTTAAAAGAGCAATCGAATTATGGCTGAAGCGATATTAATGCCCAGGTTAAGTGATACTATGACGGAGGGCGTCATTGCCGCCTGGCACAAACAGGTGGGTGATACAGTAAAAAAAGGCGATTTACTAGCTGAAATAGAAACAGACAAAGCCACTATGGAGCTGGAAAGCTACCAAGAAGGCGTTCTGTTGCATATAGGAACTGCCAAGGGTGGTAAACTACAAGTGAATGACTTGTTGGCCATTTTAGGACAGGCTGGAGAAGACGTATCTGCCTTGGTTGCACAACATAGTGGTGGCGCTGCTGCTCCTGTTGCAGCACCCGCTGTAGAAGCTGCACCTGCACCCGCTGCTACACCAGCCCCAACTGCCGCCCCTGCCGCTGCACTTGATTTAACCAATATGGAAGAAGTGGTATTGATGCCAAGATTGAGCGATACCATGACAGAAGGCGTGATAGCTGGTTGGCAAAAACAAGTTGGAGATACGGTGAAGAAAGGAGAAGTGTTGGCCGATATTGAGACCGACAAAGCCACCATGGAACTGGAAAGTTACAAGGATGGTGTTTTGTTGTACCAAGGTGCCAAAGCTGGCGAAAAGATTTTGGTGAATGACCTGCTTTGCATCATTGGCAAAGAAGGAATGGATATAGCATCAATTGTTGCTGCTGCAAAAGCTGGTGGATCTGCTCCTACTGCTACACCTGCCGCAGCTCCGGCTCCTACTGCACCTGTTGCCGCTGCGCCAGCTGCAAGTCCTGCACCTGTTGCTGCTGCACCTGCTGTGGTAAATGAGGGTAGAATTTTTGCATCGCCATTGGCTAAAAAAATAGCTTCTGAAAAAGGCATTGATTTAAAATTTGTAAAAGGTACTGGCGATAACGGAAGGATTACCAAATCTGATATTGACGCATATACGCCTGCTGCAGCCCCTGCTGCTTCAACACTAGTAGCTACTGCAAGTGCCGCTGCACCTGTTGCTACTGTTCCTGCCGGTGTAGTAAGTTTTGAAGACGTTCCTGTTTCTCAAATGCGCAAAGTAATTGCTCGCAGATTGGGAGAGAGCTTGTTTACAGCACCACATTTCTACTTAACCATGAGCATTGATATGGATGCTGCTGTTGCAGCCCGTGCCAAAATCAATGAAGTGGCTAAGACCAAGATTAGTTTCAATGACATGGTGTTAAAAGCAACCGCGCTTTCATTGAAACAACATCCAAAAGTAAATAGCAGTTGGTTGGGCGATAGTATTCGTTATAACCACCACGTAAATATTGGCGTAGCAGTAGCTGTAGAAGATGGTTTGCTAGTACCAGTTGTTCGTTTTGCTGATGGTAAATCTTTGAGCCAAATTGGTGTTGAAGTAAAAGACTTTGCACAAAAAGCAAAAGACAAAAAATTACAACCCGCAGATTGGGAAGGAAGCACTTTTACCATTTCTAATTTGGGCATGTTTGGTATTGACCAGTTCACTGCCATCATCAATCCGCCAGATTCTTGCATCTTAGCAGTTGGTGGAATTGCACAAGTACCGGTTGTTAAAAACGGTCAAGTGGTTCCAGGTAATGTGATGAAAGTAACCCTTAGCTGTGACCATAGAGTGGTTGACGGAGCAACTGGTTCTGCTTTCTTACAAACGCTGAAAAGCTTGTTGGAAGAGCCTTTGCGTATGTTAGTGTAATTCTTCTCTGAGAAGCTTTTTACTATTTGAGAATGATTTAGCAAACGGAGAAGATTTAGTGAAAAACGAAGAGTGAAGAGTGAAGAATGGACGGTGATCTAAGTAAACGAGTTCACCTAAGCTGCGCTTAGGTTTTAGTAAAAGACAAAGATCTTCATAAAGAGAAACCCTTGGCAGCGCCAAGGGTTTCTTTGTTTAGTCAAATAAAATCACTCTTCACTCTTCACTCAATGTCGCATCCAATTGGCGCTCCAGGTGCAATGGCTTTAGGCGTTGGTACCACCATATCTTTTGGTTTATTAATACGCTCAACTGTATAAGCATAGTGCGCAGCAAGAGAAGGGTTTGCTTTTTCTTGTGCAGCAGCATAAGATTTTAAAGCTTGCAATCTGCTATAGCAAATAGCTTTTACTTGAAATCCTGCTTGCTCATGTTGGCTGAGGTTTAATAACCAACTCAACACTAATTGTTGGGTTTGTAATTGTACTTGTTGTTTCAAACCCTTTTCCATTGTGGCTTTCCAAGTTTTTTGAATAATAGCATCCAAGACATCATCCCATCCTGGTGTTCCAGCCTGAGCTTTAAATTGAACCAATCTATTGGCCCTATCTGTATTGAATAAAAAGCCCAATTCAAAATGGGTTAATGCTTCAGCTGCAGCCAACGGATCAAAACTCATCCCGGTTCTTTTCTGGAACAATTCTCCAACACCATAGTACATAGGTGGTCTTGGTGGAATCAATTGGATAATTCTATCAGAAAGGGTCAGGGTCTCTGGAGACAAACATTCTAATGCCGCATTCAGCGCTTTTTCCTGAATGGCTTTAGACAATATTTCTGGTTTTTGTTGTTGGTCACCCCTAACGGCATAACTATAATTCATACCACCAATTAATTTACAATTGGCTTCTAATTGGTATTGGTGAGCATTATATAAGGGAACCAACACGTCTTCTAATTTGGCAAGGGGCGTATTGGGTGCAATGGCGTTTTCAGAAAAACCTTCCAAGGCTTTTTTGCGCACAGCCAAAACCTGTTTCAAACCATCGCTGGCGTCTTTGCCATTATCCCACAAATGCGCATAAGGGTGCATACCACCCGCAGCCCTGGCATCCATATCGGCAATAAATAAAACCCCATTCTTGGTATTTTCTTCCAGCATGGTTTTTAGTGCATTGGCTTCATTAGTGCCTGCCGCAAAATCGGTGTAACCATATTGAATGGCGCGTTTATCCCAAAGACCAATCTCATTGGTATAGACTTGAGAAAAATCAATTTGACCAGCGGCATTGATACTTAGGTTAGGGTGGGGGTAATCCATAACAGAAGCCCTGTCATTAAAACTAGAAGCGTAATTGTGTTGCAATCCAAGGGTATGTCCCACTTCATGAGCAGCCAATTGGCGTAAACGCTGAAGGGCTTCATTTTTCATGGTTTCAGGAACTGGCTTACCTGTTTCATAAGGAGAAATCAGACCCGTGAAAATCAGGTAGTCCTGTCTTACTCTTAATGAGCCTAAAGTCACTTGACCCTTGATAATTTCTCCAGTTCTTGGATCGGTTACTGTTGCACCATAACTCCATCCACGGGTAGAACGGTGAACCCAATTAATGATATTGTATCTGATATCCATAGGGTCAGCAGAATCAGGTAAAACTTTTACTATGAAAGCATCTTTGTATCCAGCCGCTTCAAATGCTTGGTTCCACCACCTTGCGCCGTCAAGTAGCGCTGAGCGGATGGGTTCTGGTGTTCCATTGTCTAAATAATAGATAATGGGCTTCACTGGTTCACTTAGAGTAGCTTGAGGATCTTTCTTTTGTAATCTATGTCTGCTAATAAACATTTTCTCTATCGGGTCCGTAAAGGGACTGGCATAGTCAAAATAACTGATGCCAAAATAGCCACTTCTGATATCGTATTTACGGGGTTGGTATTGTTTATCTGGTAATTGTACAAAACTATGGTGTAGTCTAACCGTAATGGCTTCCGCGGATGGGGTTACACTAGTTACATATCGCCCAGCGTCACTGCCTCCTGTAAAACTAACCGTAGCTTCAAACTCAGAATTCAAAGGGAAGTTTTTGGTGCCTTCTAAATATATGGCACTCCTAGATTCAGAATAGCTATAACTACCCTGTTTCATAGCTCTAAGCTTATCAGCAACTCCATGTGCATCACGGGTTAAAAAAGCAGTTGCATCAACCAGTAATTTGCCTGCTTCTTCTTCTTCAATGGTAAAATTGCCAATGATGGATTGGGCAAAAGATTGTCTGACTGCCCTTAGTTCATTGGTATTGCTGGTATTGGCCCTAAAGTCATAATTGGGCTGCACCAAGAATAATTTTTTTCCTACTTTATTAAAAAATACGATCCTACTATCTCCAATTTGCCCCCTGTCAAGGCCAATATCGTTGGAACCCAGTCCTGCAGGCATGGTGTTCACATAGAGAAATTCTTGGTCAAGTTTGTCTACTTCTAGCCAGATTTTTCCCGAAGCGGCGTCCCACCAAAAATTAAAATAGCCCTCCATTTTTTTCATGTTTTTTGTTTTCTCAGCCATCTTAGAACTGGATTGTGCATTGGCAACAAAAAAGCTGATGCATAGTAAAAAGCTAGTGATAATTCTGTTCATATTATTTTGATTCTTGAAGGTGAATGCTAAGAAATAAAAAACTCCTGCAATGCATCAAGAAGAAACATGGCAGGAGTTATATGATTTATGTTAGTGCAAAAATTATTCTGCAGCAGGAGTAGGTGTTGCTTCAGGAGCTGGAGTTGCTTCTACAACTGGAGCAAATAGT
>Ga0209480_10002785_pt1 | contig 11771 bp, 9 predicted proteins | sample JI61114C2DNA_FD_187501 | JGI IMG/M metagenome (GOLD analysis project Ga0209480, IMG submission 187501) | Wastewater effluent complex algal communities from Wisconsin, to seasonally profile nutrient transformation and Carbon sequestration -... | ecosystem: Engineered > WWTP > Effluent > Algae...
ATAATTATTAATAACAATATTATAACCCAATTCTAAATTAGGTAAATTTTTATAATTGGTAGAGGTTCTCAGTGTATAGCTTTGCGTAAAACTTTCGTTGGTTGTCAAAACATTATTCTGAATATTGTTAAAAAGCGACCAATTGATATTTGCAGAAAAAGAAGCTTTATAATTTTTCAAGAAAGAACGTCCATAAGAGCCACTTCCTGAAAGAGTTTCGTCGGCAAAGTCAGAATTATAAGGTGCCGACGACTGATTTACGCCATCAAAAAAGACTCTCGTTTTTATAGCGTCTATTCTTTTAGAATAGTTCAAAAATGCCGAGATGTTTTCTAAATTAAACATATTGTATTTGAAGTAACGCAATGAATGTTGTCGCGAAGTTGCATTTTCGAGAGTTCGGCTTCCTTTTCGTAAACTATTGTAATTCGAGAATACAAAGCCTTCGGATAATTGATTGATGTCGGTAAAATTGTTGGTAAAGGAAAAATTATACGTCAAAGATTCTGCTTTTTTGATTTGATATACAGCCAATAAATCGGGTAAAACTCTAGTGAAATTTTGATTAAAATCGGTATCTAATTGTGTATTGGTCATATTATAACTATGTAAACTAACACCTGGTGTAAAAGTAAATTTCCCAGTTAAAAACTTATAATGCAAGCCCAAAAAGGCATCATTGAATTTGTAATTTACCTTATTTGTATTGACTTTGTTGTCTAATTCATTGACGTCATTATTGTCAAGAATTTGATACATATTGGAATTAAAATTTTGATCAGAGTTTGTATTTCCTAATGTAACATTGATATTACTTTTGGCGGTAAGCATATAATAATAATCAATTTTTGCGTCGAGTTTGCTGGTTTTTACAAAACGATTTTGACTGATGTCGTTTCTATTTTGACCAGGAATATAACCAACTAAATTAAAAGGTTGCGTTTTTAGATTGGCATTATAAAAAGGGTCTTCTTCTTGATACAAATGTTGCATTTCGACTGCGAAAATATTTTTTTCGTTCATCGTATAAAACAAACTCAGATTTTGATTGACCGAAATGGGTTCTTGATTTTTAGTTGTATTGATAACTTCGTTTGTCGATGTATTATTTACAATCGATTCTCTGAATAATGGCGCCTCTTCCTCTTGTTTGGATAATTTTGTTAAAATGTCATAATCGAATTGAAAGTTTGTAGAAGGTTTGTACAACGAACTGATTTTGAACATTCCTAAATTGCTTTTTTGATGAGCCACCTCTTTGCGATTTTCTGTAGATTGTATTCCCGAAGAATTAGGGTCTAAAAAATTAGTCTGCGAAAGCGTTTCAACATCTGTAATCGATGAGGATACTATTCCAAAACCGCTCAAATTCCAAGCTTTATTGACATTATAGGAAAAATTAGCTGCTCCAAATTGGGTTTCTATTTCTTTGGCTCTATTGTTTCTTAAAAGTGAAATTCCAAGGTCATTGGAGGAAACATCAAAGCTGGATCCTCCTTTTCGCATCATTCCTCTAAAACCACCGGTGAGTTTAAAATAATCTTGAACCGTCATGGGCAACTCTCCAATATTATTGAAATTGGTAATCAGATTGATGCTGTATTTGGGGCTGTAATAAAACAATTTTGGGTTAATAACATACCGAAAATCAGTATGACCTACGCCAATTCCGCCGGTAATATCTCCAAACCAGAAATTCTTTTTTCCTGATTTTAATTTGATATTCATCGCCACGTTTTCATCATTATTCTCGACCCCTTTTAGAATCGAATTTTCATTAAAATTTCGGAGCACTTGAATCTTGTCTATTGCGTCAGCGGGAATATTTTTCACACCTAATTTAGTGTCTCCATCAAAAAAATCTTTACCTTCCACCATTAATTTGGTCACTTTTTTGCCTTCTACCTCAATTTCTCCATCTGCGTTGACTTCGACTCCCGGCAATTTTTTGAGAACATCTTCTAGTTTTCTTTCTGTACCCGATTTGAAAGAATCGGCATTGTAAACAATCGTGTCGCCTTTGATAGAAACTGGCATTTCGCGGATAATTTCTACACCATCGAGTTCGACAGCGCCATCCTCTAAAACAACATTCTTACTGATATTTAAAGTAGTTGTTACAACATCAATCTCTTTGCTTTGCATGCCTAAAAAACTGATTTTGATACTGTAACTCGTGTTGGGTTTTAAACTCAGCGCATATTTTCCTTTATCATTAGTTATGGCATAAGAATCCATCGCTTTTGTTGTCTTGTTTACAGCCATTACATTGACCATTTCAAGAGCCACATTTTTGTTGTCAGATATTATTCCTTCTAACTTAATAGATTGAGAAAATGAAAGGAAACTTATAAAGAAGAGAAAGGCTGAGAGTATGTATTTCATTAGGATGGCAAAGTAAAGTTAGAATGGTTTAAAATAATTTCTTCTTAATTTGGACCTCCCATTCGAATTTGTGTTCCTCCATTTCCTCCACGTCCCTGATTCATATCGCGAAATTCTTCCATTTTTTTCACCACTATTTCATCATATTCAGTTTGGGTGACTACTTTTCCTTTGGTTGAAGCTTTTATATCCGCTTTTTCCTTTGGATTTAACACTACTTTAGAACATAAAATCACCGTTTTGCCATCGTTAATTTCTAAAATTAATCCAGGAAGACCCCAATAATTTTCTGGACCTTGGTTTACCGGGACTTCAGGTGTGTACCAAGCAGTAACGACAACTTCTTTTGGAATATTCATTTCATCCATAAAGTTTGTTTTTTTCGTTTCATCGGCTGGTTTTGCTGTTGCATCTGTAGTTTTTTTGGTGTCTTCTGGTCTAGGTCTAAAATTTCTAATATCAGTTTTACTTACTGGGCGAATGGCTGTAGCTTTGAAACAATTGTAACCACCAATTACGCGGGTTTCGGCTTCCATCTTCCATTTTAAATTGGGTAAAGAATCTTTTATTAGAAACTCTTTGCCCATAAATTCTTTGTCAACTGTATATGATTTTTCTTTGATGTTTTTATAGAACGTTCCGCCGCCTCCCATCATAGAGCCCATCATTCGCATTCCACCACCAGCGCCACCTTGTGTTGGAGCGTCCAATTTTTCTTCTTCTTTGTAAATAGAGGCAGATTTATTGAAATTTAAAACAAATGTTTTTTCGAACATTTTTTTTATTCGCTCCTCGATGGTTTTTTGCATATCAGGAGTGATATTTTTGTTGCCTTCAATACGAGCTTTGAAATCGGATGTGCTTGTTTTTGTCTCATAAACTGCCATTCCCTGAAATTCCTGTGCTCGAAGACCTAAATACGAAGTAATCAAAAACACGAGTGCAAAAATAATTTTAGACATAAATTTTGATTTAAATTTTTTACTAACAAATAGGACTATTTAAGTGCAATATTGTTACATTAAAAATGTTAAGAATATTGTAATAAGACTATAGAAATTTAAAATGGTTTAATGTAATTTAGCTTTAGTTTAAAACAATTTTGTTAATGACCAACTCAGTGATAAATAGTACAATTAATGTATAAAAAAATAATACTTCTTTTTTTTGTTTTTCAATTCACTTTAGTGATTGCCCAAGAGCAGAATATTGTTGCAAAACAAACATCAACGCTGCAAATGGACATTGACAGTTTTGTGGGTTTTGATGGAATGGGTAATATTTATTTCATTAAGAATAATATTTTTTATAAAAAAAATGAGAAGGAATTATGGCAGTATAAAAATGTTTCATTAGGTAAAATCACTAAAATTGACTTCCAAAATCAATTGAAAATCATGTTGTTTTATCAAAATTTCAATACGGTTATTCTTTTGGACAATCAATTAAATGAAACGCAAAAGATTAATTTTTCTGAAAATGAGATTCCAATATTAGTTGACGCAACTGGAATTGCCTCTCAAAACCAGCTTTGGATTTATAATAGTTTGACACAAGAAATTGGGCTTTTTGATTATTTAAAAAATACTTTTAAATCGATAACGCCCTCTTTTCAAGGCAATTTAAAACACTATGAATCTGATTTTAATAGTTTTCAATGGGTTGATGATAAATGGAATTGGTTCGCTGTAGATATTTTTGGAAAAATCACAACAAAGGGTAAAACATCCGATTTTGATCAAATCCAATTTGTTGCCAACCAAGAAATCCTTTTTTCGAAAGAAGAAAAATTATTTCTACAAGATTTAAGTAAGAATAGTATTTACTCCATCGAAAATGTGGATAAATCATTTAAAAATTTTTTCTACAAAGACCAAATTTTGTCTATTTTTACCAACCAAGGAATTACGAATTATAAAATCTCAATACCATAATGCACATAGCAGTAGCAGGAAACATAGGAGCTGGAAAAACGACATTGACCCGTTTATTAGCCAAACATTTTAAATGGGAACCACATTTTGAAGACGTTGTTGACAATCCTTACTTGGATGATTTTTATCACCAAATGGAGCGTTGGTCATTTAATTTGCAAATTTATTTCCTGAATAGTCGTTTTCGTCAAGTTATGCAAATTCGCGAAAGCGGTAAAAAAATCATTCAAGACAGAACCATTTATGAAGATGCACATATTTTTGCGCCCAACCTTCATGCGATGGGATTGATGACCAATCGTGATTTTCAAAACTATTCTTCCTTGTTTGAATTGATGGAATCTATGGTAGAAGCTCCCGATATGTTGATTTATTTGAGAAGTTCTATCCCTAATTTGGTCGCTCAAATTCACAAACGTGGTCGCGAATACGAAAACACCATTTCTATAGATTACCTCAACCGATTGAACGAACGCTACGAGGCCTGGATTCAAACGTATACCAAAGGAAAATTATTAATTATTGATGTGGACAACATAAATTTTGTCGATAATCCCGAAGATTTAGGAATGATTATCAATAAAATTGATGCGGAATTGAATGGGTTGTTTTAGTACTTACTCTAAGCCAGTCATTGCGAAGAACGAATCAATCCAAAGGAGAGGGAGTAAAAACCGGAACTTAGATTTATACAAAAATGTCCCGAAATTTTCGAGACATTTTTGATTTTATCCAGAAACTAAAATTACTACTTCAAAGCTTCTACTTTAGATTTTACTTCATCTAATGAACCTTCAAAAACTTGAACATTTTCAGTTCCGTTTTCAGAAGTGGTGACAGTGGCTTTTGCTTTTCCGTCATTGTTGATGAGTTCGACTTTAATATTTTTTTCGGTAGTTCCTTTTTTAGCACAACACGCTTTTTCTCCTTGAGTTGCAATGTACTTGCCATTAGCATCGAAACGTGACATACACATTTCTTTTTGGGATGGGGAACATCCATTGGTTTCACACATTTTAGCGCATTCGTCTTTGGTCATTGTGGCACATTTAGACATATCGCAATTGCCCATCATTCCACCGGATCTCATTTCCATTTTGTTATTCATATGATTTTCAGAAGCGCTTCCGTTTCCTAAAATTGGAGCAATTACTAATCCGATTAAGCAAGTTAATTTAATTAAAATATTCATTGATGGTCCAGAAGTATCTTTGAATGGATCTCCAACAGTATCACCAGTTACGGCTGCTTTGTGCGCATCCGAACCTTTGAAACTCATCAATCCATCGACTAAAACTCCGGCTTCAAAAGATTTTTTGGCATTGTCCCAAGCTCCACCAGCATTATTTTGGAAAATCGCCCAAACTACACCTGAAACTGTAACACCAGCCATATATCCACCAAGCATTTCGGCAACCATAGAATTGGCATTGGCATCGCCCATATAAACAAGTTTGCCAAGCAATACAATTCCGATAGGGAAACCAATAGTCAAAATCCCAGGCAACATCATTTCGTGCAAAGCGGCTTTTGTAGAAATATCAACGCATTTTGCATATTCGGGTTTTCCCGTTCCCTCCATAATTCCTGGAATTTCTCTGAACTGACGACGTACTTCTTGTACCATATCCATGGCTGCTTTTCCCACAGAATTCATCACCAAAGCGGAGAAAACAACCGGAATCATTGCACCCACAAACAACATTGATAAAACGGGTGCTTTAAAAATATTGATTCCATCGATTCCTGTGAAAGTAACATAAGCAGCAAATAATCCCAAAGAAGTCATTGCAGCCGAAGCAATTGCAAATCCTTTTCCGGTTGCAGCTGTAGTATTTCCAACGGAATCTAAAATATCGGTTCTGGTGCGAACTTCTTTTGGTAATTCACTCATTTCGGCAATTCCACCAGCGTTATCCGATATTGGTCCGAAAGCATCGATAGCTAATTGCATTGCTGTTGTAGCCATCATTGCAGAAGCAGCAAGTGCTACGCCGTAAAAACCAGCAAATGAATAGGAAATCCAAATCGCTGCAGCCAAAACAATAACTTTTGGAAAGGTTGAAATCATTCCTGTTGATAAACCCGCAATAATATTAGTTCCTGCTCCAGTAGAAGATTTTGCAACAATGGCTAATACTGGTTTTGTACCCAAACCTGTATAGTATTCGGTAACGGATGATATTATTGCTCCAACCACTAATCCGACCATCGAAGCATAAAAAACGCGCATCGAAGAAATTTCTTTTAAACCTTCGCCAAAGAAATTCATTTTCATTGTTTCCGGCAGCATATATTTAATCAAAGCAAAACAAGCTATTGCAGTCAAGGCAATAGAAATCCAGTTCCCTATATTTAATGCTTTTTGTACTTCGGCCTCCTTTGCATTATTGTCAGAAATTTTTACTAACATTGTTCCAATAATAGAAGCAACTATTCCAAATCCAGCTATCGTCATAGGTAATAAAATAGGGCCAATTCCTCCAAATGTATCTTGAATGTTTCCACCCATATCTTTGATTACATAGTTTCCAAGAACCATTGTGGCTAGAACTGTAGCAACATAAGAACCAAATAAATCGGCTCCCATTCCAGCCACATCTCCTACGTTATCTCCAACATTATCTGCAATTGTAGCAGGATTACGAGGATCATCTTCTGGGATTCCTGCTTCAACTTTACCCACTAAATCGGCTCCAACATCGGCAGCTTTTGTATAAATTCCTCCACCAACTCGAGCAAACAAAGCAATAGATTCGGCTCCAAGCGAAAAACCAGCTAATGTTTCGAGTACAATAGTCATTTGTTCTGTTGATGTCCAAACACCATTCATAAAATAATAATAGAGTATGATGAAGAATCCTGTTAGACCTAAAACGGCTAATCCCGCAACGCCCAATCCCATTACTGTTCCACCGCCAAAAGACACTTTTAATGCTTGAGGCAAACTAGTTCGTGCGGCTTGTGTGGTCCTAACATTAGTTTTTGTTGCTATTTTCATTCCCAAATTTCCAGCCAAAGCCGAAAAAATGGCACCAAAAATAAACGCAACTACAATTAATAAATGTGATGAATTTCCAGGCAAAAAGGTAATACCCGCCAAAACAATACTCGCTATGATAACAAATACGGTCATTAATCTGTATTCTGCATTTAGAAAAGCCAAAGCACCTTCGTGGATGTACTCTGAAATTTCTTTCATTTTGCCATCTCCTGCATCTTGTTTTAATACCCAGGCTCTTTTTATTGCCATAAAAACTAATCCTACTAATGCTAGTAGTATTGGAACATAAATCATTATAGTGTTCATAATATAAATTTTTATAAATTCAATGTTAATAAATTACTAATGTTTGATTGCAAACGTACTATATTGAAATTGAAAAAGCAATATTCAAACGAATGAATATTGCTTTATAGAAAAAAAATTGTGATAGAATTTACTAAATCTTAAATAAATCGTCCGGTTTATTCTCAATATTATTAAATCGTTCTGTACATTCATCAATGATAGCTAATGCTTGAGTAAGATCTCCCCAACCTTCTACATCAACCACTTTATGTTCAAGATCTTTGTAAACTTGAAAGAAATGTTCGATTTCTTTTAATAAATGTGGATTTATATCTCCCAAGTCGGTCAAGGAATTCCAAATAGGATCTGAAACAGGCACGCATATTATTTTTTCGTCTGGACCTTTATCATCAGCCATGTGGAAAACACCTATTGGCTTAACCTCCATAACACATCCAGGGAAAGTCGGCTCATTAATTAAAACCAAAACATCTAGTGGATCCCCGTCTAATGCTAGTGTTTGAGGCATAAAACCGTAATCTGCCGGATACATCATCGAAGAAAATAACATTCTGTCAAATCGAATTCTTTTCAAATTGAAGTCATATTCATATTTGTTTCTACTACCTCTTGGAATTTCAATCAGAACATCAAAAGTTTTGTATTTTTCTCTAGCCATTTTGTTTATTTATTTTTTTATTATCGCAAAAATACACAAACAATATTCTTTTGCAATATAAAAAAGGCATATTCCTCAGACAGTCATCTTAATAAACGACTTTCCGATTCCTTTTACTCAAATAATAATGCCACAAAAGGTAAGTCGCTACAGATTTGTGCGGACTCCATTTTGACACATAATTTTCCATTTCTTGTTTGTCGTGAATATCGAGCAACTCTTTGATGGTGTTTATTACAGCAATATCACCTAGTGGAATGATGTCTGGAGCTTGAAGCGAAAACATTAAATAAATGTCGATTGTCCAATTGCCAATACCTTTGATTTTGATTAATTCTTCTCGAACTTGCTCAGACGTTTTGGTTGGCAAACTTTCTAAATCAATGTGATTGTTGATTATCGAATGCTACTGAGGCTTTGTTTTGGTAGTTTCAATTGGATTAATTTCTAATTTATATCCAATACCATGAATATTAACAATATTTACTAAAGGATCTTTATTCAATTTCTTTCGAAGCTTTGAAATAAACATATCCAAACTTCTAGTAACTATTACGCCTTCATTTTCCCATACTTCTTTCTGCAAAATGGTCCTGTCGATAATTTCGTTAGGGGATGTAAAAAAAATGTGTAATAATTTTGATTCCTTTGATGTTAATACAATTTTCACATCTTCATATGTAACATAATGTTGTTCGTGGTAAAAATAATATTTTCCAATTTTGATGTTATTTGTGGACTCTTTTTGATGAAATAATTTTCCTTTTTTTCTTTTAAAAATACTCCAAAACAAAACAGATAGGACTAAAATTATAAAAGCAAAAAAGAGGGTTTTATTACTGAAAAAGAAGTTGTTTGATGGAATAAATTTAAAACTAATACTATAGCAACCACTAGGTATGCTTCTACCTATACAAGGAATTATAGTTTCTTTATTATTTGATGTAATTAAAAAGCCATAGACAACTTCCTCATTGGAACACTTTAATACATTCACCGAATATTCTCTTGGAAAGGTACTTCTTTCCATATTTTTCTGAACAATAGCTACCAACGAATCTGGTGTAAATGAAAATTTATTTTCAAATCTAATCTGAAATTCATTTACAGATAGCCTTTTAATCGGCAATACTCTACTAGTACTATCCTTTGAGCTATTGAGTAATTGATGACCTATTTCTCTCAGTACTATTTCGTTTTTTGGATTAGTATTATCTGACTCTTGTTGAAAAGCCCAATAAATAATAATTATTAAAAAAGCTAATACCGTTATAATTGAAGTAAATAAGTGTTTTTGTTTCATGGTTCAAAAGTATTTTTTTAAAAGGGTATTAAAAATACATTTAATAAAAATTTAAATTTTTTTTACACTTTTTTTACATAAAAAATTATAGTTGATTACTAAATGACAGTAGGTTTGCATAAATAAAAACAAATAAACACGACAAAATCATTTACTTGAATTGGAACTTTGGATGATGGTGGTTTAAATATTCGTATTGCAGTCGCTTTTAATATATTTAAACATTCTCTAGAATTATTTGACATATTGCACCCGACTGTAAAAAACGAACCTACTGAGTAAATTTGCTCGTTAGAGGTAATTGAAGGACGTCACTTTGACATCGAACATACATTAGAAATGAAACAAATTAAACTGACGACTTTAACATTTGGACTTTTCGGGTGCAATGAAAACTATTAAAGTAATTTTGCTGCATAAACTTTAAAAGAAGATAAAATTTTATTATTAATTAAACATACAAAAAACATGAAAAAAATCATTTATGCGCTGATCTTGCCGCTGGTTGTGGTAAGCGGATTGGTATATGCTAATCGTGAAATTAAAAATGAAACTTCTATAAAGTCAATCTCAAAGCCTCTCTCTGCTACTGAAAGGAAAGCAGCATTAAAAAAATGGGAGGCTACCCCTGATGGTATAATGGTCAAAAAATGGGAAGCGTCTCCTGTAGGTAAAAAAGTGCTTGCCGGTGCCGCTAAAATCAGTAAGCAGACAACTGCTTCTGCCAATATGGAGGCTGTTGTAACCTCTCTTTCTCTTCCGGCAGGCTCACAATTAGGTTTCGGAGTGATGGTCAGGATTAATGGTGACGATTATATTCTTAGTTTTGGGTTGGAAGAGTCTAATGAATTTCAGGAATTACATAGCCTTAAAGTTAACGACAAAATAATTATAAGAAGCCATAGCGTATCGTACGCGCCCAAGTATTCATATCCAATAGTAGCGGGCGACTATGTAGAACGAGATAGTAAAATAATTTATAAACGTGCACCTCGCAAAGGCGGTTGCTAAGTAAATAAATTATGAAATACAATCACACAAATGCTTTGTTGACCTTCACGGACTTTAAAAATAAAAAATAGAGTAATGAAATTTATAATTCTTCTACTAGTAATCAGCAACCCACTTTTTGCACAGCAAGATAGTGTTTATAGACCCATTACTTGGTCAACAGACTGGAGTCCGAATGGAAAACTCATTGCGATTGGTGGTAGCATAGACTCTTTAAAAATTTACAGTGAAAGGGATTTAAAACCATACAAATCATTTTATATAAACAACGCTATAACCCGTGTAAAGTGGCATCCTTCAAAAAACATAATTGCTGTAACAACTCAAAATTCGAAAGACAAATCCAGTATTATCAATTTGGTAACTGATGAAAAAATCGAATTAAACGGAATTTCATCAAGTGGCGCAAGAGGAATTGATTGGAATTATAATGGCGAATATTTAGCCGTGGGTGACAATGACGGACAAGTATTAATTTACAATATAAAAGGCGAACTAATCAGAAAGTTTATGAATCAGACCAATTCGACTAAGAGCATTACGGCTTTAGATTGGCATCCAAACAAAAATATATTGATAACGGTTTCAGACAAAATTAGGGTTTTTGATAGTGAAGGAAATCTGCTAAATACAGTACAACATAGAACGGAAGATGTTTTGATATTAAGTGTTGCTTGGCACAAATCAGGTACATTTTTTGTCACTGGTGACTACGGAGGTCAAAAAGACAAATCATTACTTCAATATTGGAGTGAAGATGGAAAACTTATTCGTTCCATTGATATTAGCAAAGGGGAATACAGAAATTTGGCTTGGAATCCAAAAGGGAACCGATTAGCAACAGCAAGTGACACCTTAAGAATTTGGGACATCAAAGGCAACCTCATTTCTGAGGGTAATGAAAAGAATCATTTTTTATGGGGAGTTTCATGGAATAAACAGGGAAATAAAATCATTACTTCCGCGCAAAGTATTTTACTTTGGAATAATAAAGCCGAAAAAATAGCAACAGTTGAATAAAGGCATCAACATTTTAATATGTTATAGTTCTATTTCTTTTTCTCAAATAATAATGCCACAAAAGGTAAGTCGCTACAGATTTGTGCGGACTCCATTTTGACACATAATTTTCCATTTCTTGTTTGTCGTGAATATCGAGCAACTCTT
>Ga0209480_10002786_pt1 | contig 11768 bp, 5 predicted proteins | sample JI61114C2DNA_FD_187501 | JGI IMG/M metagenome (GOLD analysis project Ga0209480, IMG submission 187501) | Wastewater effluent complex algal communities from Wisconsin, to seasonally profile nutrient transformation and Carbon sequestration -... | ecosystem: Engineered > WWTP > Effluent > Algae...
TCGGTAACAAGGCTCCGGGCGATGGCGCACGTTATCGTGGGCGCGGTTTCGTGCAATTGACTGGCCGTGAGAATTACGAAAAATATGGCAAGGCGCTTGGCATTCCTTTGGCTGAAAATCCGGACAGCGCCTGTGCGCCGGAGGTTGCCGCTTGCCTGCTGGCGGCTTTTCTTTTTGCCAACAAGGAAAAATTGGCTGCCGCCTTGAGCAAGGATGATCTGAAGGCAGCGCGCAAGGTGGTCAATGGCGGCAGCCATGGTCTTGAGCGATTTTCCGAAACCTACCTGATGGCGCAGAAAATTTGGGGCGCCAGCACCAAGGCCCCTATTGGCGCGCGTGCCATGGCGGCAGCCCCGGTTGCTGCACGGCGTGCCAGCCTCAATGTCACTCGCGACGTGGCTGACTTGCGGGATAGACCCTACATGCCCCGGCTACGCTCGCTACCGCAGATATTCCCCGACGACAACGATATCAAGCGCTTCATGGGTGCCTATACCCAGGCCGGTCTGATTCTTGACCAGGGACAGGAAGGTGCGTGTACCGGTTTTGGCCTCGCCTGCGTAATCAATTACCTGCGCTGGCGCGCCGCCGGTATGCCAAAGCAGCTTGAGTCGGTCAGCCCGCGCATGTTGTACAAATTTGCCCGGCGCTTTGATGAATATGAGGGTGAAAACTACGATGGCTCCAGTTGCCGTGGCGCGCTCAAGGGCTGGTACCACAACGGTGTCTGTCTTGAATCCTGGTGGCAATATGGCGCAGGCGATGACGCGCTGCCGGTTTCCGGCTGGGATGGCGATGCCATAGAGCGCACACTGGGCGTCTATTTCCGCATCGACCCACAGGCGATCACCGATTTACAAGCGGCGATACTGGAAATCGGCGCGATCTATGTTTCAGCCTACACCCACAAAGGCTGGGACAAGGTAAAAACCAGCACCAAGCCGCCGGGCTCGCATGCCGCCCTGCCGGTCATTGTTTACGATGGAAAGCCATCGCGCAGTGGCGGCCACGCTTTCGCCCTCGTCGGCTTCAACCGGGTCGGTTTTGTCATCCAGAACTCCTGGGGTAAACGTTGGGGGGCTGGTGGTTTTGCGGTGATCAGCTACGCCGACTGGCTGGCGCATGCGATGGACGTCTGGGTTGCCGCCATGGGCGTACCGGGGGTGGTCTCTGGGCGCCTTGCCACCAGCAGAAGCGACAAGCCAGGCACTGCCGCCGCTACCCAAGGCAACTGGTGGGATGAAGGAACGGCTTACCAGCACAGCATCGTGCTCGGCAACAATGGTCGCGTCGAGCGCTTCGACAAGCTCGATGGCGTTACCCGTACCCTGCAAAACCAGGCTTGCGTTCTGCCGGACACTTGGTTCAGGCAAAGCACACACGCCAAAAAACGCCTCGTCATCTACGCTCACGGTGGCCTCAACAGTGAAGGTGGTGCGATCAAGCGGGCCCAGGCGATGGGGCGCTATTTTCTCGGCAACGGCTGCTATCCGCTGTTCCTGGTGTGGAAGAGCGGCCTGCTCGAATCGCTGGGCAACACTCTTGCGGACAAAACCCGTTCTGCTGCTTCGGCCCGTGCCGGCAGCATAGGCGACTGGGTGACAGACAAAATCAGCGACCCCATTGTCGAAAAAACCATCGGCCGCCCCTTTGCTCGTCCGTTGTGGAGCGAGATGAAGGAAAACGCCGAATTGGCGGCCGAAAGCGGTCGCGGCGGCGACTTGCTGAGCGAAGCTTTGCGTTCACTGGCAGGCAGTTGGGGCGAGCAGTTTGAACTGCACCTGATCGGCCATTCAGCCGGCTCAATTGCGCTGGGCAGACTGCTCGGCAATCTGGCTCAGAAAGACCTGAGTAGCAGCGTCAAATCCGTTCATTTGTACGCGCCCGCCTGTACCGTCGCGTTCGCCAACCGGCACTATGCTACGCAAGGCGAAATCATGAACAAGCTCTATCTCGACATCCTGGGCGATCAATGCGAAAAGGATGACAACGTGGCGCAAATCTATCAAAAGTCCCTGCTTTACTTTGTTTCCAATGCCCTGGAGGCCGATCCACGGACGCCCATTCTCGGGCTGGAGAACGTCTATAACCCCCAGTATTCCAATTGGGATGGCTCGCCAGGCACTGCCACAGCCTTGGCCAACTGGCGCAATGCCGTTGAAATCAGCCAGCTCAAAAAGCGCCTGACCATCCACAACGAGGGGAAATTCGTCTCGCGGCAAGGCAATAACGCCGGTCAGCAAAAGAAGAGCGAGAGCGCCTCTCACGGAGGCTTCGACAATAACGTCGAGGTCATCAGCAAAACGCTGGAGCGTATTACCGGGTCAGCGCTGGCTCTGCCGGTGGATGACCTGGTCGGCTTTTAGTCAATTTCAGTATTTGAACTTTCAGACGTTTCAAATGTCATCACATCACATGAGTGGAACCCAAGCAGTCCGAAACTCGTAGGCGTTGATCGGGAGAAAACGTATGAAACGTACTCTGCTGGCCGTTATCGCGGCATTCGTCACCCTTGCCGCTGGCATCGAGATATTCCAGAATCAGCACCACAGTATCGGCGAGGCCTTCGCCGAGAATGCGCCGGCCAGCGTGGCGGCGCCGCCCGGAAAACCCGTCCCCGAAATGTCGGCCGTTGATCAGGACGCGCCGTATATGGAAGCCTGCGCCCGCGAGGGGCTCAACGAGTCCGAATGTGTCGGGCGGCTGATCTGGTTCAAGGCCACCGCCGGCAACGAACGCTTCCACACCTACACCTTCCAGCAGCGCATCGGCGTGCTCGTCGACTGGTTCCGCGTCCTGCGCGCCGACCAGCGCGACGACCGCTTCTGGGCCTGGGGCATCATCAACGATCCGGCCTGCTGCAAGCCGGGCGACCCCGACTGCCCGGCCAAATCGGCCGAGGAAACCTACGGCTTCGACTGGTGCCCGGGCGACGACGTGCTGCTCAAATATGTCGGCAAACCCGGCTACGTCGATCCGGCCTGCGGCCTCAAGGATGCGGCGCTCGACCCGGACGACCCGCACAGCCAGGGCGGCAAGGCCGACCAGCGCGCTTCGGCCTGCGACCTCAAATTCGGAACCTCGACCGGGGCGCTCGGCCTGCGCAAATTTCCCAACCCGCGTTTCGACGCCGCCAAATGGCAGGCGCTCAACGGCGGCAACGCTAACTGGGCTGGTTTCAACGCCACCAAGGCGGCGGCCACCGGCATCGAATCCGACAGCCGCGTCTCCAAGCTGGCCGACGCTTCGGTCGAGCCGCCCTTCCTGATCGGCACGACCTGCGGCTCCTGCCACATCGCCTTCGACCCGCTCAATCCGCCGGCCGACCCGGCGCATCCGAAGTGGGAAAACATCAAGGGCCTGATCGGCAACCAATACACGCGGATGTCCGAACTGCTCGGCTCCGGCATGCCGAAGAGCGCCCTCGAATACCAGATGTTCGCCCACGCCCGGCCCGGCGTCACCGACACCTCGGCCATTTCGCACGACCAGATCAACAACCCGGGCACCATCAACGCGTTGATCAATGTCGCCCAGCGCCCGGTGTTCAAGGGCGAGATGATCAACAAATGGCGCAAGGCCACCACCTGCGATGCCGAAAAAGATGAGGACAAATGCTGGTGTGAACCCGGCCGTAGCGGCAAGTGCTGGCTCAAGAGCACGCGCGACGACGACACCACCACGGTCTTCCTCGGCGGCCAGAAGGTCGCCCTGCCCGGCGTCCATCACATCCTGAAGGGTGGCGAGGACTCGACCGGCGCCCACGAGGCGATCCAGCGCGTCTATTTCAACATCGGCTCGTGCTCGGAGCAGTGCTGGGTCAATCATTTCTCCGACATGCGCCAGGTAGACCCCGAGCAACGCGGTTTCGGCCAGACCTCGTTCAACGTCGGCCAGTGCCGACGCGATTGCCCGAATTTCCGGGCCGTCGAGGATAGATTGCAGAACGTGCTCGATTTCTTCGCCTCGGCCGAATCGGACGAAACCAATCTGCAGGCCGCCCGCGCCGCCAAGACCGGCGCCTATGCGCTGGCCGACCTCACCGCCGATCTCGAAAAGGAATTCGGCAAGGGCGCCGTCGGCCGCGGCCAGGCAGTCTTTGCCGACAACTGCGCACGCTGCCATTCGAGCATCCCGGAAAGCACCGGCGGCGCCTTCAAGAACCGCGATTTCGCCGCCCCCAACGACGCCCACCCGCGCAAGGTGCGCGCCGATTTCCTGAGCAACGACCTATCGACGCCGGTCACCGAAGTCGGCACCTTCCGCTGCCGCTCGCTGCACTCTAACCACCGCGCCGGCCATCTCTACATGGAATACGCCTCCGACACGCTGCGCAAACAGCAGGTGGTGGCCGACATTCCCGAACGGCCAGAACTCAAGGACGGCGGCCGCGGCTACATGCGCAACATTTCGCTGGTCAATGTCTGGGCGACGGCGCCGTTCATGCACAACAACGCCATCGGCCCCGAAATCTGCGGCAAGCCGGCCAATGCGGACAACGATTTCCATCGTGCCCGCTACGTCGACCGCGACGGCAAGCTGCTCGCCGCCCAGCCCGACTGCCTGCGCTACGACCCGACGGTGGAAGGCCGTTTCGAGCTTTACAAGCGCTCGATGCATGAACTGCTCAACCCCAAGGAGCGCGGCAGCAAGCGCACGCTGACCAACGCCGACCTGATCATCGACGTCGGCATCCGCCCGCTCGACGGCTCGACCGAGAAACCGCTGGGTGGCTTCGGCCAGGTCAGGATCCCGGCCGGGACCAGCGCCGGTTTCCTCAACGGGCTGCAGCACAAGCAACTGATCGGCGACCTCTTCCTCGCCAAGCGCCACCCGGACAAGCTCGAAGCCGCCGGCAAGAAGGCCCAATTAGCCACCCTGCAGGCAATGGCCGAAGACATCCTCAAGACGCCGGCCCGCTTCGTCGACATCCTGCGCGAGAAACGCGATTTCCTCAGTGCCAATTACGAAACCTGTACGCAGGAAATCGAAAACGAGGGCCACCGCTTCGGCGAAGACCTTTCCGAAGCTGACAAGAAGGCGCTGACCGCCTTCCTGGCCACGATGTGAGCACGGGGGAGATGATCATGACACTGACGAAAACCGCTCTGCTCACCCTCGCCGCCCTGGCCCTCTCTGCCTGCACCAAGCCGGAGCCGCCCAACATCGGCTACGCGCCCTACGACAAGGGCTACCAGACGAAGATGGATCTCGCCCAGGTCGATTACAAATACCCGATTCCGCCGGCCGAACTGGCCAAGATCACCCCGGACTATCTGGCCAAACTCGATCAGGAACAACTCGACCAGCTTTACGGCCGCCTCGCTGCCGGCCCCATCCCGGACGGCGCTTTCGATGGCCGCATACTGCTGCCACGCGGCGAAAGCGGCAAGTTCCGGCTCAGCGAACTGGTCGGCGGCTTTACCGGCACCCTGCTCCATCTCAAGGGCCTGGTCATCGAGGACGTCGGCGAAGCGCTGTGGCGCGGCAAGGTTTTCTTCCGCGACGAACGGGTGCTGCGCAACCGCATCGAAGACCTCTCGGTGCTCAAAAAGATCGGGCTGGTCGAAGGCGAACCGAAGAAGATGAACTACGGCGGCAAGGAAACCTGGCTGCTCTTCCCTGCCAAGCTCTACTGCGGCCAGAGCATGCTCGACGCCCGCCGCGAGTCGATCATCATCGACTACTTTTTCACCGATGAAATCCCCGGCTATCAGGAAAGCCCGGACTACCTCGCCGGCCGCCGTGGTCTCAAGGTACGCGACGAAATCCGCATGATCCGCCCCGGACTCTACCTCGGCCGCGCCTACCTTGATCGCGGTTTCGCACTCAATTTCACGCTCTACGACAAGGCCACCGACGAGAAAATGCGTGACGAATTCATCAAAACTGGTACCGTGCAGCAAGACTGCTGGCCTGGCACTCAGGCCCGTACCATCGCTGCCGCTGCTAGCGCCAAACCCTGACTCGTGAGCTGAAAATGGAAGCCAGCCATGAAACTGCGCAATACCCTCCTGGCCAGCCTGCTGGGCGTCGCCTGCGGGCCGGGAGCGGTACCATGGGCGGCGGCTGACACCCTCACCCCGGCAGCAACCTGGGTTGTTGAACCGGCGGCCGCCGGCGAGAACCTGCCCGCCGCTGGCCGTTCCCTCTTTGACCAGCTTTTTGCTGTGGCGCGCAACGGCCAGTCGTCCATCGAACTGCCCTTCCCGTTCAGCGCATTGCTTGCCCGTCTCGATGCTCAACTGGCGAACGACCCGGGCAGCGCCCAGCCCCCCGCCAAGCGCGTTCTCATCCCGCTCGGTCGCTCACTGCAGCGCACGGCTGCTGCCCCGGACTATTTTGCCTACCCGCGCGTGGTTGTTGCGGTCGACGCCCAACCAGGCTCAAATTTTTCGCCCTACCTCAAAGACCGCCTTTACATCGGCTATCAGGAAAAGTCAGCCGTGCTCGAAGTGATCAGCTACAACGAGGCGGCTGGCCGTTTTGAGTTCCAGCTGGTCAAGGACTACCGGGCCGGTGGCCAGCCGCAGGTCTTTTACGCCAACCGCAGCCTGTGCTTCGCCTGCCACCAGAACGGTTCGCCCATTTTTTCCCGCGCCTTGTGGGACGAAACCAACGCCAACCCGCAAGTGGCATCCCTGCTCGCCGCCAGCGGCCGACATTTCTACGGTATCCCGGTTGAGCGCGGCGTTGATATTCCCTATGCCATCGACAATGCCACCGAACGCGCCAACCGCTTTGCACTCACGCAACGTCTGTGGCGGGAAGGCTGTGGTGATAGCGAGCTGCCCGCCCGACGTTGCCGCGCCGGTTTGTTTACGGCAGCCCTGCGCCACGCCCTGTCCAGTGGCCAAACCTGGACAGCGGATGCCGCTTTCCAGCACTCGGTGACCAAGCAGCTGCAGGTCGAAACCCAGCGTCGCTGGCCCGGCGGCCTTGCCATCGGCAACCCTGACCTGCCCAATCGCAATCCACTGTCCGAGCTAACCACCTGGCCTGCTGAGCGTGCGGCCCGCATCGCCCGTTCTCATGTCGCAGCCCGTTTTGATCCGCTGGCCCCACGCCTGCCGCGGGAAATCTGGCAGATTGATGCACCGGGTGCTATTGGCTCGCTGATCAGCGAACTCGCGGAGTTTGTTTCAGCAAGCGACCGCCAGCGCCTTGAGAACACTTTGACCCGCCAAACCGGCAGCAACACCACACGACTGAGCGCAGCCTGCCGGATCGCTACCAAGCCGGCCACCTCGCGCTGGTCGCTGCAATGCGCCCCGCCCCCTGGCGTAGCCGGCCCAACGCTATCGGGCGAACTGTCAATCGTGGCTGGACACCCTGGCGGCGGTCGCCTATCGAGAATTCAGTTACCCGCTGGCACGGCGATAAACAATGTGGAATTGAAAATATCCGGCCCGCCAAATGCACTCGGCACAAGCTTCACCCCCCGTTTCGATCAGCGTTTGGCGCGCACCGCCGAAGGCCATGCCATTTCACGCCTAACACTTCAGTACAACGCCAGCGATCTGACGACAGGCCAGGTAAACCTGGAGATCCGCGAGGAGTTTACGGCTATCGAGGAAGCAATCACGGCTCTCCTCGACACTCCGCTTGGCAAAACGCTGTTTGGCAGTGGGGTATTGCCGCGCACTGAGTTGCTGAGCGCAGTTCTCGCCCAACTCGGTGCTACCGCAGTACCTCCTTGCTGCCAGGCCGCCAAAAACCTGCCAGTTCCACGCCTGGAAGCGCCTGCAGTCGTACCGGGCAGTTCCGCTACAACCCCTGCAGAGGTCGGCCAGCAAGCTTTTTACCCCTACTGCGCGACCTGCCACCAAACAGCCGAAACCTTCCCGCCCAACTTTCTAACGGGCAGCAACACCCAAGTGGCAAGCCAATTGCGCCATTGCGCCGCGCGGCTTTACGTGCGACTAGCGATGGCAGATATCCCCCTCGAACATCGTGACAAGACACCAATGCCACCGGAAAGCATGCTCCCGGCCTTCGCCACCGATATAGCCAACTGGCGCAGCAGCCCATCCCGCGCTGCCTTGCTTGCCCAGGTTAGCGGCTGGTTACGCGCGGAAAGCGGCCAGTCGCCGAATCTGACCCAACTTTTGGCTGGCGGCTATGAGGCCCTGCGCCCCTGCCTGCCCGTACCGCAAGCCACTGAACACAAGGCAGCACCATGAACCAAACCCGGCAAAGCACGGCAAGGCCCTAATCAAAAGTTTCGTCCCCGGTCGGCTCAAAATGCGGCACAGCATTCATCTGGTGGCGCAATTGCGACAGCGTAAAGTACATGCGGCCGCGTGCCCGGCTTTGGTTGCCCAGCGGACGGTGTTCGGCAATGCTGTGCCAGGGGTTATAGGAGAGACGCTTGGCAAACTCCATTTGTGCCGGTGAATCAAAGGTCTGCCGCAAGATACGCAGCGTTGCCACCGAGACCCGAGGTGAAAGCCGCTCGGGCCACAGCACAGCGGCGTTCTCAATCGGCATCAGGTGCGCATCGGTCTGTAGCTGCACTCGTACATCAAGATCCACAGCGCCGGCCTGGAGCGAGGCAACCATGGCGTTGCGCAGGTAGTCGTCGGGCGGACGCAACGGCAGGCGCGGAATCGGCGTGCGTTTATTGTCTTTGGGCCAGAACGAATACTGCATGGCCTGGCCTTCGCCAAGCAGGTAAGGCACGCAACTGAAATACGGCGCTTCGAACGGGCTGCTCTGCGTCTTGGTCCATAAGCCTTGCATGATTGCGTCGAGTAGATGCGGGCGGTGCAGGTTGAGAAAATAGAATATCTGCGCGTTTTTCACGCTCTCGATCTGCAACTGCGCATTGGCGCGTACGTCGGGTGTCACGAAGGTCGGCGTCGAGACGCCAAACATGTCCTGCGTAAAGGTTTCTTCGTCCATCAGTTTGGGGCCAGGCACGCCCATGAGCTTGACGCTGATGCTCATGAAACCTACGTCATCGATGTCGGGCGTGACATAGGGGCCCGGGCCCGAGAAGCGCACCCAGGCTTTATAGGTCTTGGGCTGCGCGAAAATTCCGCGGCGCATTTTTTCGGGCAAACCTTCATGGACGATGAACTCGGCGCGCACGATGCCTTGCGTCTTGGTATTGCCGCCACGCTCGACACCGCCCGGCTTCCAGAGCTGGGCACTCTGCTGGCGAAAACTCTCGATGATCGAATCGACGAACTCCTCTTCGCCGGGCAACAGCCGCTCTTCGGCGATTTTCAGGTCCTCGTTGCTGCGCTGGGCATTGATCAAGGCGGTGGTCAGGCGCGCCAACGGGTCGCGCAAGACGGCGTCAAAGGCGGGCCGGATAAAGGGGTCGATGCGACGCTCTGCCTGTATCAGCCGGAGCAGCGTGTCAGACACCCAGTTACGCAGGGCTGAGCCGGTATTGGCGGGCGGTACGGGGCGGCTTGCGTTCGAGTTCATGGCGATCCTTTAGCACGGCTGCTGGCGAGGTAGCGCAAGGCACGAATACCAGGCAGGAAGAAATAAGCCCCGCCGAGAACAGTGACGAACTGCGGCAAGCCACTCAGCCGTAGATCCGCTCCTTGTGCTTGCGGTAGCGAGAACTCGTTCGTCGGCGAGCCATCAACGGCCGGCTCACGCGTCCCCAGCAACGGGTCACTTTCATGGCGCAGGCCATCAAAGCGCGTACTGGCCAGCCAGGCACTTTGCACAAACTCAAACTGACGCGCGAGGTTGGCCCCCAGGCAGATAAAGTGCAGGCCAGTCTCGGAACCACTCGCCACACCGCTCAACGCTTGATCAATGGACACCGGCTCGCCGTACTCGCGACCGCGACGCAGCATGCGGTGAAAGCGCGTCGAGGCCACAAGGTCTTGCTCACGCGCCTGAGCATCCAGACCCAGCGTGCGTTTGAGCCACGCGAGCAGGCCCGGCTTGCCGCTCGGCAAATCAGCATTGCGCGGATTGGCGCGGCGCACATGAGCACCAAGCGGGCAGCGCACACCTTGCGGGTCGGCCTGGTAATCAAAGGTATTTAGATCCGGAGTGGAGGCAACCACCGGCTCGCCCTGCATGGTCCGCCCGACCATTGCCGCCGCCAGGCGCTCGCGCGCCACCGCATCGCCAGCGGCTTGCGCGTTGACGAACTGCCAGAAGCCGTACACGTCCTGCCGTAACTGGCGGAGCACGAGATAGCTGCCGTTGCGCCCAAGGTCGGCCTGCAGCGGCTGATCTTCAGCACAGGGCAACAGCGCCTGCGGATCACGTTGCGGGTCGAGCAAGGGGCGATCGGTGTAGCCACCGTACTCATTGGGATAGCCGAGCAGGTATTCGCCCAGGCAACTCAGGTTGCTATAAGCCAATTGCTCTTGATCGCGTACAGCCCGGGTACGCTCCCAATCAAGCTTGGGTTGCGAAATGCCGTCCACAAAACCAAAGGGCTCGATACCGTCCATATCGCTGGTCGACAACGTCACCAATATCTCGAAACCGTTGGCGCACTGCGCCTCGATGAGCTGCTGGAAAGCCGCCAGCCGACCCGGCCGCGCATAAAGCATGAGCAGCACATGCGGTACGCGTTGGCCCGAACCCCACTGCCAGCGCTCGGGCGCGTTAGCCCCGACATCGCCGAGGCGGCGCGCCTGGCTACTGTCACGGCCCAGCCCCAGGACAAACTCGGCAGAAAATGCACCGACAATGTCTTCGGCAACCCCCAGCGCTTGCAGCCCGGCACTGCTCAAGGCCAGTTGCAGCGCTGTTTCCGGCGGCGGCTCAACGCTCGTAGCGCTGTTCACCGGCACGCTGCTCAGCCAGGCGCACGCCGCCGCGCGATCCTTGACCTGAAGCAGTAAAAAACTGGCCTGCGTTTGATGCTTGTAGCCGAAGCGCAGCAGCCCCTGAATATCGTCCACATCGACCGTGCTGGCACTCATAGCAGCCTCAGCCAGGCCAGGGTTTGTGCATCGCTCATCTGCGTGTTCTCCAAGCCTTCTCGTATGCGCTGATTACGTGTGATGTCGTGCAAGCTCAAGCCGGGGTAGGCCTTGTACCAAACCTGGGTCGGCACCTGATGCCGCCGCTGGTAGCGCTTGAAGTCCTGCTCTATGCGAGCCCCGCCGAGGATCAACCAACGCGTTCGCGGCCAGCCGACGCCATTGCTGAACACCAGATTGAGGCCCCAGGCGACTTTGTTGATGAAGTCATCCATATAGCCTTGGTGACTCCCGTCGTAGTTGCTGGTGAAGAGAACGCGTGTTTTGTCATCGATGAATACCCAGCGTGCAAAGTGAATGGTTTGCACTCGGGCAAGAAAGCCGCAGGTAAAGACATGGCGGCAGGCGTAGTTGATCAACACCAGTAACCCACTCACCAACCAGCGGCGAAACAGCCCGGGTTTGACGGCACCAATTGCGGTGTACTGGTTACTCACGTCGATATCTTCAAGTAACTGCAGTTCGCCCAAGGCCTCGGCTGGCGGTCGCGGACAAATCACCGGATCGCTGGTTTCACGTCGGCGCAGCAGATAAACAAGCAATGGCGAAAAGGCGATCAGGCCCGGCAAGGCAAGCAAGCCGATCAGCGGCACCGCCAGCAAATGGAAAATTTTGGCCATCCGCCAGGAGAACGGGGTAGGCATGGGAGGGGTGAGTACCAGGCGCCCGGCACTGGCTTCCTTATTGACGAAGCTACGTAACTCGGTATGGAGAGCGCGTGCCTGCGCCGCAGAGTTCACGGTGGCACGCGACACCGTTGTCGAGAGTGCACGCTGCAATGCACTCTCTTCCTTGATC
>Ga0209480_10002787_pt1 | contig 11765 bp, 8 predicted proteins | sample JI61114C2DNA_FD_187501 | JGI IMG/M metagenome (GOLD analysis project Ga0209480, IMG submission 187501) | Wastewater effluent complex algal communities from Wisconsin, to seasonally profile nutrient transformation and Carbon sequestration -... | ecosystem: Engineered > WWTP > Effluent > Algae...
AATAACAAGAGTCTGATAGAAAGAAAATTGGAAACATTAAATAAGGCGGAACAACTGCTGGCTATTCTTAAAATTAAATACAAACTGAAATAAATATAAAGTATGGAAGTACATGCGCACTCCCACGCACACGGAAAAAAAACCTGGAAATCTTATATCTGGGAGTTCCTGATGTTGTTCCTCGCCGTATTCTGCGGATTCCTCGCTGAGTACCAGCTGGAGCATAAAATCGAAAAGGACCGTGAAAAACAGTTCATCAACTCGCTGATCGAGGATCTCAAGGATGATCAGCAAGTGCTGAATAAAATGATCGAACGGGAGCAGCAGGGAGTGGCGAGTCTGGACACCCTGATGAATTTGCTGAACAATCCCGTTTTGGCCAAACAGGAAGGCGACGAGCTTTATTATGCCGCAAGAATGGGTCCACGGTATATCCCCTTTGCAAACAACAGCCGGACCTTTGACCAGCTGAAATATTCCGGTGGTTTCCGGTTGATCCGGTATCCGGAGGCATCCAATAAAATAATGGATTATTATAACCAGTTTTCCCTCTTACGGTTATTGGAAGAAAATTATAACCGCGAATTTGATTACTATAAAAATAGTGCCGCCAGGATATTGGATCCGGTTATTCTAAGAAGACAGGAAACAAACAATGGGGAAATTCTGAGAAGTAGTGACAACCCCGCAATCAGAACTTATGACAACGAGCTGCTGAAAGAAATGAGCTTTCACACCTTGCAAATGAATGGCTCCAGAAGGTCAAAACTGCTGATCCTGGAAGACCTTAAAAAAAGCGGTGCCGGTTTGATGGAATATTTAAAGGGTAAATATCGGCTGAAGTGAGGGAAAAGCAGCAAATTAAGAAGTACGAACTACGAAGTACGAAAAGAGGACTTAAAAGAGAGTGGATCTGTTATTTTAGATTGACCCTGCTAAGAAGGTCCTAACAACTATCAGCTAACAACCAACAACTGATTCCTAACTTGCAACTAAAACAAACATCCCGATGCCAACCAAAGACGAAGGACTGAAACGTGTAATCGGCGTCTCCGGACTGGCCCTAACCATTGTCGGTTTTACCATCGGAGCCGGGATCTTTGCCCTGCCGGGAATTGTAGGCATGCAATTGGGGGCATTTGCTGTATTTGGCTATATTTTTTGCGGCATTATGCTGGCCGCTATCATGCTATGTTATGCGGAGATCGGTAGCCGGGTTACCACTACCGGCGGCAGTTACGCCTATGTGGAAGCAGCTTTTGGAAAATTCGCCGGCTTTATGATCAGCTGGATCTTCTTTATCGGGTGGAGTATCTTGTCCGATGCAGCCCTGATGAATCTGATCGCGGATTCATTGGGTGGCATTTTCCCGGTGTTCCTTAATCCCTGGGTGCGGGCCCTTTTCTTTTTTATCTTACTGACTTTTATGGTGATCGTGAATATATGGGGCGCCCAACAAGGAGTGGCCGTTGTAAAACTGCTTTCCATCCTGAAACTATTGCCCATTTTCGGCATAATCATTTTTGGCTTTAGTAAAATTGATCCCGCCAACCTGAAATGGGATCACCTGCCTTCTGTCCAGACCTTCGGCAATACGGCCCTGGTCTTATTTTTTGCCTTTGCCGGATTTGAATCTGCATTAGGCACCAGTGGTGAAATAAAAAATCCGAAACGTACTGTTCCTCTTGGCATTTTCCTGGGTGGTATACTGGTACTGATCGTCTACCTGCTATTACAGGCAGTTACCCAGGGTATCCTCGGCGCTCAAATGGCAGCTGTAAAAGATGCTCCGCTTGCTGCAGTGGCAGAAAAAATCGTTGGTCCCATCGGTGCCACCATTTTATTACTCACCGCAGCTGTTTCCTGTTTCGGTTCCGTAAGTGCCGATGTACTCAATGCCTCGCGGGTATTATTTGCCGGTGCAAAAGACGGAGTATTCCCCTGGCCACTGAGCCGGCTGCACCCGAAATTTGCCACGCCACATATTGCTATTACAGTTTTCGGAGCCATGATCTTTATCTTGTCAGTTTCCGGTGGATTTAAACAATTAGCCATACTCGCCAGTGCCGCTATTTTGCTGGTCTACCTGGCTGTTATTTTAGCAACGGTGAAACTGAGAAGTCAACCACAGGAAGCCGGTGAAAAAACATTCAGGGCACCCGGGGGATTACTATTTCCGATCATTGGTATTGCCGCCATTATCTGGTTGCTGACCAGCCTGACCAAATGGGAGATCCTGTCCACCGTAATTTTTATTGCAGTTATTGCGCTGATTTATTTTGCCATGCATGCTGTACAAGCCGGAAAGAAAAAACTTAATTGAAATACTATACATGACCCGATTATTGCTTTTTAAAAATTCAGTTCTCGCTGTTTTATTCAGCCTGGCTGTATTTAATAGTAATGCCCAATCCATTTATTACCCGGATACGGTCTGGCAGGTAAAAAAACCGGAAGAACTGAAAATGAATGCCGCCCTGCTGGACAGTGCGGTCCGGATGGCTATAGCCAGTGAAAACAAAATGGAGCGGGACCTGCGCATCGCCAATATGAAGGCCTATGCCGGTGAACCGGATTACAAGATCATCGGGCCTATGAAACAAAGAGGCGGGCCCGCCGGACTGGTGATTAAAAACGGATATATCGTAGCCCAATGGGGCGATATCAGCCGGGTGGATATGACGTTCAGCGCTACCAAAAGTTATTTGTCGACCATGGCTGGTTTAGCGGTTGACAGCGGATTGATAAAATCAGTAACCGATAAAGTGGGCGCTTATGTCTGGGATGGTTCATTTGATGGAGCTCATAACTCAAAAGTTACCTGGGAGCATTTACTCAATCAGTCCTCCGACTGGTCAGGCACTTTATTTGGCCTGCATGACTGGGCCGATCGTCCGCCCAAGACCGGGGGTATTGATGACTGGAAAAACAGGATACTCAATGAACCCGGCACCGTGTACGAATACAATGATGTACGGGTGAACCTGCTGGCTTACTCCTTATTGCAGGTCTGGCGAAAACCCCTGCCCATACTGCTGAAAGAAAAGATCATGGATCCCATTGGCGCCTCTACCACATGGAGATGGTATGGCTATGATCACTCCTATGTAAATATGGATGGACTGATGATGCAGTCCGTAAGTGGCGGTGGCCATCATGGCGGTGGCATTTTTATCAATACTTATGATCAGGCCCGCTTTGGATTGTTATTTCTTCGCAAGGGTAAATGGAAAAAACAGCAACTCATTTCCGAAAAATGGGTGAATGCTGCTCACCAGTCTTCCCCGGCCGAGAAAAAATATGGGTATATGTGGTGGATCAATGCCACGCAAAGCTGGAAGGAGGTTTCACCCACAGTATTTTATGCCGTGGGTTTTGGCGGCAATTATATCATCATTGACCAGGAGCATGACCTGATGCTGGTGACCCGCTGGATCGATGATGCAAAAGTGGGAGAAGTGTTTTCATTGATCAGTAAATCGGTTACCGGAAAATAATTTATTAATGAAGAGAATACTATTACTCATTTGTTTTGTTGCAAGTACAGAATCCGTCCTTGCCCAGGGCATGGATACGTTGCTGCCAAAAATCACGGCCGAAAAAGACATCAGCAAAAGGGTAGAAATGATCTTCAGTTTCTTTTCAAAAATGGGAGAAACCGATCCGCTTAAATCCCTGGATAATATCCAGCTACTGTTAACCTATGCCCGGGAGAAGAAGGATAAAGTGAGTGAAGCATACGCGGTAACCTCTATTGGCTACAATTACCGGGGACTGGGCAATTTGAAAAAAAGCCTCGAGTATGCCCTTCGGGGAGATTCAATGGCCCGGGATATTGGAAACGAAACGCTCATGTCCATTACCAGTAATGTACTGGGAAATATCTATAAGGACCTGGATAACTTCCCCAAGGCATTACACCAGTATTACCTGACAGGCGAATTGGGGCAAAAGATAAAATTCACCAAAGCCCAATCCCTGTCCTTTCAGAACCTGGGCGAAGTATATCTAGCGATGGGTAAAACAGATTCTGCCCTGATGTATGAGCAGAAGGATTATGAACTCTGCATCCGGACCGGCTTTTATGATTATTTCGGTTATACCCTGTTGACCCTGGGCAGCATCCATAGTAAAATGGGCAACCAGACCCTTGCAGTCGGTTATTTTGACATGGCCATTCAGCAGGGAATTAAAACCGGTTCACCTAAGCAATTAAGTTGGGCTTATTACGGCAAAGCACAGTTCCTGAACACGCATGGCCTGGCAGACTCAACCATTATCTATGCAAAAAGAGCAGTGGAGACTGTTCAGCATACCCCTTTTTCCAATTACAGTATCCGGCCGGCAAAACTCCTGCTGGAATTATATAAAAAAACAAACAGCGACAGTGCCTTAAAATATTCAGAGATATACAGAATCACAAACGACAGCATGTTCAATGCCAAAACGGTTCAGCAAACTCAAATGCTGACCTTTGAAAATGAACTGAAACAACAGGAATTGGCAGCTGAAAAAGAAAAAGCCGCTGAACAGCGGAAACAAAATATCCAATACGCGTTGATTGCCCTGGGCATTATCACTTTCATCATATTCTTCATCCTCCTCAGCCGTCGTCATATCACTAATACCAAACTGATTCAGTTCCTGGGCGTGGTGGCGCTATTACTGGTTTTTGAGTTTCTGAATCTGTTACTCCATCCCTTCCTGGAACGCATCACCCATCATTCACCGGTGTTGATGCTCCTCTCGTTGGTTTGCATTGCGGCGCTACTGGTTCCCCTGCATCATAAACTGGAGCACTGGGCGGTACATAAACTGGTGGAGAAGAATAAACAGATACGGCTGGCGGAGGCGAAGAAGACTATCCGGGAGCTGGAAAAGGATGAAAATCAATAATTTTTAATATTTGGCGTTTGTATTCACCAATTATTACTATATTTGGTGAATACAATAACCAATAACATGATTTCTCGCTATTTAACCCCAAAACTGGAGTCCAGGCTGTGCAGCGGAAAAGCAATCATTATTGTGGGTCCCCGCCAGGTTGGAAAAACCACGCTGATCAAAAATCTGCTAGAAAATAAGGCCCATTTATTCCTGGATGGTGATGATCCTACTGTAAGAATCCTATTGACAAACCCAAATACCGAACAGCTTAAAAACATCATCGGCAAACATAAACTGGTGTTTATTGATGAAGCACAACGGATTGAAAATATAGGCATTACCCTGAAAATAATGACCGACCAGTTTAATGAAGTGCAACTGATTGTCAGTGGATCGTCGGCATTTGAACTGAATAACCAGTTAAACGAACCATTAACCGGTCGCAAATGGGAATACCAGCTATTCCCCATCTCTTGGAAAGAATTGGAAGGTTCCATTGGTTTTGTAAAATCAATACAGCAATTAGAACTCCGGATGATCTATGGCATGTACCCGGATGTGATTAACCGCGCCGGTGATGAAAAAGAAGTATTGAAACAATTAGCCGATAGTTATCTATACAAAGACGTTTTAGCTTTCGGCGGAATAAGAAAACCGGAAATCCTGGAAAAGCTGTTACAGGCACTTGCCTTACAGATCGGCAATGAAGTCAGCTACAATGAACTTGCCCAACTACTGGGCATTGATAAAAACACGGTTAGCACGTATATTGATATACTGGAAAAGGCTTTCGTCATTTTCAAACTAAAAAGTTTCAGCAGGAACCTGAGAAATGAAATAAAGACTAATCAGAAAATATATTTCTATGATACCGGTATCCGGAATATGGTTATCGGAAATTTTAATGCCCTGGAACTACGACAAGACAAAGGAGCCCTCTGGGAAAATTTCCTGATCAGTGAAAGAATGAAGAAGATTCACTATGAAGGCAGTCTGGCAAAACCTTATTTCTGGCGAACAGTACAACAACAGGAAATTGATTATGTAGAAGAAACAGAAGGCAGGATAACCGGCTATGAAATAAAATGGAATACCACTGCCAAGGTAAAAATTCCCCGATCATTTACAGAGACCTATAAAGCGGAAACCGTTGTATTGACCCGTGAAAACTTCAACCGCTTTCTTTGAAACAAATTCAGCTGAATGACCCTGCCGGTTGCCGGATTATTTATTATTTTCAGGTATGCGAAAAATCATCCTGATCCTTTTATTGCCTATTCAGTTACTGGCCCAGCCTTTTACCAAATCTGAAATTGCCCGCTGGGAAAAACAGGCCAAAAACGTGACCATCATCCGCGATCATTACGGGGTGCCACATATCTATGGCAAGTCCGATGCGGATGCAGTATTCGGACTGCTCTATGCTCAGTGCGAGGATGATTTTCCAAGAGTGGAAATGAACTACCTGGAAAAACTCGGGCGGACCGCAGAAGTATACGGGGAGAGCGCCCTCTACAGTGACCTGCTCAACCGGATGATCATCAACCAGTCCGATTCCAAAAAAGATTATAAAAATGCCCCCGACTGGCTCAAAAAACTCTGCAATGCCTTTGCCGATGCGGTGAATTTTTATATCTATAAACACCCGGAGAAAAAACCCGCCTTGCTTACCCGCTTTGAACCCTGGTTTCCCTTCATGTGGACCGATGGAAGTATCGGAGCGATCAGTACTGCCGATATCACTCCATCAGAATTCAGAAGTTTCTATTCGGGAGAAACGCCCACTGCCTTTGTACCCAAAGCAAATGACCCCGAGGCGGATCTGAAACTGACCGGCTCCAATGGTTTTGCCTTCTCCCCGAAGATCACTGAATCGGGTAATGCTATATTATATATCAATCCGCACGTGACTTTCTATTTCCGTCCCGAAGTACATATGGTGAGTGAGGAAGGATTGAATGCCTATGGTGCCGTTACCTGGGGACAGTTTTTCATTTACCAGGGCTTCAACGAACATTGCGGCTGGATGCATACCAGCAGTTATGTGGATGCAGCCGACAGCTATATGGAGAAAATCAGTAAATCGACTAAAGGATGGCAATATGAATACAACGGACAACAAAAACCGGTAAAGGAAGAAAAAATCAAATTGGCCTATCTGAGCGGCGCCGTAAAAGCACAAAAGGAATTCAAAGCGCTGTATACCCACCATGGTCCCATCATGGCCAAACGAAATGATCAGTGGCTCAGTGTAAAAGCTGATAACCGGCTGTATAACGGATTACTGCAATGCTGGCTACGTACCAAGGCCAAAGGACTCGAAGATTTTAAAAAAACCCTCGACCTCAAAGGCAATATCTCCAATAATACCGTGTATGCCGATGCAGCAGGTAATATTGCCTACTGGCATGGAAACAGGGTACCTGACCGGGATACCTCGTATGATTGGAGTAAACCTGTGGATGGAAGTATTGCTGCGACTGAATGGAAGGGATATCATTCGATCGATCAGACATTACATATAATTAATCCGGTGAATGGCTGGTTGCAGAATTGTAACTCTACTCCCTTTACTGTAGCCGGATCGAACAGTCCGAAGAAAGAAGATTATGCGGCCTATATGGCTCCCGATGGAGAAAACTTCAGGGGCATCAATGCCGTGCGGGTACTTAGCGAAACCAAAACGTACAATCTCGAAAAAGTCATTGCAGCCGGCTACGACCGTCGCCTCGCGGCCTTTGAAGTACTCGTACCGGCCCTGCTGAATGCCTTTGAGAAAAAAGGAGATTTTCCGGATTCACTCAACGGCTTACTGGCCATGCCGATGATGATTCTGAAAAACTGGGATTACCGCAGCAGTGAAATATCAGTAGCTACCACACTCGCCATCGAATGGGCCCAGCGATTATTGCCGGCGATGTTACAGGTAAAAATAGTGGAGGATGAAGAGGCCGATCAGGTAGATAAATTCCGTTACTATGCACAGACGGCCCCGGCCCGTGACCTGCTCTATCCGATGCTGGCAACCCTGCGAGATCTCGAAAACCGTTTTGGCCGCTGGGAAGTATCCTGGGGCAATATCAACCGCTTCCAACGCATCTCCCCGGATATTGATAATAAATTTGACGACAGCAAAGAAAGCATTCCCGTACCCTTTGCCTCCTCTGCCTGGGGCGCCCTGCCTTCCTACAGCAGCCGCGTCTTTCCCGGTACACAAAAAAGATACGGGGTACATGGCAACAGCTTTATCTGCGCGGTTGAATTCGGCAAGAAAATAAAAGCAAAATCACTCCTCGCCGGCGGCAACAGCGGCGATCCCTCCTCCCCGCATTTCTTCGACCAGTCAATCATGTACAGCAAGGGAGCGTTTAAGCAAGTGTTGTTTTATAAGGAGGATGTGGAGAAGAATATAGAAAAAACATATCACCCGGGGGAGTGATTGCGTTTCACGCAATATTTAAACACATAGGATCATAGAGACATAGATTTGCACATAGATTTTTTTCGGGGGTACTTGCTTTAATGTGACTATAAATATTGCATTTTGTATTCTATGTGTTTCCTATGACCCTATGTTCCTATGTGTTTAAAAATTCCGCGCAGCGGAAATCGCCATCGGCGATCTTTACTTAAGCCTATTTAGTGTAAATTGTACCATGAAAAATCTCTTCCTCCTCCTCTTATTCCCTCTCTTTTCCCATTCCCAGACCTGCGACCTCCTCATCACCAACGGCAAGATCATAGACGGCACCGGCAACAACTGGTACTATGGTTCCGTGGCGATCAAGGACGGGAAAATCATCGGCATCGGCCGGACTATTTCTTTCACCGCCACCAGGACTATTGATGCCAAAGGGTTGATCGTTGCCCCGGGCTTTATTGATGTACATACCCACCTGGAAGGGGATGAGATAAAAGATCCCGAAGCAAAGAGTTTTATCTATGATGGCGTGACCACCTGCGTAACCGGTAACTGCGGCTCCTCGCATGTGGACATCGGCAAGTACCTGCATTGGGTGGATTCGCTGAAGACCTCCATCAATATTGCCACCCTCGTGGGACATAATGATGTACGTAAAGCCGTGATGGGTAGGGCCAACCGCGATGCCACTCCGGAAGAATTGCAAAAGATGGAAACCATCGTCGACAAAGCCATGAAGGATGGAGCCGTGGGTTTATCTACCGGACTAATCTATATCCCCGGCACTTATTCCAAAACGGATGAGATTGTGGCCCTGGCGAAAGTGGCGGCCAAATACAATGGTCTCTACGCCTCTCACATGCGCGATGAAGGCGATAGTGTCACCCAGGCTATCGAAGAAGCCCTCACCATCGGTAGGGAAGCAAAGATTCCGGTGGAGATCTCACATTTCAAACTCAGCGGACAACAAAACTGGGGTCGCAGTAAGATCACTGTACCCATGATCGAAGCCGCCCGTAAAGAAGGAATTGAAGTAACGATTGATCAGTACCCCTATACCGCCAGCAGCACGTCGATCAGTACCTTGATACCCGATGAAATACTCGCCGACGGACAGGATTCCATTAAAGCAAGATTGGAAAACCCGGCCACCAATAAATATGTGGTGAAATCCATTTTAGCCCGGTTGAAAAAAAGGAAACTGAAACACTTGAGTTATGCCGTCATTGCCTACTTCGCACCGGATACCACCTATAATGGAAAAAGTATTGAAGAGATCAACCTCATGATGGGTCGTAAGCATAAAGCCAAAGAAGAAGCACAGACCGTTATTGATATCATGAAAAGAGGCGGGGCGAGTGCCGTCTTCCATGGTATGGGAGAAGAAGATGTGAAACGCATCATGAAATATCCCTACAACATGTTTGCCAGCGATGCCACCATTCGTGTACTTAACGCCGGTATGCCGCATCCCCGTGGCTATGGCACCAATGCCCGCGTGCTGGGTAAATATGTCAGGGTGGATAAAGTACTCACCCTCGAAGAAGCCATCCGCCGTATGACCTCCCTTCCTGCTCAAAAATTCCAGTTGGCCGACCGGGGTTTGCTGAAGACCGGCTACGCTGCCGATATCGTGATCTTTGATGAAAACGAAGTACAGGATGTCTCCACGTTTGATAAGCCCCATGCCTACTCCAAAGGCTTTCATTATGTGATCGTAAACGGTCAGCTGACAGTTGATAATGAAAAACATACGGGAGTGAGGAACGGGAAGGCGTTGATGGGACCGGGGAGGTAGTGGAGAGTCAGAAGTCGGGAGTCGGGAGGCTATTTGAAAGGTCGCAATTTATTTTCCTCATAGAATAGCGTATTTTTTCCCGCTAAGCTTTAAAGACTTTCCCTTATTCGGAGTGTCTTATAGTCTTTGCGGGAACTTTTATGCCAGACAATAAGATTCAGGGGGGTACCCAAATGTGTAATTGTACAGCGTTGATGCGCAGGTTAGTTTTACCCTGTCATCAAAACCATTACACATGAAACCTGTACGCAATCCTTTTCTCGTTGTATTATTCAGCTTTGGCCTGCTTACGGCAACGAATGCCCAGCTGAAAGACGGGGATATTGTAAGAATCAAAAACATCAACAGTGGCAAATTTGCGGTTCCCAAAGATGTAAGCACCGCTCCTGACGCAGAAATCGTCATCAATAACGGACGCAATGATGCCTGGTTTACCTGGAAAGTGATCGCCGTTCCCGGGGGCGCCTATAAATTCCAGAATGTTCATACGAATCAATTTCTCGGCATTCTCAACGCCAGTAAAGCCCAGTACGGTTTTGTGGTACAACGCCGGATACCAAACCAGGTGGATCAGATCTGGTTGCTTATCAAAACCACAAAGGGTTATAAAATCAAGAACAAAAATTCCGGTCTGCTCATCGGAATAGATGGCGGCGGTACGGCGGCTAATACCCGCCTGGTACAATGGGGCGATAACGGGGCCACCGACAAGGACTGGCAGTTCGAAACAGTGGGCACTGGCAATTCCCAGGAAGGAGGCCGGAAAATACTGTTCGATATTAAACTTAATAACATTGCCGTATCAGAAGCCACCCGCAACAGGATTGATAATGGTGATTGCAAACGCATCTTTGGAGTAGTGAGTATTGAACTATGGGAACTGGATAATAACAATGAAATGAAGACCCGTCTCCGCTCCTATAATAATATGTCGGAACTGCTTTACCAGGAAACCAATTTCCGGAATCCCCCCACTGCCGCCCTCAGCAAATACCAGGACGATATCAACAGCAATACACAGCCGGGAAAAGTGACCTATAATATCCCTGAAAACCTGCTGATCAATAAACGGCTGATGCTGGTGGTGAAAACCAATGTGGGCAGCCGTCATAAAGACAATGATTTTGCCTCCTACGACGCCCTGAAGATGAAAGAGGAAGTCCAATCCACCTTCATCCTCGACAACCGCGCCACCCGTACCGAAACCATCGAAACCATCACCGACCTCAGTTCCTCTACCCGGGACATGCATTTCCTGGATACGATGATCCCCTTCGCCATCTTCCAGAAAACAGATGATACGCATAAGATTTGGGTGAAGATCAGTTGTAAGAAGAATTAAGCTGAGAGAGGAGAAAATGGAGAATAGAAAATAGAGAGTAGGGAACAGCCCTTACTAAGAACATATTATGACCAGTATTGTTTCTTAGTATGGGCTGTTCCCTATTTTCTATTCTCTATTTACTATTTTCTTAACTTGGTGCCCACAACTTCACATATGAAAAAACTCCTCCTCCTTCTGCTGATCGGCTTTCAACTAGCCACTGTCGCCCAACCCATCACCCTCGCCACACCGGAATCACAGGGATTTTCCAGTGAACGGCTGAAACGGATTGATAGGGAAATGAACGGCTGGGTAGACAAGGGATGGATGCAGGG
>Ga0209480_10002788_pt1 | contig 11764 bp, 6 predicted proteins | sample JI61114C2DNA_FD_187501 | JGI IMG/M metagenome (GOLD analysis project Ga0209480, IMG submission 187501) | Wastewater effluent complex algal communities from Wisconsin, to seasonally profile nutrient transformation and Carbon sequestration -... | ecosystem: Engineered > WWTP > Effluent > Algae...
GAGGGTCAGCGAGAGCTTCGCGCCGCCCTTGTCGCACTCGAGCGCGAATGTCGCGTCATTGGGGCCGCGGACCTCGAGCGCGCGATCGAGGCGACATGCGCCGCGCTCGAATCGCAGGCGCGCGACCAGGCGATCCATCGCGGTGCGGTTGAAGGCGGGGGAGAAGACCGCGCGAAACTTCGTCTCGTCGAACTGTTCGAGCAGCGCAACGGCCGCCGCCGCCGCCTCCTGCACCGCCGGGGTCGGGGTGCCCGCGAGCCAGCTGACGCTGACGCTGGAGATCTTCGGCGTGCGGGCGCCGGTGATCGCCAGCGTCAGCTCCGCGCCGCCGCGCTCACACTTCGCCCGGTACACGCCCGACCACGCGCTCGTCGCCCGCTTGAGCGGACCGAGCGTGCACGCGCCGAGCCCCGCGTGCAGCCACTGCATGCGCGCGGCGAGCCGTTTCGCCGCCGCTCCGCTGCCCAGCTGGTGAATGCTCCACCCGGCGAAGGTCGAGGGGTCCCACTGCGCGAACAGATCGACGATGTGCTGCGCCGCCCCGGTCAGCGCGGGCAGGGGCTGCGGAGCGCGACGGGCGAGCGCGCCGCCGTCGGAGAGGACGCGCTGGATCTCCCCGGTGATATGACCGGTGTCTGCCCAGCTCGCATTGGCCAGCACGATGAGGCCGATCCCCGCGTGCGGCACCATGCGAACGGTCGCCTGGTAGCCGTTGACCGCGCCGCTGTGTCCGACCGTATATGGGTTCTCGCAGCCCTGTGTCACGCTCCAAACCAGGCCGACGCCGCTGGCTCCGCCCTCGACGCCACCGGCGGCCAGCTCGTCCGGGGCCGTCCGCGCGCGGAAGCTGCGGAGCGCCTGGATGCGCTGGGCCTCCCGCGACGTGGCGCGCCCGAGCGGGGCGTCGTCGGCGTCGTCACGCGGAGGCCACGCGGCGAGCTGGAACGCGAGGAAGCGCGCGAGGTCCTCGACGGTCGAGAGCAGCCCGCCCGCCGCGTCGTTCTCGCCGTGACGGGACGGCGGCACGACGCGGACCTGCCCGTCGACGATATGGTGGCCGATCGCCAGGCGCAATGGCGGGACTTCGCTCGGCTCCCACACCGTATCGTTCATGGACAGCGGCGCGAGGATCGCCCCGCGGATCGCGTCATGGTACGGCTCGCCGCTCGCCGCCGCGATGATATGCCCGAGCAACGCGAAGCCGAGGTTCGCGTACTCATAGGCGATCCCGGGGGTGCGCACGAGCGACACCCCGTCGATCTCCTGCATCAGCTGCTCGCGGGTGACCGCGCCCTGTGAGGGGCGATCGAGGACGAGCGGCAGGCCGGCCGTGTGGGTCAAGAGGTCGCGCACGGACAGCGGTCGCGCGTCCGCGCTCGGATAAACGAGCGTGTGCAGCTCGGGCAACACCGCCGCCGCCGGCCCGTCGAGGTCGAGCCGGCCCTCGTCCCGGAGCCGCAGCGCGGTCATCCCGGTGAACACCTTGGTGATCGAGCCGATGCGAAACGCGGTGTGGATGTCGATCGCGCCGCCGTGCTCGGCGTGCTGCGCCCCGAAGCCCTCGCCGAGCACGAGCTCACCGTCGACCACGACGCCGACCGCCACCCCGACGAGCCCGTCCGCGGCGACGATCTGCGCGACCACCTCGCGGATCTTCGGCAGCAACGCCGCGATCTTCTCCCGTCGCTTCGGATCCATGAACGCAGCCGGTGGCACCGCGCGGACCTCGATCGTCGGCTGCATCGGCGCCGCCTCGCTGGCGACGGGCGCGGACGCCGGGGGAGCGACCGGCGGGGCCCCACGCGCGCAACCGAGCCCCACGGCGCCGAAGAACACCAGGCGAGCGACGTATCGATGCATCCCAGATCCTTAATGCTCGCCCGGAGAATCAGCCAGCCGATCCAAGCGCGACGAGCGTTGCGCGCGGGCCTGAGCGGACACGCGCGCGCGAGCCCGCGAGGAGGCGTCAGGAGCGCGCGAAGATGTCGACGCCGCGGCCCTTCAAGACCTCGACGGCCTCGCGCACGGGCAGGCGCGGCAGCTGCATCTGCTCGTGCACGACGGCCTCGAGCTCGTCGACGTCGCGGATCGGCGTGACGGTGGTGATGTTGTGATGGGTGGTGACGAGGGTGTTGTCGACGACCTCGAGCACGCGCGACGCGAAGAACCGCGAGATCCTCAGCGAGCGCATGAACCTGGCGCCCTCGCCGTTGGCGCGCTCGATCGCCTGGGCGAAGCCCTCGGCCGCGAGCGCGGGCGGCTTGGCGACGTAGCTCTGGACCTTTTGGTTGCCGCGAAGGGTCGTGACCTCGAGCGCGCCGGCGCCCGAGACGTGGCGGTCGATCACATAATTAACGTCGCCGTGCGGCACCCGGGCCGGCAGCTCCACCAGCGCGATCGGCTCGTAGAACGGCGCGGCGTAGCCGACATCGACCAGGTAATGGGCGTCCTCGAAGCCGACCCTACAGACCGCGTGCGAGCGCGGGGTGCCGCCGACGTCGGCGCCCAGCAGCTCGACGTCATAGTCGAGGAAGCTCAGCAGGCGGGTGAAGTGGACCGCGATCGCGAAGCAGGTCCCGCCGAGGTCCTGCTCGGCGATGCCCCGCAGGAACGTGTCGATGTCCGGCAGCGCCGCCGGTGCGCCGCCCGGCTCGGCCGAGGCCAGCAGCTTCGAGACGTTTTCGAACGGCACCTTGATCAGGTGGCTGCTGACGAGCTCATGAAGGCCCGGGTCCCCGACCCAGCCGAGGATGCCGAGGTAGCGGCGAAACAGCTCGTCCTGTGAACCGGTCGTCATGCCTGCGCGCGGATGGTATCAGCTTTGCCGGGCGCAAGGCGCGACCCTGCCCGGGCCGCGGCAAAATCCGCGTGAGCCTGGTACTGTGCGCCCCGCCAGGAGCTGCCGATGACCCTCGCCGACCCCACGCCGTCCGCCCCGTCCCCCACACGCATGCTCGAGAAGCTCAGCCCGGTCACGGGCGCGCGCCTCGGCGAGTACCCGATCGCCGACCGTGACGCGGTGCAGGCCGCGGTCGCCCGCGCGAAGACGGCGTTTCCGGGGTGGCGAGACACGCCGCTGGAGGTCCGCCTCGAGGCCCTGAACCGCGGCCGCCAGGTCCTCGCCGAGCACGCCGAGCGCTACGCGCGAAGGATCGCCGAGGACACCGGCAAGCCGGTGGTCGAGGCGCTGATGTTCGAGCTCGCGGTGGTGCCGATGTTCCTCGACCACTACCTCAAGCGGGCGCCCAAGCTGCTGCGGCGGCACAAGGTCGCGACGCCGCTCGCGCTGACCGGCAAGACCGGGTACATTGAGCACTTCCCGCGCGGGGTGGTCGGCATCATCGCCCCGTGGAATTTCCCGTTCCAGCTGTCGGTGCTGCCGGTGATCTCGGCGCTCATCGGCGGGAACACGGCGGTGCTCAAGCCCTCCGAGGTGACGCCGATCACCGCCGAGGTCGTCGCCGACTTCTTCAACCGCATGGGCCTGCCGCCCGGCGTGATCGAGGTGGTCCAGGGCGACGGCAGCACCGGCGCGGCCCTGTGCGCGGCGCCGGTGGACATGCTGTTCTTCACCGGCTCGGTGGCGACCGGGCGCAAGGTCGCCGCCGCCGCCGCCGCGCGCCCGATCCCCGTCGAGCTCGAGCTCGGCGGGAAGGACGCCTTCATCGTCTGCGCCGACGCCAACCTCGAGCGCGCCGCCGAGGCCTGCGTCTTCGGCGGCATGGCCAACTGCGGCCAGGCCTGCGTCTCGGTCGAGCGCGTGTTCGTGGTCGACGCGGTGCACGACCGCTTCGTCGAGCTGGTCAAGCAGAAGCTCGCGCGGCTCAAGGTCGGCGGCCCCGACGAGCAGGCCGACATGGGCCCGATGACCTTCGCGCAGCAGCTGGCGACCGTCGAGCGCCACGTCGAGTCGGCGCGCCAGGCCGGGGCCAAGGTCGTGAGCGGCGGCACCCGCCTCGCGCGCGACGGCCTGTTCTTCCCGCCGACGCTGCTGACCAACGTCCACCCCGACATGGAGATCTACCGCGAGGAGACCTTCGGCCCGGTGCTGCCGGTCATCCGCGTGCGCGACGAGGAGGAGGCCGTGCGCCTCGCCAACGACAGCGACTTCGGCCTCGCCGGCAGCGTCTGGACGCAGGACATCGACAAGGGCCTGCGCATCGCCTCGCGCCTCGAGTCCGGGCAGGTGATGGTCAACGACGTCTTCACCTCGGTCGGCCACCCCGGCCTGCCCTTCGGCGGCATCCGCTCGAGCGGCATCGGCCGCTACCACGGCGACGAGGGCCTGCTCAGCTTCATGAACACCCGCGCCATCCTCGTCGACCGCGGCAAGGCCGACTACGACCCGATCTGGTACCCGTACAAGGACAAGCTCGCCGCCGCCTTCGACGTGTTCCGCGGCGTCGCCACCAAGTCGATCGGCAAGGTCATCAAGGGCTTCCTCGGCCTGCGCAAGGCCAGCATCGACGGCCACAAGAGCGACGACTCCAAGAGCTGAGGACAGCGCCGCGCGGCGGTTGACATCACGCGCCGTCCAGGTAACGTCGCAGCGATGTCCGAGGTCCCAAGGCCAAAGCAGGAGCGCTGGGGCACGCGCGTGGGCCTGGTGCTCGCGGTCGCCGGCAACGCGGTCGGCCTCGGCAACTTCCTGCGCTTCCCCGCCCAGGCCGCGCAAAACGGCGGCGGCGCGTTCCTCATCCCCTACCTGATCTCGTTCCTGCTGATGGGCCTGCCCCTGCTGTGGGTCGAGTGGGCGATCGGTCGCCACGGCGGACAATACGGCCACCACGCCTCCCCCGGCATGTTCGCCCGCCTCGGCCGCGCGCCCTGGCTCAAGTACGTCGGCGTCTTCGGCCTGTTCACCAACCTGACCGTCGCCGCGTACTACTGCTACATCGAGAGCTGGACGCTGGCCTACGTCTGGCACTCGCTGGTCGGGACCTTCACGGGCACCGACCCGAAGGACTTCTTCGCCAGCTACCTCGGGACCAACGAGGCCTCGCTGTCCGCGGTCCCGCGCGAGGCGCTGTGCTGGTTCCTGGCGACCCTCGCGCTCAATACGTACATCCTCTCGCGCGGCCTGGTGAAGGGCGTCGAGCTGGCGGCGAAGATCGGCATGCCGCTGCTCCTGATCTTCGGCGCGGTGCTGGCGATCAACGGCCTCGGCCTCGGGCCCGGCGACCCCGGCGTGATCGAGAGCCCGCTCGTCGGCCTCAACTTCGTGTGGCAGCCGCAGACCTCGGGCCTGATGAACCCCAGCACCTGGCTGGCCGCCGCGGGCCAGGTGTTCTTCACGCTCTCGGTCGGCATGGGCTCGATCCACTGCTACGCCGCCTACCTGCGCGAGCGCGACGACATCACCCTCAACGCGACCACGGCCGGCGGCGTCAACGAGTTCGTCGAGGTCATCCTCGGCAGCGCGATCTTGATCCCGATCGCCACCGCCTACCTCGGCCTCAACGTCGTCCAGGCGGCCACCGCCGGCGGCAGCGGCTTCGGCATGGCCTTCACGACCCTGCCGACACTGTTCAACAACTGGGGCGCCTTCGGCCCGATCGCCGGGGCGATGTGGTTCGGCCTGCTGTTCTTCGCCGGCGTGACCTCCTCGCTGGCGATGGGCCAGCCGGTGGTCGCCTTCCTGCAGGACGAGTTCAAGGTCCGCCGGGCGCCGGCGGCCGGGGCCTTCGGCGCCGCGACCCTGCTGCTCGGGCTGCTGTGCGTGATCCTGTTCCCGGGCGGCGCCTTCGACGAGTTCGACTTCTGGACCGGGACCTTCTCGCTGATCATCTTCGCCTTCCTCGAGGTGATCATCTTCGGGTGGATCTTCGGCATCGACCGCGGCTGGGCGGAGATCCAGCGCGGCGGCGACCTCAAGCTCCCGAACTTCTTCAAGTACGTGATCAAGTACGTCACCCCGACCTTCATCGGCGTGGTCCTGCTCGGCGCGCTGATCAAGCCCCTGGGCTCCTGGGGCGACGCCGTCGGCGCCCTGGTCAGCACCGGCAGCTGGCCCTTCGACCCGGGCAGCGTGATCGGCAAGCTCCTCCACGTCGGCGCCACCGAGGGCAACTTCATCGACGGCGAGATCACCCGCGTCGGCGTCGAGAACCTCAGCCGCATCGTCCTCGTCACCGTGTTCGTGCTGGTCGCCCTGCTGGTCCGCAAGGCCTTCAAGGGCCGCACGATCACCCATGAGCGCCAGGAAGGAGGCACCCGGCTATGACCGACAGCGCCTGGATCATGCTCGCCCTCACCTGGACGGCCGTCGGCGGCGCCGCGATCTACCTCGTCTACAGGGTCCTCACCACGCCGCCGCGTAACGACGACTGACACGGCGATTGACCCCGCGACCAGCGCGAGCCCTCACATCCCGGGCCTGCTCGTCGGGGCTCGGGGGAAGCCCGGCGCGAGCACCCCGGCCATGCGCTCGGGTCGCCGCACGCCCTGCTCGGACATCGCCAGGTCCGCCGACGCGATCAGCTGCGCGCCCGCGTCGCCGCCGAGCAGCTGGCCGCAGCGGCGCCGCGCCGCCGCGCCGTAGAGCGCCATGTCGACCGCGCGAAAGCCCTGCTCCGCCGCGCGCAGGCTGTGGATCGCCCGCTCCGGTTGCCGGTACACCACCAGCAAGCCGGCGTGCACCAGCTCGATGAAGGGCGTCGCCCACAGCGTCCGCTCGCCGCGCAGCGCGTCGAGGTCGGCCTCGACCCCGCGCAGCAGGCCCGCGCGCTCGCTGTCGCCGTGGTCCGCGTGCAGGTGCTCGAGCGCGACCCCGGCCCGCAGCGCGTGCAGCATCACCCGCGTCCACTGGCCCTCGAACAGGTAGCTGCGCGCGAACTCCTGCCACTCGCGCTTGAGGCGGCCCCACGCGGCGCTCTGATCGCCGCTGTAGAGGTCGACGTGCAGGCCGCCGATGAAGGTCCACAGGCGCGGCACGTTGGCCGCCTCGTCGGGCCAGCGCTGCTGCACGTAGGCGAGCTCGGCGCGGGCGCGCGGGAGGTCGTCGTCGGCCAGCCAGAACGCGACCTGGGGCCCGGCGCGCAGGAGGGTGTCGGCCCAGGTGTCGTCGCGCTCGCGGGCCTCGGCGATGAAGGTCGCCATGCGCATGCCGAGCACGCGCAGCTCGCCGAGCAGGAACAGCGCGACCAGCCGAAACACCTGGGCGCTGGTGATCTCGTAGGCGGCGCCGACACACTCGCCGCGGAAGATCTGCTCGGCGCGGTCGAGCAGGCCGATCGCCTCCTGCCAGCGCCCGAAGTGGAAGCCCGCGATCCCGCGCGCCAGGGCCAGCAGGCCGCGCGGGAGCCCCTCGGCGAGCCGCTGGGCCAGCGCGGTCGCCTGGGTCGCCGTGCGCTCGACCCGCTCGTGCGCCGCCTCGCCGCGCACCGACACGAAGGCGACCTCGCTGGCGAGCGCGCAGGCCGCGTGGAACATATGACCTGTCTTCAGGGCCATGTTCAAATAACGCGCCTGGAACAGGGTCGCCAGCAGCGGGTCGTGGATCGACACGCTGCTCGAGATCGTGTGACACACGTTCATCCGCACCAGCTCGGCGCGGTCGATGCTCGCCGGGTCGCGCTCGCGCAAGCTCAGGCCGCGCAGCTTCAGGCGCGCGCGCTCGTACAGCAGCGCCGCGCCGAGGCCCCGCGGGGTCGCGGGGATGCTGAGACCCACCTCGGCGGCGACCTGCCGCATCGTCGCCGTGCCCTCGGCGAGCTGGCCGGCGCGCAGCAGCTGCCCGGTCGCCCGCCGCCGCAGGTCGAGCCCGGCCTCCGCCGGCATCACCGCCGCCGCCTCGAGGTACAGCTTCGCCGCCTTGATCCCCCGGCCCGCGCTGGCCAGCGCGTCCGCCAGCCGACACGTCAGCTCCCCGCGCGCCGGGTCGTTCTTCGGCTTGAACTCGAGCGCCAGCCGGTACAGCCGCGCCGCCCGGTCGAAGGCCAGCGCCGCCGCCGCCTGCTCCGCGGCCATCTGCGCGTAGTCGGCCGCCCGCTCCCACTCGCCCGCCTCGCGGAAGTGCAGCGCCAGCGCGTCCGAGTCGCGGTCGCCCGCCGCCTCCATCGCGAACGCGAGCTGCCGGTGCCGGACCTTGACGCCCTCGCCCCCGAGGCTGCCGAGCACGACCTCGCGGATGCGGTCGTGATAGGTCTCGACCGTGCGCTCGTCGCCGGTGAGCACCAGATGCTCGCCGCGCAGGGTCGCCAGCGCGGTGCGGTCCTCGCCCTGCACGCCCGCGGCCACCGCGGCGAGCCGCACATCGACCGGGCCACCGGCGACCGCGACGACCTCGAGCAGGCCACGCGCGCCGGGCGGGAGCGCGTCGAGGCGGGCGAGCAGCACCTGGTCGAGCGAGACCTCGCCCGGCCGCGAGCCGCCGGCGATCGCGTAGCGGACCAGCTCGCGGACGAACAGCGGCGAGCCGTGGGCCTCGTGGGCGATCTGCCGCGCGCGGCCCTTGAGCTGCGGCGCGCGCTCGGCCAGCAGCTGCAAGGCGAGGTCCGCGGCCTCCTCCTCCGACAGCGGGCCGACCTCGATCTGCCGCATGTCGACCTCGCCGCGCGCCGCCTCGCGCAGCGCCCCCAGCACCGCCCCGTTGCTCGCCTCGCTGCGATAGCTGGCGATCAGCAGCAGCGCCGGCGCGTCCGGCGGACGCAGCAGGTCGGCCAGCAGCGCCGCGCTGTCACGGTCGCCCCACTGCAGATCGTCGATGTGCAACACCAGCGACTTGCGGTCCGCCAGCCGCGCCAGCAGCTCCTTCAGCGCCGCGAACGCCCGCCGACGCAGCTCCCGCGGGTCCGGGCTCTCACCCATGCGCGGCGGCGACTGCGACACCGCCTTCACCCGCTGCAGCACCGGGAACACCCGCGCCAGCGCCAGGATGTCCCGCGGCATCAGCTCCGCCGCACGCGACTCCGGCAGCCGCATCAGGTGCTGACACAACGCGTCGACCAGGCTGTCGAGCGCCTTGAACGACACCGACTCGCGCTCGTAGCAGCGACCCACCAGCGTCACCGCCCGGTCGCTGCGCTGCAGTCGCGCCAGGAACTCGCGCACCAGCGCCGACTTGCCCATGCCCGAGCGGCCGCACACGTGCACCGCCACCGCCCGGCCGCGGTGGGTCGCGCCGAACGCGTCCTGCAGCGCCGCGAGGTGGGCCGCGCGGCCGAGGAACAGGTCGCCCGAGTCGCGGCGGACCGCGTCGCGCGGACGGATGCCGCTCGGCCCGGTGCCGACCCGCCGCAGCACCTCGGCCGCCGCCGGTCGCTTGCTCGGGTCGCGCTGCAGCAGGGCGACGCACAGCGCCTCGAGGTCCTCGGGGACGCCGGGCACCAGGGTCGAGGGCGACGGCGCGTCGCGCTCTTGCTTGGCGAGCAGGACCTTGAGGCCCTTGCCGCGAAACGGCAGCTCGCCGGTCAGCGCCAGGAACACCATCACGCCGACCGCGTACCAGTCGCTGGCCGCCGAGGCCGGCTGCCCCGCGGACTGCTCCGGCGACAGATAGCCGGGCGTGCCGATCATCCCGCCGGCGCCGGTGCTGCGCAGGGTCTCGGTCACCGACTCCGAGACCAGGCCGAAGTCGAGGACCACCAGCCGGCCCTCGCGCGTCAGCAGGATGTTCGAGGGCTTGATGTCGCGATGCAGCATCCCGCCCGCGTGGATCACCGCGAGCCCGGCCGCCAGCTGGCGCAGCGCCGCCCGCAGGCGCTCGTGGCGGATCTCCGGGTCCTCCGGCGCGTCCTCGTCGTCGGCCCCGCGCACATACTCGACGAAGCCGAGGCCGTCGATGTACTCCATCGAGAAGAAGATCTGCTCGCCCTCGAAGAACAGCTCGTGCAGCGCGATCAGGTTCGGATGCGTGACATCCGCCAGCAGGCGAAACTCCTTCTTGAACCGATACAGCGCCCCCGGGCTGACGTTGAGCAGCGTCTTGATCGCCACCGTCTCGCCGCGCTCGCGATCGATCGCCTCGTACACCACGCCCATCCCGCCGGCCCCGATCCGCCGCCGGATCGTGAAGCGCTTGAGGCTCGCAAACTCCAAGAACTGCGAGCTCTCGCCCGGATCACGCTCGCTGTCGCGCGCCCACTCCTCGTCGCCGCTCGTGTCGCCGAGCTCGCCGGTGTCGAGTGGACGTCCCGAGCGCTCCTCGTCGACCGCCTGCATATCCTCGTGGGTGCCCAACGCCCCCGAAGCGTACTTCAGCCGGCCCCCGCCGGCTCGAGCCTTCGCGCCCGCCGCCGCCCGGTTCGTGAGACCAGCCACGGAGCAACCGGCGAAGCCCGGCGAATGGGCCGCCGCGCGGCTTTATCGTGAGATCGCGCAAGCTTCGCGCCACCCGGGTCGAGGGCCGGGACGTGGTACCCCGGAGGCGCATGACCTCGGATGCCCGCACGCCCGTCATCGTCGCCGCCGTTCGCACGCCGATCGGCCGGTTCCGCGGCGCCCTGGCGTCGGTGCGCCCCGATGACCTCGCCGCCCACGTGATCCGCTGCCTCGCCGAGCACCACGGCGCGGCGATGGAGCAGCTCGCCGACGTGTACCTCGGCTGCGCCAACCAGGCCGGCGAGGACAACCGTAACGTCGCCCGCATGGCCACCCTGCTCGCCGGCCTCCCCGTCGAGATCCCCGGCGTCACCGTCAACCGCCTGTGCGGCTCCGGCATGGAGGCCGTCCTGCAGGCCGCCAAGTCGATCATGGTCGGCGAGGGCGAGGTCTACATCGCCGGCGGCGTCGAGAGCATGACCCGCGCCCCCTTCGTCATGCCCAAGGCCAGCGAGGCCTTCGCCCGCGACGCCCAGCTCTTCGACACCGCCCTCGGCTGGCGCATGGTCAACCCGGCGATGGAGCGCCTCTACGGCGTCGAGGCCCTCGGCATCACCGCGGAGCACGTCGCCGACCGCTACCACGTCAGCCGCGCCGACCAGGACGCCTGGGCCCTCACCAGCCACCAGCGGGCCGCCGCCGCCCAGGACGACGGCTGGTTCGACAACGAGATCGTCCCCATCGAGATCCCCCAGCCCCGCGGTCAAGAGCCCCTCCGCGTCGCCGTCGACGAGGGCGTGCGCCGCGACAGCACCCTCGAGGGCCTCGCCCGCCTCAAGCCCGCCTTCAAGCCCGGCGGCTCGGTCACCGCCGGCAACAGCTCCTCGCTCAACGACGGCGCCTCCGCCCTCCTGATCACCAGCCTCGCCAAGGCCCACAACCTCGGCCTGCGTCCGATGGCCCGCATCGCCGCCTGGGGCCACGCCGGCGTCGCCCCCGGCGTCATGGGCATCGGACCGATCCCGGCCACGCGCCTCGCCCTCAAGCGCGCCGGCATCTCCAGCAGCGACCTCGCCGTCGCCGAGCTCAACGAGGCCTTCGCCAGCCAGACCCTCGCCTCGCTGCGCAGCCTCGACCTCGACCCCGCGAAGGTCAACCCGGCCGGCGGCGCCATCGCCCTCGGCCACCCGCTCGGCTGCTCCGGCGCCCGCATCACCACCTCCCTCGCCCACGGCATGGCCCGCAGCCGCGCCCGCTGGGGCCTGGCGACCATGTGCATCGGCGTCGGTCAGGGCATCGCAATTGTGCTCGAGCGCACATGATCTGAGGACCCGCACGTGCCCGCCCTTTGAGGCCGGATCCTCGCCACGCGTATCGTGGCGCATGCGCACCCTGGCTTGCACGACCCTCGCTTGCTCGCTGCTCCTCGCCTGTAGCGGCGACGGCAACATGGCGACCACCCAGTCGACCAAGACCGTCGACCCCACCGCCGACTCGTCCAGCG
>Ga0209480_10002789_pt1 | contig 11763 bp, 8 predicted proteins | sample JI61114C2DNA_FD_187501 | JGI IMG/M metagenome (GOLD analysis project Ga0209480, IMG submission 187501) | Wastewater effluent complex algal communities from Wisconsin, to seasonally profile nutrient transformation and Carbon sequestration -... | ecosystem: Engineered > WWTP > Effluent > Algae...
ACGGCCGTGATGGCCAACGCGATCCGCGCCCTGGCGATGGATGCCGTGCAGCAGGCCAATTCCGGCCACCCTGGCGCGCCGATGGGCATGGCCGAGGTGGCGGTGGCTCTGTGGGGGCCGCAGCACGGCCACCTGCGCCACAACCCGGCCAACCCGCACTGGGCCGACCGCGACCGCTTCGTGCTCAGCAACGGCCACGGTTCGATGCTCGTCTATGCGCTGCTTCATCTCAGCGGCTACGACCTGCCGATGAGCGAGCTGCGCAACTTCCGCCAGATGCACAGCAAGACGCCCGGCCACCCCGAGGTCGGCGTGACGCCAGGCATCGAGACCACCACCGGCCCGCTCGGCCAGGGCGTCACCAACGCGGTGGGCATGGCGCTGGCCGAGAAGCTGCTGGCCGCCGAATTCAACCGCCCGGGGCACCAGGTGGTCGATCACCGCACCTACGTGTTCCTCGGCGACGGCTGCCTGATGGAAGGCATCAGCCACGAGGCCTGCGCGCTGGCCGGCGCCTGGAAGCTCTCCAAGCTGGTCGCGCTGTACGACGACAACGGCATCTCGATCGACGGCAACGTGGCGCCCTGGTTCATCGACGACACGCCCAAGCGCTTCGAGGCCTACGGCTGGAACGTGATCCGCGCGGTCGATGGCCACGACGCCGCTGCCGTGAGCGCCGCGCTGGACCAGGCCAAGGGCTCCGACAAGCCGACGCTGATCTGCTGCAAGACGACCATCGGCAAGGGCTCGCCGAACCGCGCCGGCACCGCCAAGGCACACGGCGAGGCGCTCGGCGCCGACGAGATCAAGCTGACGCGCGCGGCGCTGGGCTGGGGCCACGAGCCCTTCGTGATCCCCGAGAGCGCCTACGCGCAGTGGGACGCCAAGGCCCGCGGCGCGCAGCTCGAGGCGGCCTGGAACACGCGCTTCGCCGCCTACCGCGCCGCCTTCCCCGAGCAGGCGGCCGAGTTCACCCGCCGCATGCGCGGCGAGTTGCCGGCGAACTGGGCGCAGACGGTGGCCGACACGCTGGCCGCCGCCAACGCCAAGGCCGAGACGGTGGCCAGCCGCAAGGCCAGCCAGATCGCGCTGGAGGCCTTCACCAAGGCGTTGCCCGAGCTGCTCGGCGGCAGCGCCGACCTGACCGGCTCCAACCTCACCAACACCAGCTCGACGCCGGCGCTGCGCTTCGGCGCCGATGGCACCGGCAACGGCGGCCGCCACATCAACTACGGCGTGCGCGAGTTCGGCATGGCCGCGGTGATGAACGGCATCGCGCTGCATGGCGGCTTCATCCCCTACGGCGGCACCTTCCTGACCTTCAGCGACTACAGCCGCAACGCCATCCGCATGGCCGCGCTGATGAAGCAGCGCGTGGTGCATGTGTTCACGCACGACTCGATCGGCCTGGGCGAAGACGGCCCGACGCACCAGAGCGTCGAACACGCCGCCGCGCTGCGTCTCATCCCGGGCCTGGATGTCTGGCGCCCGGCCGACACCGCCGAGACCGCCGCCGCATGGGCCGCGGCGATAGTCAACGCACACCGCCCGAGCGCCCTGCTGCTGTCGCGCCAGAACCTGCCCTACGCGCCGAAGGCCAACCTGACCGACATGGCCAAGGGCGGCTACGTGCTCGCCGAGCCCGGCGAGGTCGGGCTGAAGAAGAAGGCGCAGGCGGTGATCATCGCCACCGGCTCCGAAGTGCAGCTCGCGCTGCATGCCCAGCAGCAGCTCGCCGCGCTCGGCATCGCGGTGCGCGTGGTCTCGCTGCCGTCGACCAGCGTGTTCGACCGCCAGAGCGTCGCCTACAAGGCATCCGTGCTGCCTGCCGGCGTGCCTCGCATCGCCGTCGAAGCGGGCGTCACCGACGGCTGGTGGAAGTACGGCTGCGCCGCGGTGGTCGGCATCGACACCTACGGCGAATCGGCCCCGGCCGGCGTGCTCTTCAAGCATTTCGGCTTCACCGCCGAGAACGTCGCCACCACCGTGCGGGCCGTGCTGGCTTCGCGCTGAAACCGCAGAGGAACCATTCCATGAAGAACATCCGCCTTCTCACTGCCGCCGCCATCGTCATCGCCTCGGCCCCGCTGGCCGCGCAGACCCTGCAATCCGTCAAGGTCGACCCGGCCACGGCCGAACCGGGCAAGCCGGTGACGATCACCGCCGCCTTCGACATCAGCAATGGCCTGAACTGCAACGTGCGCATCAATTTCGGCGACGGCACCTCGCAGGACCAGAAGATCAACCAGGAGAAGGACGCCAACCTCGCGGTGCAGCACAGCTACGCCAAGGCCGGCAGCTACACGGTGAAGGTCGAGCCCAAGACCAAGCTGCCGGCGCTCAAGTGCCTCGGCAAGAACCAGGAGGCCGTGGTCAAGGTGGTGGCGCCTGCGCCCGCCGGCGCCGCGGCTGCGGCCGCGCCGAGCTGCCCCGAAGGCTGGAAGCTCAATGCGAAGAGCGTGAACAAGAAGAGCGGCGCCTACACCTGCACGGCGAAGGCCGGCACGGCCGCGCCGGCCAGCCATGCGGCCTGCCCGGGCTCGCTGAGCTACTTCGAGAACATCAAGAAGGGCCAGCTCGGCTGCAAGCCCTGATCCGGATTCGAACCTGCCAGCAACTCAACGGAGATCCCACATGACCATCAAGATCGGCATCAACGGCTTCGGCCGCATCGGGCGCATGGTGTTCCGCGCCGCCGTCCAGAACTTCAAGGACATCGAGGTGGTCGGCATCAACGACCTGCTCGAGCCCGACTACCTGGCCTACATGCTCAAGTACGACTCGGTGCACGGCCGCTTCAAGGGTGATGTGGCGGTCGACGGCAACACGCTGATCGTCAACGGCAAGAAGATCCGCCTGACCGCGGTGAAGGACCCGGCAGAGCTGAAGTGGGGCGAAGTCGGCGCCGACATCGTCGTCGAGTCCACGGGCCTGTTCCTGACCAAGGAGACCTGCCAGAAGCACATCGACGCCGGCGCGAAGAAGGTCATCCAGAGCGCGCCGAGCAAGGACGACACGCCGATGTTCGTCTTCGGCGTGAACGACAAGACCTACGCCGGCCAGACCATCGTCAGCAACGCCAGCTGCACGACCAACTGCCTGGCCCCGGTGGCCAAGGTGCTCAACGACACCTTCGGCATCAAGCGCGGCCTGATGACCACGGTGCACGCCACCACGGCGACACAGAAGACGGTGGACGGCCCGAGCAACAAGGACTGGCGCGGCGGCCGCGGCATCCTCGAGAACATCATCCCGAGCAGCACCGGCGCCGCCAAGGCGGTGGGCGTGGTGATCCCCGAGCTGAACAAGAAGCTCACCGGCATGTCGTTCCGCGTGCCGACCTCCGACGTGTCGGTGATCGACCTGACCGTCGAGCTGGTCAAGGAAGCCAGCTACGACGACATCTGCAAGGCCATGAAGGCCGCCAGCGAAGGTGCCATGAAGGGCGTGCTCGGCTACACGGAGGAAAAGGTGGTCTCGACCGACTTCCGCGGCGAGCCCATGACCTCGGTGTTCGACGCCGACGCCGGCATCGCACTGGACAAGACCTTCGTGAAGGTCGTGGCCTGGTACGACAACGAGTGGGGCTACTCGAACAAGGTGCTCGAGATGGTGCGCGTGATCGCGCGCTGAAGTGCCTCGCACCCCGAGGGCCCCTTCGCCGGGGCCCTCGGTGTTTCCACTGCACACGCCTTGCCACAGCCTGGCTACAAACCTTTACTGCACCCCGCCGAATCCGCACGGGGGCCGGTTTGGCGCCCCACCTACACTTTCAGCATGACGTCGTCGTTGCCTGCTGCCGCCTCCTGCCTGATCCTTCTGGGCCTGGGTGCGTGCGCGTCGGAGCCGCCGGCGCTCGCGGTCGGCATGGGCGTGATGGTCAAGCTGGCACAGCCGTCGGTCGATCCGACCGCGATCGCCACACGGGTGAGCGACACCACCGCGCGCCCGGCGCGTTATGTGTCGGCCACCAGCACGGCCTGGCACGCCGTGACCGTGGCCTGCCGCGGCCCGGCCGATTGCGAGCTGGCGCTGCGGCGCCTGCGCGAGGACACGACACATTTCGAAGCCGTGCAGCGCGATGAGCGCAAGCGCATCGTCAGCCCCTGAGCCTGCAGCCGCGTTGCAGAGCAGAACCAAGAATCGGAGATCGCCTTGAGGACCACCCCCCTGAAGATCCTGGCCTCGCTCGCGCTGGCCCTGCTCGCGCCGCCGGTGCTGCAGGCGCAGACCTCCCAGGCGCCCGCGGGGGCGATGACGGCGCGTGTGATCGTCAAGTTCAAGGCCGACTCCGCGATGCTGCGCCAGCAGTCGGCCGACGTCCTGCAGATGCACGCCGGCCGTGCGCAGGCGCTGGGCGCCCGCGTCGGGCTGCCGCTGCAGGCGGGTCACGGTGTGGCCGAGCGCACGCAGGTGGTGTTTGCCAGCGGGCTGACGTCGGCGGCGCTGGCGCAGCGCCTGTCGAGCGAGAAGGACGTCGAGTACGCCGTGCCCGACCGGCGCAAGTCGCGCCGGGTGGCGCCCAACGACCCGCTGTACACGACGGCGGGCGCGCCGGGCATGTCCAGCGGCGGCCCGGTGGCCGGCCAGTGGTACCTGCGCGCGCCCAACAGCGTCACCGTGTCGGCCATCAATGCCGAAGGGGCCTGGGACGTGACGACGGGCAGCGCGAGCATGGTGGTGGCGGTGCTGGACACCGGCGTGCGCTTCGATCACCCCGACCTCTCGGGCAAGCTGCTGGGCGGCTACGACTTCGTGGGCGCCGACCGCAACGACAGCGGCGTGACGATCTTTCCGAACACCTTCGAGAGCTCGAAGGACGGCAACGGGGTGGATCCGAATGCCAGCGACGAGGGCGACGGCATCACGCTGGCCGAGACCACCAATCCGAACAGTCTCTTCTACCACTGCACCTCGCAGGACGACACCGGGCAGTACCTGGAAGAGCGGAGTTCGTGGCACGGCACGCAGGTCAGCGGCCTGATCGGCGCGCTCACCAACAACGGCACCGGCATGGCCAGCGTGGGCCGCAACGTGCGCGTGCTGCCGGTGCGCGTGCTGTCCAAGTGCGGCGGCTGGGACTCGGACATCACTGCCGGCATGCTCTGGGCCGCCGGCATCGCGGTGCCCGGCGCGGACCCCAACCCGACCCCGGCGAAGGTGCTGAACCTGAGCCTGGGCGGCTCGGGCAACTGCTCGGCCCTTTACACCGACATCGTCGGGCAGGTGAACGCGCGCGGCGCGGTGATCGTGGCCTCGGCCGGCAACGGCACCGGCCATGCAGTGTCGGAGCCGGCCAATTGCGACGGCGTGATCGGGGTGGCCGGCCTGCGCCATGCCGGCAGCAAGGTGGGTTACTCCGACATCGGGCCGGAGGTCAGCATCAGCGCACCGGCGGGGAACTGCGTCAATGACGCACCCGCCGCGTGCCTGTACCCCATCCTGACCACGTCCAACAACGGCGCATTCAATCCTGTGGTGGGTGCGGGCGGCGCGATCTACACCGACGCGTTCAACGTGACGCTGGGCACCAGCTTCTCGGCCCCGCTGGTCGCCGGCACCGCGGCGCTGATGCTGTCGGTGCGGCCCGACCTGTCGCCGGCCGAGGTGCGGCGATTCCTGCGCTCGTCGGCACGGGCCTTCCCGTCGCTGCCCGGCGTGCCGGCCTGCCACGACCCGAACAGCTCGCCCCAGGTCGAGTGCAACTGCACCACCACCACCTGCGGCGCCGGCATGCTCGACGCGGCGACGGCCGTGACGGCTGCAGCGAACGACCCGATCGTGCGCATCGACGTGACGCCCGCCCAGCCCGCGGCCGGTACGGCATTCACGCTCACCTCGGCGCAGACGGCGGTGGTCGCCGGGCGCAGCATCGCCAGCTACAACTGGACGCTGGTCAGCGGCGGCGGCATCGTCTCGTCGCTCAGCGGAGCGAACACGGCCTCGGCCTCGGCCACGCCCACCGCAGGCGGCAGCTTCATCGTCACGCTGACCGTGACCGACTCCCTCGGCGAGACCGGCTCGCAGACCGTCGAGGTCAGCGTGACCGGTGCGCCGCCCAGCAGCGGTGGTGGTGGCGGCGCGCTCGGCCTGGGCTGGCTGGCGGCCTTGCTGTCGGCGGTCTTCGCGCTGTGGCGGGCCCGGCCCGCGGCGCGGGTCGGCTGAGCGTGCGTCGGCGACATCGGCTTGCGCAGCGGATCGCAGGCGCTCTGCTGATCGGGCTGGTTGCGGCACTGCCGGCGTGGGCCGAGGGTGCGCGCGCGGCGCACGGGCTCATCATCAAGCTTCGCGACAACCCCGACGGCACGCCCGCCTCGGCAGCGCAGATGAAGAAGGTGCTGGCCGCCGCGGGCCTGTCAGTGCGCGAACGTGGCGTGGGCAAGCGCTCGCGGCACCTGGATTTCGGCCGCATGCTGCCCGCCGACGAGGCCGGCCGAATCGTGCATCGCCTGGCGAAGCTGAGCGAGGTGGAGTGGGTGGTGCCCAACGAGCGTGAGCGGCGCCTGAATGCGCCGACCGACCCGCTGTACCCGGCCACCTTCTCCAGCAGCGGCCAGTGGTGGATGTTCCAGGCCGGCGGCAGCAACCGCAACGACCTGGAGGAGCGGCGCCGCGGCGTGCCCGATCTGCTCGGCGCGTGGCAGGCCAGCACCGGCACCTCGGGGCCGGTGGTGGCGGTGCTGGACACCGGGATCACGCCGCATGCCGACCTCGGCTCCGGCGTGCTCACCGGCCGCGACTTCGTGTCGACCGTGGAGTACGCCAACGACGGCGACGGCTGGGACGCCGATGCAAGCGACCCCGGCGACTGGGTCAGCCAGGCCGATCGTGATGGCAGCCCGTCTCTGTTCGGCGATTGCGAAGTCGACGACAGCTCATGGCATGGCACCACCATCACCGGCATGCTCGCCGCCGAGACCGGCAACGGGCGCGGTGTCGCCGGCATCAACTGGAGTGCGCGCGTGCTGCCGGTGCGCGTGGCCGGCAAGTGCGGCGCCGAGGTCGCCGACATCGTGGTCGGCATGCGCTGGGCCGCGGGCCTGCAGGTGTTCGACCATGGCGGCCGGCCACTGCCCCTGAACCCGAACCCGGCGCGCGTGCTGAACATCAGTTTCGGCGGCAGTGCCGCCTGCAATGCGGCCTACCAGGACGTGATCGACGAGCTGTCCCGGCTCGGCGTGGTCGTCGTCGCGGCGGCCGGCAACCAGAACGGCGCGGTGTCACGGCCCGCCAACTGCCGCGGCGTGATCGGCGTGGCGGCGCTCAACCGCGACGGCTTCAAGGCCAGCTACTCGAACTTCGGCGCGGCGCTGGCCATCGCCACCGTCGGCGGCGACCCGCGTCTGGTCGGCAACTGGGGCCTCGAAGTGGGCGACGACGGCCTGCTGACCATCGGCAACGACGGTGTGCGCAGCGTGGGCAATTCCATCTACGTGCGCCAGGCCGGCACCAGCTTCGCCGCGCCGGTGGTGGCCGGCGTGGCCGGCCTGATGCTCGGCGTGAACCCGTCGCTGACGGCCGCGCAGATCATCGACGGCCTTCAGCGCAGCGCGCGGCCGCACGTGGTGTCGCCGACGATCGCCGAGTGTTCGGAGCAGAACCCGGGCCGCTGCATCTGCACCACGGCAACCTGCGGTGTCGGCATCCTGGATGCGGTGGCGGCCTTGCAGTACGCCGCCGATCCGGTGTCGTACGTGAGCACGGCGCGCCTGCCCGAGGTGATCGACAACCCCGAGGTGGATGCGGCCGTGGCGCTGGGCGCCGACCGGCCTTCGAACATCGCCGAGCCGCCGGCCGCAGTGCCCGCCGGCGGTGGTGGCGGAGGCGCGCTGGGCTGGCCCTGGCTGCTCGCCCTGGCCTTGGCCGTGGGGACGCTCAGTTGCCGCAGGGAACGAAGCCGCGGCCCAGCACGGGCGACCTGAGCGCCGTGAGCTGCGCTGCCACGGCAGGATCGGCCCTCTCGGCCCGCAGCATGTGCTGGGTCGCCGGGGCCGACAGTTCGACCACCCGCGCGCTGCGCACGCCGCGCTGGCCGAGCTGTTCGAGGGCGCGGTCGGCCGCGGCGCGATCGTCGTGGCGGCCGAACGAGAAGCCGGGCACCAGATCGGCCGGCGCCGTCAGCGACTCGTAGCTCACGCGGGTGCGCTTGAGCTCCTCGTCCTTCTTCGCCAGTGCGTCGCGGTTCGGGAAGCGGCCCATGTAGACCATCCAGCTGCCGGGCCGCTCGGTCTTCACCTCCACCCAGCTGCCCGGCGGCAGCGCAGGCTGCAAAGCCTCCATGGCCGCCACGGCAGACACGGCAGCGCCGGTGGCAAAGGGCCCGGCCTCGAGGCAGGTGCCAGAGGCTGAGACGCTGCTCGCCGCTGCGGCTGACACCGCCGCAGACGCCGCCGCGCCGGGCCCGGCACTCGAGCCATTCGAGGCCGGGGCCGCACTGGGCGGGAGGATCACCACCAGCCCCGGGTTGACCTGGCGCGTCAGGCGCTCGGGCTCACGCTCGGGGTGCACGCGCGAGCCGGTGATCTGTTCCAGCCAGCCGCGCGACCAGGCGAAGAACAGCAGGTTGGCGAGGATGAGCAGGATGACCAGGCGCTGCAGCATGCCTACCCCGCGCCGCCGTCTGCGCCCAGGCGCACGCTGACTTCACCGCTGGTCACCGCCACCAGTCCGACCGGCGTGCGCACCTGCAGCGCGCCTCGCTCGTCGACCCCTTCGGCGACGCCCTCGGCAACCCCCTGCTGCGTCGTGCGCACCGGTTGGCCGAGCAGAAGGTCGCGCCGCGAATAGGCGGCCACGAAGCCGGCAAACCCTTCGGCCTCGAAGCGTCGGATCGCCTGCACCAGCGGCAATGCCAGCCGGTGCAGCACGGCAGGCGCTTCGACCTGCGCATCGATCTCCTGCAGGCAGGCGAAGCCGGTGCCGACCTCGGGGGCCTGCATCGGCTGCACGTTCAGGCCCACGCCGATCACGGCCAGCCGCTTGGCGCCGGCCGCGACGGTCTCGATCAGCACGCCGCCGAGCTTGCGCCCGGCATGGGGCGCGTCGAGCAGCCACAGGTCGTTGGGCCACTTCAGGCCCACGCGCGGCGCGGCAGCCTCCTGCACGGGGTCGAGCGCCTCGGCCAGCGCCAGGCCGACTGCCAGCGACAACCCGGACCAGTCGGCACGCTCGACGGGCATGGACAGCGAGAAGGTCAGCGATGCCCCCGGCATCGACTGCCAGCCGCGCCCGAGCCGGCCGCGGCCGCCGGTCTGGTGCTCGGCGACCAGCAGGCAAGGTTGCACGTCGGCGGCACGGCGCCCGAAGGCGGCGCTCTCGACGCTGCGTTGCACCAGCACCTCGGCACTGTCGGTCTCGGGGCGCATGACGACGCGGGCGCGCTCGAGCAGTGCGGTGTTGGTCGAGGAGCAACGCTCGACCACCTCCACGCTCAGGCCGGGCAGCAGTGCGCGCAGCTGCTGCCAAAGCGCCTCGGCTCCCCAGTGAAGCGGAGTCTCTGTCATCGCCGTCAGCGCTTGGGCGCCAGCATGGTGCCGCGGCACTTCTTCGAACCGCAGCGGCACTCGAACTGCTTCTTCAGCTTGGGCGTGTACTTCTCGTCGATGATCAGGCCGTAGTCGTAGAACAGTTCGGCACCCGGCTTGATGCTGCGCAGCGCCTTGATGAAGACGCGGCCGTCGATCTCGTCGGCTTCGCAGTTGGGCTGGCAGGCGTGGTTGATCCAGCGCGCCGCATTGCCGCCGTGCTTGGCGTCGATGACGTTGCCGTCGTCGATGTGGAAATAGAAGGTATGGTCCGGGTCTTTCGGATCGTGAGGATGGCGGCGCAGGGCCTCCGGCCAATCGATCACCTCGCCCTTGTACTCGATCACCACCTCGCCCTTGGACAGCGGCTTGAGCGCGAAGACGCCCTTGCCGTGCACACCGGAACGGCGAACCTGGATGCGTCGTCCGCCGGGGGCCGCTTCGGCGGCCGGGTGCTGCTTGCCGTTGGTTGCTTGCGCCTTCATCGTCTTTGGGTACATTGAAATCATGGGCGCGCGTGCGTGCGTGCGTGCGCGCGAGAAGCCCGGATTGTATTGATGCGGCACGTTCCGCTTGCCAGAGCCTTTCCCGAGACACCATGACCAAGTCACTCATCATTGCCGAGAAGCCCTCCGTCGCACAGGACATCGTGCGCGCGCTCACCCCGAGCGCAGGCAAGTTCGACAAGCACGACGAGTACTTCGAGAGCGACGAGTACATCGTCACCTCGGCCGTCGGCCACCTCCTGGAGATCAAGGCGCCGGAGGAATTCGACGTCAAGCGTGGCAAGTGGAGCTTCGCCAACCTGCCGGTGATCCCGCCGCACTTCGATCTCAACCCGATCGACAAGAGCAAGGGGCGGCTCAACGCCATCGTCAAGCTCGTCAAGCGCAAGGACGTCAGCGAGCTCATCAACGCCTGCGACGCGGGCCGCGAGGGCGAGCTGATCTTTCGCCTGATCCAGCAGCACAGCAAGAGCAAGCACCCGGTCAAGCGGCTGTGGCTGCAGAGCATGACGCCGGCGGCCATCCGCGACGGCTTCGAGCACCTGCGCAGCGACGCGCAGATGCTGCCGCTGGCCAGCGCCGCGCGCTGCCGCTCCGAGGCCGACTGGCTGGTGGGCATCAACGGCACGCGCGCGATGACGGCCTTCAACTCGCGCGACGGCGGCTTCTTCCTCACCACCGTGGGCCGTGTGCAGACGCCCACGCTGTCGATCGTCGTCGAGCGCGAGGAGAAGATCCGCAAGCACGTCTCGCGCGACTACTGGGAGATCAAGGGCACCTTCGCGGCGCAGGCCGGCGAGTACGACGGAAAGTGGTTCGACCCGAAGTGGAAGAAGAACCCCGACGATCCCGAGGCGCGCGCCGACCGCGTCTGGAACGAGGCCGATGCGCAGGCCATCGCGCAGGCCTGCCGCGGCGAGCCGGCCAGCGTCACCGAGGAATCCAAGCCGAGCACGCAGAGCGCGCCAGGGCTGTACGACCTGACCACGCTGCAGCGCGAGGCCAACTCGCGGCTGGGCTTCTCGGCGAAGACCACGCTGTCGATCGCGCAGGCGCTGTACGAGAAGCACAAGGTGCTGACCTACCCGCGGACGGACAGCAAGGCCTTGCCGGAAGACTATGTCGACGTCGTCAAGCAGACGATGCAGATGATCTCCACCGAAGACATGCCCGGCCCGCTGCGCGCGCTCGCCCAGCATGCGAAGACGGCCATCAAGGAAGGCTACGTCAAGCCCAACAAGCGCATCTTCGACAACGCCAAGGTGTCGGACCACTTCGCCATCATCCCGACGCTGCAGGCGCCCAAGAGCCTGTCCGAGATCGAGGCCAAGCTCTACGACATGGTGGTCAAGCGCTTCCTGGCGGTGTTCTTCCCGCCGGCGGAGTTCATGGTCACGACGCGCATCTCGACGGTGAAGGCCGGCGTGAATGGGCAACAGCAGGAGCACAAGTTCCAGACCAACGGCAAGGTGATGGTCAAGCCGGGCTGGCTGGCGGTGTACGGCAAGGAAGTGCAGGAGGACGACGCCAACCTGGTGGCGGTGGCGCCGGGCGAGGTGGTGCGCACCGAGAACGTGGCAGTGAATGCGCTGAAGACCAAGCCGCCAGCGCGCTACACCGAGGCGACGCTGCTGTCGGCGATGGAAGGCGCGGGCAAGCTGATCGACGACGACGAGCTGCGCGAGGCCATGGCCGAGAAGGGCCTGGGCACGCCGGCCACGCGCGCGGCCATC
>Ga0209480_10002790_pt1 | contig 11762 bp, 10 predicted proteins | sample JI61114C2DNA_FD_187501 | JGI IMG/M metagenome (GOLD analysis project Ga0209480, IMG submission 187501) | Wastewater effluent complex algal communities from Wisconsin, to seasonally profile nutrient transformation and Carbon sequestration -... | ecosystem: Engineered > WWTP > Effluent > Algae...
ATACCTTTCATCCGTTGCAGTTAACGGTTGATGCCCTGGAAATAGAGAACGAAGGTTATGTAATGAGCTGGGCGGAGTAGGGAAGTTTTCAGTTTGTAGTTTTTAGTTGATTATGTAGAAGTTTAAACACCTTTAATAAAGACAATTATGGGCCGGGCATTTGATCTTTTCTCATCGTTCCTTGCGTCGCACACTTGTACTTTAGGTAAATGAGGGAGCTTTTACTGAAGCGAGGATTGAAGCGAAGCAACTAATAAATTACAAAAATGTACTGCTTAAAGTAACTTTACAGTGAATAAAGACAAATGAAAGCTGCAGTTTTACTAATAAATCATAACTGGAATCTATCTGATAAAAAAATAGATATTACAAATGATATTACTTTTTGCAACATTGAAAATACCGACATTGGAAAATTATATATTAAGTTATGCAAGGATTTAAATTATCATGAAGGTGAACCAATAACTCAAGTAGCAATAGTTCTAAATGAAGATATTATTGACCATTCATTCTTTGATTATCATTCCTCGGATTCAATTATTTCGGAGCTATGCAATTTTATTTCTATTTGCATGAGTCGACCATTACCTAGATATGATTTATTGTGTTCAGCAGACAACTTCAACACAGTTTCAAGTAATCCAATAGAAATTCATTATGAATATGATTTGTATGAAAATTTGATAGGGCCATCTTTAAATACGATTTTATCAACAATAGACAGAACATTCGAATATAGTTATTCAATAAATGAGGATCATATTCGCGATATAAAAACATGTTTTGAAAATTATAGACAACTAAAAACAAATGAAACTCGGCTTGGAAATGCATTTAGTTTTTATTTCAATGCTTGGCATTCGCGTAAAGTGGATCAAATGTGTATCAATCTAGCGATTGTGCTTGAAAGCTTATTTGCCCCTTCTAGTAATACAGAATTAATTTATCAAATTTCATTCAATGCATGTAAGTTTTTGGGCAGAACTGAAAATGAAAGAGAAAAAATATTTGCACTGGTTAAAAAATTTTATGGATTACGTTCAAAGATTGTTCATGGTAGCTTCCCAAAATTTGAGGAGTTAAATGTATTAACTGCCTCGATGTTTGTGTTATGTTCAGAGATACTTAAAATGCTCTTTACTGACTTAAATCTTGCACAAATATTTATAGATGAAAATAAACGTGAAAAGCAGATAAAAAAATGGATGTTTGAATAGCACTCCGCTATCGGTTGGTGTGCTCATCAAACGAAATAAAGCACTATCCGTTTTATTATCCACTCGCACTCTCCACCTCTGTCACCTAAGGTGCCTCTTTCGGTTTGGTCAAGCTGCAGACGTAGGCATGGTAATTATTTACTGACTTAAAACTAAAATATGCTTTATAAAATAACATTCTCATGCATTTTATAAAATTGGTTCGTTACTTTTAAAATAAAAATGCTGGTAAACTCCCTTATTAAAGCTGTTCTGGGCTATTTTATTCTTATGCTTATTAGCACAAATCTTATTGGTTTTATTGTTCGACAAATTTTAAAACCAGGAATCACAGATGACTTAAAGCGTTTGAAAGTAGAAGTAAGACCTGACCTGAAGGCTATTGATATCATTATATCAATTGTATTCACTTTAACTAGTGTAGCATATTTTATTGCTCTATACTATTATTTCAACATAGGTGTTTTAATAGCAGCCGCTATTCTAATGGTCAGCAGATTGCCTGATCTCCTTTTTGAAATTAAAATGGGCGAAAAAATTAATTTTAAGAATATGCCAAAAACACCATTTGATATTTTTATGAATATAATTTCATGGTTAGCTCTTCCGTTGCTTTGGTATTCATTCTATATAATTCAAAATCCAAATTCTTTTTTTTAAATACGAAATGCCAAACTTTCCGCGCTTTCCACTAGTTGTCTTATAAGGTGCCTCTTTTGGTTCGGTAAAAGCCGCATCACTTCCCAAAAGTACAAGTGTGCGACGCAACGAAGACGCCTAAAGCTACAAAGCCTGGCTCAAAAAATTCCCTCATATCTCATACTAAAAAAAATAATTTTGCAATTCACACAAAAAAGGCCCTGCTATCAAAAGCAGGGCCTTTTTTATTGTATGTGATCTCGCCTATAGCAGGTTTAATAATTCCAGTTGGGCTTTAATTTTGTTTTCAGTTGATTCACTGATTTTCACCAGTGGCAGTCTCATGTGAGACTCGCAAATTCCCATCATATTCATAGCTGCTTTGACACCGCCAGGATTTCCTTCTGCAAAGCATAAAGATGTAAATTCAGTCAGGCTGTGATGTAGAGGCTGTGCTTCGATAAACTTACCATCCAGGCACATTCTCACCATGGTTGAAAATATCCCTGGCAGGGCATTCCCAATCACAGAAATAACTCCAACTGCACCCATAGATATCAGTGGTAAAGCAATAGCATCATCTCCTGAAATGAACAGGAAATCTTCAGGCTTATCTTTGATGATCCTGTTAAACTGATCAAAATTGCCGGATGCCTCTTTCATGGCGATGATATTTTTACAATCATGGGCAAGCCGGAGAGTGGTTTCTGCACTCATATTCACCCCGGTTCTTCCCGGGACATTATAAAGTATGATTGGCAGAGTACTTTCTTCAGCAATAACTTTATAGTGCTGATAAATCCCTTCCTGTGTAGGTTTATTATAATATGGGCAAACAGAAAGAATGGCGTCAAATCCCTTTGAGTCAAATTTCTTCAGATCATTTAATACTTCAGAGGTATTGTTGCCTCCAATTCCGGCTACAAGTGGTACCCTTCCGTTCACATGGGAGATCGTAGTATCCCAAACTGCCCGTTTCTCTTCACTGTTAAGTGTTGCTGATTCACCGGTTGTACCCAATGAAACAATGTACTCGACACCACCATTAATCATATGGTCGATCACAGTTTTGAGAGCGGTATGGTCAACAGACCGATCTGCCTTAAATGGAGTAATAATGGCTACTCCTGTTCCATGAAATTTGTTCATTTTACTATATTTATCCGATAGAAACTTTGCTAATTTAAGCGGAATGGCTCAATATTAAAACGATTTTGCGAATATTAGGCTATTATCACGAAATTATTGCAGCATTTCGACTAATTCCTGGTCAGAGATTATGGGAATTTGAAGCTTAACAGCTTTTTCGAGTTTGGATGGCCCCATATTATCACCTGCAACAAGGTAATTTAATTTAGCAGAGATACTACTTAAAATTTTACCGCCATTTGCTTCAATAAGATCTTTCAGTTCATCGCGACTGTATTTCTCAAACACGCCGGAAATGATGAATGATTTACCTTCCAGCTTATTACTGGCAAGTTCAATTGTATTCTGAACAGATTCAAACTGAAGTCCATGGATTCGCAATGCTTCGATCTGTTCTTTATGACGGGGCTCTTTAAAATATTCGATTATACTTTCCGCGATTCGTTCTCCGATCTCATCAACAGAAATGAGTTCATCATAGCTTGCATTCATCAGACTGTCAATGTCCTTAAAATATGCTGCGATTTTTTTGGCTACAGTTTCACCCACATAGCGAATTCCAAGTCCGAAAAGTACTTTTTCGAATGGCATTTGTTTGGATTTTTCAATCCCCTCGAGCATATTCCTGATCGATCGCTCTCCAAAACGCTCAATCTCTTTAAGCTGATCTTCTTTTTCATGAAGCAGGTACAGATCTGAAATGTGCTCAATAAATCCCCTTCTGTAAAAAGCTTCAATGGTCTCATGCCCTAAACCTTCTATATTCATGGCCTTTCGACTGATGAAATGCTGCATTTTACCGACTATCTGTGGCGGACAGCCTTCATCATTCGGACAGTAGTGAACGGCTTCCCCTTCTTTTCTCTGGAGATTGCTTCCGCATTCCGGACAAATATCAGGATAGTTGATTTTCAAAGCATACTGACTTCGTTTGGAGGTGTTTACAGCAATGATCTTTGGAATAATTTCCCCTCCTTTTTCGACCAGAACCGTATCACCTTCATGAAGATCTAACCGTTTAATTTCGTTGGCATTATGCAATGTGGCTCGTTTTACGGTGGTGCCGGCAAGAAGGACCGGTTTCAGGTTCGCTACGGGAGTCACTGCACCTGTACGACCCACCTGATAAGTCACTTTTTCAAGTATAGTTTCTACTTCCTGGGCTTTGTATTTATAAGAGATTGCCCAGCGAGGAGATTTGGCAGTGAAGCCTAATTCCTGCTGCTGAGTGTAATTATTTACTTTAATCACTATCCCGTCGATGTCATAACTTAATCCGAACCTTTTCTCATCCCAGTAATGGATAAATTCAAGCACATCTTCAATATTACTGCACAATTTGCTGTGCTCACAAACATGAAAACCTAATTTCTTAACGGCTTCCAGACTTTCCCAATGGGTATTGTAAATGAGTTTATCTGCGTAAAGGAAGTATAAAAAGCAATCTAAGGGGCGTTTGGCCACCTCACTTGAATCCTGCATTTTCAATGTCCCCGAGGCAAAATTTCTCGGGTTAGCATAAGGAACTTCATTGTTTTCAATGCGTTCATTATTTAGCCTGTCGAATGCTGCACGGTGCATGAAAACTTCTCCCCGGATATCAAAAGACTCTGGAAATCCGCTTCCTTTGATGGATTTGGGGATGCTTTGTATGGTTTTGGCATTGTTGGTCACATCATCTCCCTGTGTCCCGTCGCCACGGGTAACTGCTCTGATCAGCTTGCCATTTTCATAGCTGAGGCTGATTGAAAGTCCGTCGAATTTAAGTTCACAAACGTATTCAAAATTGCTGCCAATAGCCTTTCGAACCCGCTCGTCAAAATCTTTCAGATCCTGCTCATTATAAGTGTTGCCAAGAGAAAGCATCGGCCATTTATGTTTTACAGTCTGAAACTCTTTGGTAATATCGCCCCCAACCTTTCTGGTCGGTGATTCTGGATCCAGGTATTCCGGGTATTCCTTCTCAAGCGCTGTTAGTTCCTCCAGCTTTTTGTCGAATTCAAAATCAGAAATTACAGGCTGTGCCAGTACATAATACTTGTAATTATGCTCATTAAGCTCTTTAACAAGGCTTTCAATACGTTCTTTAATTTCGAAAAGTGACATGAAGCGAAGATAATTTATTCAATTGACAATTTATTCAATTGATAATTGACAGTTGATAATTGACAATGCAAATTGAGTTGAGATTGATTATTCTGCTTAAAAGGGGTTGTTTAGGTCTTGTTTGTATTAAATCTTAGCAGAATTTCCCAATGAACTTGTAAATCTAATTGTCAACAGTCAATTGTCTACCAGATAGCTATCGGGTGTCAATTAATTAGAGATTAACTATTTTACTTAAAAAGGGCTGTTTAGGTCTGGTTTCTATTTAATTATTAGCAGAATTTCCCAATGAACTTGTAAATCTAATTGTCAACTGTCAATTAACTTCACGTTTATTTCCTCAAATATCTCCATATAATTCCCCAGCAGATTGTGGTGATAGTCGTTCAGAATATCTCCAAGGGCAAGTATTTCGCTATCATTGAGTGGGTCTTTCCAGACACGCATGCAAATTCTGTTTAAGGCATACATGATATTATGGCTCTCGCGGTAGCTTTCGAGGTAGTTGGACTGGATGAAATTATCGAAGAAATTAAAAAACTGGCTTGTATCCTTGATGCTATTCAGTTTTAGAAATCTGTTGATCGCTTCCCTGTCCGATTGTTTTAGATGAGAATAGAAATCCGCGGTTTGCACGTGATTCTCAGTTAAAAGTGTACTATCAAGCATCAACTCCAGCGAGATATGGGCTAAAAATGATGGACGAACTACCGAATTTCTCAGTGCCGGGACGATCGCTTTTTTAATGCCTGTAGTGTGTTGAGCGAAGAATTCTGAGTTATGAAAATTACGGTCTACGATCATGTGTCGTCTCCAGCCTTCTAAAATTGAGCTTTCGAAATTGCTGTTGAACTGCTCTGCATTCCTTTCCGGATGCAGATTCCAGTCCTTTCTGGCATTTTTTACAAGATCAGGTAAAACTGCACCCAAAACCAGATGAGGGTCTTCACTATGTCTGTCAAAGTAAAAATGAGAAAGGAAGTTCATTTTACTGTTATTATTTAATTGGATTTGTATTGATTAATTCAAGCTGAAAAATAGCTGATTACCTAAATCTACAAAAATTTTGCCATGCAGAGCTTTATCAATTCTGCTATATTTGCATTCCAAACGATCCTTAAGATAAAATGAACTTTGTAGAAGAATTACGCTGGCGGGGAATGCTGCATGATATCATGCCCGGTACTGAAGAAGAACTTAATAAGCAAATGACATCAGGTTATATTGGGTTTGATCCTACTGCAGATTCATTGCATGTTGGGCATCTGACTCAGATCATGACGCTGATACATTTTCAGCGTGCCGGACATAAACCTTTTGCCCTTGTTGGCGGAGCAACCGGAATGGTGGGTGATCCTTCAGGTAAATCGGCTGAGCGTAATCTTCTTTCTGAAGAGGTTTTAAATCATAATGTGAAATGTCTTGAAAACCAACTGAAGAAATTCCTTGATTTCAATACCGGTGCTAACAGTGCTGAGATGGTAAATAACTATGATTGGTTTAAGAATTTTACCTTTCTTGATTTTATTCGCGATGTGGGTAAACATCTGACAGTCAATTATATGATGGCTAAAGATTCAGTCAAGAAGAGGCTTGAGGGTGAAACCGGGATGTCTTTCACTGAATTTAGCTATCAGCTTGTTCAGGGCTATGATTTTTACTACCTCTGGAAAGAAAAGAACTGCCAGGTGCAAATGGGTGGATCTGATCAATGGGGTAATATCGTAACCGGAACTGAATTGATCCGGAGAAAGGCTGCAGGTAATGCCTTTGCGATCACAACGCAACTCATAAAAAAGGCGGATGGTACCAAGTTTGGTAAAACAGAGAGCGGTGCGGTATGGCTGGATCCTGCAAAGACTTCACCCTATAAATTTTACCAGTTTTGGTTGAATACTACAGATGCGGATGCTAAAAGCTGGATCAGAATCTTTACACTGAAAACCAGAGAGCAGATTGAAGAATTAGAGCGTGAGCATGACCTTGCCCCTCATCTCAGAACCCTTCAAAAAGCACTTGCAGAAGAAATTACTATAAGGAGTCATTCTGCAGAAGCACTTGAAACTGCTCTGAAAACTTCCGAGTTTTTATTTGGTAATGGTTCGCTAGAATTTATTAATGCTTTGAGTGACGAAGAGGTACTCGATGTTTTTGATGGCTTACCCCAGTTTGAAATCTCCTTGGCAGAATTTTCTTCCGGCATCAATCTGACCGATCTTCTTGCTGAAAAAACTCAGGTTTTTCCGTCCAAAGGAGAAGCGCGTAAAATGATCAGTGGAGGCGGAGTATCGGTGAATAAGGAAAAGGTAACAGAGCCTGCACAGATTTTTACTCTTGATATTCTGATCAGAGGTAAATTTCTGGTTGCCCAAAAGGGTAAAAAGAATTATTATTTGATCATTGTAACATAATCCTGCCAGTAAATTCAAAGAGTTGAATTTAAAATTTAACAATATATTTTGTCGATACAGGTAAGAGAGTATTATCATGAGAAGCAACTTGAGTGCGAAGCGGAAATAAAGCGATTTGAACGTCAAATCAATATATATTCTTTTTTGCGCCTTTTTGTGCTCATTGCAGGAATCTTTCTGTTCTATCAGTCGATCAGTTATAATCTGATCTGGCTTTCTTTTATTTTAGTTTTATTTCTGATTCTCGGTTTCGCATGGCTTGTGGCTAATCAGGTGCGATTTCAAAAGCAAGTTGATTATTTCAGGAATTTGAGCATGGTTCATTCCAATGAATTAAACAGCCTTGATCGAAAGCAAAATATCTACTCCGAAGGTTCAGTATTTACTGATGATCTTCACCCTTATTCTTCAGATCTGGATATTTTCGGTAAGGGTTCTCTTTTCGGGATGATTAATCGCTCTGCTACCAGTGGGGGTACTGCGGAGTTGGCCGACTGGCTAAAGGAACCTGCAACTATAAGGGTCATCAGAGAAAGACAATCTGCTGTAATTGAATTGGGTGCAAATTTAACCTGGAAACATCATTTTCAGGCGGTATTACTTTTTGCTAATAAAGCTGCTGATGACCAATCGGCTGAATTATTTAAATTTCTAAATGCAAAACTTAACGAGCCTGCCTCCTGGTTAAAAGTTTATGTTCGCTGGATTCCATTAATTTTTTTATTCACTGCAATTGGATCCTGGTTCATTCCTTCACTTCTCATTCTACTATCAGTCCTGATTATCTTCAATTTAATCCTGATGCAACAATATCATTCAAGAATCCTGAAAACCGATAGTATGATTGGTAAGATGAGCAGGATTCTGGATCATTTTTCTGAAGCCATAACAGCAGTAATGGATCAAAACTGGAATTCGACCATGTGCAGGCAACTTGCAGAAGATTTGAAAGGAAATGGGGATAAGAAACTTTCGGAGCAGATCAAACGTTTCTCTTTGCTGATCAGTCATCTCACCTTCGGGCTTACGGCGGTAGGGGGCATTCTGAATGTTGTGATGTTATGGAACATCAGGCAGCTATTTTCAATTGAAAATTGGAAAAAAGAGAATCAGGAGGGACTGAAACAGGCTTTTGATGTTTTGGCTTCTTTCGAGGCATTAATTAGTCTGAGCTCTCTGAATACAAATTATCCGGAATGGTGTTTTGCGGAAATCAATGAGCAGGAAAATTATACTTTAAAAGCCAAATCAATCGGACATCCATTGATCCCTTCACAGCAAAGGGTTGATAACGACTTTCTGCTGGATAATCAGTTGAAAATAGATATTATCACCGGCTCAAATATGGCTGGGAAGAGCACTTTTTTACGTACTCTTGGAATTAATACTGTTCTTGCTCTGAGTGGTGCACCATCCTGCGCATTATCAATGGAAGTGAGCCGGATGCTGATTTTTACCTATATGCGTATCCGCGATTCTTTGAACGAAAGTACTTCTACTTTTAAAGCAGAACTCGACCGTTTACAGGCTTTGATTAAAATGCTGGATAATTCAGGTAAGGTCTATTTTCTCATTGATGAAATGTTAAGAGGGACCAATTCGGTTGATAAATATCTCGGATCAAAGGCTGTTATCGAAAAGCTGATCGCCCAACATGCAGTAGGAATTGTTGCTACCCATGATCTTCAAATAGCCGAACTAGAGCAGAAATATCCTGATTATATCCGCAACTATTACTTTGACATTCAAATGGAAGCCGATGAAATGAGGTTTGATTATAAGCTAAAAGAAGGGGAATGCAAAACCTTTAATGCTTCATTATTGCTTCAGCGAATCGGAATTTATCCTGAAAATCAGCATCGGCAGGATTAAGAATCTTGCTGATGAAGTTGCTCAGCTCTTGGGACAGGTTTATCACAATAAAACCCTTGCTAAATTAAAACGGAGAATTATTGATGCAAGTATCAAAATTGGTACATGATTTTTTCATCACTCATCATTAATGCTTGATTTATAACCTGGATGTATGGTTTGCGTCCGATTTCTTTTTGAAAACAATGAAAACCAATGTGTTATATACTAATTCGGCTATTATTCATCTGTTTATGTTAACCTTAGCAATAAATATTTACCATTCATGATAATTAATTACTTGTTTATAATCTTTTCAAATTCATCTTTTTTCGAACAAGCTCTCAACAAGGCTAATACCCATTTCTGATTATTTTTTTTTACATTTAAAACAGAATCTAAAACTAATTTAAATTGTGAACAATGTCTAATTCTTTCAATCGCCGAAAATTTTTACAGGCAAGTGCTTTTGCAGGAGCTGCTTCCTTGTGGTCGCCTACCTTAAGTGCTGAGACTTTAACTGACGCCAAATCATCTGATATTGGCAAGTCAAAATGGGACCTCGACACTCCGGCTTTATGTGTCGACCTTGATAAAATGGAGAAGAACATCAAACATGTGCATACCCGGTTGCAGGGTACTGGTTCAGGTGTTCGTCCGCATGTTAAAACACATAAATGTCCGGCTATTGCAAAAATGCAGGTTGCTGCAGGTGCGGTAGGTGTATGTGCTGCCAAGTTGGGCGAATCTGAAGTGATGCTCCTTAACGGAATTCAAAATGTTTTGATGACAGGAGTAAATATCTCAGTATCGAAGATCAATCATGCAATGGCTTTGAGAAAGAAGTATAAAGGCTTCATTCAGGCTGTTGATAATATGCAGAATGCGAGGGATCTTCAGGATGCTGCCAAGGCTGCAGGGATTATTGCAGATGTTGTTGTGGATCTGGATGTTATCAATAGATCAGGTATTGCAAATGGACAACCGGCATTAGCACTTGCCCAGTTTGTTGATAAAGCACCAAATTTGAAATTTCACGGGGTACTGGCATATGATGGAGCTGTTCAACATGTTGAAGGTTTTAAGGCTCGTAAAGCACAGGCATTTAAAACTTTTGAACCGGTTGTAGGGAGCTATGAACTGATGAAGAAATCTGGATTAAATATGGAAATTTTCAGTGGTGGTGGTACAGGTACTTATGATATGATGTATGAAATTCCTGGCTTTACTGATGTACAGGTTGGAAGCTATTTGTTTATGGATCATCAATACATGATTATTGGTGGTGCAAACAATGAAAAAATAATGGATGATTTCGCACCTTCTCTAACGGTCATGGCGACTATTATCAATGATTCCAAAGCAGGAAAATACGTTACAGATTCGGGTGCAAAAGCATTAACATTAAATGTACCTCACGGACAAATAATTGGTGAGCCAGATTTTGATTATAATGCAGGTTCGGATGAGTATGGATCAGTAAAAATTATCAATCCAAACAAAACCTATAAAGTAGGGGATAAATTCGAAGTAATCGTACCACACTGTGATCCTGTGGTTAACTTATATGATTTCATGTACGGTATCCGGAATGGTAAGGTTGAAAAGATTCTGCCTATTTTGGCGCGCGGGAAATCGCAATAGAGTTGACAGTTGACAGTTGACAGTTGACAGTTGACAGTTGACAGTTGACAGTTGACAGTTGACAGTTGACAGTTGACAGTTGACAGTTGACAGTTGACAGTTGACAGTTGACAGTTGACAGTTGAAAATGCCTGATAAATTTAAATAAATTATCAGGCATTTTTAGGTTTAATCAAATTGCTTTTTGTGGTTTTGACGATACTGGTCAGTAGTTTGAGTACTTCTGCACAATCACCCTTAATTGCAATAAATTCATCCTGATTTATAAATCCGGTATCATTTAACAGACTTATCCAGTATTCAGTCTCGTTGGCTTCTTTCAAAGCAACATTCATTTTATGGAGAAAATCTGCTGTTGATTGGGCATGTTCCGCCTCTCTGATTTGTGCCCCTATTGATGTGCCACTTCTCAATAGTTGTTTAGACAAAATATATTCTTTCCGCTCTTCAGACAGAATTTTATTAATCCAAATTGTTTGGATTGCAAAGGCATAAGATTTTGTTGCAACAATACTCATTATTATAATTGACAGTTGACAATTGATAATTGAAAAGCTTAATTTCAAAATTGCCTACTGAACCTCCAATCAAAATTTATCTTTAGGTAGTTAGTATTTAGTTAACGGTAAATAAAAAATGGTAGCATATTTTCACACCTACTACCATTTGTTAAAGCCTGAAATACATTGACCGTTTAATTCCAAGAATTAAACCTAAAGATGTATAAAAAATGGCAGTTAGA
>Ga0209480_10002791_pt1 | contig 11762 bp, 8 predicted proteins | sample JI61114C2DNA_FD_187501 | JGI IMG/M metagenome (GOLD analysis project Ga0209480, IMG submission 187501) | Wastewater effluent complex algal communities from Wisconsin, to seasonally profile nutrient transformation and Carbon sequestration -... | ecosystem: Engineered > WWTP > Effluent > Algae...
CGCCTGCTCGGGGATCAGGTGGTCGGTGCGATAGCTGCGGAGGTCGGTCATCACCAGGCGGGCGTGCTTGCCGAAGGTGAAGTCGCGGTAGATCTGGATGTCGCCGGGGAACGGCTGCTCCGGGTCGTACTCGAAGTCCTCGGTCTGGTAGTCGATCGGCATGTACTCGAACCACACCTGATTGGCGCGGCGGCGGCGGTCGGGGTCGGACTCGTCCTTGCGGCCGTCGAAGTAGGTCGAGTTCGGGCCGTGGGCGTCGTCCGAGAATTCGTGGTCGTCCCAGGTGCAGATCATGGGCACCGTCTCGTGGATCTTGCGCAGCGCCGGGTCGGAGCGGTACGTCCGGTACAGCTCGCGGTAGTTACTGAGGCTGCTGGCCGCGTAGTACTCCTCGGGGGTGCCGACGTGGAAGCCGATCGCGCCTTCCTTGTCGCTGAAGGTCGAGGCCCGGCCCGAGGTGTCCTGAAAGCTCGGGTCGCCGGTCGTCTCGTAGATGTAGTCGCCGAGGTGGATGATGAAGTCGAGCTCCATCGTCGCCATGTGCGCGTAGCTGTTGTAGTAGCGGCCGTTGTAGTCCTGGCAATTGGCGACGGCGAAGCGCAGCTTCACGTCGCTGTCGGCGGCGGGCGCCGTCTTGGTGCGACCGACCGGGCTGACGTAGCGGCCGTCGGCGCGGGTGTGGATGAAGCGGTAGTAGTAGGTCGTCGCTGGCGTCAGGCCGCGGACCTTGGCCTTCGCGCAGCGGTCGAACTGGGCCTGCGCGGGCACCAGGGTGCGCGCGGTGCCCTCGAGCTCGAGGGGGCTGGTGAACTCGGCGTCGGCGGAGAGCTCGAGCTGGAGCTCGGCGTCGTCGTCGGCGAGCTCGGCGTCCTCGACGCGGGTCCAGAGGATGACGCTGTCGGGGCGGGGGTCACCGGAGGCGACGGACTGGGGGAAGTAGTCGGCGCCGTCGAGGAGGGGGCCGTCGTCGGGGTCGTCCTTGGCGCAGCCGGGGGCAGCGAGGCCGGAGAGGCTGACGGCGCCGGCGGTCACGAGGGTGGCGCGGAGGAAGGCGCGGCGGCCGAGATTCTTTTTAACTGAACGAGGCGTCGAGTATTGTGACACTGGAGTGGTCTCCTCCGGGCCAGTGTAGAGGTTAGGGGGCGGCCGCGTGGTTTTTTTCGGGGAGGGGCCTGTGAGGCCGTGCTCGGGTCTCGGGCGGGTCACGAGGCTGTGGCGCGTCTGGGTCGATTTGGGTTATGGATGGACGCTGACATGAAACGATCTTCTGCGCTGTTTATGGGTTCGGTGCTGGTGCTTGGCCTCTGCGCGTCGTGCTCGACGTCCGGGGCGGATACCGAGGAGTCCGGGACGACGGACGGGGACACGGGACCCGTGTTGCCGGAGGGCTGCGCCGCGCTGGTCGAGCCGGGTGAAGAGGCCTTCACCGAGCTGTTGGGGGCGTTGATGGACGCGCAGCCGGGGCAGACGGTGTGCATGAGCGAGGGCACCTTCAACTTCGTCGACGAGCTGTCGATCTCGGGCGACGGCGTGACGCTGCGCGGTGCGGGGCGCGACAAGACGATCCTCGACTTCAGCGGCCAGACGGTCGGCGCGAACGGGGTCAAGATCACCGGCGACGACGTGACGATCACGGCGCTGACGGTGCAGGAGACGCCGGGCGACGGCATCCGCGGCGACGAGGTCAAGAACATCACCTACGACGATGTCGCGGTGAAGTGGGCCGCGCAGGGCTCGCTGGAAAACGGGGCCTACGGGTTCTATCCGGTCGGTTGCGACGGGGTGACGATCCGCAGGTCGCTGGTGGTCGGCGCCCGCGACGCCGGCATCTACGTCGGCCAGTCGAAGAACGTGCTGGTGGAGGACTCCGAGGCGTACGCCAACGTCGCCGGGGTCGAGTTCGAGAACACCACCGACGCGACGATCCGTCGGTGCCACGCGCACGACAACACCGCGGGGATCCTGATCTTCAATCTTCCCGGTCTGCCGGTGAAGGATGGCAAGCGGACGCTGGCCTACGACAACATCGTCGAGAACAACAACATCCCGAACTTCGGGGAGCCGGGCACGGTGGTCGCCCAGGTCCCGCCGGGCATCGGCTTTATGATCCTCGCGGCCGACAGCAACGAGATCCGCGACAACCAGATCAGCGGGAACATCTCCACCGGCGTGGTGATCGTGCACTACAGCTCCGACCTGTTCGAGGCCTACGACGACGCGGAGTTCGACATCTACGCCCAGGGCAACTACATCCACGACAACACCTTCTCCGGCAACGGCACGATGCCGGCTGATCTGATCCTCGGGGTCACGGCCGGCAAGACGCCGGGCGCGGACATGCTGCTCGACGGCTGTGTCGACCCGGATCTCGCCAACGCGGACGGGGCGCTGAGCAACTGCTTCCCGGGCAACGGCGCGGCGACCTTCTTGAACTTCGACCTGTGCCAGGACAACGGCGGCATGACCGAGGACCTCGAGACCGTGAACTGCATGCACACGCCGCTCGTGGGGCGGACGTGAGGCCTGGGCTGGGCCTCATCGGGTGGGGCGCGGGCGGGGCGCTGGCGCTGATGCTGGCGCTCGCGTCGAGCTGCGACCACGACGCCTGTGCCGGTGCGACGCGCTGCGTCGCGAGCGGCGCGCTGCCGCTGACGAAGTTGAGCGAGTACGACTTCTTCCAGGGCAAGCCGGCGGAGATGCGGCCGAAGGACGGGGTGGTGCCGTACACGGTGGCGGCGCCGCTGTGGGCCGACCAGGCCGGCAAGGGCCGCTTCATCGTGTTGCCGGAGGGCGGCAAGATCGGCTTTAGCGCGGATGGCGACTGGTCGTTTCCGGACGGCACGATCCTGGTCAAGACCTTCTACTTCGACCACGACCGGCGCGACCCCGAGGCTGGCGCGCGGATCCTCGAGACGCGGCTGCTGGTGCGCGAGGCGGGGGCCTGGAAGGGCTACACGTACTTGTGGGACGAGGCCGAGACGGAGGCGACGCTGCTGAAGACCGGCAAGCGCCTGATGGTCGACTTCGTCGACCTGGACGGCGCGGCGAAGACGGAGGAGTACATCGTCCCGAACCTCGACCAGTGCAGCAGCTGTCACGAGCGCGACGACGAGGAGCGCTCGCTGGGGCTGATCACGCCGCAGATGAACATGCTCGTCGAGCGCGACGGCGAGATGGTGCCGCAGATCGAGTGGTTGGCGCAGCAGGGGCTGTTCGACGGCACACCGCCGGATTCAGGGTCGCTGCTGGCCTTCGTCGACCCGCTGGGTGCGGAGGGCACGCTCGACTGGCGGGCGCGCTCGTACCTGCACGGCAACTGCGCGCACTGCCACCAGGAGGGCGGCGGCGCGGGCAAGAGCGGGCTGATCTTCCTGGCGACCGAGACCGACCCGGCGAAGTACGGGATCTGCAAGGTGCCGGCGGCGGCGGGGCCGGGCGCGGGCGGGAAGCCGCACGACATCGTGCCGGGCGATCCGGAGAACAGCATCATCCTGTATCGGATGAACTCGCTCGATCCGGAGATCAAGATGCCCGAGCTGCCCAACCGGGTGATCGATGCGCAGGGCGTGCAGCTCATCCACGACTGGATCGCGGCGATGCCGGCCGACTCGGCCTGCGTCGATCCCTGAGGCCGCGAGCGACTACTGCGGCGGTGGTCGCGGGTCGCAGCGGAGGCAGGGGTCCATCACCGGCGAGGGCGTCTCCGCGGGGTGCGGCGGGCGCCCGCGCGGGATGGTGAGTCGGGCGGCGCGCCAGCGTCCGTGCTTGCGCTGGTGGAGCTGGGCGGCGAAGTCGTCGGGGCTGACCAGCAGCTCGGCGAAGCCGGCGCGGTTGGTCAGCAGGTCGGGCTGGAGGGCCTGACCCTGATAGAACACCCAGCCGCGGCGACCGCCGCGCGGGCCGTCGGGGCGGGCCGTCGCGCCGGACACGACCTGGAAGACCGGTTGCTTGAGCCAGAAGCGGCTCGAGCGCTTGGTCGCGTCGAAGATGTCGGCGGTGGCCGAGAGCGTGCGGTCGTGGCCCGAGAGCGCGCCCGCGAACAGGCCGCCGTCGATCGCCCGACGCAGCGGCTCGCTGTGCAGTGAGAAGGCCGAGTCGGGGAACAGGCCGCCCTGACCGTGCGCGCCGGCGGTCTCGATCGGGTGGTGGCTGACGAGTAGGCGCGGCACGGACGGTTGCGGCGGTGCGGCCTCCAGCGCGGCCAGCAAGGCCTGCTGCTGCGCGAGGCTGGCGTCGGCGGCGGCCCGCAGCGCTGGCGGCGGCGGACCTTGCCAGGCGGCGGTGTCGACGAGCACGAGGTCGACCAGCGCGTCGGGCCCCGGCGCATCGACGGCGCAGAGCTGGTTGCTGCAGGTCGAGGCCACCGCGGCGCGGCCGTCTCGCTCGATCCGCAGCACGTAGTTGGCCGCGGGCTGCAGCCAGGGCTGGATGTCGGCGCCTGTCCGAAGGGTCAGCTCGGGCGCGCCGCAGCGCCACTCGTGGACGCCGAGCACCGCGAAGCTGCCGCCGCCCGAGCCCTGGTGTGTGCGCGCGACGCGGGCGAGCTGGGCCACGCCGGGGCGGCTCCAGGCGGCTGCCGGGGCGCAGGCGTCGCCGATGGCGTCGCCGAGCCAGAGCAGGACGACGGGGACGCCGGCCTCGCGGCGGGCGGCGAGGGTGCGCTCGACCTCGGCGGCGACGAGCTTGGCGGTGCGACCGGGGAAGCCGGCCTCGCCGAGGAGGAGCAGGCTGACGGCGGGCGGGGCGGGAGCGGGTGCGGCGAGGTCCCAGCCCTTGCCGCGCTCGGTGGCGCAGGCGAGCACTGCGGTCGAGAGGACGGCGGCCGAAACGAAGCTGGCTGAAAAGACAGATGCCAGCGAACGAGCCGCGTTGCGCTGGGCGCGGGCACAGGTGCGCCGGGCGTACGGAGCGGGCTGCGTTGCGAGGGCCACGTCGGGCGCCGAGCGTATCACGGCGGGTCGGCGCGCCGCGTTCGTGACGGTAGCGAGGCCGGATGGCGAGGAAATCGAAATGGCGGCGATCGGCGAGCTTTCGCACGGGATCGCGGGACGGGGGCGCTTGCACCGGTGGAGGGGCTCGGGCAATGCTTGCCGGGTCATGTCCCACCTGCTCCTGTCGATGACGGTCAACGGCGAGCCGGTGCAGGTCGCCGCGCCGGCGCACCACACCCTGCTGGAGGTGCTGCGCTACAAGCTCGACCTCATCGGAACCAAGCAGGGCTGCGACAAGGGCGACTGCGGCGCCTGCACCGTGCAGATCGACGGGGTGCCGCAGCTGGCGTGCCTGACGCTGGCGGTGCACGCCCAGGACCGCGCGGTGACCACGGTCGAGGGCCTGGGCCTGCAGGCGGGCGGCTGCCACCCGCTGCAGGACGCCTTCGACCGCTGGAACGCGGCGCAGTGCGGGTTTTGCACGCCGGGCATTCTCATGAGCGCGGAGGCGCTGCTGCGCCGGCATCGCGGGCAGGCGCTGACGCGGGCGCAGGTGTGTGAGGCGCTGGCGGGCAACCTGTGCCGCTGCACGGGCTACACGAAGATCATCGACGCGGTGCTGGACGCGGCGGGGCAAGGCGCCGCGGTCGCGGGGGAGGTTCGCCATGCCGAGTGAGGACCGCGAGCGCGACTGGCAGCTCGGTCAGGTCCACCGCAAGGTGGACGCGATGGAGCGGATGCGGGGCGTCGCCCGCTACACCGATGACCTGAAGCTGCCGGGCATGTTGCACGCCAAGATCCTGCGCAGCCCGCACGCGCACGCGCGGATCAAGGGGATCGACCTGGCCCCGGCGCTGGCGATCCCCGGGGTGTTCGCGGCGGTGACCGGCCAGGACTTCAAGATCCCCTACGGCATCATCCCGTGGACGCAGGACGAGAACGCGCTCGCGGTCGACAAGGTGTGCCACGTCGGCGACGGCGTGGTGGCGGTGGCGGCGGTCGACGAGGACACCGCGAACGCGGCCTGCAAGGCGATCCGCGTCGAGTACGAGGTGCTGCGCGCCTTCTTCGATCCGGAGGAGGCCCTGACCGTGCGCGACCGCGAGAACACGATCAACCCGTACTCGCGCAAGGGCAACCTGTCGAAGCACGTCGACCTCGAGTTCGGCGAGGTCGACAAGGAGCTGGCGGCGTCGGAGCTGGTGGTCGAGGGCGAGTACTTCTTCGAGGGCACCACGCACGCGGCGATCGAGCCGCACTGCGCGCTGGCCCACGTCGAGGCCAACGGGATCCTGACGGTGTGGTCGGCGACCCAGGTGTCACACTACCTGCACCGCGAGCTGGCCAAGGTGCTCGAGCTCCCGCCGCACCGGATCCGGGTGATCCAGCCGCCGCTGGGCGGGGCCTTCGGCGGCAAGAGCGAGCCCTTCGACCTCGAGTTCTGCGCCGCCAAATTGGCGATCAAGACCGGGCGGCCGGTCAAGCTGCTCTACACCCGCGAGGAGGTGTTCTACGCCCACCGCGGCCGCCACCCGATGAAGATGAAGTACCGCACCGGCTTCGCCGCGGACGGCAAGATCAAGGCGGTCGACGCGAAGACGATCATCGACGGCGGCGCCTACTCGAGCTTCGGCCTGGTGACGACCTACTACTCGGGCCAGCTGCTGTGCGCGCCGTACGACTTCGGCTCGTATCGCTTCGACAGCACCCGCGCGTACACCAACAAGCCGGCCTGCGGCCCCAAGCGCGGCCACGGCTCGGTGCAGCCGCGCTTCGCCATGGAGATCCAGCTCGACAAGGCGGCGGTGCTGCTCGGCATCGACCCGATCGAGCTGCGCCGGCGCAACGACATCGGCGCGAATACGAAGACGGTCAACGAGTTTCACGTCGGCTCGAACGGCTTTCGTGAGTGTCTGGAGCGGGTCGAGACGGCCTCGCGCTGGAAGGAGCGGCGGCCGACGCTGCCCTACGGGCGCGGCCTCGGGGTCGCGGGCTCGACCTACATCTCCGGCACGAACTACCCGATCTACCCCAACGACATGCCGCAGGCGGGCGTGCAGATCTGCCTCGACCGCAGCGGGCGAGCGCGGGTGTTCAGCGGGGCGAACGACATCGGCCAGGGCAGCAACACGATGCTCGCGGTGATCGTCAGCGAGGAGCTCGGGCTGCCGCTCGACGACATCCGCGTGCTCTCGGCCGACACCGACCTGTGCCCGGTCGACCTCGGCGCGTACAGCTCGCGCATCACGCTGATGGTCGGCAACGCCTGCCTCGCCGCGGCCCAGAAGCTGCGCTCGCGGGTCTGCGAGAGCGTGGCGAAGCGCTGGCAGGTGGCGAAGAATCGGGTGGTGTTGGCCGGGCGCATGGCGATCGACCGCGAGGACCCGGATCGCCACGTCGACAGCGCGCAGGCGTTCCAGTGGGCGGAGGCGGACCACGGGCTGCTCGGCGAGGTCGGCAGCTACAACACGCCGAAGGACCGCCACGGGGACTACCGCGGCGGGACGATCGGGGCGTCGCCGGCGTACAGCTTCACGGCCCACCTGGCGGAGGTCGAGGTCGACGCGGAGACCGGCGTCGTCGAGGTGAAGACGATCTGGGTCGCGCACGACTGCGGCAAGGCGCTGAGCCGGCGGATCGTCGAGGGGCAGATCGAGGGCTCGACCTACATGGGCTTCGGCGAGGCCTTGATGGAGGAGCACAAGGTCGACGCCGGGCACCGCGGCGCGCACGCGGGTCCGAGCCTGCTCGACTACCGGATCCCGACCTTCCTCGACACGCCGGAGATCGCGGCGATGATCGTCGAGGCGCCGGACGCCAACGGGCCCTACGGCGCGAAGGAAGCCGGGGAGGGGCCGCTGCACTCGAGCATCCCGGCGATCGCCAACGCCATCTATGACGCGGTCGGCGTCCGCCTCGACCGCCTGCCCTTCACTCCCCAGCGGGTGCTGGCCGCGATCCGCGAGCGTCAGCGCCGCGAGATCGCGGGCGAGCTGCCGCCGCACAAGTCGTCACTCGACCCCGTCGATGGCGCGAGAAAGATCGCCTGATGCTGCGCCTCCCGCAATTCGAGGTCGAGAGCCCCGACACCGTCGAGGGCGTGATCACGGCGCTGCAGCGGCGACCGGGCGCGCGCCTGGTGGCAGGCGGCACCGACATCCTGCCCAACCTCAAGCACTTCCTCGACACGCCGCCGGCGCTGGTCAGCCTGGCCCGGGTCAGCGCGCTGCGCGGGGTGGTCCGCGACGACGCGGCCGGGGTGCTGCGCATCGGCGCGGGCGTGACGCTGACGCAGGTCGCCGAGCACGAGGAGCTGCGCGCGCTGTTCCCGAGCCTCGCGCAGGCGGCCGGCCTGGTGGCGACGCCACTGATCCGCAACATGGGGACGCTCGGCGGCAACGTGAACCTCGACACCCGCTGTCGCTATGTCAACCAGTCGGAGTTCTGGCGCGGGGCGATCGGCGGCGGCTGCCTGAAGTCGGAGGGCGACGTGTGCCACGTGGTCCCGAAGGGCCGCAACTGCGTGGCGGCGATGAGCAGCGACAACGTGCCGGCGCTGATCAGCCTCGACGCGCGCATCGTGCTGGTCGGGCCGGAGGGGCGCCGCGAGCTGGCGCTCGAGGAGTACTACACGGCCGACGGCCTCGCGCACACCCTGGCGCGCCCGGGCGAGCTTACGCTCGAGCTGCGGGTGCCGCTGCCGACCGGGCCGCGGCGCACGAGGTACATCAAGTGGGCGGTGCGCAAGAGCTTCGACTTCCCGCTGCTGAGCGTGGCCCTGCGCGTCGACCTGAAGGCCGATGGCCCGCACGCCGAGATCGCGGGGATCAAGGTGGTCGCGGGGGTGCTCGGCGCGAAGCCTCGCACGCTCAGCCGGCTCGAGGACGTGCTCGGCAAGCAGCTCTCGGACCCGGCCGTGGCCCGGATCGTCAGCGAGGCCGCCTACGCCCAGTGCAAGCCGCTGGAGAACGTGCCCTACGAGGCGGCCTACCGCCGCGAGATGATCCGCGTGTACACCCGCCGCGGGGTCCAGGCGCTCGCCGCCGACGGGGGCGCCGCGGCGCCCGCGGCCGGGGGCTGAGATGTGCACGCTGCTGCTGGCCTGGCAGGTCGACCCGACGCGACCGCTGATCGTCGCGGCCAATCGCGATGAATTTCGCGCGCGGCCGACCGCGGCCGCGCGCTTCTGGCCAGAGGCGCCGCAACTGCTCGCCGGTCGCGATCTCCAGGCCGGCGGCACCTGGCTCGGCGTGACCCGCGAGGGCCGCTTCGCCGCGCTGACCAACGTCCGCGAGCCCGGTGTGGCGCCGCTTCCGGGGGCGCCGTCGCGGGGCCGCCTCGTGGTCGAATTCCTGCGCGGAACGATGGCACCCGGGGCCTATCTCGCCGGTCTCGACGCGGGGGCCTATGCCGGCTTCAACCTGGTGGTCGGCGACATGGACACGCTGTGGCACCTGTCCAATCGGTCAGGTGGGCCGCGGCCGCTGCCGCCTGGTGTGCATGGGGTGAGCAACGCCGGGCTGGGCACGCCGTGGCCGAAGGTGCGGCGAGGTAGGGAGCGGCTGGGCGAGCTGGTGAGCGCGGGGGCGGCGACGCCGGAGGCCCTGCTGGGGCTGCTCGCCGACGAGGTGGTGGCCGGGGACGCCGAGCTGCCGGACACCGGGGTGGGTCTGGAGCTGGAGCGGCTGCTGTCGTCGCTGTTCATCGCGGGGCCGGGCTACGGGACCTGCAGCTCGACGGCGCTGGTGTGCCACAGCGACGGGCGGGTGGAGTTCTGCGAGCGAACGACGCCGCAGGGGTCGGTCGCGGGTCGGGACGTGGCGATCGAGTTCGTTCGCGGCTGAGCAGGTGTCAGGTTCGGACGGTCGTCCGCGTCGTGCGATCTCCGGCGAGGAAGGAGCGAGAGGGAGGTGGACCCAGCTGGATCCAGCGGCGTCCACAGGCCCTGCGTCCGGGGATCCACAGGTGTGGAGGACGCGGCTTGCTTCGGGATCCCATGCGGGAAAGCTGTGGATAACCGGGGGAGTCTCCCAGGTCCTTGCCGCTACACAAAAATCGGTGACGGTGGCGAGCGGCTGGTGACTTGTGCATTGCTAGCGGGGCCGCATTGCAGTTATCTTGAGGCTCGGCGTCCCCCCCGCCGCAGCTTCGCCATGTTGGTCTCCCGGACCCATCCTCGCGACTTTGACGCGCCCGTCGTCCGCTCCGGCGGCTCTGGCGGCTCGGTCGGCGTCAGCGAGGACGGCGATCTGTCGGGATTGCTGCTCGGCGGGCGATATCGCCTGTTGCGCCCGCTTGGACACGGCGGCATGGCCACCGTCTATGCGGCCGAGCGCGTCGACATAGCGACGCGAGTGGCCGTCAAGGTGCTGCGACAAGCCCGATGCGATGTGACAGTGAAGCGCTTCCTCCAGGAGGCGCGGGTGGTCGCCCGGCTGCGCGACGACCACATCATCGATGTCAGCGACAGCGGCCGCGACACCCTGGCCGACGGCGAGCCGGTGGCTTATCTCGCGATGGAGCAGCTCGAGGGCGAGGACCTGGCGACGACGCTCGAGCAGGACGGCCCGCTGCGCTGGACCCGGGTGCTGGCGATCGCCAAGCAGATCTGCCGGGCGCTGATCGCCGCGCACGCGCAGGGCATCGTCCACTGTGACATCAAGCCCGCGAATTGCTTTCGCATCCACCGCGGGGACACCCCGGACTTCATCAAGGTGCTCGACTTCGGGGTCGCCAGCTTCGCCTGCGAGCGGACCGGCAAGTGCACGCCGGAGCCGGGCCCGGTCCTGGACCTCGCCGACTCGGGCAGCCGCCGCAGATCCAGCCCGCGGCTCGGTACGCCCGGCTACATGGCAGCCGAGCTGCTCAGCGGCGGGAACTTCGACCATCGCGTCGACATCTATGCGCTCGGCGTGCTGATGTACCGCCTCCTCACCAACAAGATGCCGTATCCGGCGGCCCGGCTGTACAGCGCCGGGGTCACCGGCACCGGCGAGGGCGGCGGGGTGAGCCAGCTGGCGCCCTTCCCGATGCAGCGGGCCATCCCCACGCTCGAGATCTCGCCCGCCTTCGAGGCCGTGGTGCTCAAGGCGCTCGCGCAGGACCCGGAGCGGCGGCACGCGAGCGCCCAGGCGCTGCTCGCCGACCTCGAGTCCGCCGAGGACAGCTCACTGCGCGCCTCGCCGCTGCCGCGTGACCCGCTGTCCTGGGGCGGACCGACGCCGGAGGACTCCGCGGCCCTGTCGCAGACCGAGGTCTCGCGGGCCGCCATGGCCACCGCGTCGGCCTCGAACCTGGGTTCGGCCGCAGGTTCGGCCGAGCGCACCGCGCCCGACCTCAGTCCCGAGGGGTCGTGGCAGGCGTGGCGCACGCCTCATGGGGTGCCGAGCGGGTCCGTCTGGTCGGGGCTGGCGCTGCGTGCGATGCTGGCGCTGGTCGCGACCACGGTGGTGGTGCGGGCGGCCTGGTCCTTGGTGGCTTGAGCGCGCGATCAGTGAGCGGCGGCGAAGATGTCGTCGAGGGTGGTCGCGGTCAGGATGCGCTCGGCCCAGAGATTGAGCTGGGCGAGGTCCTGACAGGCCTCGACGCGGGCCTCGAGCTCGGGGGAGACGGTGAGGCCCTTGAAGCGCAGCTGCTTGAGGAGCAGCTCGGCCTGGCCGAGCACCTTGCCCTCGGCCTTGCCCTCGGCCTTGCCCTCGGCCTTGCCCTCGGCCTTGCCGAGCGAGATGTACTTGCGGGCGAACTCGCTCTGGTACTCGTAGTTGGCCTTGTTCATGATCAGCTCCAGGGCGGCGCGTGCGACCTCGCCGAGCACGGCGAAGATGAAGTCAG